>Ga0137365_10004626_pt1 | contig 11035 bp, 9 predicted proteins | sample SagtaG_9_FD_104799 | JGI IMG/M metagenome (GOLD analysis project Ga0137365, IMG submission 104799) | Vadose zone soil microbial communities from Sagehorn Ranch, Mendocino, California, USA - Sage1_L_40_16 metaG | ecosystem: Environmental > Terrestrial > Soil > Vadose zone | place: USA: California... | reverse complement strand
GATACCAGTTGAAGCCGCCGCGAAAGCCGCTGCGGCGAAAGTCCGCTACGTATTCGGCGAGGTCCTGCTCGCTCAGCCAGGCGAACGGCATGTCGGCGTCGAGCGCATTGTCGAGCAGTCCCCCGCCCGGCGCCGCGAACGCCTTCCAGTTGGTTCCCTCCGGACGGCTGCCGGATGCGGAATAGAGCACGCGCCGCAACGAGGTGACGACGTCCTTCTCGAACTCGCGCTCGGCCACGCCCGGCTCCTGGAAATACATCATGTAGAAATCGGTGAGCCCGCTGTTCTTGAGCACCTCGATCAGGCTCACCTTGCCGCGCGGCGAATAGGGCACGCTCAGGCCGACGACCGCGCGGAACCGATCCGGCCGCATCAGCGCCGCGTTCCAGGCAACCGGCGCGCCCCAATCGTGCCCAACGATGACGGCGTCGGGAATCTCCAGCGCGTCGAGCAACCCGAGCATGTCGCCGACGATGTGGAGCTGCGTATAGGCTTCGATCGGCGCGGGAGCATCGCTGCGGCCGTAGCCGCGCATGTCGGGCGCGAGCGCGCGGAAGCCGGCTTGCGCCAGTGCCGGCAATTGACGCCGCCACGAATACCAGGTCTCCGGCCAGCCGTGGCAGAACAGGACCGCGGGCCCTTGGCCCACGTCCGCCACATGCAGGCGAATGCCGTTCGCCTCGACGACGCGATGCTCGGGGTCCGTCATTGCGATCTCTCCATTCGCGCGGCGCGGACGAAACGCCGGGAGCGTAGCACTTCCGCGCGCGTCCATCGGGTTGCCGGGGCAAGTGCTTCTGGGAGCTTGTCTCTTTTCGCGTTGACCGTTCATGCCGCCGCTGCGCCGGCAAGGACCCGCGCGGCTCGGCTCACAGCCCGCGCCCGGTCGCAACATTTTTTCCGGCAGATATCCACGTTTTCCACAGGGCTTTTTGCGCGGCTGCGATGCTCCGGCACGCCCCGGCAGGCTACAATGCGCCGGCCATCCAGTGGAGAAGCGTCATGGGTGAGTTGGTGTTCTTGTGCCCGAGGACTGCGCGCGAGATCGAGACCGGCATCAACACCGACCGCGGCAGCATCGCGCGCACGCGCCGCAGGACCATTTATCTCGACTGCCCGCATTGCCAGGAGACCCACAGCTTCAAGGTCTCGCAAGGCTGGATCGACAATTACGCCCGCAGCGTGCCGGCGCTCGCCGAAACCGCCTGAAACGGCGCTTGCCTATCGCTGCTCTACGCAGGTGCCGACCTCGCTGACCCGGCACTCGTTCGAGCGCGCATGGGCCGGCCGCGACTTTTGCGCGGCGCGAGGGGCGTGGATCGAAGCCTGCTTCGGTCGCGTTGCGCCCGGCAGTCCGCGGACCGCGTGATCGAGCAGCGATAACAGCGCGCTGCCTGGATCTGCCGCGTTGCGCCGCTGCAGCTTCGGTCCGCGGCGGGACTGGGAAGCACGAGTAGATTCGGCGCAGCGTTCGATCCCAGGCTGATGCGGCCCCGCCGCTCGATTGCCGATCCGTTTGCGACAGGGGACGCTTTGCTCCTTCGGCGCCGGCCGCTCGCTGTCGCTTTGCTGTACTCCTTCCGCGGGAGCTGCCTGCGCGGTCGATGCGGCGGCCGCCATGCCGAGGGCCGCGAGATCCCGGCGCTTGTCGCCGGTTTCGTCTCGCTCGTTCCTCGAGCCTGCATCCATCTCTACCGCATTGAAGGTTTCTGCCGGCTCGCCGGCTTGCGCGCGCGCCGGATCGGCTGCGCTGCCGGCGAGCTCGAACCGGTGCGGGCCGTCCGCTTCGGGATTCCAGTTCGCGGCGAGGAGCGACACACCGTCCTCGAGCAACGGCTCGGAGATCGAGGGTTTCTGCAACAAGCTCACGAGCCCGGCGCTCACCACGGCGGAGACGACGCAGCTGGCGAGCGTGATCATCCAGTGGCGCCGGTCGTGCTGGCGTCTGAGCTGTACGAAGCGATACAGCGCGCGCCACTCCGGGTTCTTCAGCGCATCGCGGGCCGCGATGACCTGCTTGAACTGCTGTTCCGCGGCGCGATCCTCGGGATTGAGGTCCGGATGGCAGGCCTTGGCGGCCTCCCGGAACGCGCTTGCGATCGCCTGCTCGTCCGCGTCGGGGGCGACGCCGAGCACGTCATAAGGCGTTTTCATCGTACACCACGCAACTCGCCGATGAGAGCCGCCGGCTCCGGACTGACCGGCCGCATTCGAGCGCAAATTAGGGGCGGAATCGTGTCGGGGAGCGCCCACAATGCCGCCCCAAGCCTGCCGGAATTTTGCCTCGCGCGCGCCGACGCGCGGACGCGCGGCACCTTCCCCTGTTCGCGGCAATTCCCCCTGTTGCAGATGCGGCTCTCCGGACCGGCCCGCCGGCGCGCAGCGCCTTGCGGGCTTTCGCAGCGGAGCTGGCAGCGCGCGCTTGGCCTGCGCCCGGGATTGCGCTACGGGACGCGCGGCGCCGGTAGCTCAGCTGGACAGAGCACCAGACTTCGAATCTGGGGGTCAGGGGTTCGAATCCCTTCCGGCGCGCCAACTGGGGTAAGCAAAATCAGACACTTAGCTGCGCATGCTTCCGGCGGGGCGCATTGAGCGGGCGTCTCGGTAAGCACACGGTAATCAAAAACTCAGATTTCGCGACGATTATGAGAGTCTTCACGAGACTCCATCGGCTCCGATGGGCTTCCAGTTCTCGTGTGTAACGGCCGTAAGCAGCTGGCGGATCGCTTCCTGGATGTCGGCCACCTTGCCCGTCGTTGCCGCCAGAAGGATCATCTCGATCTCAGTGAAGGCCCGTCTGGTGTCCCCCCGTGGTCTGCCAGCATTTTGGCCCGTGCCGTCGGGAATCGGTGCAGTCGGAGGGGAGCCTGAGCGCCGCGCTCGATTAGTAGCCCGCTATCCTAGGGGAAATGCGGTTCAACTGTTAGCCGCCAGCACCTGAAGAGACCGCCAGGGGAAAGGGGGCGGTGTGCCTCGAAATGTCCATCTCAGTGAAGGCCCGTCTGGTGTCCCCCCGTAGTGCACTGATTTTTCGCGCGCAGATCCGGGGTAAATCCCCGTCCGGACGAGCGAAATTCAATAGGAAGGTCCGATATCCTGCGGGGGGTTGGTCGTGTCCGAGGATCTGTCCCCGGACACCTGTCCGGACCGGCATCGTCGCCCTGTGTCCACGCTCCGCTGAACATCTCATCGGCCGAGTGTCCTAGGCGGCCAACGGTAGGCCGACGCCGGCCGGATGTGCGGCCGTTTCAATGATTCGGTCGGGGCAGTCGCCGCAGCGGCACTTCCTTCAACAGCCGCACCGTCGCAATGCCGGCTGTCGCCTCTCTTATCGTCTGCATGGCTTTCCAGAGTACCGAAGCTGGTGTGATCAGCTAGCACGATTTGAGGCGCGGCAGACGCTGAGGGGTCTGACAGGCCTGCCGGATCTTCCTCGCTCGAAGGGGTCATGCCCGATGTCACGGCGGCGGCTTTGCGTGGTCAGCACGCGGGTCTTGCCGGTGCCGGCGCCAGCCAGCACCAGCACCGGCCCGTCCAGCGCCTCCACCGCCAGCCGCTGCTCCGGATTAGGTCCGCGAGATAAGGGACGCCCGCCGCCGCGCGCACCCGCGCGGCGATGCCGCCGGGCGCGGGCCCCGGCGGTCGCACCGATTCACGCTTGGAAGGCTCAGTCAACGCCACCAACCTCCATGAGTCTGGCCGACGTAAGATGGCATCAGGCCGCTTTTACGAGCAGAAGGGAGAATCCCACGTGGGCCGCGGCGGTGAATGGCTGTCAGGAAAAGGCGGTATCGATCTCGGCTGCTGCGCGTCCGGATAGGGCTTGATTAAATTTCGAAATTCAAACCTTAAATAGGGGTACGTTGGTCAAGTATCACTGGAGATTACGATGGCCAAGGCGGACACTCCGAAGGACCTGCTAGACGCTCTCGATCTCATCCGTGGGACCCGCGGTCCCAAACCGGAATCGCTCGATGCCGTGGAATCCAGGCACGTGGCGCGGGTGCGGACCATCTTCGAGGATCGCAACATCGTCGCGATCGGGATCGCGGAGAAAGAAACGGAAAAGAAGAATACGGGCGAGCTCGGTTTATGCTTCTACGTGGAGAAGAAGATCCCCAAGTCCCGGATGAAGGTCAACAAGCTGATTCCGCCGGTGCTCAGCGTGGCGGATCGCAAGGCCGTATTCACCGACGTCCAGCAGATCGGCAAGGTGCGTCCGCAGATCAACAAGCGCAAAACGCCGCTGTCGAGCGGCTTCAGCGTCGGCAACGACAATGAAACCGGTACGCTCGGCGCGATCGTGAAAAAGGGCTCGAAATTCTTCCTGCTCAGCAACTCCCACGTCCTTGCCGACAGCGGCAAGGGAAAGTCCGGCGACGAGATCATCTATCCGGGCGAAGCCGACACCAGTGGCAAGACGCAGAAAGTTGCCGAGCTGACGGATTTCGTCCCCTTCAAGGTCGGCGACGATTTCTTGAACCGGGTGGATGCGGCCATTGCGGAGGTCGACGAAGACTTCGTCAGCCAGCTCGACTTCTCCATCCGCGGCGCCAGGTCTCCGATCGATAACATCGAACCGGCCCGCGGCATGAAGATCGCGATGCGCGGTCGCACCTCCGGGAATTCCGAAGGCACCGTCGAGGACGTCCATTTCAGCATCGTGCTGTCCTATCAGGGGGTCGGGAAGGTCGGTTTCATCGATCAGGTCAAATGTACACGCTACTCGAAGCCGGGGGACTCCGGCTCGATCATTGTCGACAAGGCAAGCGGAAAGATCGTCGGCCTGCATTTTGCCGGATCGAGCGACGGGAGTATCTTCAATCCGATTTCCGAGGTGGTGAAGGCACTGAAGTTCCGTTTTGCCGAAAGCTAGCAGAGCAACCGGAGGACCCGATGGCGAACGAGGATGATGCCAACAAGGCGCGCCAGCAGCACCGAACCGACCTTCTGAAAAGGGGTGTCCACGCCGTCGGGATCGAAGAGGGAAAGCGCCACGGCAAGCACGGCTGGGTCGTCGTGGCTCACGTTGTGCCGGATGCCAAGGTGGAGCTGCCGTCCGCCCTCTCCTATTCCACCAAGCAAGGGAAGGTAGAGGTTCCGCTCGTGGTCACGCGCAGCGAGCCCTACAAGCCGGAGTGAATGTCACACCACTGGAGGTCACCGAGATGCCCAGTTTTGTTCTTCGCCGATCGGTTGTCGAGCCGAACGGGCCGTTCGTCGCCGAGCCGCAGAGCGTGCAGCCGGTGGGCGAGCATCAGCCGCTTCCCAAGGATGAAATCTTTCTTCCCGAGGCGATATTCCGCAATTGCAATCTCCAAAAGTACAAGAAAGTCCCGGCGCCCGCGCTCGACGTCGATCAGGAGATCATCGCCTATTGCTCGCCGGACTCGACCTACGCGGTGACCAAGCGGCTGTTCGACAACGCAAAGAAATCCATCCTCATCGGCATCTACGATTTCTCCGCCGACTACATGACGGAGCTGCTGCTGGATGCCCTCAAGCGCGGCGTGAAGGTCACGCTCATGCTCGATATCGACAGCAAGGAAGAGCAACAGCTGTTCAATGATCTCACCGATTCCGGCGTCGACGGCGTGCCGGCGCCGTCGTGTGCGAGCCACCGCGTGCATTTTTTCAGCTCATCGCACGAGAAGGTGATCGTCGTGGACGGCGAATGGTCTCTGGTGCAGAGCGGCAACTACAGCGAGAACAGCATCCCGTTCAACGTCCAGGACGGCGGCGACCCGGCGCATTTCCGCTTCGGCAACCGGGACAGCGGGCTTGCCATCCATTCCAAGAGGCTGGCGAAGTTCTTCACCACCATCCTCGACAGCGACATGGCGCTCGAGCTCAATGGTCCGCAGGCGCTCGCGCAGCTGGCGCAGGCGGCCAACGCCTTCCTGGTCGAACGCGCGCCGACCAAGGTCCCGGACACGCTGTTTCCGAGCAAGACCTTCAAGCTGACCAAGCCGCTCAACATCCAGCCGGTTCTGACCCCGGACAACTATATGGACGTGATCCCCGACAAGCTGCGTGCGGCCAAAAAGTCGATCCTGGTCGAGCAGCAATACATCAAAGGCGACCAGGACAACATCACGGACCTGCTGCAGGCCATCAAAGACGCGCGCGCGGCCGCTGGTGGCAAGCTCGATATCCGCATCATCCTGGGCAAGCTCTTCGGCCAGAAGGACCTGCCCAAAGAGAGTGCCAATCTCGACCTTCTCAAGAGTGAATACGGCCTCGTCCTGGGCAAGAACATCCGCTACATCGACATCTCGCGTTTCGTGCACTGCCACAACAAGATGGTGCTAGTGGACGGGCAGGGCGTGCTGGTCAGTTCCCAGAACTGGTCGAACTCCGCGGTCTCGAAAAACCGCGAGGCGGGCATTTGGCTCACCCATGCCGGCATCTGCGATTACTTTACGCGGATCTTCGAGAATGATTGGAAGACCGCATTAAAGTCGCCGCCGGTGTCGCCCACGGAGGTCGTGCAACCGCAAGCGTTGCGCGCCGGCGGCTACGTGCGCGTGGCGCCCGCCGACTATCAAGAGGTGTGAGACTGATCGGAGAGCTGGCTCGAGCTCATGGCGCTCCCTAACCTGGCTTTCGTCGAAATCGGCGCGTATCGCAACCGCGGTTCATCGTCGTCGAGCCGAGCCAGCTCCCGCTGGTCGACTGGCGGATAGCTAGGCAAGTGATCACGGCACGATTGGGCAGGGAGAATCCAGCACTCGATGAGCGCCAATTGCGGGGACGCTTTGTGGGGGACAGGACACCCAGGCGAAGTTGAGCTAGTGGGAACTTTGGCCGCGCTGTCCTTCGGAGAATTTGGAGCCCTCGCAATCAAATTTCTTCTCATTCCGATCGGCGTCATCGGATGCATCCTTATCGCGATTGCAAAGCTGAGCGGGCGGCAATCAGGCCATCGCGCTCCTCGGCAAGTGGCCCAAGCTCAATCTCGGCGCTGCAACATCACGCATCGCATTCTGGCTTTTCCTCTATGCTTGGCGGCGCCCGGCAGCCAGGACAGCCGGTGTTTCGCCTGGGCCAGGTTCTCGATGTTGGCCTTGAGTTCGGGATCTGTGGATAAAATGCGCTGGCTTGCGCTTGCAATGTCGCCGTCGCTGTAACGCATTTCACTCGCCGAATTCGGCTTCGATCCGTCGTCCTGATTACGGCTTGCCGGCGCCCACCGGCGAACACTGCCGGTGGGCCTCAGGTGTTTATGCGCAGCTTTGCAATGTGGTCCGCAGTCCGGAGCGCGAGAGCAGCTAGCGTCGCGGTCGGATTTGCGGTGGAACCGGTCGGAAAGATGCTGCTGCCGAGCACGAAGAGATTGAGGAAATCGTGGCACTTGCAGTCCTTGTCGACCACCGAGCTGTCTCGGTTGGATCCCATTCGCGTCGTGCCCATGATGTGACCCGAGCCGCCGAAGGTGAGCCGCTTATCCGGCGGTTCCGGCGGCTGCAACTTCTGGTGCTCCTGCTTGATACCCATGGCGTTGAAGACGGCAGCATGAAGCTCGATGATCTTCTTGAAGCAGTTCCGCACATATGGATCGTCGACCATGTAGTTGATGCGCGGGCGCTGGATCTCGAGATCGTCCAGCACTGGTTCGAGCGATGGATTGTCATCCTTGAATGCCAGCGCGACATAATTGTTTTCATCCGGCAGCTGCTCGCAGGCGCTGTTCAAAGTGATGTGTCGAAGCGATTGCCTGAGTGCCGTTTGCAATCTCTTGCCGGCATATTTCCTGTTGTGCACATAATCGAGAATCGTCCCGGGCCACCAATCCCCGGCAGGGGTGGGATCGTAGCCGGGTTGATCGACGCGAAGAATCACGTTGCCGCGTGGCGCGCTGGTGACGTTCGACATCCACCCGTCATTTTTGATCGACGTCTTGAAGGCCGCATAGGCGCGGCGGAAGTCGCCGTCGCGGAAATCCTCGATCTGGGACGTCGTCTGCGGCCCCCGGAAGGGATAGAGGTCCATCGGGGCGAGCGCGTATGACTGCTTGATGGGGTGATCCATCAGATACTTCCCGAGCTTGGGGCTGAAGTTTTCCGGCCCGGACCGCAGCATGATCATCGGATTTTCGATGGCGTTTGCCGCGAGCACCACGAGGTCCGCCGACACGAAACCGTCTGCTCCGTCGCGGACGCGCCGCGCCGGGTCTTTGCCCTCGTCCCACTTCCAGCGGCGATAGTGCACGCCGCGCACCTTCTTGCCCGTCTTCCCGGTTTTGTCGTCCTTGGCGTCCTCGATGTCGAGTTTGACCGCGATCGCCTGGGAGTAGAGCTTGGCAAAGCCGCCGGTCGATCCGTCTCTGATCAACGCCTTGTTCAGGTGAATCATCGCATCGTAGCGGGCTCCGGTCGGACACAGCGGGATGCACGACGAGCGTCCGTCGCAGGCTTGACGACCGGTCTTCTTGTCGTCCTGGGACAGGATCGCGTGCGGCACTGTAGTCACATGCAGCTCGATATTTTCCGGCCGGAATTCCGCGACGCCGGGGAGACTGGTGTTCAATACGACGGCACGCTGTTTGGGCCTGCCCGGGATGTTGCCTCCGATCTTGTAACTGACCTCCTTGTCCATATAGCTTGGGACGAGGCCGCTCATGGGATAGCCCTTGGCGGGGCCGCCGAGATCCTTGTAGAGACGCCGATCCGGCGGATCACCCGATACCCCCATCTCATTCTCGGCCTCGACGTAGTATCTCTCGATATCCTTGTAGCTGATCGGCCAATCCTCACCACGGCCAAACCGCTTCTTCATCTCGAAATCGCTGGGAATCATCCGGACATAGATTCCCTGCCAGTGCCACATCGAACCGCCGACCAGGCGCCCGTAATAGCTTACGAACTTGTCGCCTTTGTATTTTTCGGGGGGCGGATAGACGTAATAGTTTACACCCTCGGCGGCTTCGGCATTGATCCCGTCGGGAGACTTGCGCGGATTGGGCTGCGAAGCGAGCACGTTGTCTCCGCAAAACGGCGCGTCCGTCGCCTTGGACGGCGAGCCGATGAAGTTGTTGATCATTTCGTAGCGGCCGGCACGATCGGCAGCGAAGCCCCCGGCCTCGAGAATGCAGACTTTCTTTCCGGCTTTGACCAGCTTGTAGGCAACGAGGGCGCCGGCAACTCCTGAGCCGACGATGACGACATCGTAGTGGTCCGCGGATTCCTTGAGCATGGCATCACCTGTTCCGCGACGGTTCAGATCGAGGCTTCAACGCTGCGAGCCGCCCAGTAATTACGCTTTCCGCCCGGCATCATCGGCGCATGCGCCTTGACGACTCGCCAGAGCAGAGATTGCTCGTATTGCTCGGTAGTGCCGTAGATCCAGATCTGCGGCCCCGTCCTGACGAACTGGCCGGAATTCGGAGGCTGTTCCTTCCGCGCCTGAAGGAAGAAAGCCGACACGTACCACAGATAAATCACCTGCTCGGCCGCGGCACGAATGTCGTCGCCGTCGGCTTCCTGATTGTTCATGATCCGATCGGCGAGATCCTCGCTATTGCTGGAGCCGGAATAGGCTTTATGGACTTGAACCAGGCGTTGAAGCTTCGGGAAGTAGTCCGGCAACTGGGCGAAGCGCTCGAGATATTGCGCCGCAAGCCGCCGCTGCAGCGGTCGCTGCCCTGTCAAGGTTTCCGATACGGCGACGAAGTCGGCGAGCTGGTTTTCGTCGAGATCGGGAACCTTGCTGAGTGCTTGCTGTACCCGGCACTGTTCGTCGCCCTCTTCCCAAAGGTCTGCGCGCGCTGTGCTGCTTTGGCCGACGCTGGTGGCGATGATTCCTGTCGCCATCGCAAGGCGCAGGAGCGCCCTTCGATCGAGTGCGACGGGCGTGTCGGCGCTGTTTGCTGATTTTTGATCGTCCATATCGCCTCCTTGCCCGCTCGTATCGGCAGGGCGCTTCGATCATCCGCGTAATCACATTGTACTGCGAACCTCTCGGAACCGAGTTGCCGCCGGATACCGCGACGCTCCGTTCGCCGGAGCACCGGCGCGAGCGCGGGCCTCGAAGCCTGCCCCTGCGAAGGTGGGGATGACGGGCCCGTGACTCGCGTGTCGCGCCGTCGCCCTTCGAGGCTCGCGCCGCGCCTGAGCGGTGCGGAGCGGGCTTTTGCTGCAATGGGTGTCGATATACTGTGTGTCGATGAATATGACAAGATACCGGAATTGGTCCGATACGTCGGGGGGCTGGACCGCGGGTCTCCCGATGCAATGCCACAGCCGCGGAGGCGGGACCGCCGAGGATCACGTCCGGCTTCAACGCCACAAGCTCGACGGCGTAGGTGCGCGTTCGCTCGATGCTTCCCCCTCCCCAGCGATAGTCGATGCGAAGATTGCCGCCTTCCGCCGAGCTTCTGCAGTCCTTCGCGGAAGCCCCCCAGCCGAAGCTGAGTTTCGGGATCACGCTCGCCGCCCGACATCAATACGCCGCCTGCTTCTGGTTGCCCGCGCGGTGGCACAGGAGCAAACAGAGGGGGGCTGCTCCCTGCCAGAGCGGTGGAAGCCCACTGCTGGTGAGATCCGTTCATCGCTCCGTCGATCACGGAATCCGCACTAATTTCCGGAACGGTAATTGCTCGATTTGCCTTCCCGGAACGACAATTGCCTAAAATGAATTCCCTATAATCTCCTACGATTCGCATCTAAAACTGGTTCCCGTGTTCATCAGACGCAAGGACTTCGCGATGCGAAGTGGAATGGATCAGGCAATGACGAACGAGACATGTCGCAGATCGAAGGACGTGCCAACTGTCGAGGTCACAGTGAAATACCTGCGCGCGTTGCGCAAGACAGTTGGGCTTCAGATTGATCCAGAGACTGCCGAGGTTGAGTGGATCTATGCGCAGACGCTCGACCCGTACGGCGACTACCCGGACCTACCGGAGGAATGCCAGTGTGTTGGGCGAGAGTACTTCGCCCGAGAGCAAGCCATACAGAAGCCGGAACGAAATCGTCGGCACCACGAAAAGATCTATCGCGACGATCCCGTCGGCATGATTGCGCAGAAAGGTCGT
>Ga0137365_10004623_pt1 | contig 11043 bp, 6 predicted proteins | sample SagtaG_9_FD_104799 | JGI IMG/M metagenome (GOLD analysis project Ga0137365, IMG submission 104799) | Vadose zone soil microbial communities from Sagehorn Ranch, Mendocino, California, USA - Sage1_L_40_16 metaG | ecosystem: Environmental > Terrestrial > Soil > Vadose zone | place: USA: California... | reverse complement strand
ATTTTTTCCCGGCAAAAATATGCTCAAACAACGATGGTACTCACCGCGCTGTGACCGCGTATTCTTCGATGTACGGAGGTGTTCGAGGAAAAAGGATGCGTGAGTCATCTCAGGGAAAAAATGCCGTGAAAAGTATCGTGAAATGTGTTTGGCAGTATTTGTTGTCGTTGATCGGTATTGTTGTTACCCGCACCGTTTGTATCTGTTGTTAATAGGAATATAAATTTGTGCACATTTTTAACCACGATAATTTTAACCCCCTTAGTCCCCCTTGGAGGCTCCCATTCTCTCGTTGCTTTCCCTTCCGTTCCCACCTGTTTTCTTATGCTTTGCTAGACGAGGCTTGCGCCTCGATTTTTCGTCTTAGTAACTCAGGGTTAACATTTTTCAGATTCCCCCTAGTTGGCATACAACCAACCCGTGCATGAAGGTTCCAGTATGGTTCGTAAAGTGCAAAGTTTCCGAGCCAGCCAGGTCTTTATTATCCTCAAAACCCTTTCAGGAAAAGACGCTTGCTGTAGCTGGAGGCAGTGGAAAAAAGTATGGAATACGAGTAAGAAGCGCTCCATTGAGCCATATTTATATGCAGTAGTAAATGATGTGATATGGTTGGGCTTGCCATAAAATACCTAGTAGGTCTTGACAAGCTGTAAGGAGATTTGATACGCTTCAATTGCAACAGAGAAGCGGTTAGAGATTAATCTTTACAGATTGTTCTTCGACCGTTTTTTTTATTTTTCTCCACTTAGAATAGAACAGTTTTTAGGCGTTTGTCAACTACCATATACTTTAAAATTAAGGCTAAAAATATACTTATAAGACATCAACGTAGACGTCTACATCTACATCAGTGTAGACGTCTACGTATGTGTACCATGTTTTGCATCTGAGATCAAAAAGAGATAAAAAGAAGGGAATACGTACACGTAAACGTACCTGTACACAAAGACGTAAACGTTTACTTTCGCATGCGTTTTCTGAGTAAATCAGCAACAGCCTCGTTTAACAGAGACGTTTTCGAAACGCCCTCTATTTTAGCAAGATCATCCAGTCCTTTTTCCAGGCTTCTTTCCATCCACCCGGTAAACCGCTTATTCACCTTTTCAAATGCACGGTCTCCTCGTTTTCTGACTGATTGAAATTGCGTGGGAAGAGGGGAGCCTTCCGGTGGTTCCGTAGACGTATCCGTAGACGGAGGTGGAGGCGGTGCTGGTATATGCAGATCTTCTTCACTGGATCGGGTAAGTGGGTTAATGAATGTCTTTTTACTTGCCATAGGTGAGTTTGACACGCTCTAAAATTTCATTTGCTAATTCTTCGTACGCCTTCGCGCCTTTACTTTGTGGCTGGTACTCAAAAATAGAGGTAGTTTGATTATGCGCTTCTTCAAGAGCCACGTTTCTGGGGATAACGGTAGTGAATACTTTGTCTTTAAACATCGCTTTTATCGCATGCAGCACATTTTTATTGATGTTCGTATGGTCGTCTAAACAGGCGAATACGCCTAAAATTGGCAGCTTGACGTCCAGGTTATCTCGCAACTCCTGCATTGTTTTTTCGAGGATGCCTACTCCTATCAGCGAGTAGGTAGTGAGCGAAAAGGGGATCAGGACGTCGGTACAGGCAATCAGCGCGTTAATAGTGAGTACCCCCAAGTGTGGGGGAGTGTCGATAATAATAAAATCATAAAAATCTTTCACTGGCCGGATTGCTCGTTCAAGCTTTCTTTCTCTTCCATGAGCAGAAGCAAGCATTAAATCAGCAGCGCTGAGGTTGATAGAGCAGGGGACTACAAAGAGGTTAGTGTGTTTTGTCGGCACAATTGCCTGCTCCATCGCAGTGCCATCAATCAGGATTTCATACAGCGTTTTTGATTGATCCAAACTTCCCAGCAGGGAATAGGTAGAATTACATTGGGGATCAGTATCAACGACCAGTACTTTATGCCCCTTATCAGCAAGGGCATATGCCAGATCGACGGTACTTGTGGTTTTTGCTACTCCTCCTTTATTATTGGTTATGCAGAAGATATTCATGTTCTTATAATCCATTCTGTGTATTACGTATACGTAGACGTAGATGCCTACATCATATATATATGACCATAACAAAGCTGTCAAGCGGTATTTGGTATTTTGGAAAAGATGGAACCCCACCGCTCTGCCAGTGAAACGTCTACAAGGCTTTTCACGGCGATCGTCACCATATGAGAAATGTGGATTGCTCCGCCTCAACCCGCGCCTTAAATCGCATCCTGGCGCGTGTGAAGGGGATAGTTCCACGAAGGACAGTGAGAGAATAACCATGCTGCCCTCCTGCGGTAAAACAGGAAAGCAGCAGGGAAAAACGTTATGCTACTTTGTGTAAGCTTCTGTGTATTGATTGAAGGACAAGCAGCATTTCTTTATATGAACATGGAATGGTAAAATCTCCCGCCCGCTGTGTCCATCGCCACCACCTTGAACGTTCCGCTACCGATACCGAGCAGGCCCGAGATGAGGCCGGCGATATACATCATGCCCAGGCCCAGGGGAGTGCGCGTCACCTGATAGGGCACCTCTCGCCCCAATTTAGCATCCGGGTAAGAGCTTGCCAGGCCGAGAGCATTCGCCCAGCGGTCATTTTTCACACCCTGGGGCAGCTCTTCGCCTATCTTGAAGACGAGTGGCGCGGCAGAAACGAGCAGGATAATGCCGAAGATGACTCCCAACAGCCCCGGCGCGAGCAATCCGGCGAGAAACGCGCCACTGATGGCCCCTAAAGTGGTCGCCAGCTCCAGAAACATGCCGACGCGTATATTGGTCAGCCGATCGCGCACATAGGCAGCGGCGGCACCGCTTGAGGTCGCAATAACCGAGATAATACTGGCTCCGATGGCGAAAGAGATGGGAAAGCCGAACACGATCGTAAGCATAGGCACGATCATGATGCCGCCCCCAAGTCCGACCAGCGATCCGACAACTCCTGCCAGCACCGATCCCACGAAGATGAGTAGAACAACGCTCAAGGAGAAATGCAGGTGGGAAACTGTAGTCGCTGTACCTTTTAGACTTGTCCCACCTAGAAACAGGCTACCAAGAAGGATGATCAGCACGGCGGACGTAATGAGAACATAGCGTCGATCGCCCTCAAGCGCGAAGGCGACAATGGAGGCAGCGACACGCACGATAGGCGTTGCGATCAGCAGCAACAGTCCGATAGCGATAATCGACTGCGGGCGCGGCACGAGCAATCCCACAGCGATCTGGCTGAGCGTCTGTGGAAAATTGAGCACTCGTTCAGGCGAGAGACCGCCTGGTCGTATGGGCAATAGAATGATGCCCAGCAGGATGGTCGCAGCGCTGAGCATGACGCCGATCTGTAGAATCCAGCCGATAGTGTTCGTCATGTCCGACTGATCCAGGGTATTTGTCCCATGGCTCTTTTCGGGCTCCTCCCATTGATGTGGTAAAGGTTTGATCTTCTGTATCATAATATTCTCGATTCTCAGCGTGTGCACTGACTCTTGCTGATCTACGTTAGAGGTTACTGGAGAAGACATTCGCTGGGAAAATCGCTCCCATAAGAAGTATAGTTTATTTTTTGCGAATAATCCAATATATAGTGTTTATTATTTTTATAAATGCAGGGAATGAATAGTAGCAGCAACAAGCGATGCGCAGAGGTCTTTGTTCGTGGCAACAGGACAGGCGATACTTGCTAACTACCAGGGCACCGCTTTCGACGTGTATTACCTCCTCAGCGCCATCGCCACTCTTATCATTTCCGCTGTCATGCTACGCAGCAATACCTTCAGCAAAGGAATAGCGTATGTGGGAATTGTGACAGGCGTATTGATGTTAGTACCGCCTACAGCCGGTACGATAGGTCTTTACCTCTCACTCATTTCTCTCGTGCCTGTGGCGATATGGTACGTCCTGATTGCCCGCAAGCTCTTCATGCTTGCACAGGGCTGATCCTATGAAGAGGTGAATCGGACTTGAGGTAGAGATCAGGCTTGAAGAAAAGAACTTCCAAGGGAGACCTGGAAGTTCTGTATAATTCGGCAAATGGATTAGCCCGATACGCCTGGAATAAACGTGCGCGACATGGTCATGCCTAGCACGAGCACAGCGGCCAATCCAAAGTACAGGACGCTGAGTGAGATGCGCGTCGCGATCGGCACGTCGTAGTAAGATCTACTCGCGGGCGTATTTGTATTGGTACTACGGGACCAGAGCTGCGTCGCCGCGAGGATCACAAAGAGGAGTATCCACGGCGAGAAAGTACCATTGATCCATTGCCATATGCCGAAACCGAGCAGGGCCAGAAAGCCGAGGATCCAGACACGACGGTCGATAGCGGCCAGGACGCGACCACCATCAAAAGGCACGATCGGGATCAGGTTGAACAGGTTGATAAAGAAACCAAAGTACGCCAGCGCCGCCCAGATGGGGCTCGCTCCTGGCTGCACTGCAAGGGCCAGGCAGGCCGATGAGGCGATCGCTCCGGCGATGGGGCCCGCGATACCCACCTCCGCCTCGTCGCGCGCGTTCTGTGGCATCTGGCGCATCGTGACCGCCGCGCCCAGTAGAGGGATAAAGATGAGGCCGCCGATGGGAATACCCTTGAGCTTCATCACCAGCGCGTGACCCATCTCATGGATGAAGAGCAGCGCTACCAGTCCCACGGCAAAACGCCATCCGAAGATGAACGAGTAAACGAAGATCGAAACGATTGCCGAGATACCGGCCCAGCCAAATTTCAACAGAAAGGCGAGCGATTTGAACTTCAACAGCAAGGCACCGATAGCCACAATTAAACCACCAATGCGTGCCAGCAGCCCTTTCTTACTCTTGCCACCATCCTCTATCTTGCCGCTTTGCCCAGCTTCACGCTGCTGGGCACCCGGATCTGCAGCATACCCTTCCACACTCTGAGGCCCGCGATACTCCTGCATCTGCCCAGGCTCATAGTAGGGCACTTCAGGTTCAGCGTATGCAGAGTAGTCAACATAGGAGTCGAGCGGCTGCACAGGTTGAGCTGAGCGGGGAGTAACGGACGACTGGTAGTACTCGGGATGAGCATAATCTATTTCGTTTGATCGGCCATTATATTCACGATATTCGGGAGTTCCATCGATATCTTTAGACACAATATTCCTCAATTCTGGCGCAGAAGATGTTATCATCACTATCATACCACACCCTCTATGAGAACACGTGTAAAATTCGGCCTATTCCCTCCTACGCGGGCATTACGCTTCCCTCTAGCAGGCGCCTGAGCAGATTGAGAGCGGCAAGCACTGAGAGGCGCTTGTTATCGCTGCGGCTGGCACGCATGCCAGATCCTGATCGTGAGACAACGCCTTCGGGTCCTGCAATGGCGATATAGACGGTCCCAACCGGTTTCCCCTCCTGCTGATCGGGGCCAGCGACGCCAGTGATGCCCAGTCCAAAATCCGTTCCCAGGCGCTCACGTACAGCGCCGGCCATGGCGATGGCCGTCTCTTCGCTGACGGCACTGTGCGCATCCAGGATCTCGCGTGGCACGCCCATCTGCGCCTTGAGCTCTGTACTGTACGTAACCAGGCCACCAACAAAGTAGTTCGAGCTGCCGCTGACATCGGTAATCGTGCTTGCCAGCAGGCCACCCGTGAGCGACTCCATCACGCCCAGCGTCTGTTGGCGCGCCAGCAGAAGCGCGCCAACGACGCTCGCCAGGGTATCTTTGTTAGTGCCGAAGATGTGATCTCCAAGCAGCGGACGTGCTTTGTGCTCCATCTCCGCGACAAGGGCCTCGGCTTCCTCGGGGGTATCAGCCTTTGCAGTGATACGCACATCGATTGCATCATCCTTGGCATAGGTTGCGATTGTGGGATTGCTGTTATGGATCAGCGAGCTCAGACGTTCCTCCACGGTCGATTCGCCCAGGCCGGTGACGCGCAGTATACGGGTAAAGATGATGCCGCCGAGATGGGGCCGCAACCTGGGGATAGCCTGCTCCTGCCACATACGATACATCTCTCTGGGCACACCCGGCATCGCGACGATGATGCGTCCATCCTTCTCGACCCACCAGCCGGGCGCGGTGCCGACGGGATTGGGCAGCGCCTGCGCCGATGGGATCAACGTCGCCTGCTTCACATTGCGCTCCGGCATCTGCACTCCCATACGCGCGAACATTGCGCGCAGATCGGCCTCCAGCGCTGGATCAACCTGCATCGTCTCGCCGAGCAGGGCGCTGATCGACTCACGGGCAAGGTCGTCTTCGGTCGGTCCCAGTCCGCCGGTCATGATAATCAGGTCCGAACGCTCCCACGCGCGTCGCAGCGTCTCCACGATACGCTCCTGATTGTCTCCCACCTGAGAGACAAAAAACAGATCGATGCCCAGAGGAGCCAGACTCTGAGCAAGGTAGGTGGCGTTGGTATCGGTGATATGACCCAGCAGGAGTTCGGTCCCGCACGAAAGTATCTCGGCGCGCATAAAATATCCTCCAAAGTAATGGCGACAGTAAAACCCGATTGCGGTACAATACAGAGAGCGACCTCTTCCCCGCGCACTCTATCATATCATACAAGCGGCTCTATCAACATCTTGTGTCCAGATTGGTAAAAAATCAATATGTTGTGCCAAAAGCCTTGAAATTCTGGTTCATTACGAGTATACTGATTTGCGGAGACTCCGATACAAGAAGTATTTCAGGGCCAGCAGTTCGCGATGGCCACGCGGTCTGCCTGGTTATCATATTGCGACACATGGAAAAAGGAGTAGTCACGGATGTTAGAGCAGCAGGAGCGTCCCTCACAGAACCAGAAAGATACCGGCTCCCAACAGATCACGAAATTGGACGGTATTCGCCAGAAGGTTTTCATGGACCGGTATTCGCTCAAGGACCCCTCTGGGAGCCCCCTGGAGTTCTATCCTGAACAACTATGGGCACGCGTTGCGCGCGGCATCGCCGCGATAGAGACGACCGATGAGAAGCGGGCAGAGTGGGAGCAGAAGTTTTTTGATGCACTGTCGGATTTCCAGTTTGTGCCCGGCGGGCGTATCCTCGCAGGCGCTGGCTCGGGGCACCAGGTGACATATTATAACTGTATGCCGCCTGATCAGGAAGTGCTTACAGCAGATGGCTATCGACCAATTTCCCAGATCAAGGTTGGCGATCATGTGGTGACACATCGCAATCGCCTGCGTCCAGTAGTACATAAGTTTGAGCGTGAGACTGAGGAGGAGCTCTACACCATCCGATCCAGGAAAGTGGACTACGATGATTTGCGCGTAACTGGCGACCACAAAGTATACGTTGTCCGTTCAGAGTGGGTTAATAACAAACATAAGTCTCGTGATGAGCTGCGTTTGCAGCATGAGCCTGATTGGATTCCCGCCAAAGACATTAAACCTGGAGATTACGTCACCATTGTATATAACGATGACAAAGGCGATTTTGAATACGATAGCCTCCAATGGGTGCTAATAGACACAATTGCGGTTGAAGATTATTCTGGCATCGTACTGGATATTGAGGTTGAGGAAGACCACTCATTCATTTCAGCCGGCGTCGTCGTCTCAAACTGTTTTGTGATTCCTAGCCCTGACGACAGCCGCCAGGGCATCCTCGACAACCTGAAGCTCATGACCGAGATCATGGCGCGTGGCGGCGGCGTCGGCATCAACCTCTCCACGCTGCGACCGCGCGGCTCCTACATCAAGACCGTCAACGGCACGGCGTCTGGTCCCTGCTCGTGGGCGCAGTTGTACTCGGTCGCGACGGGTGATGTGATTCAGCAGGGCGGCTGTTTTGGCCCCGACGAGCGCATTGCGACCGATCGCGGACTGCTGCGCGCAGAAGAATTGGCTAATCGTTTGGATAGCGGCGAACTGCTTCATGCGCAGACGCACAAGGGTTCGCGCCCCTTCACGATGGTCTTCCGCAACGGCATCAAAGATCTCTACGAAGTAACGACCAGCCGTGGCTATCGTGTCCGCGTTACGCTTGACCACAAGATGGGAGTGTTACGCGATGGCAAGATTATCACTATCCCCTTGCGTGAACTTGAAGAGGGCGATGAGATCCTGCTTCTACTAGGCGAGGGAGTCAAGGATCATACCGAATTTGTCCCACTTACATCAAGCCCCTATGTCCGCTCAAAGATGAGCACTACACTCAACGAAACTATCACACTGCCAACTCACCTCACACCTGAACTGGCCTACTTGCTAGGCTATTTCTACGGGGATGGTTATGTGGTCACAGGCAAGAAAGTGACCTGGCAGGACGAAAAAGGTATCTCCCTGGCAGTAGCAAATACTCAGACCGACGTGCAGAAGAAACTTGTTACGCTCTTCAAAGATCTGTTCTCCATCGAGGCGAAAGTCGGCCCTGGCGATGGAGCATGCACAAATATCAGGGCATACTCTCGCATACTAATAGAATGGCTGCAAGAGAACGATCTTCTCAAGAAAAAGGCCGAGTATGTTCGCGTCCCTGAAGCCATCTTTCGCTCACCATCCAACGTCATGGGAGCTTTTATTGCAGGTTACTTTGAGGCGGATGGCTGCGATCGTGGCAAAAAAGGCGGCTATGGCATCGATAGTGTCAGCCGTGAGATATTGGAGGATATGCAATTACTCCTCATAGTGAATGGCATTGTTTCGCATATTACTACACAGAATCGCACTGCTCAGGGCTGGTTGCCAATACATCGTCTGGTTGTCACCGGAGCACAATTCAAAGAGCGATTCAGCAACTTTGTCATCAGCCATAAGGATCAGAAACGCGCGGGACTGCGTAGCCACAGAAGCAACTACCCGATGGAGGTATGGAGCGCACTAGATATTCCAGGCCGCTACTATCAAGGGCTTTTTGACTCCACAAAAACACGCGTATCGCATTACGCCTTGACGAGGGTACGCGAGCGCATCGCGGCAGCAGGTGGTGTCGCCATGATAGAGCGCCTTGATGCACTGCTCGGCGTGCTCCCCGATGCCATCATCTCTATCACACCGATTGGCCCTTCACAGGTATACGATTTCGAAGTGGACGAAGTACACCTACTCTCAGGAAATGGCATTTATACCTCAAACTCGCGGCGCGGTGCGCTCATGCTCATGCTCGACGATAACCATCCCGATATCGAAGAGTTCATCACCGTCAAGCGCACGGCGGGCAAGATCGAGCATGCCAACCTCTCCGTCTGCATCTCCGACGCCTTCATGCAGGCAGTCAAGGACGGCACCGACTGGAACCTGGTCTGGCAGGGCGAGACCAAGAAGACCATTCCCGCGCGCAAGCTCTGGGACCTGATCTGCACCTCGGCGTGGGAGTCGGCGGAGCCGGGGATGGTGTTCATCGACCGCTACAACAAAGAGTCGAACACGTGGTATTACGAGAATATTCGCTGTGTAAATCCATGTGGTGAACAAGGCCTGCCGCCTTTTGGCGTGTGCAACCTCGGCGCGCTCAATCTCTCCGCCTTCGTCAAAAACAGCAAGATGGACTGGGAGCGCCTGACGGAGGTCAGCCAGGTCGCGATGCGCTTCCTGGACAATGTGGTCGACGCCAACGAGTACTTTATCGACGAGAACCGCGAGGCGCAGTTGGGTACGCGGCGCACCGGGCTGGGCACGATGGGGCTGGCGGATGCGCTGATCAAAATGAAGATCGCGTACGGCAGCGAGGAATCTCTGCCCGTGATCGAGCGTATGTACACAACGATCCGCGACGCCGCCTATGAAGCTTCGGCGGATAACGCGGCGGAGAAGGGGCCGTTCCCCCGCTTCGAGCGCGATAAGTACATGCAAGGGAAGTTCATCAAGCGCCTGCCGAAGGGGGTGCAGGAGAAGATCAAGAAGCAGGGTATTCGCAACGCCGTGCTGCTGACCCAGGCGCCTACGGGCACGACCAGCCTGCTGGCGGGCGTCAGTTCGGGTATCGAGCCGGTGTACGACTTCGCGATGATCCGGCGCGATCGTACGGGCGAGCACATCCTGTATCATCCCTTGCTCCAGGAGTGGCGCGATAAGCATCCCAACGAGCCGACGCCACACTACTTTGTCTCATCCAAAGATCTGACGCCGGAGGAGCATGTGCGCGTGCAGGCGATGGTGCAGTCCTACACCGACTCCAGCATCAGTAAGACGGTCAACGCACCCAACAACCACACTGTCGAACAGGTGCAGACGCTGTACCGCCTCGCCTACGAGATGGGCTGCAAAGGCATCACCTACTACCGCGATGGCTCGCGCGACGCCGTGCTCACACGCGTCGAGGACGAGAAGAAGGCAACGGAGAAGGCGGCCCAGGCACCCACGGTAGAGCCCATCACCTCGATTCATCAGGGTCTCAAGGCACGACCTGCCGTCGTACATGGCTACACGCGCAACGTTAAAGCTCCTGAAGGCACCATCAACATCACGGTGAATAGTGATGAGCACGGCCCGTTGGAGGTCTTCGTCAACGTTGGGAAAGCCGGAAGTGACATTGCAGCCCTGGCCGAGGCGCTGGGCCGGCTGATCTCGTTCAACCTGCGCATCCTGAGCCCATTGTCGCAGACCGACCGGGCCCAGGAGATCGCGGAGCAGTTGCGCGGCATCGGTGGGAGCCGCTCCATCGGCTTCGGTCCACAACAGGTGCGTTCGTTGCCCGATGCTGTGGCACGCGCGCTTGAGCTGCACATGGAGTCCATCAAGCCTGCAAGCGAAGCGGAGCACAACGAGAACGGCCACGAGGAGCAGAACACTGCCAGTAGTCCTCTACAACCGGGCCAGTTGAACGTGACCGGGAACCTGTGTCCAGAATGCGGCTGTAACACGATGGTGTACGAGGAGGGATGCCGGAAGTGCTATAGTTGTGGGCATAGCGAGTGTTAAAATCGGCCTGGCTAGCACGGCCTCTAGAGCCATTGCTTGCCGATAGAGACTGCGTTTGGGAAAACACACATGTGTTTTCCCAGCTTTTTTCACCCAGCAGCCTACACAAGAAACTGCTTTGCTGTTCATGGTTGGAATTGATCCTATTAAGCGAACTGTCGGACAGTGTAGATCACTTGTGATTGGT
>Ga0137365_10004615_pt1 | contig 11052 bp, 10 predicted proteins | sample SagtaG_9_FD_104799 | JGI IMG/M metagenome (GOLD analysis project Ga0137365, IMG submission 104799) | Vadose zone soil microbial communities from Sagehorn Ranch, Mendocino, California, USA - Sage1_L_40_16 metaG | ecosystem: Environmental > Terrestrial > Soil > Vadose zone | place: USA... | reverse complement strand
CGGACGCCGAGCGCGTTGTAGACAGCGTTCGCCACCGCCGGGATGACCGGCAGCAGCGGACCCTGCCCCGCTTCTTTGGCACCGAACGGTCCTTCGCGATCGATGGTCTCCACCAGGTAGGTGTGCATCACCGGAGCCTCGAGCGCGGTCGGGCTCTTGTACTCGAGCAGCGAAGGGAATTTGTGCAAACCGAGGCGGAACGTCTGCTCCTCCATCAGCGCCTCCCCCAACGCCATGTAGACGCTCCCCTCGACCTGGCCTTCGACCAGCACCGGGTTGATGGCGCGCCCGATATCGTGCGCGATCCAGACCTCGGGGACGCGGACCTCGCCCGTCCTGACATCGCAGTCGACTTCGACGACCGCGGCGGAGTATGAGTAGGCCGGGCTGGGACCAACGCCTGATCCCTTGTACGGGCCGGCTAGCTTGGGCGGCGTGTAGCTGCCGGTGGCGGTGACCACGCCGCCCCGTGCCTCGGCCAGCTGAATCGCCTGTGCGAAAGACACGCCCTCCGCCGGTCGATTTCGCGGAACGATGTGGCGATCGCGTGCCACCAGGTCGTCCACATCGCACTGCAGCGCCGTCGCCACCGCCTCGAAGAGTTGGCCCCGCACCTTCTCGGCCGCCGCTTTTGCGGCGTTGCCGGCCATGAACGTGACTCGCGACGAATAGCTGCCCAGGTCGATCGGCGTCAGGTCGGTATCGGCGGTGGTGAGCTGGATGTCCTCCAGCCCCACCCCCAGAACCTCGGCGACGATCGCGGCCAGAATGTGGTCCGATCCCTGGCCGATGTCGATCGCCCCGCAGAGCAGAGCGACGCCACCGTTGCGGTCCAGCTTGAGCTGCACCTCCGAATGCGGCATGTCGTTCCAGTAGATGGCGGTTCCGGCACCGCTCAGGTAGGAGCTAACGGCAAAGCCAAGACCGCGGCCGCGTGGCATGGAGCGGCGGCGCTCGAGGAATCCCGAGCCCTCGACAACCTTCTTAATGCATGCCTCCAGGCCGCAGCTCGTGATGCGCAGCCAGTTGACCGTGCGCGAGTCGGGACGAGGCAGGTTGCGGAGCCGCAGCTCCACCGGATCGAGACCGAGCTCTTCCGCGACTTTGTCGAAATGCGTCTCCAGGGCGAAGCGGGGCTGCGGCGTTCCGTGGCCTCGCTTGGGCCCACAGGGCGGCTTGTTGGTGAACACCCGGACAGCCTCGAATCGATAGCGGGGGATCGCGTAGGTGGTCGCCTGGAGGGCGCCGGTGTAATAGGTGCTGGCCACGCCGTAGCTCCCGTAGCCGCCACCATCGAGGAAGCTGCGAAACTGCATGGCCGCGATGCGGCCGTCTTTCGTCAGCCCCGTCTTGACCTTCATGAGCACAGGGTGACGCCCGCGGTGCGCGTAGAAGACCTCCTCCCGCGTGAGCGTGATCTTGACGGGCCGCCCCGTGACGATGGACAGCTTGGCGGCCACCAGCTCGTGCGAGAAGATGTCGCTCTTGCCGCCGAAGCCGCCTCCGTTCGGCGTCGCGATCACGCGGATGCGGCTCATCGGCAGCTCGAGCACCTTTCCCAGGGCGCGGTGGACGTAATGCGGGGTCTGGGATGACGTCCAGAGCGTGAGCTTGCCGTCCGCCCCGTACTGGGCGACGGCCGCGTGCTGCTCCATGGGGAGATGCGTGTTGCCTTCGAAGAAGACGAGGTCTTCCCGGACGTGCGCAGCAGCGCGCATGGCCTCGTCGGTGTCGCCGAACTCCAACGCCACCGCCTTGTGCACATTCGACGCGCCGTGGATCGGCTCGCCATCGGCGGCGAGGGCCTGCTCGATCGACATGATCGGGGGAAGCTCGGCAAATTGCACCTCGATCAGCTCCAGCGCCTCGTCGGCAATCCACTCGTCGGTGGCCGCCACCGCCGCGATTGGATCGCCGACATAGCGGACCTTTTCGCGCGCGAGCGCCTCCTCGTCCTGGCTCACCGGCAAGATGCCGAACTTGATGGGGAGGTCGTCGCCGGTCAGCACCACCAGCACACCGGGCAGTGCGCGAGCCCGGCTGGTGTCGACGCGCACGATCCGCGCGTGTGGGTGCGGGCTACGGAGAATCCGCCCGAACAGCATCCGGGGCAGCGCGAGGTCATCGGCAAACCTGGTTTGCCCGCTTACCTTGGCGAAGGCGTCGGGCTTGGTCAGCGACTTGCCGACGATAGCGAGCTCGTCAGCCATGGCGCCCGCCTCGCGACGCGGCCAGCTCGACGGCCTCGAAAATCTTGAGGTAACCGGTGCAGCGGCAGAGCACGCCGGAAAGCGCGTCCTTGATCGCGTCGCGGGTTGGGTGTGGATCCCGGTCGAGTAGCGCCCTGGCGGTGAGCAGCATCGCCGGCGTGCAATAGCCACATTGGGCGGCCCCCAACTCGGCAAACGCGAGCTGGAGAGGATGCGGCTCACTCCCATCCGCCATCCCTTCGACCGTGGTGATCGCGCGTCCCTCGAGGTCGAGCGGCATGGCCAGGCAGGACAGGTACGGCCGGCCGTCGACGAGCACGCCGCAGGTCGAGCATTCGCCCAGCTCGCAGCCGTGCTTGGTGCCCGTCAGTCCCAGGTCTTCGCGCAGGACTTCCAGCAACGTTTTATAGGGCGGCACCATGACCACCATCTCTTCGCCGTTGACGCGCAGGCGGACGGCGACCCGGTCCGCGATCGGCACGCTCCTACTGTACGAACTCAGATGAGGAGGCGCGGCAGCTGGATGTCGACCCGGCGCGGCCGGGCCGGCTCCGGCGGCTCGACCATGGCGGTGCGAACGCACTCCTGCGGCGAGACCTCGGGCCGCAACCCACTGAAGATCGGGAAGCGCAGCTGCCGGTTGCGGTCCCATTCACTGAACTTGACGGCGACGACGATGCGAGGCTCGATCCAGCAGATCCGATCATCCGACCAGCGAGGGTCACCCGGCGGCGACGCATTGGGGAGGCCATCGAGCATCTTTCGGATGCGCCGCGACGTGACCGTATCGAAGCCACCCCCGACCCGGCCCGCCGGCTGGAAGTGCCGGCCGTCATACGTCGCCACGATCAGCGCCTCGAGCAGGTGGTCACCGGCCTGCGGAATGAAGCCGACGACGGCAAAGTCCTGGCGTCGGGCGGCCTCGATCAGCAGCCAGTCCGGGTGGCGCTGACCCGCTCGGTACGGACTATCGAAGCGCTTCGCGACCACGCCGCCCAGCCCGTTGTCTTTGGCCGCCTCGAAGAAGGCGAGGCCGTCCCCGGCGACCGGTTCGACCACGTAGATGCGGCCGGTCGAGGGAATCGACTGGTACACCTTTGGCCGGCGCCGGACCAACGGCTCCTTCATGAACGACCTGCCGCGCATGTAGAGCAGGTCGTAGACGACATACGTTGCGGGGTGCGCGGCGGCCGCTCGGGCGACGGTCTCGGGACGCAACGCCTGCTGACGCGCCTCGAGCGCAACACCATCGGGGCGGCCGTCGGCGTCGGTCACGATCAACTCGCCGTCGACAATCGTTTCCGGTGGCGCCAGTGCGGCGAGCGCCTGGACTTCTGGATAACGGCTGGTGAGGTCGCGGAGGTCGCGGCCCCAGATGCGGACCTGCCCTCGATCGATGGACGCCAGCGCCCGAACGCCGTCCCAGGACACTTCGAAGGCGTAGTCCTGCGAGTCGAACGGCCCGGCGGCCGGCATGGGAAGCATGGGGCGCAACCGATCCGGCAGGTCGCGCTGGAAAGGCAGGTCGAGCTCAACCGTTTGGGACCGCGCCGGCACTCTAGCGGACTGTACTACGCCAGGTCAGGCCGTGCGACGTCGCGCGGCCGGGCGGGCCGCTGACGTTTTCGCCGCCACCTTGACCTTGGCCGCACGACTCGCGGCTGGTTTCTCGGCCGGCTTCTTCTTCCCTTGCTTGGTCGCCTCCACCGATGCTTTCAGCGCAGCCATCAGATCCATGACGCGGGGCTCCTGCACGGCGGCAGGGGCTACCACCTTGAGGCCTTTCATCTTTTGATCGACGATCTGCTGGAAGGCGGCCTTGTAGTCATCGGTGTAGCGCTCCGGCTGGAACGTGTCCGTCAGGTTATCGATCAGCGAGGTCGCCATCTTGACCTCTTTATCGCTGATCTTGACGTCTTGCGGGAGATTCAGTTCCTCGGTGGATCGGATCTCGTCCGGCCAGTTCAGCGTGTTGCAGAGGAGCGTATTGCCCTCGACCTGGATCAGCGACAGATGCTCGCGGTCGCGCAATGCGATCTTCGCGACAGCCACCTTGTTCGTGTCTTCGAGGGCGCGTTTGAGCAGGTAGAAGGGCTTGACCCCGACATCCTCGGGCTCGAGGTAGTAGGCGGATTTGATGTAAAGCCCAAGCGGCACCTCGTCGCGCTCGACGAATTCGACGATGTCGATCGTCCTGGTGGTCTTGAGGGGGAGCTTGTCCAGATCTTCCTCGTCGATCAGGACGAACTGATTCTTTCCGACCTCGTAGCCCTTGAGCACCTCGTTGAATGCGACTACGTGGTCATCCGTCGGGCAATGCCGCTGCTGTTTGATCGGGAGTTGACAATGGGGGCACAACTGTCGGAAGGACACGGCGCTGTGCGCCTCGGTGGCGAGGTACATGCGGACCGGGATCGCCACCATCCCGAAGCTGATCGCGCCCCGCCACATGGACCGGGCCATACCACTGATCTCCTTTTCGCTGGGTTGCCCGGATTATACGGCCGGACGCCGAAAAGATGTTCGGATTGCCGTCTCCAGCCGCTGCGCGTACAGCGGGCCCAGCGATTCGTGCTTGAAGTAGGCATAGACGTCGCGGCCACCGTCCAGGTAGCCGGCAATCCGCCGAACCCAGGCGGCGCGCCGCTGCGGAGAGTACGTGTCGCGGCGCAACCGCAGGTAGATGAACGCACCGCGCCCGAGAGGCCCCGGCTCTTCCTCGCCATCGCCGTGGACGAGCGACGCCCCCAGGCGCTCCAGGAGCCCAGCGACCTCCGGCGTGTGCCAGGAGCGGTGGCGGAACTGGAAGGCGACGCGCCAGTGAGATGGGAGCAGGGCGACGATCCGCTCGATCCGGCCCTCATCGAAGGGCGCGGTGGGCGGCAGCTGAAAGAGGACCGGGCCCAACCGATTGCCAAACGCCGCGGCCTCCTCCGCCAGCACCCGGACTGCCTCCTCCAGGTTGGGCATACGGCGGTTGTGCGTGATTCGCCGGTGGGCCTTGACCGCGAAGCGGAAGTCCGGCGGGACGCTTGCGACCCAGCCGGCGATGACGCCCTCCGGTTGCGTCCGATAGAAGGTGGTGTTGACCTCGACCGTTGGGAGGTGCTGGGCGTAGTAGCCCAGCATCTCCGCCGACTTGATGCGGCGGGGATAGAAACGCCCTCGCCAACCCGAATAGGAAAACCCCGACGTGCCGACGAAGAACTGGGGCACGTCCCCTTATTAGATGTTGGGGACGCCCTTGATCAGGCCCATGAACTCGGCGCGGGTCTTGGGATCCGTCTGGAAGATGCCCAGCACGCAACTGGTGAAGACCCGGCTGTTCTGCTTCTCCACGCCGCGCATCTTCATGCACAGGTGGTCGGCCTCGATGACGACGCCCACACCCACGGGTTCCAGGTATTTCTGCAGGCACTCGGCAATCTGGCGCGTCATTCGCTCCTGGACCTGGAGCCGCCGGCTGTAGAGCTCCACCAGCCGGGGCATTTTGCTGAGACCGACCAGCCGCCCTTTCGGGATATAGCCGATGTGGACGCGGCCGTAAAAGGGCAGCAGGTGGTGTTCGCAGAGGGAGTACATCTCGATGTCCTTGACGACGATCATGTCCTTGTAGGTTTCGGTGAAGGTGGCGCCGCCGAAGACATCCTCGAGCGTCATGCGGTAGCCGCGAGTCAGGAACTCGAGGCTTTCCTTGACCCGCTCGGGGGTGTCGCGAAGCCCTTCGCGCGAGGGGTCCTCGCCGAGCAGGACCAACTGGTGGCGGATCAACGCCTCCATCGAGACGGCGTCGCTGGAGCGGTCCTGAGCTTGTGCCACGACCTAATTATGGCGGTGTTCAGCTACCGCTCACGGATGCTGAGCTGACGCTTCCCGTGGTCGCATTGACCACGACGTACGCGTCATTGGCGCTGTGCCCTCCTTGTCCGGGCGCAACAAGATGCAAAATCCAGGCCGCCTCCGCGGGGCATAGGAAGGATGGAGCTCGAATCCCGCCGACCAAACATGCCGAACGAGACTCCGAATAGATCAGGCTGCCGTGGTCGTCATAAACCTTGTCGGGTGCCGGCTCATACCTGGCACTCACCAGGGTGAATTCGCTCGCACCGGTGTTCATCTGTAGCACCCGGTTGATCGCCGCCGCGGTCGCCTCCTCTGCCGAGATGTGGGGCCGGAGAGCCTGCGCGATCAGGAATCCGCCAACGCCGATCAGCGCGAGCAGGATTACAACGCCTGCGCCGACGAGACTGCGTCGTACCGTCAGCCGCACCGCCCGCCTAACTAATGACGTTCATCGGGTCCTGCGGAAACTCGCGCAGGTACGCCTGCATCGCTACCCAGAGGGCCTTGACGGAGATCGTCTGGAAGTCGGGCCCACGGTACCCGGCCAGCGGCGAGGGCGTCTCGGCATAGGTCACGGTGTCGAGCGCCGGATCGTCGTGGCTGAAGTCGAAGGCGAAGATCGTGATCATGTGCGTGGCGTTCCAGCGGTTCCACCCGGGCATGGTTCGGGTCATCGTCTGCACCATCACCGGGACGCCGTGGCCGAAGGTCATGATGGCCTGCTCGTCGACGATGTCGCGCTCGATCCTGGCCTTCACTTCGTCGAGGGTGGTCACGTGTTCCGCCTTGTACCGGGGCTGATCAAGGACGGGCATCACCACCGGATCGAGGAAGCCATTGATCGCAGCGGTCGCATTGGCGCCGAATTCGCCGCTGTTCGGGTTCAGCTTGGATGCCCTGGCGACGGTCTCGATGTCCGGGACGTCGGTCATCCACGCCGAGAGGAGGACCTGGGTGGCCCCCGCACCGCAATAGTTGCGGTGGGCCCAGTCGGGCGGCTCATGGAAGCCGCGAACTTCGACCGCTCCCTGGCCCGGGGAAACCTGGCCGACCGTCAGGGACGGCTGCGGCTGGGGCGTCTCTGTCGGCGTGGCCGACGGTTTGGGGAAGTTGTAGGCGAGTGCGACGGGCCCGATGGGCCGGGTATTGACCTGCGCGCCGAAACAGGAAGGCAAAAGCGCGGCGAATGCCATCGCCAGCGCAATCTTTATTACTCCTTGTGACATTCCTGTCTCATCCTATCAGTGACGGTATCAGCTGGCCAGACCCTGCGGCCGGTTGTTACAACGGCCCCGACGGCCGCCAGGTTATGGCCGGGACAGTATGCCATGGGCGGGTCGTTCAGCTTGGAACGTGATATCTTTCCTATCAATTAATATGAGGATGAAAAAGGTGCCCGTCGAGGAGGCGACGCGCAAGGGCTTCGTCGGCTTCGTGCAGCGGCTCGGCCCGGGCCTGATCACCGGCGCCAGCGACGACGATCCCAGCGGTATCGGGACCTACTCCCAGGTCGGGAGCCAGTTCGGGTACGGCCTGCTGTGGCTGGCGCTCTTCACCTTTCCCCTGATGAGCGCGGTGCAGGAGTTGTGCGCCCGCATCGCGCTCCAGACCGGCGTCGGGTTGGGGGCGAGCCTGCGTCGGAAATTCCCTCGCTGGCTGGTCGGCGTCGCCATCCTCGGGCTGCTCGCCGCCAACACCTTCAACGTCGGAGCCGACCTCGGTGCCGTGGCCGCGGCCGGTTCGCTGCTATCGCGTGGGGCCGTTCAGGCGCTGTGGCTGGTGGTACCGGTGGCGCTCGTGATCATCGTGCTGCAGGTCTTCGCCAGCTACGCCACGATCTTCAAGATTTTCAAGTGGTTGACGCTCGCGTTGTTCGCCTATGTCATTACCGCCTTCTTCGCCCATCCCCCTCTGCTGGAGGTACTCAGGGCGACCGTCACCCCGCACGTCGAATTCTCGAAGGATTTCGTCATGGCCCTGGTGGCGGTGCTCGGCACCACCATCTCGCCATACCTCTTCTTCTGGCAAGCGTCCTCCGAGGTCGACGAGCTGGCGGCGGCTGGCGCCACCAACCCCCAGGCCGGCCGTCACGGGCTGCACCTCTCCGAGCTGCGTGCCGCCAGAACCGACGTCCTGGTCGGAATGGCGTTTTCCAACCTCGTGATGTACTTCATCATTCTCACCTCCGCGGCGGTGCTGCACGGGCACGGCAGGACGGGCGTCCAGACCGCCGCCGAGGCCGCTGCGGCGCTGGCCCCGCTCGCGGGACCGTTTGCCTTCATCGTCTTCTCGGTTGGCCTCATCGGCGCCGGCCTGCTCGCCATCCCGATCCTGAGCGGCTCCGCCACCTACGCGATCAAGGAGTTCCTGGGCTTGCCGGGGAGCCTGGCCAGCAAGCCGCAGCAGCGACCGACCTTCTACATCATCCTCACGCTGGCCACCGTGGCTGGCGTGGTGATGAATTTCATGCACCTCGATCCGATCCGCGCGCTCTTCCTTTCGGCCGTTATCAATGGCGTCGTCGCGCCTCCCCTGTTGCTGTTGATCGTGCTCCTGGGAAGAGACCCCGCGGTCATGAGGCGCTATGTCAGTGGCACGCTCAGCCTGGCGCTGACCGCGATCGCGACGGTGTTCATGGCCGGCGCCGCGATCACGATGTTCGCGACGATGTTGACCGGCCGCTGACGGGCGCGTCCGCGGATTCTTAGGTCATTCTCATGTGGCCATGCTTAGATGGTGGCGAGCATGGCTGAGCAACCGCATGTCCTCGTGGTCGACGATGACGCGAAGATCGCGGCGGCGTTGCGCCGTGCCCTCATCTACGAGGGCTACCAGGTGGAGGTCGCGCCGGACGGCCAGATCGCCCTCAACCGCGCCCGCGAGCGCATGCCCGATCTCGCCATCCTGGACATCATGATGCCGGGCATGGACGGGCTGGAAGTGACCCGGCGCCTGCGCGCGGAAGGGGACGTACCGATCCTGCTTCTCACCGCGAAGGACGGCACGGCGGACCGCGTCAGAGGACTCGACCAGGGGGCCGACGACTATCTCGTCAAGCCGTTCGCGTATGAGGAGCTGCTTGCCCGCGTACGGGCGCTGCTCCGGCGTCGAGCGCCAAGGGCTCGCCGCACCCTGCGGTATGCCGACGTCGTGATGGACCTGGCGACGCGCGAGGTCCGCCGCGCCGACCAGTTGATCGCCACGACGGCGAAAGAGTTCGACCTACTGCAACACTTCATGCGAAATCCTGGCCAGGTGTTGCGCCGCGAGCAACTGCTCGATGCCGTCTGGGGTTTCGACTTTGGGGCGAGTAGTAACGTGGTCGACGTGTACGTCGGCTATCTGCGTCAGAAGCTCGAGCAGGGCGGACGCCCCCGCCTGCTGCAGACCGTGCGCGGTGTTGGGTACATATTGAAGGAGGAATGAACGCCACTCTCGGAGGTCGGGCGCCGATCACCGAACGCGGGTCCTTTCTCCGACGATCGTCCGGCCGGGTATTGAGCTGGCTTAGCGAGCGAACACGGGCGCGCCGGAAAATTCCCATTCGCGGGCGCATTGCGCTCTTCGGCGCCGGCGTTGTCGCGCTGGCCGTCGTGATCTTCAGCTCGCTCGTCTACGTGCTGGTCGAGCGAAGCCTCATCACTCAGCAGGACGTGGCCCTCAGGGCTCGCGGCGACGAGGTCTTACGGATGCTGGAATCCAGGGGAGGGTTCCGACCAAGTCCCTTCGTGCTGCCGATCGACATCGGGAAGAGCTCAGAAATCTTCGTGGAGATCACCATTTTCACGACGAACACGGTCTATTCGAGCGGCAAGGTCAACAACGCCGATCCCGTCTTGCCGGCGGACCTCCTGCAGTCCGCGCCGTTTGACCGCGGAATCATCACCAACGCCCGAGCCGATAACGGCCCATTGATGCGCGTGTATGTACGGCAGCTCGCCTCTACGACCGGACCGGCCGGGTACCTGGTGGTCGGGCAATCCCTCTCTGGGATCGAAAGCGAACTGAGCGGGCTTCGGCTGTTCCTGGTGGCGGGCGGGTTACTGACCTTGCTCGGCGCCGGCGCAGCCAGCTGGTGGCTGGCGGGGCGAGCGCTGCGCCCCCTCGACGCGATGGCGAATACCGCGGAAGACATCGGGCGAACCCAGGACCTCAGTCGCCGCCTGCCCGAGAGCGAGCCGGATGACGAGGTGGGCCGGCTGCAGCGGAGCTTCAACCAGATGCTGCGGCAACTGGAGGATGCGTACCACCGGCTCCAATCGGCGCTGATCGCCCAGCGTCGCTTCGTGGCGGACGCGTCGCATGAGCTGCGGACACCGTTGACAACGATCCGTGGAAATGTCGGCCTGCTGCTCAAACGAGCGGACATCGCAACGGATGACCGCCTCGCTGCCCTCAATGACATCGCGGGCGAGAGTGAGCGGATGAGCCGCATGGTGCAGGACTTGCTGACACTCGCGCGCGCAGATGCCGGTTATCACCTGGACAAGGCCCCGATCGATCTGCTTCCCATCATGCAAGAGGTCACACGGCAGGCGCAGACGCTGCAACCGCTGCGGCGCATTGAGCTACTGGACGGTTTGCCGGTGCCGGTCCAGGGCAACGCCGACGCAATCAAGCAACTGCTCTGGATCCTGATCGATAACGCCTTCAAGCACACCCACGAGGGCGGCCGGATTGAGCTGCGGCTGGAGAACGGTCAGCAGGCGGCGCGCCTGATGGTTGCCGATGACGGCCCAGGAATCCCGGCGGAAGATCTGGAGCGCGTCTTCGAGCGCTTCTACCAATCGGACGCATCGCGGTCGGGCGACGGGACCGGACTGGGGCTGGCGATCGCGCGGTGGATTGCGAAGGAGCACGGCGGGCACGTGACCGTCGCCAACAATCCCCGCGGCGGGGCGGCCTTCACGGTCGAGTTGCCGGTCCAAAAGTCTTAGCGAGCTCTTAGCCGCCTTTCACAGGCGGCTCATCGCTCGCGCGCAGCATGGGTCTCGCATAT
>Ga0137365_10004605_pt1 | contig 11060 bp, 10 predicted proteins | sample SagtaG_9_FD_104799 | JGI IMG/M metagenome (GOLD analysis project Ga0137365, IMG submission 104799) | Vadose zone soil microbial communities from Sagehorn Ranch, Mendocino, California, USA - Sage1_L_40_16 metaG | ecosystem: Environmental > Terrestrial > Soil > Vadose zone | place: USA... | reverse complement strand
GAGATTGATCAGGGTGCTCTTACCCGCCCCGGAGGAGCCGACCAGGGCCGTCGTGGAGCCCGCCGCCGCGCGGAACGAGATGCGCTTCAGGACTTCGGCGCCGGGCACGTACTCGAAGCTCACGTTCTCGAAGGCGATGTCCCCGGCCACGTCGGCGAGCGGGGCCCGCGCCCCGTCCTCGGCGTCCTCGGTGACCAGCCGGCGGATCTCGCGGATCCGGTCCAGCCCGGCGAACGCCTCCGTGATTTGCGTGCCGATCGAGGCGATGTTGATGAGCGGCAGGGCCACGAGACCGATGAAGACGCCGTACATGAAGAAATCGCCCAGCGTCATCTGGTTCGACAGGATAGCGTGCCCGCCCTCGAGGATCATCAGGATGCCGATCGCCCCGATGATGATGGTGGCGAAGGCGCCGACGGCCGAGATCCCCGTCATGGTCGTGGCGATGTTGCGGAACAGCGTATTGGCGCCGCGGGTGAACACGAGCCGCTCGCTGCGCTCCGCGCGATACGCCTTGACGATGCGGATGCCGCCGAGCGTCTCGCCCAGCCGCCCCGTCACGTCCGCGTTGAGCTTGCCGCGATCGCGGAACAGCGGCCGCAGCTTGGCGAACGCATACGCCATGCCGCCCCCGAAGCAGCCGAGGATCAGGATCGCGATCAGGGTGAGCCGCCAGTTCAGGTAGAACAGCACGCCCAGCGCGATCGCGGCCGTGATGAGGCCACCAGCCAGCTGCACCAGCCCCGTGCCGACCAGGTTTCGGATCCCCTCGGCGTCAGTCATGATACGCGAGATCAGGATCCCGCTCTTGGTCGAGTCGAAGTAGCTGATCGGCAGGCGCAGGACGTAGGCCTGCACGGTGCGCCGCATGTCGGTGATGGCGCGCTGCGCCGCCACGCCCAGAATCTGCGACAGACCAAATCCAGTAATGGCCTGGACGACGGTGGCGCCGCCGGCCGCGAGCGCCAGCGGCAGCAGCAGCTCCGGGTGGTGCTGGTTGATCACCCGGTCGATCACCCACTTGGAGGAGGAAGGCAGGACCAGGCCGGCGAGCCGGTTGACGAGCATCAGCGCGAGTCCTACGGTCAGACGACCGCGGTGCGCGTAGACGAGGGCCCGTGCTTCCTGCCAGGCACCGGGCGTGATGGTCTTTTTGGGCGGTCGGGTCGGGGCGTCGGCCATGAGGGTCAGCGGAATCTAAGCAGGGCCGGGGCCAGAGGAAGTACTTGACATAGTCAAGTATCTCGCGAACATTGGCCGTATGGCGCCGCGCGAGCTGGAGCAGCGGGTGGAGACGGCGCGCCGCTTCAACCGGTTCTACACCCGGCGGATCGGCGTGCTGCGCGAGGGGGCGTATAAGAGCGCATTCTCGTTGACGGAGGTACGTGTGCTGTACGAGCTGGCCCACCGCGACAAGCCGACGGCGACGGCGCTGGGCCGCGATCTGGGACTCGATGCTGGCTACCTCAGCCGCATCCTGCGCGGGTTCGAGCGGCGCGGGCTGGTCTCGAAGACGCGCTCCCCGGCCGATGGTCGCCAGAGCCACCTCTCTCTGACGCTGCAGGGACGGAAGGTGTTCGCGCCCCTCAATGCCCGCTCGCACGACGAAGTGGCGGCGATGCTCGGCGGCCTGTCCCCCCCCGCGCAGGCACGCGTGGTCGGCGCGATGGAGACCATCGAGCGGCTGCTCGGGGACCGTGCGCCCCCGCCCCCGCCCCCGGCCTCCTACCAGCTCCGGTCGCCACAGCCGGGCGATTTTGGCTGGGTCGTGCACCGACACGGTGCCGTGTACGCCCAGGAATACGGCTACGACGAGCGGTTCGAGGCACTCGTCGCGGAGATCGTGAGCCACTTCGTCCGGCACTACGACGCGAAACGAGAGCGCTGCTGGATCGCGGAGCAGGACGGCACGGTGGTGGGCTCGGTGTTCCTGGTCGAGCGATCGAAGACCGTGGCCCAGCTGCGCCTCTTACTGGTGGAGCCGCAGGCGCGTGGGTCGGGCCTCGGTACCCGCCTGGTGAGCGAGTGCGTGCGGTTTGCCCGTCAGACGGGCTACCGCAAGATCATGCTCTGGACCCAGAGCGAGCTCGCCGCCGCCCGCCGACTGTACGAGGCGGCAGGCTTCCGCGTCGTGCACCGGGAGAAGAACCACAGCTTCGGGAAGGATCTGGTCTCCGAGACGTGGGAGCTGGACTTGTGACCTCGTCGCGGCGCTTCAAGGATCATTTTTCTGAGATTTCGGCCGCCTACGCGGCGCACCGCCCGTCCTACCCCGCCGCCCTGGTCGACTTCCTGACGCGGCTCGCGCCGGCAAGACGACTCGCCTGGGATGCGGGCTGCGGCTCGGGGCAGCTGTCGGTGCTATTGGCCGGCCCGTTCGAGCGGGTCGTAGCCACGGACGCGAGTGCGGAGCAAATCGGCCGCGCCACGTCGCACGCCAGGGTGGAGTACCGCTGCGCCAGCGCCGAAGCGAGTGGCGTCCCGGAGCACGCGGCGGACCTGGCGACGGCCGCGCAAGCCGCTCACTGGTTCGACCTTCCCGCCTACTATACCGAGGTGCGGCGCGTGGTTCGGCCGGGCGGGATCGTCGCGCTGATCAGCTACGGTGTCGTCACGGCCGGCGCCGATCTGGACGCGGTCATCCAGCCGTTCTACCGGAACGTCCTGGCCTCGTACTGGCCCCCCGAACGCCGACATGTAGACGACGGCTATCGTTCGTTGTCGTTTCCGTTCGAGGAGATCGAAGCTCCCGCGCTCGAGATCCGCCTCGATTGGCGGCTCCCGGATCTCGTCGGCTACGTGGGGACCTGGTCCGCAGTGTGGGCGCTCGAGCAGGCGGAAGGGCCTGGCCCGTTCGCGACGTTCCGCCGCGCTTTGGCAGGCGTCTGGGGGTCAGCGGCGGTCCGTACGGTCTGCTGGCCCTTGGCGCTGCGGGTTGGTCGCGTGTGAACAGATCCTTCGTGCAGATCCTTCGCGCCTGCGGCGCTCAGCATGACAGGGGACAAACCACACCCCCTTCTTCTTTTGCCGTAGCCGCCCAGCGCTGTCATCCTGAGCGAGCGCGCGGAACGCGCGCGACGCGAAGGATCTGCTGGACCTGAGACGCTACGGCGTCGGTTCCTTCGTCACCGCCGCCTGGAACAGCGGGAGATACCGGCCGTACCCCTCCGCCTCCAGGCGGTCGACCGGAATGAATCGCAGGGCCGCTGAGTTCATGCAGTAACGCAATCCCGTCGGCGGGGGACCGTCGTCGAACACGTGGCCCAGATGAGAATCGGCGTGGGCCGAGCGGATTTCCGTGCGCACCGTGAAGAGCGACCGATCGACGCGCTCGCGGACATTGCCCGCCTCGAGCGGTTTGGTGAAGCTCGGCCACCCCGTGCCGGACTCGAACTTGTCGAGCGAGCTGAAGAGCGGCTCACCCGACACGACATCCACATAGATCCCCGGCCGGTGGTTGTCCCAGTACTCGTTATGGAACGGCGGCTCGGTGGCCTCGTGCTGGGTCACCTCGTACTGCCGCGGCGCGAGCGTGCGGCGCAGGTCGGCGTCGCTCGGCTTCTGGAACTTCATCGGATTCCATCCTTTCGCGCTGCTCTGGGCGCTCGCGCCGCTGGTCAGGGACGCGAGCGCGAGCGCGAGCACCAGGGCGCGACCCATGGCGTCGCCTACTTGACGGTGAACCGCACCGTGTCGACCACGAGCGGTTTCAGGGGGACATGCTTCCAGTCCGCCACGACGGCGATCACGCGGTGGGGGCCGGGCGTGAGGGAGTCGAGTACGAACTCGGTCTGTCCTCGGCCGAGATGCAGGATCCCGGTCACGCCGCGGGGAATCGTGTCGTCGACCGGGGTGAGGTCGTGGTCCACGAACAGGTGATGATGTCCCGTCCCGGGCCGCTCCACCGTGGCGGGGACGATCTCCACGCCGGTCGCGACGAGGATGACCTTCACGGGCCCGCTGACCGTGGCACCGTTCGCGGGCGCCGTAATTTTGACTTTCGCGTGATGGGTCTGCGCCGGCGCGGCGAGCGGGAGCAATATCACCGCACCGAGCACGAGTCTGGAAATGCGGATCTTCACGGGGATTCGCCTCCTGTCCTGCGTGTGGTGTCTCCGTCAGTAATTAGGCCCCGAGACGAAGCCGACACAAGGGATCTCGTCCTTGACCGACCCAGTCGGGTGGCGCGGTACGGGTGGGAATCGTCTGCGCTGCGCGGTGACGCGCGGCGGGCGCGGCCAGATTCGCTACCGCTCTGCCGCTGGGTGGACGATGGCCTTCAGGAATGTTTCGAACACGCGGTCGGACCACCAGGACCGGTACCGCGTGAGCTCCGCCAGCGCTTGGTTCGCTGTCCGCGCGGATTGGTACGCCCGGACGCTCGTGAGTGCGTCGTAGACGTCGAGTATTCCGACGATCTGCGCGGCGAGTGGGATCTCATCGCCCTTGAGCCCGTCGGGGTAACCGCTTCCGTCGTACCGCTCGTGGTGCCAGCGGACGACGGGTTTCAAGTCCCAGGGGAACTCGACGCTCGCCAGCAGCTCGATCCCCCAGATCGGGTGCATCCGCACCACTTCGCGCTCCTCACGCGTGAGCGGACTCGGCTTGCGCAGCAGCTCGTGCGGGATGCGCAACTGGCCGACGTCGTGCACGTACGCACCCAGGAGGACCGTGGTCTCGTCGTGCTCGTCAAGCTCCAGCACGCGGGCCATCGCGACGGCGTTTCGCGCCACGCGCTCGCAGTGGCCAAACGTGTAGCTATCGCTCGATTCGATGGATTGACCCCAGGCGCGCACTACGGCTAGGTACGCCCCCTTGAGTTCCGCCAGCTTCCCGCCCACGTGGATCAGGTCCACCCGGGCGTCGAGCCGCTGGAACAGCCGGGAGGCGGTGTTGAGTAGCCGCAGCGCTTCCTGGTTGCGTCCCATCGCTTGATACAACAGCGCCAGCTCCCTGGAGGCCTCCGCCTCGCCCAGCACGGCGCCCGCGGCGACGGCCAGCTCGATTGCGGAGCGGAGCCGCGACTCGGCGAGCACGACGCGGCCTGTCTCGCGGTACACCATGCCGATCACCCGATACGCCTCGGCCTTGGCGCTCCGCGCACCCAGCTGGTCGAACAGCGCCAGGGCCTCCTCCGCCTTCTGGCGCGCGTCCTCGAAGCGCTGGCGCGTCGCGTCCAGCTCGGCGTGATTGACGAGGCAGAGTCCCCGCAGATACACGTCGCCGACCCGCTCGGCGAGGGCGCGGCTCTCCCGGAAGTAGCAATCCGCTGCGTTGAGCCACCCCCGGTCCGCGCTCACCATCCCCAGGTTGTGGTAGGCGAGCGCGCATCCATGGTCGTCGCCGCAGTCGCGGTACGCGTCGAGCGACCGCTCGTACCGCGCGATGGCTTCGTGGAGTTCGCCCCGGATGTTCGCGAGGATGCCGAGATTCTGCTCCACACGCGCGCGCACCTCGCGGCTCGATCTGCCGAGCTCGAGGGCCTCGAGAAACACCCGGCGCGCGTCGTCCGGTGCGCCGGCCGAGAGGTGCAGGCCGCCGAGGGTGTTGAGTGCTTCCGCCGCCAGCAGGTCGTTGCCCGCCTGCCGCGCCACCTCGTAGCTCCGCTGGCACAGCGCGGTCGCCGCAGCGACCTCGGAGCGGTGGCGCCGCAGCACCGCGAGCCGCCGCAGCGCTTCGGCCAGGAGCGTGCCCTCGCCGTCGCGCTCGGCCGCGGCGACTGCCGCTTCGTAACACGCGATCGCTTCGGGCAGACACGCGGCCCGCTCTCGCTCCCGTGCCTCATGCAGGAAGTCGGCGGCCCGGCGCTGGTCGGTTACGGCGGTCTCACCAGGCGATGGCATATTCGGAGAAATGGTGCAGCTCCCCGGTTACCTGGTGGGCGAAGACGTCATCCGCCGAGAGCAGGTACTCGAGGATGCCGAGCGCATCCGTCGTGTAGGCGATCTGTTTCGGGGCGAGCAAGCCGAGCAGGTCGCAGTTGGCGTAGCTCATCGTGAGGTACGCGGTCTGTTCGAACTGCAGGCCCTCGGGCTGGAAACGCACGGCGTTCACGGGGCCGGACGCCACGACGGCGGTGATCATCGTCGGAGCCGCGAGCGCGCCCGCCGGGATGACGAGCGAGTACGCGCCGATCTGAATCGTGCCCCCCTCGGGCCCGATGGTCTGGGTCGCAGAGTCGTACGGCAGGGGCTGACACGTGAGCAGTCCCGTCGGCAGGGGCAGGTCACCAATCAAGGCGCCGGGCCGTGTGGGAGCCTGCGAGCGAACGCCGAGCGGTGAGCGATCCCCACAGCCGAGCAAGAAGACGCCCACGGCACTCAGCAGGACGGCGGGCCAGAGACGCATCGCCTTCATACGCGGGTGCCCTTCTTGCCGACGACGAGTCCTGGCGGTGTGGTCCGCGGCGCGGCCCCTGGCTCCGGAGCCGACGCCTTGGACTCGTCGAACCGACGCATCCACGAGCAGCCCGGCTCTGGTGTGCCGGTTCGCACCGCCGTCGTGGCACGCAACAGCAAGGCGACGGGGTCGATCGGCGAATACTTCAGATTCGGGACGGCGTCATAGCCGATCTGGACGGCTGGCGCGGAAGCAACGGAGCCGCTCGCGCCGACGACGTCCCGCAACGCACCGCCGATGCGCTGCGCGAGCTTGACCGCACCGAGGTGATCAGTGCCGGGCGCGAGCACGGCGAACTCGGTCGGGCTCAATGCTCCCACCACGTCGGATACCCGTGCGCTGCGGACCACGACGCTCCCCGCCTTTGGGTCCGCCGGATCGGCGTCCAGGGCGAACACCACGCAGGCGAGCCCCCCCCGCGCGCGCGACATCAGAGCTCCGAGCTCCCGGGCCCGGCGCGCCAGGGCAGGCCGAGTGTGGAGCCCGGTCACCGGATCGACCAGCCCCGCGAGCGCCACGTCGATATTCCGCTTCGCCTGCAGGTAGGTCTCGAGGCTGAGCAAGAGGTCCTCGGGGTCCGGCGGGTGAAGCAGAAAATCCCAGACACCGGCTCGCAGCGCGTCCACGCGCTGCGCCGGCGTGGGCGTGCTGGGAGCGAGGATGAGGGTGGGGACCGTGTGCCCGATTCGCGGGTCGCTGTGCAGCAACCGGACCGCGTCGATGCCCGACATGTCCGGCAAGTCGGCGTCTAGAATGATCGTGTCCGGCCGGACGTCCCGCACCCATTCGACGGCCAGGGCGCCGGTGTGCACCTCGACCGCGATGTATTGCTTGCCTTCGAACACGCTCGCGAGCGAGTGCTCCGGCTTGGCCGCGATCAGGATCAGGGGCGGAACAGGGGCGGTGGCAGTCATAGGATCCAAGTCGCTGCGCAGCAACAAGCGGGCCGAGCGGTCGGTGTGCGGGAGAATCGCGGTCGCGGTCCGGTGGTGTTGCGCCGGCGACACACCGGATCCGTTATCATTGCTCCGTGACGATGACGCCGGCGTCCCCACCCTCCTCCCCCGCCTCCCCCTCGTGGTCGCGGCCCGACGATGCGGTGCGCCAGACACAGCTCGACGCGATGAAGCGCCGCGCGACCGGGCTCCTGGCGCTCGCGGCCGCCGTGTTCGCGGGCGCGAGCGCGTTCGAAGGCCAGTATCCTTGGCTCGGCTACGTGCGCGCCACGGCCGAGGCATCGCTCGTGGGGGGGCTCGCCGACTGGTTCGCCGTCACGGCGCTGTTCCGGCATCCGCTCGGGCTGCCGATCCCGCACACCGCCATCGTCGCCACGCGCAAGGAGCGGATCGGTCGGATCCTCGGCACCTTCGTGCAGAATCACTTCCTGTCTCGCGAAGTCATCGCGGCCAACCTGCGGGCGGTACGGCCCGCCGAGCGGGCCGCTCGGTGGCTCGCGGACCCGGAGCACAGCCGGCGCATCGCTCGCCAGATCGCAGGCGGACTCGCGAAGACCCTCGAGGCCCTCCCCGACGAGGACGTGCGGGTGCTGGTCCACGAAGTTGTGAGCGCCCGGCTCCGCGCGACGCGCGTCGCGCCGGCGCTCGGCAAGACCCTCGCGCTCGTCCTCGCCGACGACCGCCATCAAGCGCTGCTCAATGAGGCCGTGCGGCTCGCCGCGGAGGCGGTGCGCGACAACCGGGACGTGATTCGCGACAAGGTGCGGGCGGAGAGTCCTTGGTGGGTGCCCGGGGTTGTGGACGACCAGCTCTTCCAACGGATCATCGGGACCGTGGAGAGCCTGTTGCGCGACATCGGGACCGATCCGTATCACCCTCTGCGCGCGGCGTTCGACACTGCGTTGCGGGAGTTCGTCGACCGGCTGCAGCACGCCCCCGACGTCATCGCCAGGGCGGAGGCCCTGAAGGAAGAATGGCTCGCGGACCCGTCTCTCGCCGACCTGTCCACTCGCCTGTGGGAAGCGACGCGGCGCGCGATCGTCGCCTACGCGACCCGGGCGGATGGCGGACGTGACCCCGGGCCCCTGGAGCGCGGTCTGAGCGAGTTCAGCGCGGCGCTGCTGGCGAACGACGCCCTGCTCGCCGAGATCGACGACTTGGTGATCGACCTGACGGCCACGGTGGTGGAGCGGTATCGCCACGAGATCGGGGACTTGATCGCCCAGACGGTCGCCGGGTGGGACCCGGAGGCGACGTCGCGCCGCTTCGAGCTGGCCGTGGGGAGAGATCTACAGTTCGTCCGGATCAACGGCACGCTCGTCGGTGGGCTGGTCGGGCTCGCGATCTACACGGTGTCGCAGCTGCTCCGCTGAGGCGGCTCTCAGCCGCACGTCAGGAAGTCTCGCTGCCCACGAAGGCGGCCTTCGCCGCCTCGATCGCCTCGTGGGTACCCGCGACAGCCAGGACGTCACCGACCCGCAGCCGTTCGCCCGCGGTCGGGCGGACGGAGCGGGGCGGCCTCACGTTGCCGGGGGCCTCTTGTACTCGAACAACTCGCTCGGAGTCACCCGCAGCGCGCCACACAGGCGCTCGATCGTATCGGCTCGAATCAGGCTGAACCGCCCACTCGGCCGGGTGAGCCGGTAAATGGTGTTCAGGCTCAGGCCGGTGAACTTGGCCAGGCCATAGGCCGACATACCCTGCGCCTCCAGCAGCTGCCGCAACCGCAGGCGTAGCAGGCCTCTACGGCGATAGCGGACTTTCTCGCCCCGATACTGTGGCATATCGCCTCCTTGCTATATATAACACGTATAGTTATTATAGTACCATACATATTATAACATGAATGGTTGGTATAACACCATGGGCATCGGTCGGGTTCGTGGGTCCGCAGGAGTCGCCGGGTGGGTGCTGGCGGTCGCAGCGGCGTTCGCGCCGGGGCTCGCGGCTCAGGGCGCCAAGGAGGCGAACGGCCGGGGCCGGCCCAGCGCCACGGTCGCGGGCCCCTCGTCTCACGTCCAGCCGGCTCGCGGCATCCTCGGCGACCTGGTCGGCACCTGGCAGTTCCAGATCTGGTTCGCCGGGAACTTCAGCGGGACGGCCGACGTGTCGGGCATCCGGGTGATGAAGGCCTTGTTCGACGACCTGCGTGTGGAATGGACCGAGGTGCTCGACCACTCCCAGGTGCAGGGCCAAGGCTTCGTCGGCTTCGATCCGTCGAGCGACCGCTTCTTCAGCACCTCCGTGTACAACGTCGGGTCTGCGCCCGAGTTGCTCACGGGGATCCCGGACGATGCTCAGCCGAGCATCACGTTCTACGCCATCTCCATTGCGCCCGGTGCAGGCGACCCGCCCCCTCCGCCGATGTCTACCCTCGCCATGGTCGACCACGATCATTTCACCTGGACGGCACAGGACCGCACGTGGCGCGCCGTCTTCACGCGTCGGTAATCACGAGCTCCAGGTGGAGGAACGACGCAAGGGCCAGCCCTCCCGGGCTGGCCCTTGTCGTGTGCGGACTGCTCAGGCGCTCTTTACCACCCGCGGCGGCGTGTCGCCGCCCTTGGGGCGCTCTGTGACACCGCTCTCGCGCAGCATGGCGATCAGGCCATCGGCCTGCTTGGCGTAGAACTCGAGCGTCCCGGCCTTCTCGATCACCTGGTCGAGGAACCCCTTTTGCCCGTGGAGCGCCTCCATGCTCGACCCGACGTCGGCGAGCAGGGCCTCGACACGAGCAAGGCGCTCCTCGGCTTGCTCGATCTGCCGCTGCCGGTGACCGAGCCCGTTCGCGGCGTCGTGCGCGTGGCTCACGAGCTCGAGCACGTTCTCGAGCATGGCCCGCGTCTCGGACACCTGCTCCTTCGCGCCGGCGATCGAGCGGACGTGGTCCACGGTCCGCTCGGCCACATCGAACAGACGGTACAGGTCGGCCTGGAGGGCGTCGACCGTGGCCTGGCGCTGGGCGGCCTGCTCCAGCGCCCGCCTCAGCTGCTCCTCGGTGGCGTGCCACTTGGCGAGCCGTTCTTCGAACTGCGCCATGCGCTTCTGCACGAACCGCAGGTTGCCGGCGCGATTCTCGAGATCCTCGAGGGTCGTCGTGAGCGCCGCGGTGCGATCGGTGGCGCCGGTGAGGGCTCCGGTGAGCTGACCGGCGCGCTCTTCCAACTGCTGCGCGATACTGGCCGCCTCCGCCCGCAGCTGTGAGGCACGCGCCAAATGCTCGGTGGCGGAGTTGAGCGCGGCCTGCCGCAGCTGCAGCTCCTGCCCCAGCGCCCTGGTCTGTTCGGCGAGCACTTCGAGGCTCTGGGCACGGCCTTCGAGCGTCGTCACCGCCGTGTCGATCTGCGTCATGCGGCGTTCCACTCGCTCCACCGTTCCCACCACCGTGGGCACCAGTTTCTCGATGCGCGCCGCCTCCGCGGCGTGGGCCGTGAGGGCCTGCAACTGCTGGTCGGTGGTGTTCATACGAGCCGCCAGCCCTTCAGTACGCTCGTCGAGCTGCGCCGCGGTCCCAGTGAGGTCGGTCAGCCGGGTGTTCAGCTGCTCGACGAGCTGGCGGCGCGACTCGATCTGGGCCATCGATTGCGACAGGCGGTCGGAGTCCGCGCGCACCGATTCGACCGTCGGCTTCATCTCCTCCACCGCCGCGAGCTCGCCGCGTAGCGCCGCGACCGACTCGGTCACTTCGCCGAGCCAGGTCTTCGT
>Ga0137365_10004601_pt1 | contig 11064 bp, 8 predicted proteins | sample SagtaG_9_FD_104799 | JGI IMG/M metagenome (GOLD analysis project Ga0137365, IMG submission 104799) | Vadose zone soil microbial communities from Sagehorn Ranch, Mendocino, California, USA - Sage1_L_40_16 metaG | ecosystem: Environmental > Terrestrial > Soil > Vadose zone | place: USA: California... | reverse complement strand
TTCATGCAGTTGGCACATTTTCGGCGCTCGAAGTAACCCACGGTTTCTGGTTTTGGATGTACTGGATGTACTCCAACACTCTCCTTCTATTAGGGACAACATTTATTCTTCAATCATTCAATCGAACGAAAGGCCTGTTTCGCAGACAGAACATTATCCTGCTTGTTGCTGTTCTAACGCCCTGGGTTGGAAATGTGCTGTATGTATCAGGCTCATCTCCCATCCCCAATCTGGATATAACGCCGTTCGCTTTTTCAATCAGTGTTGCCGCATTCGCCTGGGGCATCTTTAGCTTCAAATTGGTTAACCTTGCACCTGTGGCACGTGACCTTGTGGTTGAGAAAATGCCAGACGGAATGATCGTGCTGGACGCGCAGGGAAACGTTGTAGATATCAACCCCGCCGTGCAAAAGGCGCTTGGTCTATCGGCTTCACAGGCAATTGGTCAAAGAGCGAAAGACCTGTTTAATGCCTGGCCTTCTTTGGTTGAGCGATATGAAAATATGCTGGAGGCGCAAGATGAAGTCGTTTTTGGCGAGGGGGAATCTCGAATATGGTATGAACTGCGCATGTCGCCTTTGGTCGACAGCCGTGATCGCTTGCTTGGACGCGTAGTGACAATCCGTAATATCACTGAAAAAAAACAAACGGAGGAGGCGTTGCGCCTCAACGAGGAAAAGTACCGTAACATCTATGAAAACGTGGCAGATGTGATCTACGAGACGGACAATCAAGGCATTCTCACATCCATCAGCCCCTCCATCGAAAAGCAGGGAGGCTACCGGCCGGAGGAGTTGATCGGGCGCAACGTAACAGAATTTTTTGTCTTCCCAGAACAGTATGCTACCCTGGACGCGCTGATGATCGCAAATGGATCGGTCAACGACTTTGAAGCGCTCCTCCGGCAGAGGGATGGAAACACTTTAGTCGCTTCCATTACGGCGCACATACTCTTTGATGCAAATGGACAGGGGGTGGCCACGGAAGGTGTGCTGCGTGATATCACTGAACGAAAACAGGCAGAAGAACGCATCCGGCAGATGAATGCTGAATTGGAGCATCATGTTATCGAGCGCACGAGTCAACTTCTGGAAAGTAACACGTATCTCACCACGCTGATCGAAACCTCCATCGCCCTAAATGAAAGTCTGGACCTGAATGAAATCCTTGACCGCATTCTTATTCAGGCTCATAAGCTGGTTCCCGCACAGGCGCTAAACGTAATGTTCATCGATGGGAAATATGCCTTCATCGTTCGACGTACTGGTTACCAAGGACTCGAACAGATCGAACAGAATCTGCTAGATTTCCGTTTCCCAATCTCGTGGCCCACATTTCACCAAATGTCTACCACCCACAAAAGTATCTATATCGCCGACACAGTCAGAGAGCCGGAGTGGCAAAATATTCAGGGTTCAGAATGGGTGCGCTCCTGCATCGGAGTTCCTTTGGTTATAGGCGATGAGACCATTGGCTTTCTGAACGCCAGCCACAGCGAACCCAATTTCTTTGACCAAAAACACCTGCTCATGCTGGAGTCACTGGCACATCACGCTTCTGTCGCGATTCAGAATGCGCGCCTGCTTGAAGAACAGAAAAAGGCACTGGAAAAAGAACAAGGAATGCGAAATCAACTGGTTCAGGCGGATAAGCTTGCCGCATTGGGAAAAATGGTGTCGGTCATCGCACATGAGATCAATAATCCCATCCAGACCGTCAAGAACACGTTTTACCTTTTAGAAGATCAAATCGTACCGGGGAGTCCGGCTGTCGATTATCTGAAGATGGCATCGGCAGAGGCGAACCGCATTGCTGACCTGGTAGCACAATTGCGTGGAACATATTCCTCCGGATCAAAAGCAAGGGTACATGTAAATGTACTCGAATTGCTTGAAGAAGTGCATGACCTGATGGCTCCCCAATTCAAAAAAAACCAAGTGGAATGGTACCAAGAGGATGGACTCCAGTTGTATACGGTTTTTGCTGTTCGCAACGATCTAAAACAGGTTTTCATCAACCTATGCCTGAACGCCTTAGAAGCGATGGAAGTGGATCAAAAGGGCAAGATCACCGTATGCCTGCGTACCAGCGAGGAAGATCAGCGTGTGGGTGTGGATTTCCATAATACAGGCTCGTTAATAAGCGAGGAAACCCTGCCTTTTATTTTTGATCCATTCTTTACTACAAAGAGAAACGGTACGGGCTTGGGCTTGTCTATCAGTTACGATATCATTCGACAACATCAAGGCGAGATCCTTGTGGAAAACGTGCCAGGAAAAGGCGTGACGTTTACGGTCTGGCTGCCACTTGCGCCGGGCGAGGAAGATGGAGGGGAACCATGATACCGCACGCCTCAATTTCCTCTTTCCCGGAGCGTGCGGCATGACACCGCAAAATACCATCCTGATCGTAGACGATGAAAATTATTTGCGCCAGAGCCTATCGCTCATCTTGCAGAAGGAGAATTACCGCGTGGAAGCCGCAGCCAATGCGGAAGACGCGCTGGATTACCTCCAATCGCATGAATATGATCTCATGTTCCTGGATTTGAATCTGCCCGGGATGAACGGGATTGAATTACTGATTAAGGTACATAGGCAGAGTCCCCACATGCCTGTTCTTATCCTGACCGCGCATGCAGAGTTGGAATCGGCTATTCAGGCTGTTCGCCTGGGAGCGCGCGATTATCTGATCAAGCCTGTCGAGCCTGTGTTGATCCTCGCCCGTGTCGAGGAGATTTTAGCGGAACGTGAACAGCCCGTTCGCAAAAAGGAAATTGTAGGCCAGATTCACGCCCTGCTGGCCGAGTTACAAAAGATGGAAGGCGAGAATACAACTCCAACGGGAGCACTGGCTGCCCTGCCATCTGCTAACTCCACTCGTTTTCTGAAAAAGGGTAGTTTCGAACTGGATTTGCATGCGCGCCATGTCATGATAAATGGTAAGTATATTCCGATAACAGGATTTTATTTTGATTACCTGAGCACCTTGCTTCACCACGCTCCAAAAGCGGTCCCATACAAAACCCTCGTGAAAGAGTCTCAGGGGTATGAGGTGGCTATCGCGGAGGCTAGAGATTTGGCTCGCTGGAGAATCCACGAATTACGCAAGATGATCGAAGCGGATGCTGAACGGCCCCAATATATCCTGACCGTGCGAGGCACAGGCTATCGCCTGGCGATTTGAATTACCGCTTGTGTCATTAATAACTTAACTGTTTGTAGAGATTTGTAGATTGAACTTTAAATATCAAGTAAAGCAAATTATGCGGCACTCTGTCAATAATTGACAGTTCTACAAAGTTCCTCGAAAACCCTCATGATTGTGAGGAACTTTTTCGTTATATTGACATTATCAATACCTTCGCCGAAATACGCGGGTGCCAGCTAAATCCCTATGTATGGGGGTGTAAGCGCGATTTCAACTTTGGCGAAGGTATTGGATTTAATCCTGTAATTTGGCGCGAATTCGGAGGGCAACGGAATACTACCATGAGCGCATTGAATATTCTGCTGGTCGACGATGATCGAAACCTCGTGACGACCCTTTCCCACGGGCTGTGCAAAGCCATGGGAGAAGCGATTTCAGTTGCCGTTTGTTTCAGCGGCTCCGAGGCGCTTTCAATTCTGGCAACACAGAGATTTGACGTAGTGATCAGCGACTCCAATATGCCGGGTGTGTCAGGGCTTGAGTTACTGAATAAGATCAGGCAGGACCATCGTGAAATGACCCTGGTTCTGATCACCGCTTATGGGACGGATACGCTTGAAGAGGAAGTGCATCGGCTTGGAATCGGTTATATCACCAAACCCTTCGAACCGTCGTCCCTAGTGCAAATGATCCATGGCTAGATGCGGGGCGCAGAGACAAGAGGCGGAACAGAAAACGCCTCGCGCATCCTATTCTGAGAAATGTAAAATGGAGCGGGCTGCGTATGTTAATATAGAGCTATTAACTTTCCAACCAGCCCTTCATGGAACATATCACAGCGCGACCTCGCTTTCCTCTTTGGATTTTCCATGTAGAGAGCGGGGCAACCTACCTTCTATTTTTAGGAATGCCTATGTATAATACTTATGTTAGGAGCGGCAATTTGAGTAATGAGTCTTCCACCAACGACCAATCTTTGACATTTGACCGCGTGAATTCGGTGCATATTCCCAAGATCTTCGTCGTCTGTGACCAGAGAGATACTGCACCTGTGTGGGGATATATCCTTCGTCAACAGGGATTAATTGTCATTTTGGAGACTTCTCGTGAAAAGGCCATTGACCGCTGGATTGCGGAAATGCCCCATCTGATAGTGCTTGACGTTGATACTCGCCACGAGGAGCGCATGGAACTTTATAAGAAATTTCGGGAAATCAGTGTCGCGCCGATTTTGCTTCTTTTACCAATGTATCATGAAACACAGATTCTTGATGCATATGCGGCAGGTGTGGATGAGGTCGTTATTAAACCTGTCAGTCCACCAATTTTCCTTGCCAAGATCACGGCTTGGGTGCGGCGAAGTTGGACCATGCCCATTGACGGATTGAACTTTGTAAAAGCAGGAAAGTACAAACTTGATCCCACACGGCGTTGCATAATCGACCCAAATGAGATCGAGATTAAATTGACCACCCTAGAATTTCGCTTGTTGCATTTGCTGATGAGTCGTCCTACGCATCTTTTCGACGCGGAGGATATTATTAATTCCATCTGGGGCGGATATGGATATGGCGATCCAGTATTACTAAAGAATGTCGTCTATCGTTTGCGTAAAAAGATCGAAGCGGATCCGAGTCATCCGATTCATTTACAAACTTGGCAGGGTGGATATTCCTTTCAAGGATAGATTGAGAACCTTACTTCCCAATTAGCCAAAAACAAAACCTTGTATCATTTAGACATTTATAGCCCGTCGGCCTGTAACCTATTGCGACTGGCTGTGACTGCTTTTGTGACCGAATTAATACTGCATCTATGTTATTATAATTTTAGTTTGTAGATAAACAATATCATATTGCAATCAAAGCAGCAATGACCCAGATCGTCCTCAACTGGTCGCTTGCATACATAACATATGCAGGGCATCTGGCGAGCCAATAGCGAAACCGAGCGTATTAGGTTTCGCTATTTTTTATGCAGACAGAATGAATGTTAGCAAGGAGGATTGGTTTCCGGGAACGCCTGACTTGGTTTTGGTTCATTATAAGATTTCATTTATTTGGCGTCTTGTTAAGAGAGTTGTCTGGCAACGTATTACAGGAATTATCAATCTATTTCGCTATCCCGCAGGTTCTCAAGTGGTTGGAAACAGAGTTTGCTTTCTTCTAGTAACGATGAATCCTTTCTTTTAGAACTCCCTGCAATGTTATATCTATTGCTCCATGAGGAACTATGAGTTCACAAACTTATCCGAATCGATCAGATTTTATTCATAATACTCACTCCTTCAGCATTAATCTGGTAAACGAAGCAATAAGGAGCTGGGTAAAACGGGCGTTTGATTTTACCTTGGCATTTGTAGGTTTAATTATTCTTGCGCCAGTCTTTATCTATATTTCTATTTTAATCAAACGAGATTCCCCGGGTCCTGTTTTCTTTTGGGGCACGAGAATGGGCAAGCATGGGCAATCATTCAAGATTCTGAAATTTCGCACCATGTATGAGCGGCTGGAGAGTTATCAGGGCCCCCCAGTAACGGCAGATAAAGATCAACGTATTACCCCGCTTGGACATTGGTTGCGAGATACCAAAATTAATGAACTACCCCAACTTTGGAATGTGCTCATTGGCGCGATGAGTATCGTTGGACCACGACCCGAAGATGTCGAAATCGCAAAATCTTGGCCGCAGGATGCGTTCGAAGAAATTCTTTCGATTCGACCCGGCATCACCAGCCCTACCAGTGTTCTCTATCATGATGAGGAAAAGCTACTCTCCCAGGATAATCTCATGCAGGATTATCTCAAAAGAATTTTGCCAGATAAAATCCGTCTAGACCGACTTTACGTACGTCATCATTCATTCTTTTCAGACCTTGATGCTATTTTTTGGACCCTAGCAATCATCATTCCACAACTATCAAAGACAAAGATTCCAGAAGGCTATCTTTTCGCGGGCCCGATATCCCGTCTTATCCATCGCTACGTGAATTGGTTCCTAATTGATTTTCTCGTCTCCCTGGTTGTTGCCTATATGGCAAGTTTCATTTGGGGGATAGGACTGCAGGCTCCTCTTGCGATGGGGTATCTAACCGCGATTGCCCTACCTGTAGCACTTTTCTTTAGTGGTTTTAACTCTTTAATTGGGCTTGATCGAGTGCTATGGTCTGAGGCAACCGTAGATGATGCAGTTCGCTTAATTATTTCCAGCGCTTTTATGACGGCAATACTCTTTATATTTAATTATGTTCAATCCATTTACCATTGGATTGATTTTTCGCCCCTTCCGCCAATCATGATTCTTTTTATTGGGGTGGCTGCCGGAGTTGGCTTCTTGTCAGTACGATATCGTCTGCGCTTACTATCGTCAACAGCTCATCGCTGGGTGAATTGGCGTCAGGAAACATCGAGGATTGGCGAACGAGTATTAATCGTTGGTTTGGGTGAAGGTAATAAGATCGCAAATTATCTACTGAGACAGCGAACATTCCGAACGGCATTTTCGATTGTTGGCACGGTGGACAATAATAATCCCTCGCAGCATGGCATGCGGGTGAGTGGGAATTGGATATTGGGTGGCATTCGGGATATTCCCACTCTCATTAAACGCTATGACATTGGAATGATCTTATCGACCATTCCACATGCTGAGTCTGAAAATGAACAAATTCTAGAAATTTGTCAGAGGTCTCATACAAGATTGATATTTCTCGACGATCCCTTATCGATGACGAATCACCAAGTGACTCGTCCGCAAGGGCAAATTGACAGCCAGCTTTGGTCAGAAGGGCATTTGGAATACAAAGCCATGCACGATGTTGTGACAGGTCTTCCCAACCGTTATCTCCTACAAGACCGCGTGAGACATGCTTTTCTGTATGCAAAACGTTACGGCACACAACCAGCGTTGGTCTTTATCGAGCTCAATACGATGGCGAAAATTGACGAAACATTTGGACATACAGTCACCGATGAAGTTCTAAGAAATGTGACGGAACAGCTTAAAAAATGCAAAAGGGAAAGTGATACCTTAGCCCGTTTTGGTTTCGATAAGTTTGCGTTATTGCTGGAAAATTTACCGAGTGAGCGGGAGATAGAAATCGTTGTTGAAAGGGTTCGTACCGCGTTATCAAACCCCTTCCATGTTGACCAACATGAATTCTTATTCAATGCCCGAATCGGTCATTGTATGTGCCAGCAGACCTGTGCCGCTTTTGAGAATCCAGAAAAGGTCGAAATTGTTCGATGCTATGGTTGTGTTATGGCTAAAAGCACGATAAATGAAAAAGAAGCAGTAAATACTTATGAAAACATTTTGGCAGAATAAAAACGTTTTGGTAACTGGTGCAGGTGGCTTTATTGGCAGCCACCTGGTCGAACGCCTGGTTGATCAAGGTGCACATGTGCGAGCTTTTGTACGATACAACTCGAAGGGAGAGGTGGGTCACCTTTCGAATCTGGGATCTGAAACATTTTCCAAACTGGAAATTATTGCAGGGGATTTGCGCGACCTGACGGCTGTCACTTCAGCGATGAATGATATTCACACTGTATTTCATTTGGGTGCTTTGATTGCCATCCCCTATTCCTACAAGCATCCTGCCAATGTCGTTGATTCGAACATCCTGGGTACGATGAACATTCTTCTTGCCGCTCGAGAAACCAAGATAAAACGTGTTGTTCATACTTCTACCAGTGAAGTTTATGGCACTGCGATCCGTGTTCCGATTGATGAAAGCCATCCATTACAGGGTCAATCCCCTTATTCTGCGAGCAAGATCGGCGCCGATAAGTTGGCTGAAAGTTTTTATTGCGCCTACGACTTACCTGTAGTGACAGTTCGTCCGTTTAATACTTATGGCCCGCGTCAATCCACCCGTGCTGTAATTCCCACGATCATCGCCCAGGCTCTGACTCAAGATGTGATTTATCTCGGCAACTTGGATGCGACACGTGATTTGACCTATGTTTCTGACACTGTGGAAGGATTCCTATGCGCTGGTGAAGCGCAGGAAATTGAAGGAGGCACCTTCAATCTTGGCGTTGGCTATGAAGTAAAAATAGGCGAACTTGCCAATCAGATCATTTCCTGCATTGGCAGAAAAGTTGAAATCCAAGTAGATACTTCGCGTTTGAGACCGCGTAAGAGCGAGGTCGAGCGGTTGTTATCGGATAACCGCCTGGCAAAGGACAAGCTGAAATGGTCTCCGCGCGTGAATCTGCAAGATGGTCTTTTAAAGACGATTGCGTGGATTTCGGATCATATTTCATCTTATCGACCAAGCATTTATCAGCTTTAAATCTAAGGAGGCGGAGAAAAGTTATGAAAGCAATCGTGTTAGCAGGCGGTAAAGGTGCTCGTTTAGCTCCTTATACAAAGGTTCTTCCCAAACCTCTCATGCCGATCGGGGATATGCCCATTTTAGAAGTGATTTTACGTCAAATGAAATTCGCCGGTATCAAAGAAGTTGTTCTAACCGTGGGTCACCTTTCAGAGCTCCTGCGAGCATTCTTCCAAGACGGATCGCGTCTGGGGCTGGATATTTCTTATAGTTATGAAGATTGCCCTCTGGGAACTGCAGGGCCGATCGCATTTGTACCAAACTTGAATGAAACTTTTCTAGTTATGAATGGTGATGTGCTTTCCACCCTTTCGCTTATGAAACTCATTGAGTTTCATAAAGAACAAAAGGCGATCGCGACCATTGCAACTCATCATCGCAAAGTAAAAATTGACCTGGGTGTGATTCAATGGAATGGTGGCACTCATATTACAGGCTATATCGAAAAACCATCCTATGATTACTCCGTCAGCATGGGAATTTATGTTTTTGAACCCGCTGTTCTAGCGTACATTCCCAGCGGGCAGTACTACGATTTTCCGGACTTGGTTAAGAAGCTGATTGAAAAAGGGGAAAAGGTGGTTGGTTATCGCTTCGATGGATATTGGCAGGATCTTGGTCATCCTGAGGATTATGAGAGCGCCACAAAAGATTTTGATGAAATGCGCTCCCAATTTTTGCCGAGTGAGGTGTAACAATGGATTGGCGTATTCCACTTTCAGATATTGATTTTGACGATACAGAGGCATTGGCAGTCCAGGATGTAATCAAAAGTCGTTGGCTCACTATGGGAAAGGTGACTCAACAATTTGAGTCAGCTTTCGCTGACTACACCCTGACTAAACATGCCATTGCTGTAACGAATGCTACTGCTGCCATACATCTTGCTTGCCTCGTACTTGGGATAGGTCCCGGGGATGAGGTGATTGTGCCATCCCTGACCTTTGTGGCAACCGCCAACGCAGTCCGCTATGTGGGTGCTACACCGGTTTTTGCAGATATTATCAGCACTGAGAATCTCAATATTTCTCCGGCGGCTATAAATTTGCTAATTACAGCTCGTACGCGTGCCATCATCGTAATGCATTATGCTGGATATCCCTGTGACATGCCGGCAATTCTTTCGATTGCCAAACAACATGGATTGTTTGTTATAGAAGATGCTGCCCACGCGGTCGGTTCTAAACTCAATGGTCGCAAACTTGGAACTTTGGGTGATATCGGCTGTTTTAGTTTCTTCTCGAACAAGAATATGACAACCGGTGAAGGCGGGATGCTAACAACCGACAAGGATGACCTGGCTCAAAAACTTAGCCGCTTGCGTTCGCACGGGATGACTTCACTGACGTGGGATCGCCACAAAGGACATGCCTGGAGCTATGATGTGGTTGACCTGGGCTATAACTACCGCATTGATGAGATTCGGGCCGCACTGGGGCTGGCCCAATTAGCCAAAGTAGAGAAAAACAACGAGCGTCGTCGTCATTTATCACAACTCTATCGCAGCGAATTACAGGAGCTTATATCACAGGTTAGCATTCCATTCCAGAATCATGAAGGGAAGACGTCTGCCCATATTATGCCCATCCTGCTTCCAAAAGGGACAGACCGTGAACAGTTTATGGGCTCCATGAAAGAGCAAGGGATTCAAACCAGCTTTCACTATCCTCCTGTTCATACATTCACCGCTTATCAAAGCGATACAAAATGGAATTTGCCCGTCACGGAAGAAGTTGCCAGCCGCGAGGTGACCCTACCCCTCTTTCCAACCATGACTGCCGAGGATGTGGATGAAGTGGTATCCGCTGTCTGTGCAAGCTTGTAGCTGCATTAATTGTGCTGTAACCTGCATCAATCACTGGTACTGCATCTGTTTAGGACATTCGCCCATTGACCGAAAAACGTGCCGCTAATTTCTCTGCTATGTTTACACTGCTTCCATTTCCTGTTTTCTAATTTTGGATACAGGCGCTAGTAACTTACTAGTATGGTTTTCGTCATGTTTCAAGTTGACTCTGCATTCATGAACCGCGACATAGCCAGAAAGGTACTTCTTGTGCATGCCGCGAAAGGGACGCAGGAAGTTGCGTAAACCTGTCAACATACCTTCTGCGGTATTGGTGTGGCATTCTCGACTGCCATCGTCGTCATCCCGCGCCCACTCTTTAATGCCATGTGCTACAGTGGAACGTTCTCGTTCGATGCCGTTGTAGCTGTCATACTCATCTGTGTAGACATGGCAATCAGATAAGGTAAACTGATGCACATGCTTTTCCAATGTGGTGGTTTTCGTATCCATAACCACACGCAGACGCACTTGGCCACTTTCACGTCCAACCACACCTAAAACGGGCGGACGATCATTCTCATTTTTAAAGAATTGAGAAACATATTATGATATATAACCGCAAGAATTTACAACCCAAATGGCATGTATTTTTGATTTTTGCTCTTATTTTATATATGGTTGGTTGGAATTACAGCTATGCAGCGGCAACTGGTGCAACTTACTACGTTGATAACACGAATCCGTCATGTAGCGATGCTGGTTCTGGTACGACAACCGCTCAACC
>Ga0137365_10004600_pt1 | contig 11066 bp, 12 predicted proteins | sample SagtaG_9_FD_104799 | JGI IMG/M metagenome (GOLD analysis project Ga0137365, IMG submission 104799) | Vadose zone soil microbial communities from Sagehorn Ranch, Mendocino, California, USA - Sage1_L_40_16 metaG | ecosystem: Environmental > Terrestrial > Soil > Vadose zone | place: USA... | reverse complement strand
TCGGTCAACCTAGGATCAGTGTGTCAGTTAGGCCGGGTCCGAAGAAAGCCAGTCTCCTCGCTTTGTGAAGAAACCAGTCTCAGGCGCAGTGAAGTTCGGAAGGCTGAACCTGGAAGGCGACCGTCAAGCCGACCTGACAGTTCACGGTGGAGTAGACAAGGCCGTCTACGCCGATCCATCTGAACACTACCCGTACTGGGTCGCGAAATATCCGAATATGGAAGTCCCGTGGGGAACATTCGGGGAAAACTTGACCACAGAAGGGTTACTTGAGAGCGAAGCTCACGTGGGCGACCAACTCGGCGTCGGGTCGGCAGAATTTGCGGTGACCCAGCCTCGCTTTCCCTGTTACAAGTTAGGTCTGAGATTCGGAACCCAAGCCATCCTCAAAACTTTTCTCGACTTTGAAAGATCCGGATACTATCTCAAGGTCCTGCGAGAAGGAAAAGTCAAAGCCGACGACCCGATAAAAACTATCCAAGCAAACGAGAACTCCCTGACCATCACCTCGATGGTCCCGATGGTTAGGAGAAGCGGCTGAGACTACGTCCAGTCACACTCTTTCCCTTCTCGCGCAGCCTTGGCGCCTCGGAACGATCGATGGGTAATGAGGGTATTGGTGACGGGCTTCGGTGGATTATCGTTGGACGTTCGCGGCTGTTAGCTGTGTCGGATGAACCTCAAGCCGGGCAGAACCGAACCTTTCGAGAATTCTTTGATTCTCCTTTTCGCCTATGCGATAGCTATGGTGGTGCTACCGGAACTGCTGAGATGATCCGTATCTCCGGTATACGTTGCGGTGATTTGTTGAATGGTTGCTCTGCCTGTGCTTGGCGTATAGGTGACGGTGCAAGTTGCTGTCGGTCCGTTGCCGGAGATGATGCAACTGGTTGGGCTGAAGGTCCCGGTTCCGCTACTGCTCCAGCTAGCGAATCCTGTCGGTGTTATCGGTGTTCCAGGTGATGTGTCTGTCACACTGGCCTGGCATGTTGTTGAATGTTTAGGCCGGAGGGCGCTGGGCGAGCAACTGACGCTGGTCGACGAGGCACGTTTTGTTACTTGCAGGCTGGTTGAGCCTGAGCTTCCCTGATGAGTCGAGTCGCCGCCATAGGTTCCGATTACGGTCTGTGTCCCTTCCGTGCCTGGACTCGGCGTATAGCTCAGAGAGCAACTGCTGGTCGAGGAGCTGGTGGGGCCTAGTGTGCAGGTTGGCGAGGGGGCGAATGAACCGGGGCTACTGCTGGAAAAAGATACACTGCCAGTTGGTGAGGTCGGGGTGGCTGAGGTGTCTGTGACGGTCGCTGAGCATTGAGCGGCTTGGTTTACGGCTATCGTGGCTGGGGTACAGTTGATGGTGGAGCTTGTGCTGGACAATGTCGTTCCACCACTCTTGTTAATGGTGGCAGTGAAAGCGTCTTGGTCAACACAGCCGTACGGCGGAATATTTGTGTCGCATGCATTCCTGTTGTCGCTCCATATTGGCTGAGCTGTGGCGGGCGATGCTGCTATCTGGATATAGTCTCCCATGAAAGCACAGAATGTGCAAGGAGGGTCGGTTCTCAGAACAATGTTGGGGTTGAAGCTAGTCGAGGTCACTCGTAGGTTGGGCGAGAAGGTGCTGCCGGCATCGAGCGATTGGGCATAGAAAACGTCAACGGCAGTCATCGACGTGCCAACGTTGAGACGGCTGTCGTACCAGGCTACACTGATGATACCCCCGGAGGCAGCTATTGTTGGAAAGAAGTGCTGTCCAGTCATGACATCATTGACCATCAATGGAGCAATCCATGTGATGCCGCCGTCAATCGAACGGGTGAAGAAAACGTTGGAGTTTCCAGTTCGGAAATCATCCCATACAAGATAGACTCCATTCTGATCAGCGGCCATTTGAGGAATAGTGAATGCCCGGAAGTTTCCTCCGGGAAGAGGCGAAGGTATCAGAAAAGCAGGATTAACAGCCCTCGTCGTCCCTGCGACCGTTGTCCCACCGTTCGTTATCTTCGTCACTTCAATATAGCCTAGAAAATTCTCGGTCACAGCATCAAACGCGTCAGCTGAGACGTAGACATTGCCGGACGAATCGATCGCCATTCCTGCCAACTCTCCGGTTTCATCGGCTGGAGTATAGAACGGCGCCGACCAAGTATTACCCCCATCAGTCGAGCGGGTGAAGAGAGTTCCAAAATAGGACGTGGCGGTCAGGTTAGCGTCGTAGGCGACGTACACGTTTCCGTCGAAAGGTCCACCAGTCGTATCCGCTACGATCCAAGGTTTGTCTGGAAAGATGCCCGCAGAGATGAGGTTCGCGTTGGAGTACGTGGCTCCGTCATTCGTGAACTTCGCCACGAAAAGACCGGTGTTGATGAAAGGGCTGTTGACCGGGATGCTGAGAACGAGGCCTACGTAGTACAGATTTCCGTTCCGGTCGAATGTGAGCACAGGGTCGGATGTCGCATTCCAAGCATGTAGGGGTGAGGCGAGTCCTTCAGGTGAAGTGTCGCCCGGGAAGCCTGGGAGGAGAATATTCGTCCAGGTTTGGCCGCCGTCTGTTGACCGGTAGAATCCATGCCAACGATGCTCTCCAACAGATACGAGTCTCAGATCCTGGGCGCCGGCAACGATAATGCTCGGGTTGCGAGGGTCTATGGCGATGGTCGGTTCAACCTGCTGACGGTCGGGAGGCGCATCGCCAACGATTCCCACGTTGGATCCCGTCGATAACTCCGGAAGAATAGTTGTATTCGGCGTCGAATTAGTCAGTGCTACTCTCTGCAGAGCAGAGCTCGACATCGCTGCTGGATCAGTTGTTAGGAACAGACCAACCATGATCAAGGCGACAACGATAATCATCGGCCTGCTTGACAAGAATGATCGAAGGAAAATCGTCTCGAATCTTGTATAAAAACGTACATGACTCTAAAAAGAATAATCGTTCGAGCTGAAGCCGTTCAAGAATATCCAGATATACCAAACTATCTACTCTTCTCATCACGACTGCTTCCAACAGGTCTAAGCATACGAAACGTGTCTGAGTCGGCCTGGTCACGACTCCAACAAAACATAAACGAAAGAACAGGATCCACTCGCTAGCTGAAACGCCTCTCGGCGAGAATATCGGTTTGTTGCGCAGAACAGCCGAATCATCATTTTTCCAATAGCGGACTGATGGGATCATGCAAGAGTGAACTGCGCATCATATGGAACCCTTCTCCCAGATTACGGATCTAGGCTTATTCTGGGCACTTCCATGAGAGGGATCTCCCCAAGGAGCACTCGCGCGTCGCGAGGAATTTGTGACCTCCCTCCCCACTTTTTTCCGGAGGGGTCCTGCCAGATGGAACGTTTCCATGGGACGATTCGAGTTCCGGGCGCAGAATTCACTTGGATGCCTGTTCTCCGATAGACTAAACCGGGCCGGCCACAAAGAGCACTGATGGGAGGCGGCCTTGGAGATGAAACTGGCTTCTTCCGTGGTGCACAACTGGGGCGAGCTGGATCTGCCTCTTAGAATATCAGCAGCAATGGGTCTGCTGTCCGGAGCGAGTCTGCCCATAGTCTACGAGTTCATTCTGCCCTCACTCGGCGGTGCACCGTCCATCATTGGACTAGCCCTCACCATAATCTACCCGCCCCTAGCACTCTTCGTAACTCCGTCGATAGCAGGGTTCGTCGGCACGATTGCGTTGCTTCTCCGTCCTATGAGCGTTGAACAGCGTGGAATCGTAGGCTTCATAGTCTTCATCGCTTCGGTCCCAAGCGTCTTCTTCATGCTTCTCTACGCCGTGTATCTCTGGGGACCGCACACATAGGCTGGGGGCTTCGATCAGTTCCGATTGTACCCTTCACTCCAGAAGTGGATTAATGCCACAGAACTGTGGGAAGAAGAACGATTTTTCCAGCATGAACGTCTTCCCCAAAGAGCAGCTTCTGGTATCTTGAGGATTAAGCGCAATTAGGTCCGTTGGGTTCTACAGCCCAGAGATTGCTGCCGCAGATGCAGGCGCGGCTGACGGCGACGAGTGCATCGGTCGGCTGGATCAGGCGGGCGTTGGACACGTTCTCGATGCAACCGTCCTTTGGCGCCGTATCGGATGCTCGCGCGCATCTCGGACTACTTCGGGCTTCCGGCGGGCGTGGGCTAGTCGAGAGAGAGCGACGTGGACAGTTGGTGGTAGGCGTCGATCTGCGCCTTGAGATCGGCGATCTTCTGCTCGGCGAGGGCGATGGCATCGGTGCCGGCGATGAAGCGGCGCGGCGGCGACTGCTCGGCAGCGACCCTGACGAGCGCTCGCGCGAGCTTGGCTGGATCGCCGGGTTGCTGCCCGTTCTGCGCCTCCCACCACTTGAGTTGCTCCGCTCTGCGGTCGGCGTAGTCCTCAATGGAGCGGTCGGCAAATGTCATCGACTCCTTCGTGAGGAGCTTGGTGCGGAAGAACCCCGGGTTGACGATGGTGGTGTGGATGCCGAACGGCTCGACTTCGGGCCGCAGCGACTCCATCCAGCCCTCGAGACCGAACTTCGACGCGACATAGGCGGAACAGAACTCGAAGCCGACGAGGCCCGCGCCCGACGAGATCGAGATGATGTGGCCCGAGCGCTGCTTGCGCATGATGGGCAGGACCGCGCGGGTGACATTCATCGGGCCGAGGAGGCTCGTCGCCAGCTGCCGCTCGACCTGCTCCGGCGTCAGCTCCTCGAAGTAGCCCGCATCAAAGGTACCGGCGTTGTTGACCAGCACGTCGATGCGACCGAACCGGTCGACCGCCTCCCGCACCGCGGCCTCAGCATCGGCGCGGCTAGTAACGTCCAGCTTAACGACCCGCAGGTCATCCAAATCACCCACGGCCTTAGCCACGGCATCAGGGTCCCGACCGGTGCCCACCACCGCGTGGCCGGCGGCCAGAGCGGCTTTGACGAAATCGACGCCCATGCCACGGCCGGCTCCAGTAATAAACCAGATCTTCCTGTTAGTCATGGTATCATTGACACTCAACCCAATCTCCATCATTTGACCAAGGCTCAATCAACTCTAGCATATATCTACACAAACGTGGTCCAACCAGCCAGGTAATTTTAGCGAATTCGCAAGGATTCCGAACCGGGAAAATGGATTAGCTTAAAATTTCAAGTGAATCCGGAATGCATCAACTGTCTCGGAAGAAAGACCTCCCACGCCCGACGAACTCAGGACGGTACTTCAGGCTGCTGACCTCAGGCTAAGGCATCTGTTGCACTGATGGCGTTCTGCGGTATCACTATCGGAACCGGGTCCTATTACATGTGTGATACGCGAATTAGCCAACTTAATGGAACTGAGTTTTGGTACTTGATGAACACAATCTTTAGTGAAGAGCAAGTCTACTGGATTTCGAGAGAAATCGAGGGAGCGGGCTCGTAGCCCTTACAAAAAAGAGGGTTTCAGCTGAAGAACCCTTCGAGCTGCCATACGTTCAACGTTAGGAATCCGGGCGGGATTGGTTGTGAACCTAGTTGCAGTTCAAATCCCACCGGCTCTGAACCCACAATCCGAGACACTGCCAAAAATCATAACTACCCATCCACAACGACTTCGTCCGACGCCGACGGCGGGTGATAGGAACTCTCCTGCTTGGCAGCAGGATATACTATATTGAAAACAACACTAGGGCATGAGGGGAGGATTCGGTCGTCCAGACTCGGGGCACTATTCGGAGTAATGGGTTCGGTCTTATACATTACCAGATTCTTCCTACCTATCAGCGCTGAGAATCCGGCAGAGAGTCTCGCCAACTACGATGGTAGATTGGCTATCGTCTTCGGGCTGGTGAGTACCTTTTCCGGGATTTTCCTCATCTTGTTCGTCCTATCACTCCGCGCTGCCCTTCCAAAAAGGGACAGTGTGCTAACCACGGCCGCAGTGGTTTTTTCAATAGTTGCGTCTATCGTCCCTGTCGTCGTGAACTTGATCGTCTTGGATGCGAGGGCCACCCTAGCAGGTATTTACAACAACTCGACAGTAACCGGGGTTGACAAGGCAGCCGCTCTCGTCTCCGAGCAAGTGTTAGAGGCGGAGGAGGAGGCGATCTTTGCTGTATATGTTGGCGCACCGCTCGCTATCGGGCTTTTTAGCGGGTCGATGTGGAAGAGCAAGGTCTTCCCGAACTGGCTCACGTACGTAGGACTTGCATTCGTCACCGTGACCGGTGTCGGGCTACTCCTTGTCGCGATTGGAGCAGTCGTTCCCGGCTTGGGTTTCGCCTACCTTGGGCTCTTCGTTCTGTGGATCTTGGCAAGTTCGGCGTACCTCTACCGTTCCGGTCGCAAGACTGCAACCACGGACCCACGATAAGCACGTTCCACGTAAGGCGCGGTCATAGGGACGCGAAGTAGCGGTTTCCTAGGCGAGATGAAATTCAACCGTGAAGATTTCGGTCCCGCAGCCAAAGGTGCAGCGTAGCCGACCTTCTGAAGCCAGCTAAGGAGCGCTAGTTGTTTTCGACTCGTTGCTTCCAGACGAGATTGCTGTCGCCAAACTCGTGCAAGAGGTAGCAATGCCTGACTGACCCTGCCTCCACAAGCATGATCTTCTTGCTAGTCATGGTATCTCATTCCCTCCTTGATGCCATTCACATTGTGTATCCCCGTTTCTTGTATAACTTCTCCGAGTTGTTGACGACGTCGGATTGATGGACGTTCTCAGCCCAGTCCCGTGGTTTGACTTCTTCGATGGCTACCGAAACTGATTCTTCTGCCCGAGAACCGTCAGGATTTCTTGGATGTATTCCGTCGTTTTGGAGTTTGAATGCGATTTCTTGTTCCATACGGAATGGGTTGGCGCGTAGTCGTTCGCGCCAGTCGCTCCGCTGACCAGACATCTGTAGAATTCATCTGTCTTTCGGCTATTGCTCAGACACGAGAACGAAACTGCCTAGTTCTCTAGTTCTTGCCTTTGACCGATGAACCATAGCTGTCTATGGTCTTCATGACTTCGTCTATGCTAGCCAACCCTTCTTCAACGTCGCCTTTTCCAATATGGGCGGGGTCATGTACCGCCATGTTCCGAAGTTTCACAAGTCTCTTCATTCGTTCACTAATGCTTGGGTAAATCTCGCTCAATCCCTTGGCCAGCGATAAGGGATCCGCAGTAGGCTGAGCGATTTTCCTCGCCCATAGGAGAATGCTAACTTTCTCTTCGAGATTACGGAAACGATCAAGGAACTCCCGTAACTTAGGGGTCAATCTCTCGTGGTCAGGCATATGCCATCGAATAAGGGCATCAGGCTTCAATATGTTGAACTGAAATGAAACTTCAACCTTCAGGTCACCTCCAGGATCCAACGCAATTCTTAGCCTAGACCCTATTGTATCGCCCGGCATTGCAATCCACTCAGCAAAGATGGGATCGAGAATCATAGCCTGGTCAAATGGAGAGAACTTGTTGGACCAATGTAGCGACAGTCGGGTGAGTGTATCTAATGTTAGAATATCGAACTTGGGGCCGAACTCGATATTGTGCCCACTATCCTTGCACCACTTGAAGAATTCGGCATAATTTTCGACTGGGAGAAAGAGGACTTGCGGCCTAAAGCCTCTAAGCCTAAGCGTGTTCGCTGCAGTGAAAATCACTTCAAACTGCTCCCCCTTCATGGGTTCGTATTTTTCTCCGCAGGACGTTAACTTGGAAATCAAGTACCCCTCTTCACGAATTGCGAGTGAACGTCCGGCCTCGTAGAAGACCATGTCAGCCGATACGTTGGGGTCTGAAAACCATTCTCTTTTAGTAGTGAGTTGGAGTGCTAGCTTTTCGAATTTCTTGTCCCAATCAACATTCTCTATGTACCATCGAGTTCCAACCGTATCAGGAATTATGCTTGCTTTTTCGTAGGACGATCTCAACGTGGACTCAAATTGGGCCCTCCTATCCTCGATGAGTAAACCCAGCTAGACTCGCCTCCTTGCTCCCGCTAAGGCATCGACGAACGATGGTATTTGCCGGAAACTCGCTGCTGGTCTTCTATGATCAAACCTGAACCATTGAAGGTCCATATAATCTAAGATATGTGGAATTGGCGCATCATCTGCAACAAAGGGCAGAACAGGTACCTGCTTTCTGTAAATATAGCTCATTTCATCTCGCCATCTCCTCGATCTAAAGGTCCACCTAGTTACGATCATGATTGCCACGTCAGAATTACGTATCTCTTCAATAATTTCCGGGAGTTCGGCAAGACCCGGAGTTATTCTCCTAGCGACGAAACAACGATACCGTCTTATGCTCTCGAGAAACTTGTTGAGTTCAAGGGCTATCGAGACACCGGCGGATCCTCCCCATCCCATGAATACATTGAGGATGACCACGCCTCTTGGCAACGAAACGCATGATGTTCAAAGAATATTAGAGCGTTCTTCATCTATTCTCGTCGCCGGCGTCGGCGTGAAGTCGCGAGCTTGCATCAACGCTTAAGGGCGAGTTGAGGCTGCTAGAGAGCAGAAATGTGTTTGTTTTGGCTGTGATTTGTGGTTTTAGGTTTGAGGTTCGGCCCGAGGATGAGGTTGTTGTGTTGGAGGCTGAGCATCATACTGTTCATGTCTGTGTGGACTGTCTCACTCTCTTGACGGTTCATCGTCGTATTCATCATATGAAGGTGGAGAAGGTTATTGTTGAGATGGCTGAGCGTAGACCCGTGCTGGCTGAAGCGTGAAGAGCAGAGTTCGAGGCTACGTTGGGTCGTAGAGGAACCGGTCGATCTCAGACGACTTAATCTTCTGTTTGAACCTGACAGGTTTGAGCCGGAATAGAGGATCATTCTTCAAATCCATCCTCGACGTACTCCAATCTAGGAGTGCCCGACGAGCAGCCTCCTTGATGGTCAAGCCCTTCTTCTTCGCCACCTCGGAGAGGAGATCATACTCACGTTCTTCCAGCTCCGTCTGGACTACCTTCTTAGTCGCCAAGACCCCTTTGATCATCCGGACTGTGATCGCCGGCTGTTCCATCTAAATCTTGAATGCAAATGAGACATATAACTCGACGCGGCTGAACTGAATCTAGATCTTCAACGCTTAAGGGCAGGCCGAAGCCCCTTAGAAGCGCGGTGAGTCTGCGTTGACCGTGACGTACAACCTTAGACCCCTTGTGACTGAAGTGTGAAGAACAAAGTCAGATTCGGATGCCGAATCTTTCTAGCGGCCAACGAACCCTTCCAGCAGATAATCAAGAGAGCACAATTCTGCGAAAAACATGGATTCGACTCCGTCCTCATCGACGACCATCTGCTCTACGGGACAGAAGCCGCAGCCGCACCCGAACCCTTCACCACTCTCGCCGCAATAGCCGCCGGGACCCATAGGATCAGGGTCGGAATCGCCGTAACAGACCTCGTCCGGAGACACCCGGCCATCCTAGCCCAGACCCTCGCAACACTCTCCAACCAGTATCCAAAACGAGTCTTCCTCGGAGTAGGCGCCGGCGATCCCATGAACCAGTCACCCTTCGGCTTGTTCTCGGAACATCGCGTCGGCAGGCTAAGCGAGGGTCTGAAGATCATCCTGCAGCTCTGGAACTCCAGCATAGACAAGCCTCAGAGCTTCAAGGGCCGCTTCTTCACACTGAACAACGCATACCTGCAAGCCGGCCAGGAGAAACAGCCAGTCCCGCCAATCTATCTGGCAGCCTTCGGTCCCAGAATGCTGAGACTCGCAGGGGAGGCAGCGGACGGATGGATACCGCACTGTCACACACCTTCAACATACAAGATGGATCTTGATACCATCATCGGGTCAGCCCATAATGCGGGTCGAGATTTCGGTGTGTTCCGCTCTGCATACTACACGCTCTCCTCCATCTCCACCAACCGCGCAGAAGCAGACAGGAACGTGCTGGGCCCAGCGAGATACTTCCTAGCCTTGATCCCCGAGGCGTTGAAGAAGATCAATCCTTTAGCAAACCATCCGGGCAGGATCTGGGAGAAGATTTCAAACCCCAAAGAGCAGCGAGAGATAATCCGCAAGATCGCCGCAGAGATTCCGGAATCAGACGCCTACAACACCGTCATACATGGAACAGCTGATGATTGCATCGAGCAGATCGAAGGCTATCAGAAGGCTGGTTGCAAAGAGTTCATGCTGACCCTCGTCTCGAAAGGAGGACTATGGTCCACAACAGACTTGCTTGAACAGATGCGACTCTTCTCAGACAAGGTCATGAGCAACTGGGTAAAGGTCAAATGAAGAGTGGAGTCTCAGTGCGCGTCCCGCGCGAACGGGCCGCTGAGTGTGTGAGTGGGGTTCTGATAAGCGACTGTTCAGTTCTTGTCGAAAAGCGACGAGTCGATGATGATGCGGACCCAGGGCTAGTTTTGCTTCCAGGGGGCCACGTAGAGGTGGGCGAATCGCTGAATCGGGCTCTGAAGAGAGAGATGCGAGAAGAACTAGGGATCAGAGTGGAAAAGATCACATCGATTCGCGTCCGATATTATACAGCGTCGAATGGAGAGAGACAGAGAATACACTATTTTCGTGTCAAAGACTGGAAAGGGAAAATCAGATCAAACGAAGCCGAGACTGTACACTGGGAATCAGACATCAGCCATCTAAGCGATACCATAGAGAGAAAAATTGTACTCAAACTATTGAGTCAACGCTCTAGCGTCTAGACATTAGCCAACGCGTGGGCAAGGTATGATACAGCTCCAATTTGGGTCCACGCTCGAACACCATTACCCCTAAAAGCCGGAACACACTAGACCCAAAACGAGTCGTTTCTTAAATGGTATCAAAAACAAGGTTATCCGGAATAGTCCTACTGCCTCTGATTGCGCTCCTTGTCTACGCGACGCCGGTCAATGCTGCTCCACCCAGCATGAGCCTGGACGGCGTGGCGATTGGCAACTCATACAGTTGTGACACATCATCCTGCTCTAGCCTTTGTTCCAGTCACCTCAATTGTTCGGCGTCTGCAACGCTGACAACGACGAGTAGCAATGATGTGATCGTTGTGATCGCCCAGTGTGGGATCTTTGGAAATTGCGGATCATGCTGCCCTTCACCTTCCTCTGTTGATAATGTAACATCAATTGTCGATGATG
>Ga0137365_10004592_pt1 | contig 11077 bp, 8 predicted proteins | sample SagtaG_9_FD_104799 | JGI IMG/M metagenome (GOLD analysis project Ga0137365, IMG submission 104799) | Vadose zone soil microbial communities from Sagehorn Ranch, Mendocino, California, USA - Sage1_L_40_16 metaG | ecosystem: Environmental > Terrestrial > Soil > Vadose zone | place: USA: California... | reverse complement strand
GTTCGAACGCCTGGCGGTCACGCAGGCCGCGGGCGTTGCGTCGGTAGGCGGTTGGTCTCATACCGCCATGCTGCCAGGACAGGTCAGATCTGTCATCGGAACGAGCGAGCTTCTTTAAACAGACGGACCGGTCGGACCTGTTCGAGGTGGACGCTTTGCTGAAGCAGTCACGGGCTGAGCGACCGCGAAGAGGGCTCCCACGAGCAACGTTCAATCGACTTGGCCGGTCGCGGTCCAACGGTGGCGGACGGGTTTCCTGTGGGGCGCGGAAATCGTGATTTTCATGCTGCGACCTCGTGATACTCATGGATGAGGCCGCCGAGCACATCGCGACGCCTGACCGCTCCAGGGTTGACCTGCGGCGAACTCTGTTCCCGCGCCTCAGGCTCGGGAACAGCCAACGCCAGGCCGCGGTGCGGCCGCTGCTGGTTGTAGTGGCGAACGTAGCGGCACAGCAGCCGCAGCAGATGGCGCCGGCCACCCACCAGCGTCCGGTCCAGACAGGCCGCCGGCACGGGCTGCCCCCGGGTCCCCTCCGATCCCCGCCCGGCCCCGATCATCGGCCATGACCAGCACAAACAGCCCACCGCCCGCCCAAGCCGTCACCTGGCGTCCCTACCCGTTCCGCCCCGTCCCGCACCGCAGAGCGTCGGCAGGAGCGAAAGTGGAGCGAAATCCGCCCGCCATACGGCCAAGTCCATGTCTGTGTTGCGGCCAACGAGGGCTTCGTTTTCTGGTCCAATTGGACCCCCGGGCTTCCGAGTTCATCGCACTATGCGTGGCAGTAATCCGCGTTCGAGACGGTCGCCGGTCGCAGGGTAACGAGCTCGAACAGTACCGAGGCATAGGAACAGATCAGGGACAGATCGAGAGCAGCAGCGGGCAGCGTGTCAAGCATCTCCCGAAGCACGACACAGCAGCAGCCAGCGGCCCGGTGTCGCTGATCTGTTCCCCGCGTGTTACTCCTGATCAGAGGTCGCTGCTCAGCGTACCCGGCCGAGTTTCTGAACCCTACGCGCACCTGGCCGGGGATTGCCGCGACTCCAGGTCGTCGCGGACCATGGGCGCCCGAGCGCTGTGCTGGCCGCAGGTCGCCCAGATGGCGGGCGAGCGTCAGGGCCGAAATGTCCTGGACTCAGCATCGGCCAGCTCCATGCGGTAGCAGTTGGCCGGCAAGGCTGAGTCCAGGGCCTGACAGCGAGGTGCCCGGAGCGTGGATCGGGATATCATGCGCGGACCCCGGGTCCTGCTGCCTTATCGCGACTCGCCGAAGGCCGCGACAACAGCACCTTTGTGACGAGGCGCCGGTGCAACGACTCAGCCTGCCAAGCCCTCAGCTTGCAGGCGTCGGCCCAGCGCCACCCCGAGACGCTGGCCGGCCTCGGCGACGCCGACCACCAGGGCGGCGACGAGCCGGCCGAAACGGCGACCTTCGGCCACCACCGGGCGGTGCCGGTCGGACCGCAGCTACGACCAGCGCGCCACCCACCAACGCCAAGCCGAGCCCGAACACGATGAAAAGGATGGCGAAGAACCATCCGAGCATCCGCTCCCTCAGCGAGTCGATCCGCGCCTTGCGCGGGTTGCCGGGATCGTAGAGGACCTTGACCGAATCACCCGCCCGATACGCCGGAGGGTTGCTCCCCGAGTTGCTCGTGAACTTCACGACCTGCTCGCGGGCGGTGACGAAGCGCACCACCGGCTTGTAGGTCGTCTTACCCCCAGAGCTTGAGGCTTCGAGGTCGGTTACCATCCCGGCGGCGTGCCTGGCCTTCGCCGGGAACCGCAGGTTGTCCACTGCCTGGTAGCCGCCAAAGCCAACCAACACGACGCCCGCCAGCAGCACGCCGATCGAGACGAGGAGTAGCCACCGCGGCTTCATCGTGCTCCCTTCTCAAGGAACGCTCGCCGTCGCGCCCGGCTCGCCGCCACCGATCGTAGTCCCCGGGGCCCGCTGGCGAATAGCCCGCCATCTGTGATGCCGGTCGCAGGCGACGGCGCTGGGTCCTGGTCGTTGTCGACCGCCTCGACGGGTCGAGCAACCGGTGCTCCAGGCAGCGACCTGGCGTTCATTCGCTACCACCCTACAGGGGGCCTCGCCCGTTCCGGTGACAGGCATGGCCGCTGCCCGGCAGCTCACCGGCCTGCACGGCCTCGCGCTGTCGCCCGAAAGCGCGAGCCTCTGTAGAGGGTGTCTGAAAAGGGCTACGTACCAGCGAGGCGGCGCGTCAGGATCTGGATCATGGCCAGGTAGATGCCCCGTGGGGTGCCAGAAGTCGATCGTGGCCGTCACCAGCAGCTACCGCTTGACGAAGGACTACGATGCGCTGTCGCTTGCTCGCCTTCGTCGGCGGAGGTCTCGCATGGTCTGGTCATTCGTGTACCTGGCGCTGCGCCGTGTGCTTGAGCTGGTCCTGCTCTGCTTCCGGTCGGCGGAGGCCAAGGAGATCGAGATCCTGGTGTTACGCCACGAGCTTGCGGTGCTGCGTCGCCAGCATCCACGACCCGGTCTGCAGCCCAAGGATCGTGCGCTGCTCGCGGCGTTGAGCCGTTTGCTCCCTCGGGCGCGTTGGTCGGTGTTCCTGGTGCGGTCCGAGACGCTGCTGCGCTGGCACCGGCGCATGGTGCGCCGGCGCTGGACCTACCCGACCATTTCCAAGGGCCGGCCTCCGGTCTCAGACGAGGTGCAGCAGCTGGTCGTGCGGCTTGCCCGCGAGAATCCGCGGTGGGGCTACCAGCGGATCCACGGTGAGTTGCTCCGTCTTGGCTTGCGGGTGTCGGCCAGCTCGATCAGGCGGGTATTGCGCGCCCACGGTCTTGACCCGGCGCCCCGGCGCGCTGCAACGAGCTGGCGGTCGTTCCTGCGCCAGCAGGCCGCCGGGATCGTGGCCTGCGACTTGTTCACGGTCGGCGCGGTCTTCCTGCGGCGCGTGTATGTGCTGTTCGTCATCGAACTCGGCAGCCGGCGCGTGCACCTTGCCGGCGTCACCGACCATCCGACCGGTCTCTGGGTCGCCCAGCAGGCCCGCAATCTGTTGGCCAGCCTCAGCGAGCAGACGGGAGCGTGGAGGTTCCTGATCCGCGATCGGGACAGCAAGTTCACCAGGGTGTTCGACGACGTGTGGCGCTCGACCGGGGCCGAGGTGATCTGCACGCCCGTCCGTGCGCCCAACGCCAACGCGATCGCCGAACGCTGGTGGGGACGGTCCGTCGGGAGTGCCTGGACCAGCTGCTGGTCGTCGGTCGCCAGCAGCTTGTCCGCGTCCTGCGACGCTACGTCGAGCATTACAACCAGCGCCGCCCGCACCGCAGCTTGGCCCACGCGACGCCGGTGCCGTCGGAGCGAACCGAAGCAAGGAATGCGCCGAACTTCGGCCGGCTGCGTCGCCGCGACGTCCTCGGAGGACTGATCCACGAGTACGAGTACGCAGCATGACACCCCGACTTCTGACACCCCACGGGATCTCCCGGTGGGCGAGCAGCTCCAGGACCTTGCCCAGGTCCTGCCGGTAGGTCTCCCGGTGCTTGATGGCACGGGACGCGGTGTAGAAGCGGGCGTGCCGTCCGTCCGGGAAGATATTGCTGCCCAGCAGGCCGAGCAGGCTCAGCCCGGCGCGGGGCCCTTTGGCCTTGCCGCCGCTCCAGGCGCTGCTCACGCCGAACCCCACCAGCGTGCCGCCGCGGCGCAGCGTCCGGTAGGAGCCCAAGAAATGGGTTCCGCCGATGGCGTCGAAGGCGGCATCGGCGCCGCCCGCGTCGCGGACGACACTTACGAAGTCCTCGGTCTGGTAGTCGATCGGGGTGGCGCCGAGCGCGGCCGCCTCGTCCTTGGCCCTCCTGGCGGTCCCGAAGACCTCCAGCCCCGCCCTGCGGCCCAGCTCGACAAGCGCGCGCCCCACCCCGCTGCCGGCACCGTGCGCCAGGATCCGACCACCGGCGCGCGGCTTGGCCACCCGGTGCAGCATCTGGTAGGCGACGAAGTAGTTCAATACCGCCGCCGCCGCCGCGGTCGGGCTGACTCCTTGGGGGAGTGGGAGCAGCAGGCCGGCGGGGACGCAGACGACCTCCGCATACCCGCCGTGCGGGAGCAGCCCGGTGACGGCCTGGCCGACCTGCAGACCGGCAACGGAGGGACCAAGCGTCTCCACGGTGCCGGTCACGTCGAACCCCGGGACATATCCGGGCTTCCCCGAGCCGGGCAGCACGCCGACCCGGGCCAGGATGTCACCGTACGACACACCCGCCGCCGTCATCCGGACCGCGACCTCGCCGACGCCGGGAGCGGCACCCTCCGCGGTGGACAGTTGCAGCACCCGCTGGCCGTCCACCACGGCGACGGCGACCCGCTGCCAGCTCATCGCTTGACGCCTCTCAGCACCTCCCGCTGTCCTGTCGGCCGCATCGTCGCCCACCGACGGCCCCGCGGTCGTCCCCCGCAGGGCGACACTGCCACTACCTCCCTGGACGTAGCCGCCGCAGGGTGGCCTACCCTCATCGTGATAGGCCCGTGTGGGCGCAGCGCCGTGCCGGAGCCGATGTTCCCGTGGTCCTGGTGCACTCATACCTTGATCGTGGTACGAAGCTCCGGTGCCCACCTCCGTCGTGGGCCGCAACCACAGCAGCGTGCCATCGGGGATCGACCGGTACACCTCCGGCCAGAGCACCGTGCTTTTCCTACCCTCTTCGCCAACGGCGTGGAGCGAACGGATACCGGTCGCCCACTCGAGTGGGGCGGCCAGGAACGGCTGCAGGGCTTCGGCGATCTCAGCCTGGGTGGACGGCCCGCTCGTGCAGAGTGTTGAGCGCCTGCCACTACCGGCGGGTGACGCCTCGCCGGCCAGCGTGCGCTCGAGGTTCCCCTCGATCAGACCGTCCAGATGCTTCAGCCAGTCGCCGATCGGCCGCCGATCCTCCCCCATCGTTTTCTCCGCCTGATTGGTCCGGCAGCCGCTCGACGCGGCGGAGCGGCCAGCGACCGGCCCCCCCTGCCCTGCGTGCGCGGAGGGTTGCGGTGCTCTCCGAGGTCGAGGAACCCGACAGATCGCGCTGGCTCGCGGGGTTCGACGAGGAGCGTCCGTGAGGGGACTGACCGCCTTGCGCCGCCGTCGTGCCGCCTCACGGGCGACCACGGCCAACAGGGGTCACTCGACAGCCCGTCGCGCCCCGGTAAACCATCAGTCGCGAGCATCTATGCAACACCCTGGTAGCAGTCAAATAGCTCGTCTCTCGATCGTCGCCATGCTGTGCTTGGCGTGCGCCATCTGCCGGCTGCTGGCCACGTAAGTTCCTGCATCTGCCCCGTCCGGTCTTCGCTGCTGCTCGAACGCGGGCGGTCCACGGTTCCTCGGAGTCTGGGCCGACCAGCCACAGCAGAGCAGTCCCAGCTTGGAGGGGGACCTTCGACCCTGGTCACATGCATCTGCCAGAGGAAGGTGGGTCGCGAAGCACCAACGAGAGGAGCGTGACGTCATGGCCGAGACACGCCCCCTGGAACGCCTGACCGCATCCGACCTCTTCATGCTGTGGGCGGACGACTTCGGCTGGTCCCAGGACATCGGCGTGCTCGCCATCCTGGACGGCACCCGGCTGCTCGACCCCGATGGCCACGTCCGCATCGAGACGGTGCGTCGCGCCATCGAGCCGCGGCTGTCTCTGGTCCCCCGCTTCCGGCAGCTGCTGTACCGGCCCCAGCGGGGGCTGGGCTGGCCCCTGTGGGTCGACGCCCCCTCCTTCGACCTCGCCGACCACGTCCAGGTTTTCCCGCTGGCCGCGCCCGGCGACCAAGCCCAGCTGCTGGCGGCGTGTGCGCAGCTGTATCGGCGACGCCTGGATGCGACCCGGCCGCTGTGGGAGGCCTGGTTGCTGCCCGGCCTACCACAGCAACGGGTGGGCCTGTTCCTCCGCGCCCATCACACCGTCGCCGACGGCGTGGCGGGGGTGGCGGCCTTCGGCGCGCTGCTGGACCTGGCCGCCGATACGCCCCCTCCCCCAGTCGCGCCGCCGTGGACGCCGACCCCGATCCCCTCGGCGGGCGAGCTCCTTCGCGACAACCTGCGCCAGCGCCTGCAGGGGCTGGGTCGCCGGCTGTCGAGCCTGGCCCATCCCAGCAGGACGCGGCGCGGCGCGCCGGCGGGGTGGCGCGCGTTCTTCGCCGAGCGTGCCCCCCGCACCAGCCTCAACCGTCCGATCGGCTCAGGCTGCCGGTTGGCGGTCGTCCGCAGCCGTCTGGAGCTGGCCAAGCAGATCGCCCACGCCCACCACGCCAAGGTCAACGACGTGGTGCTGGCCGCGGTGGCTGGCGGCCTGCGCCAGCTGCTGGCAAGCCGTGGGGAACCCGTCCAGGAGCTGGTGCTGCGCGTGATGGTTCCCATCTCGCTCCACCAAGAGCAGCCTGGGCAGGCGCGCGGCAACCAGGACGGGATCATGATGGTGCCGCTTGCGCTCGGCGAGCCCGACCCGGTGCGCCGGCTTGACCTGATCGCCGCCGAGACGGCCCTGCGCAAGCACAACGCCCACCCGCAGGTGACCGGCGGGATCTTCCGGTTCGTCGCCGTCCAGCGCGCTTCATACCGGCACTTGCCGCGTCAGCGGTCGGTGAACCTGTCGGTCACCAATGTCCCTGGTCCGCCGGTGCCGCTGTATCTTGCCGGAGCGCGGCTGCTGGAGCTGTTCCCGGTGGCGCCGATCCAGGGCAACGTGACCCTCACAGTCGGGGTGCTGTCCTACGCCGGCCAGCTCAACCTCACCGCCATCGCCGACTGGGACGCCTGCCCCGACGTGGAGGTGTTCGCCCAGGGCGTCCGCACTGCCATTGACGACCTCGCGCAGTCGGTGCTCGTGGCTGCTTCTTGAGCAGAGCGTGAGGTCCAACTACCCGCCGAACCCTTGGGGTCGTGCTGCAGCAGCGTGGCGACCTCCAGGAGGCCGAGTGCTGGGTCCCGCCGAGCCGCCGACGCCGGTAGGCCGACCGCGCAAGTCACCAGGCAGTCCCCAGCGACCCCTCCGATCGACCAAACCTGCATTGTGCAACACGCTGGTACGAGTCTGGACGGGGGCTACCGGTATGCGCCGGGGTCGGCCACGAACGTGTCGTGGCAGGCCTTGGAGCAGAAGTAGGACGTCTGGCCCTCGCACTCGTCGCTCGCGGCGGCGCCTGATGGGTCGATGTGCATCCCGCACACCGGGTCGGTCACCGTCGATGTCTCCTCCCGCGTTGCTTCCCCGGGCTCGCTGACCTCCACGACGGGGGTGACCGGCTCGGCCGTGGGGCCTCCCTGCGGGATCGGGGCGGGCCGGAACCGCCGCAGGCGGTTGGCGTTGCCCACCACCGACAGCGAGGACAGGGCCATCGCCCCGGCGGCGATCATCGGGCTGAGCAGCAGCCCGAACACCGGGTACAGCACCCCGGCGGCGACGGGGATGCCCACGGTGTTGTAGCCGAAGGCGAAGAGCAGGTTCTGGCGGATGTTGCGCATGGTGGCCCGGGACAGCGCGATGGCGGTGACCACCCCGTCCAGGTCCCCGGAGATCAGGGTGATGTCGGCGGACTCGATGGCCACGTCGGTGCCGGTGCCGATGGCGATGCCGACGTCGGCCTGGGCCAGGGCGGGGGCGTCGTTGATCCCGTCGCCGACCATGGCCACCAGCCTGCCCTCGTCCTGCAGGCGGCGGACCGCCAGGGACTTGTCCTCGGGGAGCACCTCGGCCAGGACCCGGCCGATGCCGACCTGACCGGCCACGGCCTGGGCGGTGCGGCGGTTGTCGCCGGTGAGCATGACCACCTCCAGGCCGGCCCGCCGCAGCGCCGCCACGGCCTGGACGGAGCTGTCCTTGAGGGTATCGGCCACGGCCACCACCCCGGCCGCCGTCCCGTCGATGGCGGCGTAGATCGCGGTCTTGCCCGCGGCGGCCAAGCGCTCGGCGGCCTGGTCCAGGGCTGCGGGGTCCACCCCGTGCGCCTCCAGCAGGCTGCGGCGTCCGACCACGACCTGCCGGCCGTCCACCTGGGCCTGGATGCCCTTGCCGGTGACCGAGTCGAACGCCGACGGCTCCACCAGCCGAACCCCTCGGTCCCGGGCTCCCAGGACGACGGCTTGGGCCAGGGGGTGCTCGGAGGCGCGCTCGGCCGAGGCCACCAGGCGCAGCAGCTCCTGCTTGTCGAGGCCGTCGGCGGCGACCACGTCGGTCAGGGAGGGCTCGCCCTTGGTGATCGTGCCGGTCTTGTCCAGCACGATGGTGTCGAGCTTATGGGCGGTCTCCAACGCCTCCGCGGAGCGGATCAGGATGCCCCGTTGGGCGCCCTTGCCGGTGGCCACCATGATCGACAGCGGCGTGGCCAGCCCCAGCGCGCAGGGACAGGCGATGATCAGCACCGCCACCGCGGCCACCAGCGCGAAGGTGAGCGCCGGGGCGGCGTGCAGGTCGAACCACAGCACGAAGGTGGCGATGGCGATGAAGATCACCGCCGGGACGAACCAGGAGGCGACCAGGTCGGCCAGGCGCTGGATGGGGGCCTTGGAGGCCTGCGCCTGCTCCACCAGCCGCACGATCTGGGCGAGCATGGTGTCCTTGCCGACCTTGGTGGCCCGGAAACGGAACGCGCCGGTCTGGTTGACGGTGGCCCCGATCACCGCGTCGCCGGGCCGCTTCTCGACGGGGATCGGTTCACCGGTCACCATCGACTCGTCCACCGCCGACAGGCCCTCGGTGACCTCCCCGTCGACCGGGATCTTCTCGCCTGGCCGGACCGCGACGACATCGCCGGCCCGCACGTCCTCGATAGGGACCTCGAACTCCTCACTGTCCCGGATGACCCTGGACGTCTTGGCCTGCAAGCCGATCAGCGCGCGGATCGCCTCGCCGGTCCCCGCCTTGGCCCTGGCCTCCAGCAGCCTGCCCAGCAGGATCAGGGTCAAGATCACCCCCACCGCCTCGTAGTACACCGAGCGGAGGCCCTCCGGGAAAACCCCCGGGGCCACGGTGACCACCAGGCTGTAGGCGAACGCCGCCGAAGCGCCGATGGTGATCAGGGTGTTCATGTCGGCGGTGCGGTGGCGAAGCGTCAGCCAGCCGGTGCGGTGGATGGGCCAGCCGGTGTAGCCCATCACCGGGGCGATCAGGGCCAGCTGCAACCAATGATTCGACAGGATCCCAGGCAGCCACGACGGATGCAGGTAGTCCCCCACCATGACCGCAAACAGCACCGGCGCGGTCAGCACCGCGCCGACGACAACCCGCCGGGACAGGTCGGTGATCTCTGCCCGGCGGGCGGCGGCCTCGGCATCCTCGGTCTGCTGCGACCCCGGCTCAGCACGCTCCTGGACCCGGTAGCCCGCCGAGCCCACAGCCTCGGCGAGATCCCGGACCTGCACCTGGGCCGGATCGAAGTCCACGCTGACCCGCTCGGCGCCGACGTTGGCCTGGACCCGGTCCACGCCGGGGACGCGGTCCAGCACCGTCTCGACGTTCTGGACGCAGGTCGGGCAGGTCACGCCGCTGCCACGCAGGGCGAACTCCACCCGGCTGGTCTTGCCGACCGGCAGCGTCGGACCCACGCCGACGGCCATGGCGGCCTCATGGGTGTGACCCGCTGGCCGTTGCGACTGGGGCTCGCTGTGGGTGAGGACCGCCGCCCCGTCGCCGTCTCCTGGCACGGGCCCGCGGCCGTTCCCACCCGCGGGCTCGACCACCAGGGTGCCGTGCAGCATGTTCATCCCGCAGGCGAACCCGTACTCCCCGCTGCGCTGCGGTAGCAGCTCCACCGTGGTCCTGCCGAAGGCGGCCAGCGACCTGCTCACCTTAAAGTCGGGGAACACCACCCGGGAGGAGCAGTCGCCTGACTCCTGCCGGTCGAACACCAGCCGCAGCGGCACCCCCTCCTGGACCCGGATCAGGTTGGGGGAGTACCCGCCCTTGACGGTGATCTCCACCTCCTGGACCCCGCCCCGGACCTCGGCCCGGCGGGCCTGCCTGGGCCCGAAGAAGAACCAGGCCAGGACAGCGATCAGCACCCCGCCCGCGGCGCTCACCAGGATCTCCACGCCCGTCACCGCAACCTCACTTCCTCATTCGCCTGCTCCGTGCTCGCCCTCACCGCCCGGCGAAGCGGGCTACCGCGGCCACCAGCTCCTCGACCTTGTCGTCGCCCTCGCCCTGCACCAAGCTCTCGCGGACGCAGTGGCGGACGTGATCGTCCAGCAGCCCCAGACCGACGGCCTTGACCGCCGCGGAGACGGAGTTCAGCTGGGTGAGGATGTCCAGGCAGTACTGGTCCTCCTCCACCATCCTTTGGATTCCGCGGACCTGCCCCTCGATGCGGCGCAGCCGGGCCAGCAGGTCCTTGCGGTTCATGGAGTAGCCACGCATCGCTACCTCCCTCCCGCCGCACGCGTGCCGCGCAAGACGTCGCGCCGGCGCTCGAACTCCTCCTGGTCGATCTCCCCGGGCGAAGCGGTCCTCACCGCTTCTCCCTCATCAGAGACTGTACCCTCCTCAGGTATCCCATCCGGGCCGATGCGTGGCTCGGGCCGAAGGCCCCCCGATGCGCGGGACCTCTGGGAGAGGCAGCGAAACTCGCCAGTGCGGGCGAGGGAAACGAGTCGCGGCCGGGTCTCCAGCTCCAGGGCATGATGGTGACCGCCCGGCAGGTCGGCGGGCGGGTCAGCCGACCGGCTCGGGAGCGGGTTGGCTGGCCGGGCGTGGCCACCCGGCACCCGGCGACCAGACCGGCAGCCGCAGCCGCCTGAGCGCCAGGGCGTTGACCGCAACGATGAGGCTGGACCCCGACATCGACAGGGCGGCGATCTCCGGGCGCAGCACCAGCCCGAAGGCGGGCTCGAACACGCCCGCGGCGATCGGCAGCGCGATGGCGTTGTAGCCAACCGCCCAGCCGAGGTTCTGCCGCATCTTGCGCAGCGTCCCCCGCCCGATCCGCAACGCGATCGGCACGTCCAGCGGGTCGGAACGCATCAGCACCACGTCAGCGGTCTCGATCGCCACGTCCGTGCCGGCGCCGATCGCGATCCCCAGGTCGGCACTGGCCAGCGCGGGGGCGTCGTTGACGCCATCGCCAACCATG
>Ga0137365_10004588_pt1 | contig 11082 bp, 20 predicted proteins | sample SagtaG_9_FD_104799 | JGI IMG/M metagenome (GOLD analysis project Ga0137365, IMG submission 104799) | Vadose zone soil microbial communities from Sagehorn Ranch, Mendocino, California, USA - Sage1_L_40_16 metaG | ecosystem: Environmental > Terrestrial > Soil > Vadose zone | place: USA... | reverse complement strand
CGATGTACGCACGAGTCACGTCACGGTCAGTGTTTCAGCCGGCCCAATTCAATGTTGCCGAACTCGGCTAATGCTTCGTAGCCGCGATGCCACTCACCGGTGTATTCGTTCTGCCAGTACCACGTCAGGCTGTGAGCATCGAGCCATCGGCCCATCTCAAGTACCAGCCAAGCATGCAGGTCGTTACAGTTGGCCCCGTCGCGCTTGTAGCCGTAGGCCGTATCGAACATGACTTCGATTGAGGCTTTTGGTGGGTGGCGATGATTCGGCGGCTGACATTCGTACCAGTCGCTACAGTCCTTGCCGTCCTCATCCATGTACTCGCGGAGCGGCCCATCGGGACCATACTCAACCCACAAGAGTGCCGGGAGGCCCTGGCCGGGATCGTTGTGGTACGTGTTGTTGGAGGATGGCCACGGCGTATCGCCGGCGCGAACGTGTCTGAACGTGGCTTTTCCGGCACCGAGCAAGGTTCGGGTCTGATCGAAGATCGGTCGTACTGGCGTCGGCTCAACGATACGGATACTGGTTGCGAGCGTCATCAGTCTCGTTTTCCCGCGCGTTCCGTGGCCAGCTCGGCCTGCCGGGTCTGTAGCTCGCGATCGATGGTGGTGACGAGAGATTGGCCACGGAAGTCGTAGCCGCACGGTGCCTGCGAGCCGTAGCTGCCGTTGTCCCAGGCACCACAGGTCGTGCAGCGCCGTGCGACCCACGTGTGGCTAGGATGCGTGCCCAGGACCCGAAGTGACTCGCCGGGTTTGCGCGTCAATGCGCGCGAGCATGCCTCTACCCAATCGTCGGTTTCCAGTACGACCAGCGATTTCAGACGTTCGCGCGCAGAGTGATAAACGTGCCAATTGCGCACGCGGGCTTCGTCGATTACGCGGAAGGCGTGGTCCATGTCTCCCCCGCACGTTCCGTGGCCAACTCGTGGATTGTGTAGCCATAGGCGGCAAAGCCCGCACGCATGCCAGCCTGATAGGTGGCTACCCATTGGTCGGCTTCGGCATGTGTTAGGTCGTAGCCGCCTCGCTCAGCGCGACGCTTGAGATCGTCGATCAGGGTGTTGAGATTGGGCCATGTTTCGACGCGGCGTTCATTTTCAGGGCGTCCACCTTGCCAATACTCAATCTCGAATTTCATCGGTTCGTCTCCTTATGCGGGAGCGCCGCATGTCGGGCAGGCGAGTTGCAGGGTGCTGGTGGTAGTCATGGCTCGCGACCTTCGGCTTTGCGCAGTGCTGCCGATGCTGCATCGACCATCTTGTCTTCAATGACTTCCAGGGTGTCCATGTCTTCAATCACCGCGTTTGTCAGGTCGTAGAGCGCTTGATAGAGGTCCGGCGCGGCAGCAATCAGACAAGCATTGGCCTCGTAATCCAAGTTTTCTATGTCGATGCCGGCAACACTTACGCCGCGCTCCGAGCTTACCGTCGCAGTGTCGTCGTCATAAACCCACGGACTGGGTGTGTGAGTCATGGACCCTACTCTCCCTCGAATCGCGCCCACAGCGCATCGGATGACTCTCGTTTCGCCGGCTGGCTGACGAGCACTCCCGACAAGACCTCGAACAGCCTCACCGCAAAAATATGCCGACAAGCTACCTGACGGAAGCGGTGATCCGGACAAGTACATGAGTTGGGTGTGACCAGCCAGTAGTGGTTCGGGTCGGCGGTGCTCGGCATGCCGTAGCCGGTGCGGCCATCGGCCAGCTTGATCTTGAACCACGAGGCCGCCTGAGCCACCAGTGCGCCCCCGCGGAGGGAGCGCGGGTTGTCAGTGTCGAGGGTGACGACCACGGGTTAGCTCGCTTGCGAGCGCGTCGAGTGCTCGCCGGTTGCGGTGTTGATGAGCTCGCCTTTGTACGTGGTATCAGCGATGAGTCGGAAATATTTTGGACCCTTGACGCAACTCCAGCCTTTGTGCTCACCCAGTGTGGTGTGGCAGTGCTCGCAGACGGTGTCATTGCTCAACGTTCGCAGTTCGTCGCTCGTCATCGTGTTCATTGAGAGCATCATAGCATACACCGCAAGACCGCACAATACCCAATCTTGCGCTATCCCGCGCCGTATCGTAGGATAGGCGTATGCTTGACACGATGCCGAGACAAAAGAAGGCTGAGGCTGAGCCGACGAAGACAGTTTCATTCCGTCTGCCTATCAGTCTTCTAGAACGGATGCAGAACGTGGCCGACCAGGAGGACCGCAACCTGACCGCTCAGGTTGCACGTGCTCTGCGAGAATGGCTGGCACAGCACGGAAGCAAGCCAAAGCCATGAATCCCATAGTCGGTAGCATCCTCGTCGTCGGCAGCTCGCGCCAGAGCGGCGGCACTTTTCCGTGTGATCGCTGTCGCCGTGAGGGCAACCGCGCTTGGATAATTCGTTGCGCTAAGGCAGGCTGCGAACGTCAGCACTCAATCTGCGGACCGTGCTTGACAGCCATCCAACGCTTCGCCTGCGCTGATTCCGATGCCGCTGACGCCCGTCTCAAGGCCGCGGCCGACCGCGCCACGCCGAGGGAGCAGCCGTGACCCGCACACCACCGCCAACGCAGGACAAGCTTGCTGAGATCGAGGCGGACATGCAGGAGGCGTCGTTCATCATGGGCGAGACGCGGGTCTACAGCGCATTAGACTGGCTCATCGCTGAAGTGAAGCGGCTTCGGGGTGACAACGCAACGCTTTCTAGCTACATCTACAGCATGACCAATCCCGGGACTCTTCCGGAAGTCTTGCGCGGCAGTATGCAGCGTGTAGAACAGTGACCACTAACTGGCCAACGCAGAACGAAGGAGCAGCCATGAGCAAAACAGGCATTTGCAGCTCAAATGACCACGCGCACTGTGCCGGGACCATTCGCTACGGGTCAGGGTCAGGGTCCTGGCGATGCGGCTGCGTTTGCCATGAAGGACAGGAACCACGGCCTGACGGTTGGGACCGCGAGCGTTGTTGCGACTGCGGGCATTCGCGGGCGTTCCACGGTCGCCGTGACGGGTACGACGACAAATGCGTCGGCGCGTATAACCAACCTCCTTGCCCTTGCCTGGCATTCGTGGAAGCCGCCGACCGCGCCATGCCGACGTCATGACCGAGGAGTTCCGCGTCCACATCCTGTCTGAGCACTCATCCCCGCATGGCATCATTCGGACGTATCGAGCGCCCGACGACCAGCCCGAGTGCCAGTGCCAGGGCAACCCGATCAAGCAGGCTGCTTGTCCCTGGGGCCACGTCGACGAGTGCCACGTCGGCCTTGCGTGTCGTGACGCCAGGTGCTCCCATCTTTTGTCCGCCGTGAGAGAAAGCCCGCTTGGCTAGTTAGTCTGCCGCTATCCCGACCCCGCGCACGCGCCAGCGTCTGCTCGAGTTCTCCCCGCGGGTCACGCCTACCTCGAGATGCGTCAGGTCTGAACAGTCCTTTGCACACGTCCTCCGATGGTCAACAGTCAACTTCTTCCCCGTCACCGGGTCGCGTCCAATCGGCCCGTACGCCTGCTCAGCTCGCCACCTGTGAATCAAAACCGACTTCTCTTCTTCTTCAAGCCAGATGTAGCCGTACCCTGCCTTGTCGTGCTTCCCCTTCCACCGTAGACACCCATTCTCGCGATATGTCCCACTCACGTATTTTTGCCACACTGCACTCGGCGGCGGCAGCATCGGCAACACCAGCCTGCTCAATCCAATCGGTATCGGCGCTCGCCATCTCTCCCCGCTGTCTCTTCCCTGTTCTCCCGTAACGATCTCCCCGCGGTAGACAGTCGCTTTCTGGGGCTTCGGGAAGTGGACCAGCCGCCGAATCTTGCCGTCGTGCTCTATCCAGGCGTGGTAGTCAGGGATCGCGTCTACCTCGCGCTCGGTCAGGTCCAGCGCCTTGGCGACCTTGGCCCTCTGCTCGGTCCTGTTAGGCCGGAAATACACCCGCGTGGCACTGTTGGTCGCCATCGCATCGTCTGCATCTTCTTCGGCATGCAGCAGCGCATCCACGGCAATCTGACGTCGCCTACCCGCGGCGAAGAATGGATCGGCCAGGTCGATCCTCTCGCCCAACTGGTCGGCTTCCTCGAAGATCAGGCGGAACCCGCCAGGCACAAGGTCGCCGATGCGCTTTGCCTCGGCCAGTCCGAACGCCACCGTATCGCCGCACAGCCCTGGATGCTTCCAGCGGTCGTTGTCGATGACCACCCCCTTGCCCGCCCGCAGCAAGTCGGCAATGTCGACGCCACCCGCCGCGACACTCGGCCCCATCGCCATAGCGGTTGCTAGAAAGCGCGTCACCCATCCCTCGCATGCCGTCTTGAGCCGGCGGTTGGACTCGACCAGTTCTTCGACACCAGCGCCAATCGCTTGAAGCGAGCGCGGCTTACCTGCCTGGTCCAGTTCGCGGATTACCTGAGTTGCCGCCTCGCGTGCGGCCATCATCCAGACCCCATTGCCGCCACTGCGGAACACCGTCGTTAGCCGCTCAGCGACATCCTCGGGTGTGCCCTTCAGGAAGTCGATCGGCGTCTGCGATTTGCCTGCCGTCCAGATAAAGTCTGCTCGTCTGCGCAGTGGGTCTGACACGTCGGGCATCACCGCCAGCCACGGCCGCGCGCCATCACAGCGAACCGTGGCCACACTCTCACTCTTGCCGGCTCCGGTCGGCCCAAGCCAGAGCGCGTGTGAGCGCTTGCCGGTGCGGTCGATGACCAGCCCGTCGACGCGCATCAGGTCGGTCGACGGACGAATACGCCACCACAGCCGGCGCCACCACGACGTGTTCGTCGGTCGCTTGACGTCCTGCTCGTCGGTAACACGCTGCTGCGACACCTGTCTGTCGCGTTTGCTGCCGGTAGGAATGAAATAGACCAGGGCTGCCAGTCCGAGGAACAGCAGCCCTGGTCGTATCGCCTCGTTTGCCCACAGCGCTTGCGCCTGGGCCAGGATCAGGTCAGTCGAACCCAGACCAGAAAACATCCTCAGCGTTGAGCAAGAGCGTCAGCAGCACCAGTGCTACGAGCACCGCTAGCGCCATATAGCCGAACAGCAGCCAGCCGCCCACGATCAGGCCCACCTTCCCCAGTCGAATCACCCAGACCATCATGGCGGCCCTCCCTTGGGTCCGTGGAGATGCGCTCATACTGCGCTGGCGTGGCCTGCACGTCAACGGGCAGCACCATCCTGCCCAGGTCGAGCAATGCCTCGCCTCGAGCTGCACCGCGTAGAAACTGTGCTGCCGGCTGCGTCAGACGAGCGGCTCGAGCCAGGTTGCTCAGATCGCGCGACTCCTGCTGCAGATAAATTCGGATGCTGGCGTTGTCGAAGACGGCTTTGGCGTTCTCGATCAACTCTTCGCACTGCTGCGTGGCGATCCACAGCGCGAGGAAATGCTTGCGCCCGCGGCGAGCAACCTCTTCGACTAGAGCAGCCAGTTCAGGTCGCTTGATAAGCGCCCAGAGCTCGTCGAGCACCAGGAGCCGTGGTCGTGGATCGGTGCGTGCCGTGGCCCACAGGTTGGCGATGAACTCCCGCAGTTTTACGGCTTGCTCGGCTTCCGACAGGTCGGCCAGCGAAACGTGATGCACGCCGTCGAGGCCGGCGTACTCGGGTGGCTCGGCCTGCTCGACCACGATCTGCTCGCAGCCGTCGAGACCCATCAACAGCAGCTTCATGAGGAACGATTTGCCGCTCCCGACGCTACCGGTGATGAGCCCGCCGAATGAGCGCAGCGACAAGTCGAACGGGTCCAGCCTGACCAGCATCGAGCCGGTCGTGCCGATCGGTGCCCCGTGCGCGTGGCACACCGTGGCTGGTTGGAATGGCCAGGTGCCGGCAAGCGACAGACAGTCGACCGTGCGCCACGCGCCTTCCAGATCGCATTGGGCCAGCGGCTGCGTGGCGATCATGCCACGATCCTGCTCGAAGGTCGCTACGCGCACGTCAGCCAGCGCCAGGCGCATCTCGTGGCCAAGCATCTCCACCCGCTGATTCAGGACAGCGCGTGAGTTTGCGCGAACGGTCAGCACGATTGCTGCGCTCACCGGGCTGTCCTGACGGGCAATCAATTTCTCGCGCATCACGCCGGCGTCGCGGCGGCCGAGCGCGTTAGCCGCATCGGGCCGCGCGGTGTGCTGGTCGGACTGCCAGTCCTCTTGCTGCTTCAGATAGCGCGCGAACTGCTGCGGGTCTTCGGGCTTGACGTGAATCGCGCAGTCGACCGGGATGCTGCCAGCGAGCGCTTGCCCGAGCCAGCCGGGCGTGGTTTCCCGCGGCCAGCGGCGGAGGACTAGCGTGGATGACCAGCCGGTACAATCGTAGACGGCATCGGCATATAGGCCGGGCGCGCATAACACGGCTCCATCAGCCTCATGGCGGCCGCCCGGCGCCGATGCCATACATCGTAGTCCTACCCCTTCCAAGGATCGCCTGAGCGTGCGCGTGCGCCAGTCCAACCGGGTCGTATCGTCGTCAGCGAGTACGGCTTGCCAGTTCCGCTCGAGCGCAGGCGGCTTTGGCCAGTCGCGGAACTGGTCTATTTCGCGGGCCGACGCACGAAACTGGATTGGGTGCGAAGCGCCCATGAGCACGCGAGTAAAAGCCTGTACCGCGTCCATGCGCTCACCATTCGCAGCCATGCCGTAGTTCGACGTGGGTTCCAGCGACACGATTGATCGGCCCATCTAGCTCGCCTTGCGCAGCGCCGCAGCACGTAAGCGCCCCTCCCGCCTAGCCGCGTGTCCCTCTGTGGTCATGTTGCGGCGGTTTACGATAGCTGGCACCAATCTGATATTGCGACGTCGATTGTCCAACCGATCGTGGTTGAAGTGATCTACTTCATCATTCCCGCGACGGAACGGAGGTGCTTGCAACAATTCTCGGTGCAAATGAAACACCCGTTGTTTCTGACGCACCTTTGTCACTCGCACTGCATATCCGAAACGAGTCCGCGTCCATCGCCACTGAATGGCCCAATTGACGTCGTCTGCATCAATCAATGAGTAGCTAATCACAACTCCACGACAGTACAGCGGTAGTCGTGCAGTGCCATCCAACTCAAAAATGACGTCAGAGAGCGGGGTTGTGTGCTTGGGCTGATACTCAAAACTGCCGTTACGGTTTCTCAGTTTGTAGTGCGAGTGGCAGAGATGCCCCCGCGCCGGCGTCGTACGCTGGCAATTAGGAACACGGCACAACAAGCCGTCCTTGCCAGGTACGGGTGGCAATAGCGCGCGCCTTCCCATATGTGCCTCCTTAGCTTCACCAATTGTGCTGAGCATCGCTCCTTCAACCGTGGCCCCGCGGCCACGCGCCAGTAATGCCAGAGTGCTCGTGCCCATTCATCGATCCGCCGCTGGCCGAGTCGTGACCGTAGCAGCGACGCCAGCCCGCCAACGTAGCGCATGTCGGCCGCCTCTTCGCTGGTGAGCGACCACAGCGCCACGCTAAGCAGCAGTGGGACCAGCAACGGCCACGGCACGCCGTAGTTGTCGACCAGGCCCTTGCTGACCACGGCCGCGACCGCCGCCGCGAACACGTGCCAGAACGGATCGACCCGCCGCAACAAGGTCGGTGTCGTGATGACGACGGGCTTATCGTCCACTATGGCGTTGCCGGAATTCGCTGATGCTGCGCCAGCAGAAGTAGATGGTGTAGGCGAAAGCGGCAATGATCGCGAGCGCTCCTGATACCGGTACGAGGAACATCACGAGCGCGTACAGCCATTCAATCATCAATGCGGGATGCCTCCGCTATCGTCCAAGTCGACGCACTTCGCCCGGTGGGTAGGGGGATGAATTGCCTGCCGCCTCCACGCCACCCTCATCGAAAGTAATCAGCACGGTGCCGTCATCGAAGACCTCTTCAACCGTGCCGTGATGGTTGGGTGCCGGCTCGCTGCCGGTTGCACGGCGCATGACCTCGCGCAGTTGAGCTAGACCGGGATCGGTCACGTAGACGCGATCACCTACCGAGAACGTCTCGCTCATCAATGGGGAATCCCTCCGCTCAGTGCGGTGGCCAGCGAAGGTGCCATGATGGCCAGCGCGCCACCCATGAGTGCGGCGATCGCTTTGGTCTTGCCGTGCTCTGAATGGGTGAATGCCCAATAGATGCCAGCAATAACCAGGGCGAGTGAAATAGCCGGCAGCACTACTGTCGCTTCAGCAGAAGTGACGATACCTGCCAGGAACACGCCGATAGGACTCATGTGTACTCCCTCAGGGGAACGCGCGACGGGCAATTTCGAGGACGCCCGCCGCGCAGGCAACAGTCATCAGTAACGCGAAAGATTGGGCGATACGCTGCCTCCGTTTCACTGTTCCGCTGCCGCGCGAGCTCGGCCTAGGAACGCCACGTAGGCGCCAGTGTGACCAGGCCCACAGCCGCGTTCGAACGTCGACCACGCGCACCAGTTGTGCAGCGGTCCCCAGATAGAGAACGCCGCGCGTGCATTGGCGAATGGCTTGATCAGCGCTTGCGCGCCGCCAAAGGATGGCCACCAACCACTGTTGATCTGCCACAGGCCCAGGTCGCGTGTGCCGTTGAAATTCACACCGCTCAGCGCGGCGGGATCACCAGAGCCGTCCTCGGCGATGCTGATGGCCACTGCCGTGATGGCCTCCTGAAACGTCCAGCCTGCCGCTCGAGCGAGCAGGTACCGTTGTCGATCGCTGACGAAGCCGTGGGCGATCTGCGGCACGTCGACGGCCGCGGCAGTCTCATGGCTGAGGTCGATACTCGCAGGAGTGCGCTCACCGAACCAGAAGGCCGACCACGGGCTGCTCATCATGCCGATCAGCGGCGCGGCCATCAGGACCGGCCCGACGAACACCACGACAGCGGTAACCAGAAGCCAGCGCATCGGCTAGATCTTCGTAATCACCCGGCGACCGAAGGTCGCAATCATCATCAGCATGCCGCCGCCGCCCTTCTGGTTGCGTTCGCTAGCCATCGTCGACAGCAGCCCGCGGCACATCAGCAGCACCACGATGGACAGCAGCGTGCCCGCCGTGCCCGTGCTGATGCCCGCGAGCACCTTGGCTACCTGAAGGCCGATCACCAGTAGCACCTGACCGAAAAGGGTCCCTGTCGCCACGCGGAGGTACCACTGTGCGAACCGCTCGGTGTCTTCGGTAGCCCACAAGATTCCGAACAGCGACCCGGATACGAGCAGCACGTCGAGGAACCCGAGTCGGAAGAACAGCGACAGCAGCAGCAGCAGCGACACGATGGCGAACACGATCACCAGCACCGGCGCGGCAATCGCCTGGCCGGGTTCGGGTGTCTGCAATTCGAGATGCGGCTTGATGAGCGAGCCACACAGGTCGGGTGCCGCGATCGTCGTGGCAAGCGCGTTGTTCAAGCCGATGCCCCATTCCCACCACGTGAGATTTCCGATTGACAATGCCATCGCAGCCAGTACGCGACCCAAGCCGAGTTGCCGGCCACCGAGCGCATGGCCGAGGCCCTGAGCGATCAACGCCAGCGCGAACAGTCCGTTCGCGGCCATAGCGATTTTGAAGGACAGGTCGCGCAGTTCTGCACGGTTGTAGGTCCAGTCGGGCGGCGTCGTGCGCCAGAAGTCAGGCAGTGAGCAAAGTTCGTTGGCCCACGCGACGGGGACAGGCTGAGCAACGTTGACGATGAACGCCTGATCGGCCATGATCGCCGCGTCGCGGACCTCGGCCGGATCCATCGGCGGGGCCTGCACGGTCACTTCGTTCTTGACCGTGGTCTGGATCGGCGGCGGCTGTGGCGGCGTGACGATAGCGTTCCCCGGAGTTGCCTGGGCGAAGAGAATGGTCGCGAGGACCATCGCCAGCATAGATTCCGCATACCATACAGCAAACGAACAGTCAACGGACAGAGTGTGCGTTTGGTGGTCGTTGCCCGTACTATCGGGGGAGCGTGGTTCCCCTGCCGGGCCTACGGCGTCTCCGCATCCTGGCAGCGCTGTCTCAACGCGACCTGGCTCAACTGGCGGGCGTCCAGCGGCAGACAGTCAGCCGACTCGAACAGGGTGGCGATGCAGAGATGGCTACGATACGCAAGCTGGCCGATGCGCTCGGCTGCACGCCACGCGAGTTGATGGAAGCCCTATAGGCGGGGGAGCGGGGTTACTGCTTGAAGTGCGGCTCTGAACAGGTCAGAAAGGACGGAATCATGGGCGGCAGGGAACGATTAGCGTTGGCGGAGGCAACTGCATTGGCCAAGGAAGTGCGCGACATGTTGGCACCGCACTGCCAGCGCATCGAGGTAGCAGGGTCGATCAGACGCTGCAACCCCGACGTGGGCGATATCGAATTGATCGTTATCCCGAAGACCGAAGCCCAGGCGCAGACCGATATGTTCGGAGAGCCGGTCGGTGATCTCGTGGACGTCTTGCACGGTGCTGTGCTGGGCCTGATTGACGCAGGCGTATTCGGGCCACGTCTCAACAAGTTGGGTCGACGGTCAATCGGACCCGACCTAAAATGGCTGATCTACAAGAATTTTGCCCTTGATATTTACGCCGCTACGATCGAGACGTGGGCCGTAACAATGGCCATTCGTACTGGCCCGGCTGAATTTAGTCATCGTCTGGTAACGACGAAGCGACAGGGGGGCCTGTGTCCCGACTATCTGCACTTTCAGGGCTGGCGAGTGTGTGCCAATCGTGCCCTGGACGATCCCTGGCACAACGCCCCTCACGAGACCCCGGAAGAAATCGACGTGTTTCATGCGCTGGGCTATGAATGGCTAGAACCAACATTGCGGACCGATACCGCGATACCTCAGGGCTTGAAGGGTGGCTCAGTACCTGACGGTCGGCGCGCGGGAATCAGCTGGTAGTACGCGCCGAGCGCGGTCCACACGGCGTCTAGCGCTTCGACCCAACCATGACCTGTTTGGAAATACTGCGCTCGTTCGACCGCAGCGACAATCTTTCGCAGCGCATCAAGCTCGTCGCTGCGAATGGTGATGAACTCCTCGATCAATTGATTCTTCCCCTTCCCCCGATGGAGCCTGGTGCAGCAGGCCGCTCTAGTCAAAACGTTATGCGTTCGGGATAGTGCGCGTTAGAGTACTAGGCGCCTGCCTCCTTTCGAGGATGTAGGTCGGCGACGGG
>Ga0137365_10004575_pt1 | contig 11092 bp, 14 predicted proteins | sample SagtaG_9_FD_104799 | JGI IMG/M metagenome (GOLD analysis project Ga0137365, IMG submission 104799) | Vadose zone soil microbial communities from Sagehorn Ranch, Mendocino, California, USA - Sage1_L_40_16 metaG | ecosystem: Environmental > Terrestrial > Soil > Vadose zone | place: USA... | reverse complement strand
GCGGGGACGTTCTCGGGAAAGCAGTGGAAGCACTCGCCGAGCCCGGCTGACATGGCGACCGACAGCGGGACAGACTCCGCAGGATGGGCTTCTTGTCCGTGACGCTCGGCCATGCGGTGCCCCTCGACCAGCGCTTGGCACGTCGGCTTGCGGTGGTACGCGCTGCCGTGCGGGGTTCGCCAGACCCGGACCGGAAGACCCTTGCGCGCGGCCATGCACTCAGACTCGCCGCACCAGGCGGCGATCTCGCCGTGCTTGCAACGTTCTTCGCCACGGACACCGGCCATGCCGTCATCGTCCGCCGGCCTTGTTCCTGCCGCAAATGGGCAGATAGAGCCGGCCGGCTCAGGCCGCTTTGTCCAGGACCGAGTGCAGGGTCCTCCCGGTCCGGCGCAACTCAACGCCTATTACGATCAGCGACACCCCGAACATGATGGTGAACAGGCCGAACAGCAGCGCGAGTGCGACCGCGCCGACGCCGGGGCGGGAGAAGAGCACGACGCCGAACGCGATGGACACCAGCCCGGCCAGGATGAACATCGCGCGCGTTCCCGCGGACTCCCCGGCGCCGAAGGCGGCGGCGATCTCAAAGGCACCGCCGGTGACCGCCCAGATTCCCACGACCAGCACGAGCAAAAGCGCGGTGGGCCCGGGCCAGGCCAGGGCGACTACCCCGGCCGCGAGGTCGATCAGCCCGAGCAGCAGGTGTCCGACGACCGGCCCCGCTTTGGCGCTGCTGAACGCCCGCGTGGCCTGAAGGCCCGCGTCGATGAACGCGTAAATGGCGAACAGGGTGACCAGCGCGAGAATCGTCACACTTGGCCAGGCGAGGGCGATGATCCCGACGATAATGGCGAGAACGCCGCGCAGAATCAGCGAGGTCGACGTTGATTTGAACATGACAGCCATTCCCTTCATTGGTGTTCTTCCGGTCACGCCGGCGGTCTGGAGAACCTGGAAGCCGGCGGATCTCGCCTGCTCCACGGCGGCGCGCAGGAGCGTTGACTTGCCGATCCCGGCCCCGCCAAGCACGGCTAGCGCGCTTCCTCGCTCGCGAGCATGCTCGATCAGTTCAGCCAGGACAGCCAACTCGGCGTCCCTGCCGAAAAGCCGCGGGTCTGTCATGAGCCGCCCCGTCGGAGGAGATACGTCGCGGACGCGATGCCTCCGGCAGCGGGCAAAACCGGCTTACCCGGTCAACCCGACTGCCTAGCGTCATTGTGTCCGGCCTGACGGTGACGACCAATGGCTCCGCAGCACAAAGACCTTGATTTCCAAGGGGTCTGCAGCACAAAGCCGAAGTCGGCCGGCGGCGGGGCGACTCGCCGCGTAAGCCGTTCAGAACGATCATCCAGAACGGCTGCCGCTGGCTGTCACCGGCATGGGCTGCCCGACCCGCGAGCGGCGCCGCATTCAGCACACGTCCGGGCGGTCACAGGTACTCCCTCTTGCGCATCCACATGAGAGTGAACCAGCCGATGACGGGCGGCAGATAGGCGGAGAAAAGGCGCTGGACGAACACCGCGGCCGTTGCATCGTTCTTCGCGATGCCGCCAGCGGTGAGCGCCAGGATCAGACCGGCTTCCGCGACGCCCATGCCTCCTCCAGCCGGAGAGGCTGAGGCCAGCACGCCGGCCATCGTGACAGCGATGATGAGGGCAGCCGCAACTGAGCATCGGTCGCGTCGCGACCGTAGAAGGAGATGGTCAGCGCCTCGCTCTCACCCATGTCGGCCGTGTAGTGGGCGGCACCCCATGTCTGGTGCGGTGTGGGAATCACCGATCTGGGCTCGAGGCCGATGGTTCCGAGAAGAGCCCGCACCTCCTCCCGCGACGGCAGACCGAGAGGGGAACCGAGAGCCAGGTGCAAGCCAGCCGTTACCCCCCAGCCGATGGCCATGCTGCCGAGCATGTTGACGGGCAGGCCCTGACCGGCGACCACGGTAGCCACGACCGCCAGGACCAGGACCAACTCGATCAATCGCTGGACCCCCCGCGCGAGATAGGGCCGCAGCCCAGTGGCGGCGACACCCACCGCGACAGCGATATGAAGCACAGGAAAGCTCAGGCTGAAACCATCAAAGTGGACCGAGTGGGGCCGCCCACCTGCGGCGCCTAGGAGCAGGACCAAGATGCCGCCAATGGCGAGCACACCGGCGGCCGTGACCGCGAGATCCCGCAGCACATCCCAGCGCCGACGCAGGGCGGCGAGCAGCAGCAGCACCGCCACGGTCCCGAACGATCCATCGATCCAGAAGACGTCAACCAGCCATCGCACGCCATTGGGCGGAGGGCTCAGGACCCTGGCGATGACCTCCTCGGGGCGCGAATTGGACTGCACAACAAGCACCGCGCACAAGGTGGCGAGGGCCGAAACGGTTAGCCGGACTCCATCGGATCCCCGCCGTCGCCGCTGGCCATCACCGAGCGGAGCGAAGATCACCGAACGCCAATCGCGGATGGCTTGGTCGGAGGCGTCGCCGGGCGCCTCGACGACCGCGCGTTTCCTTACGGCCATGACGGCCAGAAGTGCCGGGGATCACGATTCGCTGCGGCCGGCAAATCGGGGTCAGTGACGACGGATGGGGGAGTTCGTCTCAACTGCACGTGACCAACACCCCCCGACGGTCAACCACATACCGACTGGGCTCATCACCGAGTCAACAAGTTGCACCAACGTGACGCAAGTGGTCGACTTGATGGTCGCGGGCATGTTCCACGCACCGATGACCCACGGCGTACCCCGCTGGTCCCCTACCCCTTCGACCGAAGGCTGCTGCTGGCGACGCTGTCGGCCAGCTCAGCACCCAGGACGAAGCCAACAGCCGTGGGAGGCGACATGACAACCCCACCAGATTTCGGAGGGCGGGAAATTGAAGAGGGAATGCAGGAAGATCTGGGCGTGCCGCAGGAGGAGCACCGGGCCGTAGGTCACACGGACGACGGCAGCGCCGTGTGGAGCGATCACGAAGCGCACGCGGCGGGCAAGGTCTGCGCGTTGTGCGGCGCGGTCATCACAGTCGGCCAAGACGTGCGGCGCAGGGCCGACGGCAAGTGGGTGCACGAGATCTGCCCCTGACAGCGCCAGCCAAGCGTCTAGGTCCGGTTCGAGGCCGTGGGGCCTGGCGTTGCCTCGTGGGGGCTGCCGCGCAGCAGGGTGGCGGCGAAAATGGCGAGGCCGACGGCGGTAGCTCCGGCGCCGATGGCGAGTGCCGCCGGGTAGCCCCACGCGCTCGCGGCGAACCCTCCGGTTACCGAGCCGAGCAGCCCGGCGAGCCCGCTGCTTGCGTTAAGCAGGCCTTGGGCATCGCCCTCGGCGTCCGGCCTGAGCTGTCCGGTGAGCCCGGGTGAGGCGACGCTGAGGAACGGCCACGCGAAAAATACGCCGGCGAAGGCTGCGAGCGGCAGGGCAGCAAAGACATGGCCGACCGCCGCGAAGGCGGCGAGAGCCGTGAGCAGGAGGACGCGCGCCGTAAACGCGCTCGCGATCGCCGACGCAGGTCCGCGACGCTGGCTGACGCGGCCCGCCAAGACAAACAGGGGCAGACTCGCGAAGACGATCACCGCGAAAGCCAGTGCCGAGGTGTTCGTAGAAACCCCGAACGCGTGCAGGAACAGCACTAAAGCGAGAAGACGATGGCCGAGCCTGCGTAGGCCGGGGTCCAGGCGGCAAGCATCCAGCCGAATTCGCCGCCGAGCAGCGCAGGGTACCCGGCCAGTGGCCGACGCCGCTGGTGAAGGTCATGAGCACGCGAAGGGCTGGCCGGCCCCCACTCGCCCACCTGACCGAGCGAGGCAAGGCGGCGGCCAAGACGAGCGCCACCCTGGCCGACGGTAAGCGCGGTCTCCAGCCAGCCAAGGCGCCGGTTCCACTCTGCCTTGGGCCGCCGCTCGACGACCAGCAGGTTGGCGATCGTCATCGCGCCCGCAAACCCCGCGCCGTCGCCGAGCGCCAGCAGCACCTCGACCGCGGGGCCGGCCAGGGGAAACAGCCACAGCGACAGCGCGGCGATGGCGGCACACGCGGTCCCAAGCACGCGGTAAGCGTGATATCGATCAGCCAGAGCGCCGACCAGCGGCGCGGCGAACGCTCCGAGGTTGAATCCGCCCATAACGAGGCCGACGTGACCCAGGCCGTAGCGGGCGGCAGCGAGCGGCAACAGAATCGGCGTCAGCCCGACCGCAGCCCCATTGACGAGCGCGAACGGCGCGAACCAAGGCTCAAGCGGCCGCGCGTCACCGCTGTCCGTCATCGAGGTGGCGAGAGCACTGCGGACCCAAGCCAGTGACAGGCGCGCAGTGCCAGTTCGACTGAGAAGCGGTCGCCCTCCACGGGGCGGCCACGGATCTGCTCGGCCTTTCGCACTCGGTACAGGACGGTGTTCTTGTGCAGGGACAGCCGCTCAGCCGTCTCCAGGTAGCTCCCCCCGGTCGACAGGCACACGTGCAACGTTTCCCGCGGCCGCGCGGTGTGCCTGTCGTCGGCAGCGAGCGGCCCCAGCGCGCGTAGGACCCAGCTACGCGCGGCGTCGATGTCCTCGACGAGCGACGCGATCGGGGCCACATCCGCGAATCGAATGACATGGGCCGCCACTGGGTCGGCCATGGCGGCGACGGCGTGCGCGCGCAGCGCCTCGCGGATCGTAAGGCGGAAGCCCTCGGGTCCCTCGGCCGGCTCACCGAAGGCCAGATGTGTCACCCGGTCATGGATCGGCGACTTGCCGTCCAGCGCATCGCTCCACCCGGCCTCCTCCGATCCAAGGGGCAACCACATGAAGGCACTTGACTCGTCCCGGGCTACGAACAACGCACGTGCGCCTGCGGATAGCTGATCCGCGAGCCGACCCGCCATCCGTTCCAGCTCGACCAACGTGCCTTCCGTACGCGCTTGTTCTTCCACCCAGGCGACAATCCCAGATGGTGCTGACGCAGCCGGTAGCCGAGCGCCGACTCGACCCGGTCCACCTCGATCGGCCCGCCCGCGAGCAGCGACCGCACCTGCGCCGCGCGGACCGCCACCGCGCTGCGCACCCAATGGTCACGTTCCCGCAGGTAAGCGGTGAGGACATGCTCACAGACCTGGTCGATGTAATCGAAGGTCACCTCGGTGAGCCGTCGGGCGGAAGCCAGGGCCGTCACCAGATCATCCGCCTGGCCGGCCAGCTCCTGGTAGCACTGCTGCAGGAAGCACGCCTGGCCGATGCGGTATGCGCGGAGCAGCTCCCCGACCGGCACTCCGCGTTGAGCGAGGCGCCGGGCGTACCCCAGCGCGGCGGCCGGAGCCGGGACCCGATCAGAATCGACCTCGTAACCGATGATGTGAATGGCCGTGGTCACGTTACTCTCGACGCTGACGGCAAGCAGGTCGACGATCGCCTGATCTTCCGACAGCGACGCGATCTGCCTGACGATGCCGTTGGTCACCGCCTGGCACAGCTCAGGCAACCTCAACCGAAGGGCGGCCGAAACCGCCTTCAACTGGCCGGCGACCGCGGCGTCGTCCGCCTCCATGAGGCCGATCATACGAGCGCTCGGCCCCGCGATCCCTCCCACGCAGGGGTCGCTACTGTAACGCCGGGTCACCGCGTCGACCACGAGGAAAGGCGCGAACACATGACACGGCTGCCTGCCGAACCACTGCGTCTGGACCGGCTGATCCGGGGGGCCGGGACGATCCATTCGATGACCGCTGAGACCTGCCGACCCAGGTGCGTTGCAGGCAGCCGAGGCCGAAGTTGCGCTGAATCAGCCTCGGGTCAGGTCTGGTTGGCCAGCGCGGTCGGATGCTGCGGCTGGTAGAGGCCGAGCTCAACGCCGCCGGGCAGGGTGAGGGAGGTCAACAGGCCCCAGCCCTCGTCGGTGACCGGCCGGCTGAACTGGGCGCCGTTGCCCTCAAGCTCCGCCATGGTCACCTTGAGGTCGTCACACATCAGATACAGCTCGTGCTGTACGTCTCCTTCGGTGGGGTGAACGGCTACCTCGGCCGGGGGAAGTGCGAAGATCAGCCATCCGCCGCCGGCGTCGACCGAGGACAGGCCAAGTGTGTCGCGGAGGAACGCTCGCGTGCCATCCGCGTCCTTGCTGAAGAGAATCGCGTGCGCACCGATGATCATGGATGCTCCCTGGAGATCAGATTCCGTTGGTGGTTCGTTCGAGACCCGACGACGGCCGCCGCCCCGACCTGGACGCAGGGCATGGACGCCGCGCCGAGCGCGGACCCGGACAGTTTCATGCGGCAATTCCACTTCCTTCGTACAGTTCTTGTCCAGCGATCATTTATTGACAGATTGTCCGCTGAATATGAACAATGAACACCTGTGGATCTGAACTGGCTGCGTGTCCTGGTCGCCTTCGCCGACCGGGGGACCGTCCGCGCGGCCGCGACAGCCACCGGATACACCGCGTCCGCGGTTTCTGGGCAGCTCGCCGGACTGCAGCGCGATATTGGCGTCCCACTGTTCGAGCGGGACGGACGGCGGCTGCGATTGACCGCGGCAGGGAGCCACCTCGTGACCCGGGCCCGGCGCATCCTTGCCGACGTCGAGGAGACACGCCTGCAGCTCAGCGGCGGCGGCGCGGTCGCGGGGACGGTCCGGGTCGCCGCCTACGCGACGCTGCTCGCCACCGACGTCGTGCCGATCGCCGCGCAGCTGGCCGACGCGCACCCTGATGTACGGGTCGAGCTTCAAGAACGCGAACCGGAGGAAGTCACGCTGCTGCTGCGCGACAACAGGGTCGATGTCGGCTTCGTCTACGACTACAGCCTTGTTCCGCGATGGCGACCCGACCGCGATACCCGCTACCTGTGTTGCGATCCCATGCTGCTCGCCGTGCCGGCTGCATCCCCGCTCACCCAGAAGGACAGCACGCTCGAGCACGCGGCCTGGGTCGTCAACAGCCGCGGCGCCGACGACGGGGAACTGGCCCGCCGCGCCTGCGCCCTCCAAGGCTTCGTCCCGGACATCCGCCACTACGCCGACAGCCTTGACATCATGACGGCCATGGTCGCGGCCGGTCTCGGCGTAGCCCTGGTACCCGCGCTGGTCTCACCCCATCCCGGCGTGGTGCTGCGGCCATACCCGGGGCCACCGCTGCGGCGTCGCGCATACGCCCTGACCCGCCCGGGTCGCCGCCTCTGGCCGCCCGCGACTCTCATCGTCGACGCTGTCGCTCGTCGCGTCGCCTAGGGCGCGTCGCCTAGCGCGCGTCGCGTCGTCCACGGACAATTAAGTCTTAACCAGCGTAAGAGGAACGTTGTCAAACGGCATACGCGGGCGTGACACGCAGCGGCAGCCGTTCGGGATCAATGGGGTTGTCCACAACCAAATGCGCGGGCGCTGCCTCAGCGAGCACCCAGGTCTCCACCGGAGCCATGAGCGCACAGATCGCGCAGCACGCATGGACCGCAGTTCGGCCGCCGCGCGTCGCACACCGTGCGCCCATGCGTGATCAGCGCGACGTGCAGGTCATACCCGATGCCGCGCGGCACACGCGGCCCGAGGGTGCGCGCAACAGCGACCGCGGTCAGGTCTGCGCCGGGGCGGCGACGGCTTTGGTCACGGGGCGCAGGAAGTCCTCGAAACCCATGTCGAGCAGTGGTGCGCCTTGGACGTCGTCGTTGGAGGTGGCGTTGAAGCACACGTCGATGCCGCCGCTGGCAGCGGCGACAGCGCTCGCGTGCTCCTCGACCGCCGCCCGGTCGAGGACGTCGACGCGTGCTACGTGAGCAGTGCCGCCGTCGCTTTGGATGTGCCCGGGCGACCGTGTCGAGGGTCGCTTCTGTGCGGCCGGCGAGATGCACGTCGGCGCCCTCGCGGGCGTACGCGCGGGCGACTGCGGACCCGATCGCTCCGCCGGCTCCGTAGATGATCGCGGTCTTATTGTCGAGCAGCATGTGTCCTCCATATAAGGCGTCCTCTGAGGAGAGAGTTGCTTAGCGATCTGGCCGGTCGGGGTCGCGTGAGGCAGATGCCTGCGGTCGGGGGGCGAGGTGAAGGCCGGCCTCCTTGAGGGCGCGAATGGTCAGGCCGATCTGGCGGACGTACTCGGCGCATCCGTCGCAGCTGGCGAGGTGCGTCTGGAACGTGTCTTTGAGCTCGGGAGGGAGCACGCCGTCGAGGTAGTCGGTGACAAGTTCGACGAGCTCTTTGCAGGCGAACTCATCCGGCTGGGCGGCGCTCGCCGCGACGGGCCTCGGGTGACGGCGCAGGACGGAGGCGATCAGCAAAAGCGCGATGAGCAGGGCGGTCGCGGTCAGGAACCAGCCGGCGCGCTGCACTCCATGGGCGCGGGCGAACCAGCCGAACACGAGCGAGAACGGCAGGAACAGCATCCAGGACAGCGTGCCGACGCCGGAGGACACGCCGGCCCGCAGATTGGACGGCACGCCGTCGTGCAGCAGCTTGCCGGCCCGGATGCTGATGATCGCCAGTGACAACGCGAGCACCACTTGCGCGGCGATCACGGCGGCGAGGGCACGGGTTTGGGTCAGGGCGAGCGCGGCGGCCGGCGCGGCGAGAGCGAGCAGGCTCAACGCCGCGCGGCGGTCCAGGTTCAGTTTGCTGGTCAGGTAGCCTCCGGCGCCGAGTGTGGAGACGAGGGCTGCCCAGTAGGGGCCGAACAGCGCGGCCGGCGCGGCGAGGGCGACCAGCCAGAGCGGGCCGAACTCGAACACGGCTTGGGAGAGCAACCCGACCAGCGCGGCGAGCAGCATGACCTGCCGCACCCCCGGCTCGCGGATCATCGTCCGATAGGTGAGCGCGACATGGCGTCGCAGCGCGACCGGTTCTGCGGCGCGATGCAGGCGCGGCTCGTCGAAGCGCAGGAACGCGGCGACCGCGATCGCGACCAACGGGAGCGACGCGAAGTAGGTGAGCCGGGCAGACGTCCAGCCGGCGAGCGCGCCGCCGACGAGGGCGCTCGCGACGAACGCCCCGCTCTCGACCATCCGGACGCGGCCGATCCACACCTCGTATTGGTCGCTCGAGCCCGTCTCCTCGAGGACCACGTCGTAGACGATGCTGTCGATGGTGCCGGAGTTGAGCGCGAAGTACACGCCCAGGATCATCGCCGCGGCGATGTATGTCGGCACGTTCGTGCTGAGGCCGCCCAGTAGCGAGCTCGCGAGCAGCGCGACACTCGAGCACACCATGATCTGGTTCCTGCTCCAGCGGTCGGCCAGGATGCCGGACGGCATCTCGAGCAGCGGCACAACGGCGGCATAGGCGGCCGCCATGATGCCGACCGAACGCGGTGTGAACCCGATCTGCGTCATGAACAGCTTCTCGACCGGGACCCAGAGGATGAAACCCTGCAGCCCAACCGCGACCTGCAGCGGCACCAGCCGCCGCGCCAGCGTGCGCGGCACTGCAGCAGACGCCGCGACCGCCGTGCTCACCGGTCGGCACCCGGCGTGAGGTGCCGGGCCAGGCGTTCCTGCAACCTCGCGCGTGCCCGGTTCAGGATCGCCCGCTGCTCGCGCAGTGTCAGGCCGAGCCGCTCGCTGACTTCGACGGTGTCACGGTCGTGTGCGTCGCGGGCGATGATCACCTCCCGCCAGGTCGCGGGCAGCTCCGCGATCGCGGCGGCGAGGGTGTCTCGCACATCCGGGCCGGCCGGATCGGCCATCGCCCACGGCTCGGGGAACCTGCGCCAGTGTCGTGGGAACGGCTCGCCAGCGTCCTGAAACCGAGACTCGGGCACCGTGGGCGTCGGTGCGAACCACCGGGCCGGCTGGCGCGCGAACCGAGTGCGCGGCTCCTCGCCGCGCAACCTGGTGTTCGCCACCGCCCGCGCCAGCCACCCCTTCACCGGGAGACCAGGCGGGCGAGGTTGTCGAAGGATCCCTCCCAGCCCTCGCGGTGCGACTCCCGCGACTGCTGGTCACCCAATCCGCGGTTGGTCATCACCACGGTGGTGGTCCCGTCGGAGTGCTCGGTGAAGTCGACCTCGACGAGTTGGGTTCCCATGGCGACGTCCGGCCGGTCCCACGCCCAGGTGAACACCAGCCGCGAAGGCTCCGTGATCTCGCGGTATTCGCCGCCGCCGCCGAACTCCTCACCGCTTGGGCTGCGCATCACGATCCGCAGCCGGCCACCGACGCGCAGGTCGACCTCGCCGACCGGCGTCGCCCAGTCCGCGCCCGGCGGGTACCAGCGGCGTAGCATCTCGGCGCTCGTCCACGCGTCGAACACGACCTTCGCCGGTGCGGCAAACGTGCGCTCGATACGGATCGATGTTGGGTCCGGACCTTCGGCTTCGGTCACGGCTGCTCCTTCCGTGAATTGAGCAGGTCATCGACAGCGTCGAACATCCGCGTCCAGACGACTCGCTGCCGGTCGAACCACTCGGCCGCCTCGATGAGCGGCGCGACGTTCAGATCCAGTTGGTGTGTGCGGCCCTCCACCGTGCGCACGACCACGCCCGCAGCCTCGAGCACCTTCAGGTGCTTGGAGATCGTTGGCTTAGAAACCCCGAAACCGCGCGTCGCGGCACCGACCGTCGCCGGGCCACGAGCCAGCCGCTCCACGATTCCGCGCCGGATCGGATGCGCAACGGCCCTGAACGAATCGTTAGCCATTCGGGTAACTATATGGCACGGCTAGACCGCGCCGGCGCCCAAATCCCTCCCTCGCGACTCAGACCGCGCGATACACCTGTGCCTCCTGCTGTTGCCTGCGGCGGTCCTCCGGCCGAGGCTCGCGTCGCGATGTCAGGTCCTTCGCACGCGGTAGTGCAGGTGGGTCACCCGGTCCCCCTGGACGACCTGGGGGTCGTCCAGCAGGAACGGGGATCCGGCGTGGTCACCGAAGAATCGGACGCCGGCGCCGAACACGACCGGTACCAGGTCGATGCGCACCTCGTCGATCAGTCCGGCCTCGAAGGCCTGGCCGGCGATGTTGCCCGGGGTTATCGACACGTCTTTATCGCCCGCAACAGCTTGCGCCTGGGCGAGCGCGCTGTGCAGTCCGTCGGTGACGAACGTGAACGGTGCGTCCGGATACGGCCAGTCATTCGGTGCCTGATGGGTCACCACGAACACCGCCTCGCCGACGGCTGGGCGGCCGTTCCAGCCGTTGGTCAGGTCGAACAGG
>Ga0137365_10004565_pt1 | contig 11099 bp, 12 predicted proteins | sample SagtaG_9_FD_104799 | JGI IMG/M metagenome (GOLD analysis project Ga0137365, IMG submission 104799) | Vadose zone soil microbial communities from Sagehorn Ranch, Mendocino, California, USA - Sage1_L_40_16 metaG | ecosystem: Environmental > Terrestrial > Soil > Vadose zone | place: USA... | reverse complement strand
TGCAGGCGTGCGGCCGGGTCAACGACCACGTCACCGACTGCTTCCGGTGGCGCGACCTCGCCGGCCGGCCCGGCTGAGCACCGGCGGGCCGCCGGTCAGCGCCCGGCAGCGGCCCCGATCTCGTGCGGGAGCCAGAACCAGCGGAGGTGCTCGAAGTCCGCGCCCAGGTGGACGGGCTCGGGAGCGCTCCGGGGACTGCGGAGGATCGTACGGGCCTCCTCGAGATACCGCGGCAGCGCCGTCTCCCGCTCCAGGTGCCTGTGCGCCCGCCGCGGCGGACCGTGGTCGAAGTAGCTGATGTCGCGCAGGCTGAGCGGAGGCTCGGGAACCCCCCTCGCGTGCGTCCAGAGGCCGGTGAGCGCGTCGAAGCGGTACTCGGGGAGCAGCCTCCAGCCCTCGGCGGCGACCAGGTCCACCGCGTCGAGGATGAACTGGAACGTCGTCTCGGAGATGAAGTAGTTCAGGTTGACCCGGACCCAGCCGGGCTTGATGCCCTCGCAGCCGCGGCCGATCTCGCGGGCGAACTCGTGGGATCGGTCCAGGTCGATGTGGAGCAGGTGGTGGCCGTAGGGGCCGGCGCACGAGCACCCGCCGCGCGCCTGGACGCCGAAGAGGTCGTTGAGGAGCGCGACGACGAAGTTGTGGTGGAGGTGACGTCCCGAGTGCCTGACCACGAAGGAGACGATCGAGAGCCGGTCCAGCTCCGGGTTGCCCAGGATCTCCAGGTTCGGCTGGCGCCGCCAGCGGGCGATCGCACGGCGGATGAACGACTCCTCCCGGCGGCGGATCTCGGCGGCGCCGACGGCCTGCTTGAGCTGGAACACGAGCCCGGCGCGGATGGACTCGACGATGGCCGGCGTGCCCCCCTCCTCGCGGTGCTCCGGGTCGGCCAGGTAGACGTGCTCCATGGGGTTGACGTAGGCCACGGTGCCGCCGCCGGGCAGGCCCGGCACCCGGTTCCGGAACAGCTCTCGACGGGCGGCCAGCACCCCGGGCGTGCCCGGCCCGCCGATGAACTTGTGCGGGGAGATGAAGACCGCGTCCAGGTAGGGCTCGTCGGGACCGCCCCGGCTGGATCCCATCCCGATCTCCACGTACGGCGCCGCGGCCGCGAAGTCCCAGAAGGACAGCGCGCCGTGGCGGTGGAGCAGGACCGAGATGGCCGGCCAGTCCGTGATGATCCCGGTGACGTTCGAGGCCGCCGAGAAGCTGCCGATCTTGAGCGGCCGGTCGCGATGCCGGACGAGCTCCTCCTCGAGCTGCCCGACGTCGATGTGGCCGTCGTGGTCCTCGTGGATCAGGACGACATCGGCGATCGACTCCCGCCACGGGAGCTCGTTCGAGTGGTGCTCGTAGGGCCCGATGAACACGACCGGTCGCTCCGCCGCCGGGATCGCGGAGGACAGGTCCCACAGGGCGTCGAGGTCGGCGGGCAGGCGCAGGTTGAGGACGTCCACCATGCGGTTGATCGCCGCGGTCGAGCCGGACCCGCAGAAGATGACGGCGTGCTCCTCGCCGGCGCCGAGCGCCTGCCGGATGATCTCCCGCGCCTCCTCCCGGAACCGGGTGGTCTGCAGGCCGGTGCCGGAGGACTCCGTGTGGGTGTTGGCGTAGAGCGGGAGCACGACCTCCCGGATGAAGTCCTCGATGAAGGAGAGCGCGCGGCCGGACGCGGTGTAGTCGGCGTACGTGACGCGGCGGGGGCCGAAGGGTCCGGCCACCGCCTCGTCCTCGCCGATCACCGAGGACCGGATGGTCTCGATCAGGTCCGGCTCGGTCACGGGCCGGACCCGGCCACAGGTGCTGTGCCCATCAGATGAAGAGCGTAATCGCGCCCTGTGCCTCCGCGAGCGCGGTCGTGGCCCCGGCCGGCTGGTCGAGCCCCTCGATCAGGTCCTCGCGCCCGAGCCCGAGCAGGTCCATCGTCATCTGGCAGGGGACCAGCCGCACGCCCATCTCACGCGCCAGGTCCAGCAGCTCGTGCGGGCTGGCGAGGTGGTGCTCCCTGGCGAGGTGCTTCATCATGGCGCTGCCGGCGCCCGCGAAGTTCATCCTGGAGAGCTTGAGATGGTCGGTGCCGCCGCGGTTCATCATCGAGAGCATCTTCTGCATCCAGTTCTCGCCGGTGATGCGGACCTCGTCCCTGACCAGCGGGAAGAGGCCCCAGAAGGTGAACAAGACCGTGGTCTCCTTGCCCATGGCGGCGCCGGTGGTCGCCAGGATGAGCGCCGGCCAGACCCGGTCCAGGTCGCCGCTCCAGGCGAAGATCACCAGCTTCTCGGCCTGCTCCGGCTTCGGCGCGGCGGCCGCATCCGGGCGCTCCAGGGTCGTGGTGCTCATCTCATGACTCCCTTCTTCCTGAGGACGAAGCGGAAGACGCCTGCCTGCTCGCCGCTCTCCACGAGCGGGTTGCCGGTGGACCTCGACCAGGCCGCGAAGTCCGGCACCGACCCCGGATCGGTGGCGAAGACCTCGATCAGCTGGCCCGGCGCCAGCTCCTTCATGGCCCTGGCCGTCCTGACGATCGGGATCGGGCAGGAAAGCCCCTTCAGGTCCAGGCTCGTCGTGATCGTGGCTTCCATCACGTCCTCCGTCATTCCGGCAGCCGCCCCTGGGGGACGGTGAGCCAGTAGGTCTTGTTGAGGAGCGCCTTGCCCCAGTGCCAGATCCGCGCCGGGCGCGGCGACACCGGAGGGTGCTCGTAGTCGAAGCGGATGGTGGTGGCCTTCCCGCGCCCGGTCTCCAGGAAGCACATCACCTTGCCCCCGTAGCCGTGGTCCGGAGCCGGCTCCCCCTTGACCGCGGCGGCGATCTGCCGGGCCACGGTGGGCGCCTCGGAGTGGGCCACCGACCCGCTCTTGGAGATCGGGATGTCGGTGGTGTCGCCGAGCGCCCAGATGCGCTCGAACGCCAGGTGCCGGAGTGTGCTTCTATCGACCGGCACCCAGCCGCGCTCGTCGCCGAGGCCCGAGTCCTCGATCACCTTCTGGCCGCGGTGGGGCGGCACCAGGACCAGCAGGTCGTACTCGAAGGTCTCGCCCTCCAGCGAGCTGACCGTCTTCGCCGACGGATCCACCGCCTCCACGTTGAAGAAGGTGCAGAGCTCGATGTCCCGCTCGGCGAGGATCGGCTGCACGAGCTTCGACGTGGCCTCGATGGTGAAGGCGCGGTTGAGCGGCGACAGCAGCTTGATCTCGGACCGGTCGCGGATGCCTCGTGCCCTCAGGTAGTCGTCCAGGAGGAAGACGAACTCGACGGGCGCCGGCGGGCACTTGTAGGGGATGCCGGCCACCCCGACCAGGATCCTGCCGCCGGTGAACTCCCGCAGCGCCTCGCGCAGGCTGACCGCGCCGTCCATCGTGTAGAAGTCGTGGGCGTCCTCGCCGCCCGGAACCTCCTCCATCACGGTGCGGCTGCCGGTGGCCAGGACCAGGTAGTCGTAGGGCAGCGCCCGGCCCGACGCGAGGCGCACGCTCCGCTCCATGGGGTCCACCCTGGTGGCGGCATCCGTCACCAGCCGGATGCCGGAGCGGAGCAGGCCTGCCTCCTGCCGCGAGAGCCTCGCCGGCTCCTCCTGCCCGACCGCCACGGAGAGGAAGCCGGGCTGGTAGACGTGCCGGCCGGTCGAGTCTACGACGGTGACGTGAGCCCGTCCGTGCGTCTGCCTGGCGACCAGGTTGGCGCAGAGCGTGCCGCCGACGCCACCGCCCAGGATGACGACCTCAGCTGCCATCTCGGTCACCTCGCCTTCCGGACGACGAACCGGGTGCAGCCGTCCTCGGGGAAGACCTCCACCAGCTCGTGCCTGGCCTTGGCCACCCAGGCCGGGATGTCCGTCCTGGAGCCCTCGTCGCTCGACAGCACCTCGATGACCTGACCGACCTGTCCCTGGCGGATGGCCCCGATCAGGTTCATCAGGGGCCCCGGGCATGCCATGCCTCTCGCATCGATCGACCTGTCAACCTGCACCGTGCTCATCGGGCTGCCTCCTCAGATGAAGACGACCTGGCCGTCCGAGGCCGAGGCCATGAATGCCGCCACCCCCTCGACGCCGTCCACCAGGGGGTCGAGGTCCTCGCGGCCGATCCCGAACAGGTCCATCGAGAGCGCGCAGGCCTGGATGCTGACCTCGCCGACGTCCCGCGCCTGCCTCAGCAGCTCGCTCCAGTGCTCTCCGCCGTGGGCGCGCACCGCGGGAGCCCCCCTGGCGGTGGCCTCCGGCGCCAGGCCGTGGTCGGCACGGACCCTGCCGGCCCTGAAGGCGTCCAGCGCGTAGTACTGCAGAAAGAGGTTGACCGGGCGGCCCATGGCCGCCGCGCCGACGGCCAGGACGGCCGCGGCGGTCAGCTTGTCGTCGGTGCCGGAGAAGAGCACCAGGGAGAGTGGCCTCTCTTGCTCGTCCATTCTTGTCATGTCTCCTTCGACTCGAGTATCAGCCGGGAGAGACGCCTGCCGGCAGAGGCCACCGGCCCGTCCCGGTGGGGCCATCTGGGCCTATGTGATTGATCAGTTACACAGCTACGATCTGCACGTGATGACGCCGGAGCTGATCGAGGAGGCGGCACGCCGGTTCGCCCTGCTGGGGGACCCGACCAGGCTCCGAATCCTCAACACCCTGATGGTCCGGGGCGAGATGTCGGTCGGAGCGGTGGCCGAGGCATCGGACACGTCGCGCTTCAACGCTTCGGCCCACCTGAACCGGCTGGCCGCCGGCGGCTTCGTGGCGCGCCGCCGAGCCGGCAGCACCGTCTACTACCGCGTCGCCGACGCCGATCTCGGACACGTCTGCGACTGGATCTGCAACGCCGTGAGGGAGCGGGCGAGGGCGATCGCGACATAGCCCGGGGAGCAGGGCCCGCCGGGGAACCGAGATCGGTCCCTGGTCGGGAGACGGGCCGAGCCCGTCGAGGGCCGCGGCCAGCACGGCCGCGCTGCGCGCTGTCCGGCCGGTCGAGCTGCTACTCGGGTCCTACTGGCTCCGGGCGCCGCCGCTCCAGGTTCTCGAAGCGGGTCAGCTCCTTGCGGAAGATGAGCTCGACCATGCCGGTGGGCCCGTTTCGGTGCTTGGCCAGGATCACCTCGGCGATGCCGGGCTTCTCCGACTTCTCACGGTTGTAGTACTCGTCGCGGTAGAGGAACATCACGATGTCCGCGTCCTGCTCGATCGATCCCGATTCGCGAAGGTCGCTCAGGATCGGCCGCTTGTCCGGCCGCGCCTCCGGCGCCCGGGAGAGCTGTGAGATCGCGACGACGGGGATCCGAAGCTCCCTGGCGATCGCCTTCAGCGTCCGCGAGATGGCGGAGACCTCCTGCACGCGGTTCGAGTCGTCGCCCTTCGAGTGCCCGTGCATCAGCTGGAGATAGTCGAGCACGATCATCTCGATGCCCTCGCGGCTCCTGGCCTGCCGCGCCTTCAGACGCATGGTCAGGTCGTCCAGCGTGGGCGAGTCGTCGATGAAGATCGGCGCGTCGCCCAGCGGCCCCAGGGCGCCCGCGAGCCGCTCGTACTCGACGTCGCTCAGGGTGCCGCGGTGCAGCCGCTGCGCGTCGATCCGGGCCTGCTCGCAGAGCATACGCTCGACCAGCTGCTCCTTCGACATCTCGAGGCTGAAGATCGCGATCGGCTGGTGCCGGGTCACCGCGGCGTGGAGCGCCACGTTGAGCACGAAGGACGTGTTGTGGGTCGGTATGCACTCGCGACCGGCCAGGTACAGGTGGTTGGGGGAATCCACCTGGATGCAGCGCACCGGAACCGAATCGACGGCCTCGATCGCCTCCACGAACCGCTGCCGGACGCGGTCCTTCCCGGCGACGGCCCGCGGCGCTGCCGCCTTCCCCGCGACGCGGAACACCGGCACCCCGGCCGGCTCGAAGCTCACCCGGCACCGCCGGTCTCGATCCTCGGTCATCCGGGGCGCCAGGCCGAGGCCGGTCACCAGCTCCATGACGTCCTGGGCCAGCCGCCGCGTCGCCGTGCAGAAGACGACCTGGCCGAGGTGGTCCACGCTGCCGGCCGTGTCCAGGAGACCCTGCAGCAGGGCCAGCCGCTGATCGACCGCGGCTTCCAGGTAGACCCTCGGGACAGGCTCGTCGAGCCGTGCCCCGACCGCGTACGGGTCCGTCGAAAGGTCGGTGGACGCGTACCGCAGGGGGCCCCCGACCGGTATGGAGTAGTTCGGGTGACCGTCGGCGGTCCTGACCGAGTCACGCATCTCCCGTGTCGTCAGCACGACCGGAGGGCGGGAGGTGGTGCCCTGGCGGTCCGCCCCGGTCAGCACCGACCACCGATGGTCGGCGTCCGCCACGATCCGGGCGCCGTCCGAGAACCGCACCTCGTAGCAGTCGCGGCCCTCCTGCACGGGGGTGGCATGGGTCACCGCGCACGGGCGGCCGCGCTCGTCGAAGACCCTGTCTCCGACCCGCAGCTCACCCATCGTCGTCCAGCCGTCGGGAGTCGGGATCGGGGTGTCCAGCGCCAGCGCCTTGCCCATGGAGGGCCGGCCGGCGATGATGATCAGGTCGGCCGCCTTGAAGCCGTTCGTCATGCGGTCGAGGTCGTGGAAGCCGCTCGGGATGCCGATGACCCCGCCCCCCGACGCCATCTGGGCGTCGATCCGGTCCATCGCCGGCTTGAGCAGGTCGTACAGCCGCTCCATGCCGCTGCCCACCCGGTCCTCCGAGATGGCGTAGACGTGGGCCTGGGCCTGGTTGACCGCCTCCTCGGCGTCCAGCGAGTCCTCGTAGCCGAGGCCGGTGACCAGAGAGCCGGCGGTGATCAGCCGCCGCTTGTAGGCCTTGTCCTTGACGATCCGTGCGTAGTGCTCGACGTTGGCCGCGGTCGGCACGGACTCCTGGAGCAGCGCCAGGTGAGCGCGACCGCCGACCCGCTCCAGCACGCCCATCTTCTCCAGCTCCGCGGCGAGCGTGACGTTGTCGATCGGCTCGCCCTCGCGGAACAGGGTCAGGGCGGCCCGATAGATCTGCCCGTTGTTCTCCCTATAGAAGTCGTCGGGGGTGACCACGTCGAGCACCCGCGTGACGGCCGCGGGATCGAGGAGGATCGCGCCCAGGACAGAGGTCTCGGCCTCCAGGTCGTGGGGCGGGACGCGACCCTCGACCCGGGCCGAGACGGGCGCGGCGGACAACGGCCGCTACCTGTCCTGCGTGATGATCAGATTGATGTTCGCGGTGACATCGCGGTGCAGCCGAAGCGGGACCCGGTGCTCGCCGAGCTGCTTCAGGGGGTCCTTGATGTCGATCTTGCGACGGTCCACGTCCACCTGGTGCTGCAGGCGCAGGGCGGTCGCGACGTCGTCGTTCGTGATCGCGCCGAACACCTTGTCCTCGGCGCCTACCTTGAGCCGGACCACCACGGTCTTGTTGTCTATGAGGTCGGCGAGCTCCTGGGCGTCGTCGCGCTCCTTGGCCTCGCGCTTGGTGACCGCGTCACGGAGGCGCCTGGCCTCCGCCTCGATCCCCTTGCCGGCCAGCACGGCCAGCCGCCGGGGGATCAGGAAGTTGCGCCCGTATCCGTCGGCCACCTCCTTGACGTCGCCGGCCAGGCCGACGTTCTCCACGTCCTTGATCAGCATCACTCTCAAGCCGATTCGTCCTCCGATTCGCGGGTTTCTCTGTCAGCCGGCCTCGCCTGCCCGTTCGAGGAGAGGCGGCGGCCGACCTGGTACGCGGCCGCCATGGCGAGCCGCAGGTCGTGGTCGAAGATGCTCTCGCCGCTCTGGACCGAGGCCCGGTGCTCGTCCACCAGCTCGTCGGGGCAGGCGTCCACGAACACTCTAATCGCCAGGACGCCCAGTGCCAGCATGTCCAGGTCCCCGATGACGGGGATCCAGGCCGGGACGTCGAGGGGGCTGGCGATCAGCCCGAGCGCCGCGCCGGCGGCGATCTTCGGTCCCAGCGGCGCCCGCGGATCCCGCATCAGGCAGTAGGCGACCTTCGCGGTACGAGGGACCTCGAAGAGCAGGACGCGGGCACGCGCGAGGTTGAGGCGCATTGGAACGAGCGCCAAAGATACCGCGCTTCAGGCAGGCGACGAAACCCGCTTTCGGTGGGCAGGCAAGGAAGGGGATGCTCCTGACTTCCGGGACGGTCCCCGGACCGGCTGGTTCACGGGAACGCAAACGAGGCGGCGCCCGGCGTGGCACCGCCTCGGCCGCCGAGCTCCCGGGTGACGCGCTCCTGGTCTGGACCCTTGGTCTCTCGCCTCTCGAGGGAGGCCACCCTTGCGCGGTCCGCGGGGTCCGCGGCTGCGGACTGTCGTCCTCCACCTTCTCTCCCCGGCGGCCATCTGTCAACTGGTTGGATTTTCCGCCGCGAGCCGCCCTGGGGTCGATGCGCAGACCATGTTGGCGTCGCCGGTCTGGCGCGGCAGCGCCGACGGTGCGATGCTGTAGCCCTGACATGAAAAGGGCAAGGGGAACCAGGGTTCCCCTTCCGGAACCCCTCCCTCAGCGCAACGTGGGGGTGGCCGGGAAACAACTCGCACGGCCCGGGAGACCCGGGCCTACGCGCTGCGTCCGGGTTCCTTTTCATCCCTTCGTGGTGCCCGCAGGCATGGGTCACTGACGTGAGAGATGCAAGGGGAGCCAGGGTTCCCCTTCCGCACCCCGCAGCGCTCCATCCGGCCCGGGAGACCCGGGTCTACGCGCTGCGTGTGGGCTCCTCCATCCCTTCGTGGTGCCGGCGGGGCTGGAGGGGTGAGAGATGACTAGGAGGTCGAACATGGCCGCGCCGTCATACGTCCACGGTGCCAGCGAGATCCCGCTGCTGGGTGAGACGATCGGGGAGAACCTTCGCCGAACGGTCGAGCGCCACGGAGATCGAGAGGCGCTGGTCAGCCGGCACCAGGGCTATCGAGCCACGTATCGCGAGCTGTGGGAGCAGAGCGGCCTGGCCGCCAGGGCCCTGATGGCCCGCGGGGTCGGAAAGGGTGACCGCGTCGGCATCTGGGCACCCAACCGGTACGAGTGGGTCATCGTCCAGTACGCGACGGCCCGGATCGGGGCCATCCTGGTGAACATCAACCCGGCCTACAAGACCGCCGAGCTGGAGTACGCCATCAACCAGTCCGGGGCCAGCTTCCTGATCCTGGCCAGCGCCTTCCGGACCGCCGACTACGTGGCGATGCTGGCCGAGGTCAGGGGACGCTGCCCGGACCTGCGCGAGGCGCTCGTCCTGGAGGGCACCTCGGAGAGGGACGGCTGGCCGGCCCTGCTCCGCGACGCCGCGCGCGTCGATGAGCACGAGCTGGCGGAGCGCGAGGCGGAGCTGCAGTTCGACGAGCCGATCAACATCCAGTACACGTCGGGCACGACCGGCTTTCCGAAGGGCGCCACCCTCTCCCACCACAGCATCCTGAACAACGGCTTCTTCATCGGCGAGCGGCTGCGATACACGGAGCGGGACCGGGTGTGCATCCCCGTGCCCTTCTACCACTGCTTCGGGATGGTGCTGGGGAACCTGGCGTGCACCACCCACGGGTCCTGCATGGTCGTCCCGGCCGAGTCGTTCGAGCCGCTGGCCACGATGCAGACGGTGCAGGATGAGCGCTGCACCTCGCTGTACGGCGTGCCCACCATGTTCATCGGGGAGCTGGCCCACCCGGACTTCGCCGGCTTCGACTTCTCCAGCCTGCGCACCGGGATCATGGCCGGGTCGCCTTGTCCGGTCGAGGTCATGAAGAGGGTGCAGACGGACATGAACATGCCCGAGGTCACGATCTGCTACGGCATGACCGAGACCTCGCCGGTCTCCACGCAGAGCAGCACCGACGACCCCCTCGACAAGCGCGTCTCGACGGTCGGGCGCGTCCACCCGCACGTGGAGATCAAGGTCGTGGACCCGGAGACGGGCCGCGTGCTGCCCAGGGGGGAGCCCGGCGAGCTCTGCAGCCGCGGCTACATCGTGATGCTCGGCTACTGGAACAACGAGGCCGCCACGCGCGAGGCGATCGACGCCGGCCGGTGGATGCACACCGGTGACCTGGCCACGATGGACGAGGACGGCTACCTCAACATCGTCGGCCGGATCAAGGACATGATCATCCGGGGTGGCGAGAACGTCTACCCGCGCGAGGTGGAGGAGTTCCTGTTCACGCATCCCGACGTCGTCGAGGTCCAGGTGATCGGCATCCCCAGCGAGAGGTACGGCGAGGAGGTGATGGCCTGGGTGCGGCTCCGGGAGGGCGCGACCATCACCGGCGACGACCTGGCCGCGTACTGCAGGGGCCGGATCGCGACGTTCAAGATCCCCCGCCACTGGAAGTTCGTGGACGCCTTCCCGATGACGGTCACGGGCAAGGTCCAGAAGTTCCGTATGCGCGAGGTCGCCATCGAGGAGCTGGGCCTGCGGCAGGCCGCCGGCATCCGGACCGCCTAGCTACCCCGTTCGCCGGCGCGCCTCCGTCGCTGGTCGAGAGCGCTCACGCCGACGGCCGCCAGCCCGAGCCCGGTCGCCAGCGCGAGGAGCGCGACCCACCAGCTCGGGGTGGCGCCCAGCCCGCCTCCGAGCTGGGTCCACGTCCAGCCGCCGTCGGCGCTCGCCGAGACGCCGTCCGACGTGCCCGCCGCGTACAGACGGGCATCGACCTGGGTCACCGCGGCCGGCTGCCCGTGCACGTGGCCGTGATGGCTGTGGACGGGCGCCGGCTGTCCGAGGTCGGTCCACCGGCCGCCCGCTAGAACGGCCAGGTCGTTGTCCAGCGAGGAGGCGTACAGGGCGCCGCCGGACGGGCTGGGGCTCAGCTCAGCGACGGCCGGCTGCGAGGACGTGCGCGTCCACGACCGCGCGGCGGGCTCCCATCGGAAGACGCCCGTGGTGTCGCTGACGAACACCTCCCCGCCCACGGACGCGCTCGCCGACACGCTCGCCGGCCTGGCGAGCCCGGCCACCTGCCGCGACCAGGTCCGGCCTCCGTCCGGCGTCACCACGGGACCCGACGTCGAGGCGACCCACAGGACGAGCGGGTCGGCCGGGTCCACGGCGAGGCCGCGCACGCCCCGGCCGGGAGGGCGAGCTGCCGCAGCGGGCCGTCGAGGCCGCTCGTGAACCGGCCCTGGGACGTGCCCGCGAACACCTGCGCC
>Ga0137365_10004564_pt1 | contig 11101 bp, 8 predicted proteins | sample SagtaG_9_FD_104799 | JGI IMG/M metagenome (GOLD analysis project Ga0137365, IMG submission 104799) | Vadose zone soil microbial communities from Sagehorn Ranch, Mendocino, California, USA - Sage1_L_40_16 metaG | ecosystem: Environmental > Terrestrial > Soil > Vadose zone | place: USA: California... | reverse complement strand
TGATGATGCGCGCGCTGCTGTTTCTCATGGCGCTCCCCTCAGATCTCGGAGTAGCCGCTCCCCCGTGTGTCCACTCCGCGGCCGCGCGCCTCGCTGATCCAGCCAAACTCGCGGAGGAGCGGCTGGCTGTAGGTGACGCGGCCCGTGACCTTGTCGAGCGGCTCGGTAGCGAGCAGGAGCGCCGCGCGGGCCATGAGGAGGGGCGGCTCTCCGCGCGGATCGTCCATGCCCTTGACGAGCCGGTGATAGACGGTGCCCGGCGTGGGGACGACCTGGGACGGCGCCACGCTCGTCACCGAGATGCCGTACTGATAGACCTCGGAGGCCAGCCCCTGGGTCATGCGCTCGAGGGCGGCCTTCTCGGCGCCGTAGCACGTGCCGCCGCGGGCGCCCACCGCGGCATCGGCGTACGGGCCCCGCCCGGGTCCGATGGCGGAGCCCGAGGAGATATTGACGATGGCCCCGCTCCGACGCGGGATCATGTCAACGAGGACGAGCTGGCTCAGGACGAACGGCGCGTGAAAGTTGACGGCCCACGAGCGCATCCACTTGTTGACGGGGTAGTCCTTGATCTGCACGTAGTAGGTCAGCGCGGCGTTGTTGACGAGCACGTCCACGGGCCCGTAGACCTCGCGCGCCGCCCGCACGAGACGCTCGCACTCGGCGGGCTCCGCGATGTTGGCGGCGACGGGGTGGGCGGTGCCGCCGGCCGCCCGGATGGCCGCCACGGTGGTATCGAGCGAGCCGTCCAGCGGATGGTCGCCCTCGCGCAGCGTGCGCGCGGCGCAGACCACTCGCCCACCCTCGGCGGCGAAGAGCCGCGCGATCTCCGCGCCGATGCCGCGGCTCGCCCCCGTGACCAAGACGGTCTTGCCGTCCATCTTGCCCATGACGTGGCCCTCACAGAGCCCGGTTCGTTCGGTCGTGAATCGGCCGCTATCTTAGCGCAACCAGATCGCTACTGAGCGCTCGCGATGCGGGATCGCCTTTTGCTCCCCGCACGTATGCGGGCGCTGCCCGCGACGATCAGGGCTGAAAACATTTCAAGGCGGTGGCAAAAAATACCAGCAGCTGTGGACGCATCACCGCGACGATGATGGCGGCAATCCTACGAGCTCGTCACATCGCGGCGCGTTTCACGGGGCCCCGGAACATGTGACCGGGAAGATCCAACATGTCGCTCAGGCATTTGTGCTCGCTCGTCGCATAGCGCCTGCGTGGCATGAGCGATGCAGCCGCGGGGAACCACCGGCAGGAACCGAAAGGAGGAACACCATGGTCACGATCACGGCACGAGCAAAGGACACCCTGCTCCAGCTGAGGGCACAGGCCAACATGGATGACCCCGAGCTGGGACTGCGGCTGGAAGCGGACAACTCCATCCTCGGCCTCTTCCCCGATTGGCAGAAGCCCGGGGATCAGGTCGTCGAGGTAGCGGGCGCGACCGTCCTCCTCATCGCCGATGACCTGGCTGACGCCTTGACGGGCGTCACCATTGACTCGCAGACCACCGACGACGGGACGCAGGTCGTCATTGCCACGGCCGAGCTTCCGAACGTCGAGACCGACTTGGACGATCCGGACATCGATGACGACGACGATGGCGACGAGAAAGACGGGAATCCTGCCCTTGTGTGAGACGCGCCGCGGGGCGCCGAGGAGAGCGGGGCTGGACGTCACGACCGGAGGGCCTGGACGCCCTCGACACCTGGGCGGAAGCGAGAATCGTGGCGTGGGGCCTCCAAGCGTCTCTTGAACCTGCGTGACCTCAGTCCTCGCCCGCCACACCGCGAATACGTGCTCCGGGCAGGTGTGCTCTACTTCCGGCTGCCGGCTCCCAGAGGGCCGAAGTGGAGGACACCGTATGCGAGCGCTGGTGCTTGAAGAGTTCGGCGGGCCCTTCACCGCCAAGGACGTGCCCACCCCCACCATCGCGCCGCACGAGGCGCTGGTGCGAGTGCGAAACGTGGGGGTGTGTGGGACGGACGTGAAGATTCGAGCCAACAAGATGGGGCTCGGGGTGATCCCGCTCATCATGGGCCACGAGATCGCGGGAGAAGTGGCGGAGGTGGGCCGCGAGGTGCGCGGCTTCGCCCCCGGCGACCGGGTCATCGTCAACTTCTACCTCACGTGCGGTCGCTGCCAGTACTGCCGGGCGGGCCGCGACACCCTGTGCACCGAGGTCCGCCAGCACGGCTTCAGCACGGATGGCGGATTCGCGGAGTACCTCAAAACCCCGGGCGTCAACCTGTGCAAGGTGCCTGATCACGTTCCCCTCGAGCAGGCGTGCATCCTAGGGGATGCCGTGGCGACCTCGTATCACGCGATCACCAAGCGCGCGCGGGTCGTGCCCGGGACCACGCTCGCCCTCATCGGCGTGGGCGGGGTTGGCCTGCACGCCCTCCAGATGGCGCGGATGGCCGGGGGCTGGGTCATCGCGGTCGATGTCAACGAGGCGCGGCTCGAGCTGGCCAGATCTCTCGGTGCCGACGCCGTGATCGACGCCCGCCGCGGGCCCTTCCACGAGACGGTGCGCCAGCTCACGGACGGCCAGGGGGTGGACGTGGTGATGGAGTTCGTGGCCAATCAGCAGACGCTGCCGTCCAGCTATCAGAGCGTCAAACGCGCCGGGCGACTGGTCTTCGTCGGCTACACGCCCCAGCTTCCCCTGTCCGTGATGCCCCACGAGCTCGTGCGGAACGAGCTGGAGATCGTCGGCTCCCGCGCGAACACGAAGCAGGAGCTCCAGGAGACCATGGATCTCGTGGGCCGCGGACGCATCAAGCCCATCGTGGACCGGGTCTTCCCGCTCGCCGAGATCGAGTCCGCCTTCGACGCACTCCGGGAAGGTCGATCGCTCGGCCGGAACGTGCTCGCGATCTAGACCCTTGCTCGGCGTGCGGCCTAGGGCTCCCGGTTCCAGTACACGAGGCGCCAGAGAGGCCCGCTGAACGGGCTGAAGTCGAACCCTCGGAGGCTGTTGGAGATGGCGAAGACGGCGTGCCGGATGACCACGGGGATCACGGCCACGTTCTGGACCACGAGGTCGTTCATCCGGATGAACATGCCCGCCCGCTTGACCGGGTCCATCTCGGCCTCGGCGGCGCGCCAGAGCCGATCGTACTCGTCGTTCCGCCACCGCGTCACGTTGACTCCGGCCCACTTGTTCGCTTTCTGGGCCGCTTCCCAGGAACAGAAGCTCCGCATGAAGGCCTGGGGATCGGGATGGCGGAGGATCTTGGTGGAGAGCTGCAGATCGGCGTAGAAGTGGGTCTCGGTGTCGGGATTGCCGGGATCGGATCCGAAGAACACGGAGGCCACGACCGATTTCAGCTCGCACTCGATGCCCGCCCTGGCACACGCCTGCTTGATGATCGCCTGCACCTTCTGTCGGACGGGCTGGTTGACCGTCTGGAAGAGGATCTTCAGGCGCTTGCCGTCCTTGGCGCGGATGCCGTCCGGCCCGCGCTTCCATCCCCCGGCGTCGAGGAGGACATTCGCCTTGTCCGGATTGAATTCCCATCGCATGTTCGGCGAGGCGAAGGGGCGTCGGTTCAGAAAGTTCGCGGTAGCTTCGGCCTGTCGCCCCCAGATCTCGGTCTGGATGGCGCTCCGGTCGACGAGAAGCGCCAGGGCGGACCGAACCGCCGGGTCGGTCAGGAACGGATGGGTGGTCTTGATGCTCGACCGCTCGCCGTCGACGTCCTTTCCCGGATCGGTCTGGTTGACCTGGAGGTACTCGATGTTCACCGTGCGGCCGATGACGACGCGACCCTTGGCGCTCTCCTCGAGCCGCCGCAGGATCTCGTCCTCCATGTTCAGCCCCCAGGCGTAGTCGTACTGGCCGGTCTGGAGCACCGCGCGGGCGGCCGAGACGGGATCGCCGCCGCCCTTGAACTCGACCGTGTCGAAGAAGGGGCGGTTCGGCACGTGGTAGCCCGGGTTGATCTCGGCCCGCAGCACGTCGCCCGGCTTGAAGTCGACGTACCGGTACGGGCCCGTCCCCACCGGCTTGAGGTTGGCCGGCGCCTCGCGGGACCGGCCGCCGCGGTACGCGTCGAACACGTGGCGAGGCAGGATCATGCCCGCGGCGCTGCAGAAGGCGTCGGCCCAGAACGGCATCGGGTGCTTGAAGACCAGCTTCACGGTGTGATCGTCCACCCGCTCCACGCGGTCGATCTCCCGATACGATCCCGTGGTGGACGTGGCCGTCGCCATGTCGGACGCGTACTGCCACGTGAAGATCACGTCGTCGGCGGTGAACGGACGTCCGTCGTGCCACTGCACGCCCGGCTTGAGCCGCCACGTCACCGACGTGCCGTCCCTGGCCACGCCACCGTTGTCGAGCGTCGGGACCTCGCGCGCGAGAACGGGCACGATGTTGCCGTCGGGATCGAGGTCGGCCAGGGGCTCGTAGAAGAGCTCCGACGCTTCGAGATCCTTGGGGGCCACGGCCAGGTGAGGATTCAGGATGGTCGGGGCCGCCCAGTACAGGAGCCGGACCGGGCCGCCTCCTCCCCGCCGGGTCGGGGCGACCCCGGATGATCGCGGCTGAGCGTGGGCGACGCCGGCCGCGGCCAGCATCTGCGCGGCGAGAGGCGCCGTGAGCCCCAGGCCAACCATGGCCTGAACGAAACGGCGGCGCGAGAGCCGTCCGCGCCTGACCTCGTCGATGAGCTCGCGAAGCACGTACTCGTCCATGATGGCCTCCGGTGCCGTCGGCGTTGGCGCTCCTGTCCTGCTCGGCGGCTGCTGACCAGAGCTTATGAAGCTCAATCGAGCAAGAGTCAAGTCACTCGCCGTCCGTGACGGCGTTGACAAGGAGACGACGACCGCCGAGACTATCGCCCCAGGGAGGACCTGACCATGCGAGCCACTGACGAACATCCCCTTCTGCCCACACTCAAGCGCCAGCTCGTCGAGCGCCAGATCGAGCGGCGCGAGTTCCTGCGCTACGCGACCCTGCTCGGCATGGCGGCGCCGGCCGCCTATGCCTTCGTGGGCAAGGTCGCCGGCGAGCGGCTGATCGCGCGGGCGGAGGCACAGGGCGCCCTGCCCAGGGGCGGCACCCTGCGGCTTGCCATGCGCTGCCAGGACATCAAGAGTCCCCACACGTATAGCTGGGTGGAATCCTCCAACTCCGCGCGTCAGGTGCTGGACTATCTCACGGTGACCGGCGTGGACAACATCACTCGTCCGAGCCTCGTCGAGAAATGGGAGCCCAGCCCCGACCTGAAGACGTGGACGCTGCGTTTGCGCCGGAACGTCAAGTGGCACAACGGCCGGCAGTTCACCGCCGACGACGTCGTGTGGAACCTGAAGCGAGTGCTCGACCCCAAGACCGGCTCTTCCGTGCTCGGCCTGATGAAGGGCTTTCTCCTCGAGGATGTCGAGACGGGCGAGAAGGACGACAAGGGCAATCCCAAGAAATCTTCCCGCCTCTGGGACGCCAACGCCGTCCAGAAGGTGGACGATTTCACCGTCCGGCTGAACGGCAAGTCGGCCCAGCTCGCCGTGCCCGAGCAGCTCTTCCACTACCCGCTCCTCATCCTGGACCCGGCGGAGAACGGCGAGTTCAAGGTTGGCTCGAACGGCACGGGCGCCTTCACGCTGACGGCCAACGAGGTCGGGCGCAAGCAGGTGCTCAAGGCGCGCAAGGAAGGCTACTGGGGCGGCGGGCCGTACCTCGACCAGATCGAGTTCATCGATCTCGGCGACGACCCCGCCGCCGCGGTGAGCGCGCTCGCCTCCAAGCAGGTGGACGGCCTCTATGGCGCCGACATCGTCCAGCTCGAGGCGCTGCAGAAGATCCCGCACGTGCAGATGTACCAGGTGGCCACGGCGTACACGGCGACCGCGCGCATGCAGCCGGTGAAGCCCTTCGACGACAAGCGCGTGCGCCAGGCCATGCGATACGCCATCGACTCGAACGCGGTCCTCCAGATCGCCCACCGCGGTCTCGGCCAGCCCGGCGAGCACCATCACGTCAGCTCCGTGCATCCGGAGTACGCGAAGCTGCCGCCCCCGCAGCGCGATGTCGCCCGGGCCAAGAAGCTGCTCGCGGAGGCCGGCTACCCGAACGGCATCGACGTCGAGATCATCTGCCGGCCGCAGCCCGCCTGGGAGCTCCTCGCCGTGCAGACCATGGTGGAGCAGTGGAAGGAGGCGGGCATCCGCGTCAAGATCAACGTCATGCCCTCCACGCAATACTGGGAGGTGTGGACCAAGGTGCCGTTCGGCTTCACCACCTGGGCCCACCGCCCGCTCGGGATCATGAGCCTGGCCCTGGCCTATCGCTCGGGCGGCCCGTGGAACGAGTCCAAGTATTCCAATCCCGAGTTCGACCGCTTGCTCAGCCAGGCGGAAGGCACCCTCGACGTCACCTCGCGACGCGAGACCATGGCCAGGCTCGAGGCCATCCTGCAAGACGACGGGCCGATCGTGCAGCCGGTGTGGCGGTCGATCTTCACCTTCCACGACAAGCGCGTGCAAGGCTTCCGGCCCCACCCGACGCTCTACATCTTCGGTCACCAGCTGGCCATCCAGGCGTGATGGCCCACCGATCCCGCAAGACCGGCGGCGCTCGCAAGACCGGAACGAAGGGCAAGGCGGGATCGAAGCCGCTCGGGCTGCTCGAGCGGCTCGCCCAGGGGCCGGTGATCTGCGCCGAAGGATATCTGTTCGAGTTCGAGCGGCGCGGCTATCTGCAGGCGGGCGCCTATGTGCCGGAGATCGTGCTCGAGCGGCCGGATCTGGTGGAGGCGCTCCACCGCGAGTTCGTCCACGCGGGCTCGGACGTGGTCGAGGCCTTCACCTACTACGCCCACCGCGCCAAGCTGCGGATGGTGGGCCGCGAAGGAGACCTCGCCAGGATCAATCGCACGGCGCTTCGCATCGCCAAGAAGGTCGCGCGGAGCACGGGCACCCTCCTGGCCGGGGACATCTGCAACACCAGCATCTACGATCCCAACGAGTCGAAGTCACACAAGCAGGCGCGCCGGATCTTCGACGAGCAGATCGAGTGGGCGGTCGAGGCCGGCGTCGACTTCATCGTGGCCGAGACGTACTCGTTCGGGGGCGAAGCCCTGCTCGCCCTCGAGGCGATCAAGCAGTCCGGCCGGCCGGCCGTGGTGACGCTGGCCATCCCGCGCGACGGCACCACGCGAGAGGGCTGGAATGTCGCCGATGCGTGCCGCCGCCTTGAAGCGGGCGGCGCGGCCGTGGTCGGCCTCAACTGCGCGCGGGGCCCCGACACGACGATGCCACTGCTCCGGGAGATCCGCGCCGCCGTCTCGTGTCAAGTGGCCGCGCTGCCGGTTCCCTACCGGACGACGGCGGCGGAGCCCGTCTTTCAGAGCCTGACGGACCCGTCCCTTCCCGGCAACCGCGCCTTCCCCACCGCGCTGGATCCTTTCCTCTGCAACCGCTACGAGATCGCAGAGTTCGGGAAGGAAGCTCTCGCCCTCGACGTCCGCTATCTCGGTGTCTGCTGCGGCGCGGGGCCGCACCACATCCGGAGCCTCGCCGAGGCGCTGGGCCGCCGGCCGCCCGCGAGCCGCTACTCACCGGACATGTCCAAGCACATCCTCTTCGGCAGCGACAAGCGTCTCTGGCAAAAGAATCTAGAATACGGCCGGCAAACCTACAGCGCGGCCGACCCAGCCTCCCGGTAGCCGCACGACATGGAACAGAGAAAAGGGGCGGCCGTCGTCATCATCGGCGGCGGCGTCACCGGTCTCAGCGCGGGATGGTGGCTCGCTCGCTCCGGTGTCGACGTTCTCGTCCTCGAGAAGAACATCGTAGGATGGGAGGCTTCCGGGCGCAACGGCGGGGGCGCCACTCACGTCTACAGCCCCTTCGGCCTCGAAGAGCAGCGCCTCTGGCCGCTGATGGACGAGCTGCTCGGCTACCCGACGGAGCACCAGCCGTACCGGATCGGCGTGGCCCTGAGCGAGGCGCAGCTCGCGCTGGCGCGGCGCTGGGCCGAGATCGGCGAGACGCGCGGCTTCAAGTGGGAGCTTCTCGATCGCCGTCAGCTCAAGGAGCTGGTGCCCATCGTCGGTGACAATGCCATCGGCGGCACCTATCTCCACTTCGGCGGGCACGCCAACCCGCAGCGGACGGTTCAGGCGTACGCATGGGCGCTACAGGACCACGGTGGGCGAATCCTCCAGCACACGACGGTGACCGGGCTCACGACGCGCGGCGGCCGCGTCACAGCGGTCGAGACCACACAGGGCACGTTCGGCGCCGACACCGTGATCATCGCGGCGGGGCCGCAGACGGGACTCTTCGCGGACATGCTCGGCGTTTTCCTTCCCCTCGCCCCTGCCCGCGTCGAGATGATCGCCACGGAGCCTCTGCCCCTCATGCGCCACGGCGGCGTGGCGGGTAACGGCCTCTACGGCCGGCAGACCCTGCGCGGCAATCTCGTCTACGGCGGCGGACCTCACGAGTGGATCAACGTGCCCGACATGGCCACGCCAGACCATCCGAACACGCCGCTCGTACGAAACCTCGCGCGTCGGCTGGCCGAGCTCTTGCCCGGCGCCGCGCACCTGCGCGTGATCCGCGCCTGGGGCGGTGTCGCCGAGAACACGCCCGACGGGCTTCCCGTCATCGATCGGCTCTCGTCCCCCGACAACGTCATCCTCGCCACCATGTCGAGCGTGGGGTTCGGGCTCTCTCCCGCCGCCGGAAAGGGCATCAGTGAGCTCGTGATGCATGGCCGGTGTCTCTTCGCCGATCTCTCGGCCCTCGCCCTGAGCCGCTTCGCGGATACGCCGCCCGACTGGCGCGAGCGGGCTGGATGGATTTCGACGAGCGCCTCTGTCGCCGAGACTGCCGCCCGGGGCTCGCGGTGACGGTCGACAAGCGATCCATCGCCGAAAAGGCTCCGCGACCCGAACGCCACGTCGCCGTGGTCGTCGTCGGCGCCGGTGCCGCCGGCGTGGCCGCCGCAATCGAGGCAGCCCGGGCCGGCGTCGAGGTTCTGCTGATCGACGAGAACCCCATCGACAACGACATGATGGCCATGGACGTGCCCCTCTATTTCGGCCAGCGCATGCAGCCATCCGTCCGGAATCGTGCCCTGATGATGGAGCGCGTGGTCGAGACGAATCCCGCGCTGGCCGAGGCCCACGAGGCGGGCGTTGACGTGCAGCTCGGCACCTATGTCTGGGGCGCCTTCGTCAACGGGCCGACTGTGCGCGAGCTGCCGGGGCCCATGCTCGGCCTCGCGGACGCCCGGCGCTCCTGGCTCGTCGGCTATGACCGGCTCATCGTTGCCGCCGGGGCGCGCGACGTGGCGATGGGCTTCCCGGGCTGGGAGCGCGCCGGCGCGATGGGGGCGAACGGCGCCGTCTCTCTCCTCACCCGCTATCGCGCGCTCGGCTCGCAGCGCATGGTCATCGTCGGCTCGGGAGACCTTGGCCTCAGGACGGCCGCCCTGGCGCTCGAGAGCGGCGTGGCCGTCGCGGGAATCGTCGAGGTCGCGAACACCGTGCGTGGTGACGAGGCCATCGCGCGATCACTTGCCGGCCGAGGCGTGCCGCTCTACATCGCTCACACGATCCGAGAGGCGCGCGGCAGAGTCGGCGAGATCGACTCCGTAGTCCTCGTTCAGGTCGACGAGAGCCTCAAGCCCGTCGCCGGCAGCGAGCGCGAGATCGCCTGCGACACGGTCTGCCTCGCTCTCGGTCTCGCTCCCAACGTGGAGCTGCTCCATCTCGTGGGTGCCCGCCTCGCATTCGACTCGGCGCTCGGGGGCTGGATACCCGAGCTCAACGACCAGATGCAAACGAGTGTACCGACGGTCTTCGCCGCCGGCGACTGCACCGGCGTCCACGACGCCATGCTCGCCGATCCAGAAATCGCCCGCACACAGGGCCGCCTCGCCGGAATCGCCGCCGCCCAATCCCTCGGCGCCGCCACTCCTCCTAAGATCCCTCTCCCCCACCGGGGGAGAGGGCAGGGTGAGGGGGCGGTTCACACCCATTGGCAGACCTGGCTCCAGTCCCTCATCAACGCCGGCGGCCTGGACGTTAACATCTGCCAGTGCGAGGAAGTCACGCGACGCGAGCTGGTCGACGTCAGGCCCCCGCGCTATCTGAAGTGGGAATCTCCGCAAATGGAGGCCCGCAGCCTCGACACCATGCTCCGCGACGGCCCGGTCAACCAGGACCAGATCAAGCGCCTCACCCGCGCGGGCATGGGCCCCTGCCAGAGCCGCCGCTGCCGCGAGCAGGTCGGGCTCCTCCTGGCACAGGCCGCCGCTACCTCCATCGACCGAATCCCCTTGCCGAGCTTCCGTCCGCCGATTCGCCCGCTTCCCATGAACGTGCTCTGGCCGACAGACGAGCCGGCGGCCATGCGCGAAGACTGGGTGAGCTGGTTCGGGATTCCGACCCAGTTCAGCCCGCACTGGGAAGCAGGCATGGCCATCGCCGAGCCGACCGCGCAGACCCGCCTCATCCTGAGCGACGAGTGAGCGAGGGACAGTGACGGAACCCAATAGGCGGGCGTAGTGTCATCGGATCGGCGGCTCGCTCTCCTGGCCGTGGTCCTCCTTGCTCTCGCCGCCGGCTCTGCCCCGCCCCCGGTTCCGGCCAGCGACGGCGGTGCCATCAGCCGGCGGGGCACCTACGAGGGCGGGCAGTACCTGATCGAGGTGCCGGCAAGCTGGAACGGCGGGCTCGTCCTTTTTGCCCACGGTTATGATGGCGGCACATTCGTTTCGCCCCTGACTTCGTACCTGCAGGACCGGGGTTATGCGCTCGCCGCATCGAGCTACCGTACCGAGGATTACCGACCCGACTTGTACGTGGATGACATGCGAGCACTGCTCGATCTGTTCATCCGGGAGGTACGACGCCCGCGATGGACCGTCATCCACGGGCAATCCGTGGGAGGGCATGTCGCCATCGCGTCGCTCGAGCTCTACCCAGGCCTGTATCAAGGGGCGCTCATCGAGTGCGGGGTCATGGAAGGGATCGGGAACGTCGACTTTTACCTGGCCGCGCAGGCCGCGGCCGAATACCTCGGCGGTGTCAACCTCTTCGAGGCGCCCGACCGCGAAACCCTGATCGCTCGGGTGAACAGC
>Ga0137365_10004561_pt1 | contig 11106 bp, 6 predicted proteins | sample SagtaG_9_FD_104799 | JGI IMG/M metagenome (GOLD analysis project Ga0137365, IMG submission 104799) | Vadose zone soil microbial communities from Sagehorn Ranch, Mendocino, California, USA - Sage1_L_40_16 metaG | ecosystem: Environmental > Terrestrial > Soil > Vadose zone | place: USA: California... | reverse complement strand
TGCTGCCATCCCTCAGCGAGGTCAAGCCACCAGGGCTCGTTTCGATGAACGGAGGAGACCCCGAGAGCACGGGCCATGGCCGGGTGCCAGACGCCGAGCCGACTGGCGCCGGCCAGAGAGATAAGAGTGTGTCGATCGGCGCGCTCAAGCAGGCGGCGACCGATTGCGCTGAGCAGGTCTTGGGCGTTGCCCGCCTCCGCCATCGTGGCGCTGAAGACTTGCGGCCCGAGGACCGCGCCAGCTGAGAAGGCGGCTTGCAACGCGCCGGCTGCACCATGTGTTAGGGCGAAACTCCGGTCAAGGATGGCCGGCGAAAGGCTGGGCATAAGGGCCTCGGCCAAAAGCGTCACGGCACGGCGATCCAGCTGGAGGCGAGACGACCCGAGCACGTGGCCGTGCGGATCCAGACGCTGGGGGTCCCACTTGGTGAAGCCAATCAGCAGAACGTCGAAGCCCCCCTGCAAATGTGGCAGGAAGGCCGACACGAGCATGTCAAGGCTGGCCGGGCCTCCGGCCTCAAGGTTTTCCGCCCCCTCCAGCACCAGTACCGCTGGTGGGACGGTAGCCGCCACCAGCCAGTCGGCCAGCAACTGATATCCATCCTGCCATTCACCATGGCGTGCATGGCGGGCCACATCCTCGGCGATCCCCTGCGATGCTTCCGCGTCCAACCGTGCCGCTGTGCCCAGCAACGTGATAAGCAAGCCCCCCGGGTCTGCGTCAGCGATCTGGAGGCGGATCCACAGGACTTGGGCGTAACGCTCCTGGACAACCATGGCCACTTTGTCAAGGGCCAGGAAGTCCGGAGGCGCTGCTAGCGCGGTCAGCCCAACTCTGCCCATTTGCTCTACCGTCGGCCAGCTAGGCATCGTCGGCCATGGGCATGGGACGAGGTAGGTCCCCGCCAGCCGTTCAGAGCAGCTAGATCCCATGGCCGCCAAGCCCCCCGACGAGTACAGCTAGTCGTCTTGCCTGCCTACCCGTTCTTGACGCGGCTGCCATGGCCCTGGACAGGTTGTCGCACAAATTCGGTATAACGCAAGACGGGCACCCTGTCGAGATTGTCTCGACGCTGTAACTTCATGCTGGCGGTCCCGGGACGGAATCTGTCAGAGGGCAGCCACGTGACAGGCCCGCGCGCAGGGTGGTATCGACATGCGAGGTCAGGATGCATTTGGTCCCGATGATGGCGGTGCCGCTGGGCAGCCGGAGCGCTGGGTTGTTCTGTTACCGGGGTTGGAGCACTTAATTTCAGCGATGCGCAGATTAAGCGCTCAGGGCACGTCGGTTAAGCGCCGCTCGCGACGATCGGGACACTTAATTTCAGCGATGCGCAGGTTAAGCGCTCAGGGCACGTCGGTTAAGCGCCGCTCGCGACGATCGGGAGTACCGGGACACCGGACGACCAGGAACCGAGAACAGATCAGGTTCCGGCCGCGCGCCCTCTCACCGAGGAGGAGAAGATGACAACACCACTCCCATGGCCCCCGTGTCCCCAGCGGGAGCGCTTCCCCCTGATCAGGGGGTTCATCACGCCAGCATCGGACCTTCCCCCGCCGCACGGGCTGGACGGCAGCATCTTCGTGGACGTGACCGACCCGACGGAGAACAACGAGCGGATCCGGGTCGTCGAGACCGATACCGCCTGGGACCTCACCGTCAAATGGTGCATCTGCGGCCCCTACGCCGACTTGCTGTGCGGCTGCTGGTGCGTGCAGGTCTTCATCGACGACATCGACGGCGTCGGTACCACTAGTGGGCCGCTCGGCTCGGCGCGAGTAGATACGTCAGCCGGGGTGGTCGTCAAGCCCACGCCGCCGGGGGACGACGACACCAGTAAGCGGTGCTTTGAGTACACGTTCAAGTTTCCGGCCCGCAGAGTCACACCGGGCGTCTACGACCTGGTCGTCGTGATCACTCTCGGCACGAAGCCGTGCGAACAGAACCCAAGCAAGCTGGCTAACGACCTGCTGGGTTACGCGGTGATTCCGGTCCTGGTGTTCTACGACGAAGATGCGCCGTTCTGTCCGCCCGTGCGGGAGTGGACCCCGCCTCCCCCGCCGCCAGTGACCTGATGATCGCACATGACCGGGACCCTGGTGCTAAGTGCTGGCGTGCGCACTGTCACCGCCGATGAGGCGCTCGGGTCCCGGCCAGGAGGGTCGTAGACTAGCGCTCACCATGACCACCGGGTACTTGGCGGGCGGTTGCCAGAGCAGGAGCACCAAATGCCGCAACGTGATGACCCCAAGCCCAGCCGCACAGGCCAGACCGGCGATGACTTCCAGAAGATCGCTGGTATCGGCTCTACGCTCGCACAGCGTCTCTGGAACGCTGGCATTCTCACGTACGACGATCTGGCACGACGCAGCCCGGAAGAAATCGCCACCGTGGCCGGGATATCGGCCGAACGCATCGCCAGCCAAAACTGGACGGGGCAGGCGCGTGAGCTCGCGGGACCTCCGCCCGAGGCAGCCGACTCGCGGCAGCACTACGCCGCCTTCCACGTCGAATTCCTCCTCGAGTCCGACAACCGCGTCCGCCGTACCAAGGTTCGTCATCACCAAACAGACGTTCGCGATGCCTGGGCGGGATGGGATGAGGAGCGACTGCTTACCTTCCTACGCGGCCGCATACCGCTGCCCGCTGCGGAAGTGCCCGCCGATGCGCCGGGTCCCGAACCGGCTCACACGCATACACCGGATCAGACTCCGGCAAGCGTCCCAGCCCGGCCCGCGAGGCGGCCATCACCCCCCGCCCCTGAACGTCCGCCGTCCTGGTCCCTGAGTATCGAGGAACTCGCCCCCATCCGCGACGGCCAGCGCAGCTATACTCGGGACCCCGGCGAACCGAACTCCGTGCGCCTCACCATGCGCATCGACCCAGCCGGCCCGCTCAGCCGCGACACCTTCGACTATTCCGCCACAATCGCAGCCCGCACGTTCGGGGGCCGCGACCGTTTGCCCCTGGGGACCGCCCAGGGGACCATTCGCGTGAGCGACGCCCTCTCCATCGAGGTGACCGGGCCAGCCCTGCCCGTCGGACAGTACCGCCTGGCGGCAACCGTGGAGATCTATTCCGCTGGCCACTCGCCGGGGGAGCCACCTCTCCACAGCCAGGGCATCTCCGGAGATCTCATGCGGGTCGCCAATGCTCCGCGGGATTCCGCCCCGGCTGTGGCCTAAAGTCTTCGAGTGACATATCCCCGCGCGGTTTACGCCGAGTCCAAGTTCTGTGCCTGGGTGGACGCGGAGCCTGCCTTTTGGTGAGATTGGCACTCGTTCCTGCCCGGCCGCTCCTTCGCTGATCCGAAAATCGGAGAGTTAGTGAGCGTGCGGCAGCACTGGCGGAGGACAGCGGAGCCGGTGGGACTGGTGCGGAAGGTCAGGCGGCGGGTTTGAGGCTGACGGTATAGCCGAGGGCTTCGGGCTGGCGGATGTGGTGCGGCGAAGCCCTTCGGAACTGGAGTGCCTGGCGTCCCGGGGCGGCGCAGCTGCGATCGTGTGACCATTCGCCAGGAGCGGAGGCCCGCTCCTATGGACACATGACCAGCCGGTCGTCTGGGCTTCACACGAGCGCCGAGCTCTAGCCGAGATCGCATCGGCTGCTCGCCTGCGATCGCTTTACGCAGGATGGCGTAGCCATCCTGGGCAGGCAGTGCCCTGTCGGGAGGACGGGAGCGCAGACTGACAACACCATATGACAACAACCGAGTCCGTTTCCTCATCGAGCGAGTCAAGGTACAACTCGCATCGAAGGCGGGCGGGACGGCTGGGAAAGTTGACGCCGTAGCAGTTGAGCCCCTTGAATGGTGACGGCAGGGTAATCCAGTTACCCGCAGGGCCCTTGCGGGCACGGGTCCAACCCGGGTGCCTGGCCTTCACTTCTTCCAGGAAGCGCTCCCAGAATGCGGCGTAGAGCGCGCCTTTGCCACTCGCGTCCTCGGAGGAAGCCTTGGCGGCGGCTGCCGTCTGCGCGTGGAAGTCGTTGGGCTGTGCGACCACCTTGAACAGAGGGGCTGGAGGGGAGGCATCGATGCGCACCGCTCCAATCTCAACGCCGAAGAAGCGCGCCTTCTCGCCGCCGAGGTCGTTTAGGAACGCGATCGCCTGCCGGTGCTCCTCGCGGAACGACAGCTCCATCCAGACCACGGTCGCGGCGTCAGTGTTAGCTGCGTAAGTGACGAGTTGGCCGAGGTGCCCATGATCGGTGGGTGTCAATTGGTTCTCGACTACAAGCACGCTGTCGTTCGTCAGGTCGCGGCCGATGACATCCAGAAGAAAAGACCCAACCGGGTGCTCGGCAGCGGTTAGTTCCAGGTCGAGGCCGAGTGCGTCAACAAGCGCGTCCGCGTTGTCCCGAAGCCACGGCGTGAAATCGGCCGCCTCGTTCGGCCACACCACCCGGGGATCAACCGGAACCAGCCTGCTCACCTCCATGTCCATCTGATTCTCCGTTCCCCTATCAGTGCCTCGATTGGTCACTACACGTACTTGTCCGCAGCACGCCGTCCCCCAGTAGTTCCTCTACGCTGTTGCGCGTCGCGCATAGGCCAAGGCTGTCATCTCATACTATTGAGTTGTCAAATATCCGGCGCCGCGGTTCGAAGATCCGGCCAGGTTGATTCACGCTATTGAGTTGTCAAGTTTCAGGCACGCTATGGTGATACCTGCAGTCGACACCTAACGAAAGCACCATTCGTGGGCTGCCGATCTTGCTAACGCTTTGCTAACAACGGCTCTGGAAACATGGGGTTCAGTCTGGGCGTCGAGGTGAGCCGTCACGTCATCTGACCAGGTCAGGTGGCCTGTGAGGGATCGGTCTGGACCTGCAAGTCCTGCTGAAAAGCAAAAGGTCGACCGACCCTCCCGAGATTCGCCGTTTGGGCCGAAGTCCCGGTACAGCGCCGCCGCGGTCTCCCACGTGCAGTCGCCGCCTGGCGTAATAGGGATACGGAAGTTGAGCCGGATCCCGTCGACGGGCATCTGGACAAACTCGGCGTCGGCCGGGCCGACGGGGACTCGGCCCCAACCGGGGACCAGGTCGGCCATCTGCATGCCGAAGTGCTCCGGAGTGGTGGGCCAGCCGCCGTTGACGTCGGTGGCCTTGCCAGTGGGCTGGTCGTTTCGCGCAGCCGAGGGTCATCGTGCCAATGACCAAGCCGAGCCCGGAGCCCTCGGTCCTAGGCCGATGATCGCCGAACAACCCCGGCTCGGCCCATTGTCTGCGTTCCCCTCTGCGGATCGCTTCAGCCATGCCACTCATACGGGCCTCAAGCGGTAGGCCAGTATGTGACAGACGTCTGCGTGGCCATAGAACGGGCAAGCAATCAGCCGCGTCCGGCCCCAGCAGTTTCCGCTTGGCCGATTCCCGGACGCGGCGAATGGACATTGCGATCCTCACCGGTCCGGTTCGGATCGGGAGTGACTAGGTGTTTCAACAGATCCACGTCGTGTATTTGGTATTCTTGGCCGATCACGCGGAGAATCCCGCAGGCTCGGCAGGATTCCAGAAACCTCATGAGGCGAAGTGGCAGTCTGTCTTCTGGCTTCCTCTTGAGTGCCAGCAAGGTGATCGATACCAGGTAGAGTGGCCACTCTGAGTCGAGAGTTCCCAAGACGAATCCAACCACGAACCAGGCCCAGAAATCAACGGGCGTGATGTGCACCGGAAGAGAGATCAACGTTACATTTATGTGACCAGGATGAACTACTTTCCCTGGAGCACTGATCCCGAAGCCGAATGCAAATGTAGCAGCCAGGATAAACGGGCGGATCAGGGAGCCTGCAAGGTCCTTGCGGGCGGCGGACCGCGGGCTTGATGACCGTACTTGCGTGAACCAAGTCCGTGACCAGCGGAATAGCCAGGCGCCTATGGCGAAATCGACGCCCGTGATCAGTGCGGTGGGAATCGCATTGGCGTAACTGAGCATCTGGCCCGGATGCTGGTTCTTGAGCACGGCTGTGGCGCCCCACAAAATCCCGAACGCGCCCCCAAGAGCGAGAGCGGCGAAAAACGCGCGCCCCACGGACCGGGCGGGACGACTAAAATCGGATGACCGAACTGTCCGCGGCGCGGCGGGCACGCCCGCTACTATGAAAGTGAGCACGAGAAGCACCAATCCCTGATCAAGCCCGACATAGAAGCCTGTGCGGCTCGCAATTGAAGTTAGCATCCCACCCGACGCATTCGATGGGGGCGTCACTATAAACCGGGTCCCGATCAAGATGCCGAAAACGCAAAAGCTTGTCAACCCGGCTATCACGAGCCGCCAATGGCGTGCAGAGGCGTAACGGGCCGACCACCAGATGGCGCCACGTCGCGACTTACCGGGCGGAGGAATTTTGAGCTGGCTACCATCTGCGTTCCCGAGGAAAGCACAGGCAATGAAGATCATAGCACCATAGGCACCGCCAGTCATCAGGCTGTAGCCCCAGTCCGGATGGGGGGCCATGAAAATGGCTGTTGTTGCTGCGAAGGCGATGCCACCGGCCACTAGTCCGCGCAGAGCCGCCTGGTGGCGGCGAAGGAATCTGATGCCGCGGTACAAGTTCCACCAGGCAATACGGCTGTTACCAGGATCCTCACCTGGGTAAGCTTGATGGTCAGAGTTCTTGTCCACAACACTCGGGTCCAGCAGCTCACTCGCGTCAGGCCGGTCGCCAAGACCCTCAACCAGGTCAGCATGCCTACCGGAAGCCGAATGTGGCTCATGCTGGTCGCTAGGCTGAGGCAGGTAAGACTGGACATCCACTTCGTCGCGCAGGTCTAGCCGCGCGAGGGACCTGAGCCACCCTTCCGCATTGTCAGCGTACCAGGGGAAGGTGCGGGCCCATTCACCACCCTTAGGCATGAGCGCAGGGATCAATGTTGCCAGAAGATGACTCTTTATTATCCGAGATGCGTCTTCATCCTTCTTGGCGAGCGGCTCTATTTTTTGATCGCCGCAATTCGACAGCAGGTCCTCAGCTGCCTTCTGGCGAACGGTTACATCCGTTGTACCGAAGACGATACTAGCCAAGTAAGTAATCCGCGGCTCGGACAATGCTCGCTTCAGGTGGCAGTACCCTCCGTCGTCGATTTGCGCTTGAACTGCTTTCCATCCATCCGATTGTCCAGTTACGTCGCTCAGGAATCTCTGCGCTTCCTCATATCTAACCGGGCGCGGCTCAATCACTGTGAAACCGTCGATGTGCGCGAATACATCCGTCCGGCACGTGATGATCAATCGTTCCTGCGACCGGAGTCCGCCATCGGCCAGGACGGCGGCGCGGCATTGTTCAGGGAGAGCATCGAGCCCGTCGAGAATAGGCAGCACTAGTCCCTGATCCACCAGCGCCGCTATCGCAGTAGGGCCGTAGGCCGCTTCCTCTTTAAGCTCCGGGTAGGCCTCTGCTATTCGGAGCTTCATCCAGTCGTTCAGGGATTCCTGGCCCGGATCCCAGGACCACAACGGCAGGAACACCGGCACCGGGTCTTCTTGCCCGCGGTTGGTTAGCAGCTCGGCCATCAACATGCGAGCCAGCACCGATTTTCCCGAGCCAGCCTCGCCGCAGATGACCAGCCGACAGGGCCGGGTGTCCCGGAACCGGGTCGCCAGGTTCTCGATATCGCTGATCCTGCCGTACACAGAGCCATTGTCGTCCGCCCCGCCCGGCTGCGCCCACGATACGTCCAGTGGCCTCAAGCCGGCGCGCAACACATGGCCAGGCCAAGCCGGCTCTGGCACTCCCCGCCACCACTCAAGCCCACGGCCCGCCAGTGCCTTCAGGGCGCGCGCCAACTCCTCCGGCGTGGACCGTTCCGAACGCGGGGTCAGTAGCTGCTTGCCACTCCAGCCCACCAAGGCGAGCACGATGGGCCATCCGTACTTGAGCAGCGCAGCTCCGTGAAGGTTCCACCACGAGTGCGGCGAAGCTGAACGAGCCGCCCACAAGCAGAGCACCGCTCCGGCCGCAACGATAACAAGCACGCAGCCCGCCAAGAACCGCTTCGATATGGATCGCACAGATCCCCCCTCCATGCCTATGACGCATCACACCGCAGACGTGCTGGTCATCGGCATCACTGACGCAATCCGCCGCCCAAGCACATCGCTGAGCCCAGCGCGACGTCATATAGGATCCTCGCACCCCCAGTCAAATGTCAATATTTCAGACCTGGCTAGGCATTGGCCGAGATGCTCACCGAATTCCAGGCCGCAGCGACCGCTGCGTCACCAACCTTGCGAAGGACTGTCCAAGGAGCTTGCTACGGCTTGCAGACAGGCCATGAAGCTCATTCCTCTTCAGGGGCACATGCGCCCGTTATAAGGCTGGCGCGTGCTGTGTTCATCCTTCGCCGTTAACCTCGTTTATATGGACTGCAGCCGACCCTCCCGTCGCCAGGCCCTGCTCTGGGCCAGCCTCGGTGCCGCGATGCCCCTCACCGGCGCGTGTGAGGCTACCTCCACATCGGCGCCCGCCAGCAACATCCTGGCCACTGGTCTGGAGGTCGTTACCGTCACTGACACCAGTGTGGTGATCACGTGGTTCACCGGTTCGGCCACCGCTGTCGACCAGTACGGCTCCCCCGTACTCCGGCCTGTCGCGACTGACACCGAGCTGAAACTCGGGTCCGTTGACCCTGCCACCCAGACGGTCGTTCCCGGGTCGCTGAAGACTGTGTTGCATGACGCGACTCCGACGCCATATCACTACGCCGAGGTAAGCGACCTCGAGCCCGGCACCACGTATGCCTACGCGGCGCTTTCCTCGGGCCAGGCGGCTCGGCAAACATCAATGCAGTTTCCCGTCGGGGTCGGCGGTTCGCTCGACTACCCAGGCGTGTTCACCACGTTGACCACGCCGCCTGGCAGCTATCTCTTCACGCTCGCGCTCAGCAACGACCTGCACGTGGGTGAGGCTGAGAGCGGGATAATTGCCAACGGCTGGCCGCCGCACTTTGAGCAGAATCCCGGACTGCCCCCCTATCCGGTCGTCATGCTGGAAGCAATGCTCGGTGACCTGCGCCGACCCGACCGGCGAGCGGACCGGCTGATCGTGGCTGGAGACCTTACTGCGGGCGCGCTGCCAGCGGAGGTAGCGCGGGTACGGCAGATGCTCGATGGCTGGGGAAAGCTCCAGACCGACTACTTCGTGGCGCGCGGAAACCATGATCGTTCGCGTGTCGGCTCTGCCTACAAGTCGTGTGCCACGGTGCCGAGCGCACCGGATCACCGCGACTGCTGGCGCGGCATGTTCCCTTACCCGCTTCAGCAGCTGCAGGTTTACGAGGTCGGCGGCCTGCGTCTCATCGGACTAGACACCACAACTCTGGACGCTCCGGGCGGGACCATGGACGCAAATCAACTCGGCGCCCTGAGTGACGTACTCCAGAAGGACAGTCACCGCCCGACAATGCTGTTCGGCCACCATCCGGTCACCTACGAGTCGGCGGCAACCACCGCAGCGGGCCCATCATTCGACATCGACCGGCCGACCGCAGTGGCCCTGCAACGGCTCTATGAGCGCTCGCCGGGCGTATTCTTTCATCACTCCGGCCACACCCACCGCAACAAGCGGACATTCATGCTCGACCAGGATCAGTCACCGATTCAATCGATTGAATTTCTCGAAGTCGGGGCCACCAAAGAGTACCCAGGCGGCTATTCACTTCTGCGGCTCTACACCGGTGGTTACATAGTGAGCTACTACAAGAACAGAACTAATCTAGCATTGGCCTGGAGTCAGCGCACTCGCGGTGAATACTACAACCTCTATGCCCATTCTATGCTCGGCACCATCGCCGATCGTAACCATAGTGTCACCCGCGACCTGTCGGGACTCACCCCCATCAGCTAAAGTATCGGGGGCGGGCTAGATACTATTGGGTGTCCTGGTTGAGGCTGCTGGCCGTCGCGATCACGAGGTGGTCTGGTGCGTGCTGGAAGTCGGCGCCCGCTGGACCGCCCGAGGTTTACAAGGCATTGCCGCGTCGGTCCGCGGCCTCGATGGGCAGATCCGGAGCCTGCTCTGACGGCCACCAGCCCCAGCGGTACCAACAAGCCGCCATACTAATGCGGAACTAGGCGTTTCGCTATGCGAACCACACCGATCGCTTGGCTAACCTCCGGTCCGCAAAGCTCCCCCGACGCCTGTCGGGCCCGACTGATCTTGCTAACAATTTGCTAACAACATCACTGGAAATGTGGGGTTGGTCTTGGACGCCGAGGAAAGCCAGCGCGTCATATGGCCTGGTCAGGCAACCAGTCATGGACTAGCTTGGACCTGGAAACCCTGCTGAAAATCGGAAGCCCATGCCGCATGGCCTCACCGGCCGGGCGAGAAGCCGTACAGCACACAAGTACAGCAACGCCATCGGCCGAGGACGACTTCGACAAGCCGCCGCGGGACAGTGACCTGCCCCAGCGACCGCGAGTGACCTCGCCGCCAGGAGTTCGCATCGAGGGGTCACGAGCGCGCCCCATGTTGATCACAATGTGACCCCAGTGGCTTAATCCGGTGGTGCGACTGCAGCTTCGGCTTCGGCGGTGGCTTCCTGGCCGGTGCCGTTGTCACGGGCCAGCGGGTAGCAGTCTTCGGTGACTGGCCGGATGGGCGCATCGAGTGGCGTGGGCTCGGGCAGTTGTGTTCCCGGTGCGAAGATTCCGAGGTTTTCCAGCCGCCGTACCTGGGGGAGGACCTTGCCTTCCAGGGAGGCGAGCAGGCCGTTATACCTCGCGGCGGCGGTCGTCAGGGAGTTGCCAAGCTTCTGCAGATCCGGGACGAGCCCGCCGAGGCGGCGGTGAAGTTCGGCCGCCGACTCGCCAATCTCCTGCCCATGTCGGGCGCGGGCATCGTGCTGCAGGCCGTGCGCGATGCCCCACAAGATGGACAGCAAGGTGGCGGGCCCGGCGATCAGCACGCCGTCGCGGGCGGCGTCGTAGAACAGGGTGGGGCGGGCCTCGTAGGCGGCGGCCAGCAGCTCCTCGCTGGGCACATAGCACACCAGGAAATCCATCGCATCGGGCAGCTTCGCCGGGTAGTCACGCTTAGAGGCCCCGGCAGTAGGGCGCTGGATCAGCGAGCGGGCCATCCGCGCCCGGATGGCAAGGCGGAGGAGGAG
>Ga0137365_10004555_pt1 | contig 11109 bp, 12 predicted proteins | sample SagtaG_9_FD_104799 | JGI IMG/M metagenome (GOLD analysis project Ga0137365, IMG submission 104799) | Vadose zone soil microbial communities from Sagehorn Ranch, Mendocino, California, USA - Sage1_L_40_16 metaG | ecosystem: Environmental > Terrestrial > Soil > Vadose zone | place: USA... | reverse complement strand
GGTTCGAGTCCGCGCACCCCGATACCGTGCGGGAGTAACTCAGTGGTAGAGTTCCTGCCTTCCAAGCAGGCTGTCGCGGGTTCGAGCCCCGTCTCCCGCTCTTCCGACACAACCAGTCTCTTTGCAGGCTCTCGACAAGCCGTTTGAAGACAAGCAAGCGGCGTTACGGCAAGCAAGGAGACGCTGTTGTTTTTGGCGAAAGTGCGTACAATGACAACCTGCCTCGATTCGGGGCGACCACCTGCCTCGTCCCTCGTGACCACCTGCCTTGTTCAGGACGTGAGTACCTGCCTTCACCAGCACGCGACCACCTGCCTCCTGTCTCGCCGCCTGCTTGTCCTCCTGTCCAGCCAGAAGGGACTTGAAGCACATGGTATTCCATGAACTGGATGAGCGTTCCTCATCCCCAACATCATCACATCGTAAGACCAGCAAACGACCGCCTACTGTGACCGAAGCCCGCGCCCGCGCACAGCGTACCAAGTTGAATACAAAGGCGAAAGCACGCCAACAACAACTCGCGGCTTCGGAAGCCTCAAATGAACAGACCTCGCAAGCATCACTGAAGCAGGCCAGGCGTCGCACGGCCATGACCCTGACACGCGCCATTGACGATTACCTACAGGATCATGAGGGAGGCAATCACAGCAAGAAAACGCTGGAGTGGCACCACACGGCGCTAACGCTGTTGCTGACATTTCTAGGAGAAGAGCGTGGCATCACCCTTGTAGGAGAGGTAGATGCTCCTGACATCAGCGCCTGGTTTGCTTACCTGCGCAAAGCACCCGGCAGGCACGGCAAACCGAGAGCTGAACGCACCATCCAGACCTACGCCCGCTCAGTGCGCGCCTTCTTTCACTGGCTGGTGCGCCGCGAGAGCATCGATCGGAATCCTTTCGACCGGGTGGTGTTTCCCAAAGTCGGGAAACCCCTCATTCAAACCATTGAGCCGGAAGAGTTCGAGCAGCTCTTGCTGGCCTGCGTGCCGCCGGGCGAGTCGGGGCCGATGGCCGACCGCGCTGCCGTGCGCAACCGCGCCATTCTCTGGCTGCTCTACGACACCGGTATCCGCGTCTCAGAGTTGTGCGGGCTGCGGCTAGGAGACTTCGACCGTCGGCATGGCCTCATCACCGTCAAAGGCAAAGGGTCGAAGGAACGCCGCATTGCGCTGGGCGCCAACTGCCTGCGCAACCTGCTCTACTACCTGGATCGGCATCGACCGGGCGAGGAGGAACTGGCCGAGTGGGGTAGCGCAGGCGAAGACCACCTCTTCCTGGCGGAGACGCGCACCCCGCTCACCAAGAACGGGGTGGAGATGCTCTTCGCGCGCATTCGCAAGCGCGCCGGGATTTCAGGCAGGCGCGTCAGTCCGCACATTCTGCGCCACACCTTTGCCATTCGCTACCTGATGCTGGGCAATGACCCCTTTTCGCTCCAGGAGCTGTTAGGGCACGAGGATTTATCAACTGTGCGCCTCTATATGCATATGAATGATAAGACCATTCAAGAGCAGAAGCGCAAGTACAGTCCGGGAGATCACTTGCCCACACGCATGCCGGGGCCGAGGGAGATGCGGCGAAGGGGCTATCGAACCAAAGGGCCAGGCCAGAAGAAGTAGAAGGAGTGAACAGCGAGTGGCGAACCGTTCCCAAGACGCTGAGACCATAGCGGGGGAGCGTGTTCGCCGCTCTTGAGGGGTCAGAGGGACGAAGGATGCCTCCCTGGTCAGTGGCGTCGGTTTGTTTCAAGCGACCAGCGCTTCGAGCCAGTCCGTCAGGTCGATTAATTTGAGCTGACGCGGGTGCTCGGAGCGATCAAAAGGGTCACTCACGACGATCTGGCGCAGTTCAGTCATGGTATAGATGTCGCTGAACATGCCGTAGAGCACGTCTAGCAAGCGCTCGAGATCGTCATGGGTATAGCCTGCCGGACAAGGCCCAAAGGTCTTGAGCAAGCGTTTGCGCTTGGCAGGACTGAGCTGCGGTGATGTGCTCATCTTCTCGTTCCTTGAGGACCGCGTGGGAGGTACTGGAGAAGCAGTCTGATGACATGTGCTTGGGTCTTGGACATGTGCCAAAGGAAAGTCTCTTTGCAGGCTTTCATGCTCTCTCTATTCGCTTCAGATCGTGCAGGCTGCTTCGTGCAGTACAGGCTCCTTTCACTGATCGAACAGGCGATCCTGCTGCCATGCGGAGCGAGAACCGCGTCAGTTCCGTCCAGCGCTGGAAAGGTGTGTGATGGTACCGAGATGAGTATAATCAATTTTTTATGTTACTGTCAAACAAAAATAGGCTGAAAATTACATCTATAGTAGTATATGATTGTCCATCGCGTTCTCCTCATGTCTAACGTGTGTGATAGAAGTATGTGCTGTTTTGGAGAAATTCGTTCCCCAAAGACTGCCATGAACAGTCCTTGTTGTCCCTGTTTATCTTCAATCATGACGCTTGTTTTCATTTTTGATAAGCCGCCCAGACGGCACTTCGTTGAAGACGAGGCTCAGCGGATTCTGGAATAATCTCTAGAGAAGAGAAGAGGGTGAGAGGGAAACAACCGTAGTTATGATGGTTACTACCCGCGAAGCAACGCTGGACTGTCAGAGGGCAGGTAGAGCCAGCGCTCCAGCATCTCCTGCAAAGAAGATGCTTGCAACGAGAACAGGTGGCCTTCCACTTTGGTGACCCCCACCCGCTAGACGCCACCTCTGATGCAGTCCAGACAAGATTCGATGGCACAGCCCCAATTGCAGATGGGCAAGAAGCGCTCCGGCCAGAGGTGAGAGGGGAGGATTAGATGCCGGAAGGTCCTTCCCACCCTGTCTGGGCACTCGCCGGTCACTTCTTCCCATCGGTCATCATAGGCGGCCAGGTCGATCAGGCGGATTTTCTCGCCGACCCAGGGCCAGACTTCCTCGCTGGAGGAACGGGAGAGATCCTGCTCCACGATGGTGCCACTGCCACGTCCATCGAAGCCCTCCATCGCTCCACGTATCCCATAGCCGAAGCCAAAGCCGCCGTTGGCTACCTGGGCATAGAGCACACGGAGGAGCGGTGGCAGTGGAAAGCCGAGGGCTGCTTCGGTGGACAGGAGTTGCTCCTCCGGCGACGGAGGGTACTCGAAGCCGAACTGCTGCGGGGCACGGGCAGCCAGCCCCCAGGATCAGAGACAAGTTCGGAGCGCTCCTCTACCCAGTTGCTATTTTCGTCGTCTGGGCCATACCACCGCAGTTGTCGGCAGCGCTGGCGAATGCGCTCAAACAGTGTGGTGCAGGTCTCCTCGCTCATGGCACCACATCCTCACGCAGCCAGCGCTCCAGGTACTCCTCCAACGAGGGAGCGATCAGTCCGATTTCATACTCCTCGTCATTGCCCGAGGGCGCGACGCACAGCACGCGACCCGTCTTGCCGTCCAGGCAGGCCTGCATGCAGCAGCCCAGGTCTTCCAGCGAGAGCAACTGTTGTGGCCAGACCTCATGGGGCAGGAGCAGGTCTTCCTTGCCACTTCCTCGCTTCCAGTGCTCAGCAGTCTTCGCCAGGTCAACTAGCCGGACCGGACCATGGTGTCCTCCCTCGGTGTAGCCAACCTGGCAGTGCCGGTGGTAATCGTCCACCATGGTTCTCGCTGGCTCGTCAGGGCGGGAGCCATAGCCGCCGAGTGCGCCCTGGATCCCTCCACCCGGCCCGAACCCGCCGTTGGCCACCTCTGCATAGAGGGTACGCAGCACAGGCGGCAGCGGGAACCTCAGAGCTGCTTCCGTGGCACGCAGTTGTTCTTCGCTGGCTGGAGGATAGGCAAAACTGTGGCGCTGGGGGTGATCGGGCCTGGCATATCGCAGGTCCAGCGTTCCACCATACCAACCATCGCGGCAGCATTTCTCCTGGATATGGTGACATAGTTCAGTGAAAGCAGGATCCATTGATTCTGTCTTTCTCGACGTAGGAGTTGCTATCGAACTCCTGCATGGGTCGTTCGTGAAAAATGGCCCTCCTTATTGTAGCACACATGTTCGTGAACGGATAACGATGTCTGACACGGGAAGAGGGAATCACCTTAGTGTCTGACAACTGCATTCACCTTGTCAGACACCGTTTCAGGTGAACAACAAGAGGCAACGGAAGCCATTGCGGCGATGATGCTCTCCCTCTCTTCGGTTTGCACAACTGAGAGATGAGCAAGCGATCTATCGACCTACAAAGGCAAACAGGTACTTGTTCAGCCGTGAAACGTGATGGAACGACCGAAACAGCGGATGCTCTCAGAGTTCTCAGGGACCGGGAGAAGGCAACCAAACAACTGCTCGCAGCTATCCACGCCAACTGGACGGTGATGGCCACCGAGGAGAATGGAATATTCTACGGCTGCATGGCCTCCTCTGTCACGACCTGGAAGAACGGCAGGAGCATGAGCAGCATCAGGCCTGCGCAGAGCGCGAAGGCCGCGCGGAGTCCGCAGAGTTGCGCCATCATGCCCCCAAGCAGCGGCCCGACGGCAGCCAATCCATTCCCCAGGAAGCGATAGGCCGCGTTGACCCGTCCCTGCAACTGAGGTGGAACCGTGCGTCCCAGCAGGGATGCTGCCACAATGGTCCATAAAGGTCCCGTCATGCCAACGAGCACCGCTGCTCCACCAATGACCCATGCGCTGGTCGAGAGCGCAGGGGCGGCACACATGACCGCGTTGCCCAGGATGTTGAGACCGATCGCCCAGCGCCGTCCCAGCCAGCGTTGTACCGGCAGCGCCACGAGTGTGCCAAGCACTCCCCCGGCACTGCCGCACATCACGAGGAGGCCGTAGCCGGGAGCAGAGAGTCCGACCGGCCCGGGAGCCACCATGTCGAGTACCAGCAGCGCCAGATAGGCACTCCAGCAGGCATTGATCACCCCTGCCATGAGGCCAAGCGCATGCAGCACTGGCCGGTGCCACAGGAAGCGTACTCCCTCATGGAGTTCCGCCAGGAAATGACACTTGATGGTGTGCGGCGGGCGGAAAGCCATGTGCAGCACGAGCAGCGCGACACCTGCAGCCAGAGCGCATCCTGCGCCGACACCCAATGCCAGGATGACACTGACGCTGGCAAAGAGGCCACCCAGTGGCAGGACAAGCAGTTCAAGCAGATTCTGTGCGCCAGTCAACCAGCTATTGGCTTGCTCAAGCCGGGCCGCTGGCACGATCATGGGCACAGCAGCAGCAAGGGCTGGCTCCTCCACCGTCTGGGTCATTCCCAGGACGAAAGCGATTCCGTAGAGCAAGGGCAAGGTGACCGATCCGAACAGCACAGCCAGTAGAGGTAGGCCAAATGCCAGCAAGCGAAGCAGGGCGATGCCGAGCAGCATCTGCCGCCGATCGTAGCAATCCACGAGTGCCCCCGCGAACAGGCCAAAGCCGAGAGCGGGAACCGTCAGAGCGAAGGTGATCCCGGACACAAGCAGTGGCGAGCGGGTCAGGGACGCGGCAAGGATCGCCAGCGCCACCTGCATCGCCCAGAAGCCGAAGTAACTCGCCCCAGAGGCTGCCCAGAGCGCAAAGAAGCTCCGCGACTCTCGCGATGCAGTCCTGCTCGCGCCGGTACCAGGAACTATTGGATGCCATGAAGGACAGATTGATCATACTGATCGTGTTGTTTCATTGCTGGTGTTCTCCGTTTCTGCAAAGCACAGGCAGGAGAGAAAGCCTCCTGGCCGTGGACTTCTTCACGGCCAGGAGCAGCCAGGCAGGGAGCCTTCCAGAGGAGAGGCACCACTGAAGGCTGCTCACAACGGAGAACCAGATGAGCACTCACCGCAGAGCGAATAGCTTTCCTTTCATGATGGCTTTACTCCGGTGACAGCACACAGTATACTTGAAAGAGGAACAAACTACTTATCAAACACGTAACATGTCTTCTCATGTGTTCTCGCCGTGCCCCTGCCCATGTGCAGAGGAAGCGGCCACGTTTTGATGGCATGGGTGAGAGACCAGACGAATGAGCAACACACCGTGGGCATCTGAGCAGAACAGGGCAAAAGCAGAGCGCGTCCCGAATACCCAGTTGAAAGCGCAGCGGCTCAAGAAGAACTGGACGCAGGTCTACGTGGCGACCATGATCGGCACCAGCGACGTGGAGGTCTCGCGCTGGGAGACCGACGTCTCGACCCCGACCCTCTACTTCCGTGAGCGGTTGTGCGAGCTGTTCGGGAAAACACCCGAAGACCTGGGGTTCGTCTCCTCCGCTACCCAAACACGACTAGAGGAGCCTGCGCCCAGACCTTTCGCCGAGCTTCCATTGCCACTCACCTCCCTCATTGGGAGAGAGCAAGAGATCGCAGCAGTTTGTATCATGCTGCGGCAAGCAGAGGTGCGCTTGCTCACCCTCATCGGCCCTGGAGGGGTCGGCAGACACGCCTCGCTCTGCACCTTGCCAGCGAGGTTCAGGAGGACTTCGCCGACGGGGTCTGCTTCGTTTCTCTCGCCCCCCTTCAGGATGCCATGTTGGTTCTCTCCACCATCGTTCGCGCCCTCCGCTTGCAAAGCATGGGGACGCACCCACCGTTGGAGTATCTGAAAGCATCTCTGAGAGAGCGCCATCTGCTACTCCTGCTGGACAACTTTGAGCATGTGATCGCAGCAGCCCCGAGCCTGGTGGAACTGCTGTTCGCTTGCCCTCGCTTGAAGATCATGGCGACGAGCCGGGCAGCGCTGCATGTGCGCGGCGAACGCACCTTTCCCGTCCAGCCACTGAAGCTGCCCGACCCACTGCAACTTGCTGTCAGCGAACTTGTTGCTCGCGCCGGAGCGGTCGCACTGTTCATCGAACGGGCACGAGAGATTCACCCTGACTTTGCCCTGACACACGAGACCGCTTCACTGGTTGCCGATATTTGTCGCCGCCTCGATGGATTGCCCCTGGCGATTGAATTAGCGGTGGCCCGGCTCAAACTGTTTTCACTTCCCATACTCAAGGTGCGCCTGGAACATCGCCTCCATCTGTTGACGGGTGGGCCACAAGACCTACCGGAGCGCCAGCAGACTCTACGCAATACGCTGCAATGGAGCTATAACTTGCTCTCTGAAGCGGAACAGCGGCTCTTTCGCACGCTCTCTGCCTTCGCCGGCGGCTGTACCCTGGAGGCGGTCGAAGGCGTCTCTCGCACGCTGACACGCATGGAGGTTGTCTCGCTGTTGGATGGGATTACCTCGCTGCTGGACAAGCACATGCTTTATCAGGCAGCGCAGGACAGTGAAGAGACGGGTGAGCGGCGGCTCTTCATGCTTGAAACGATCCGCGAATACGGCTTAGAGTGCCTCTCCGCATATGGAGAAATGGAACTAACGCGGCGCGCTCACGCGCAGTATTACGTACGCCTGGCAGAGGAGGCTGAGACCCACCTGTTCGGAGCAGAGCAGATGCGCTGGCTCGACCTGCTGGAACGGGAGCGTGACAACCTACGCACCGCGCTTGGTTGGTCTGTGGAGCAACCGGATGGCGCGCTTGACGAGGAGGCTATGCCCAGGAGAGAGATGGCCTTGCGTCTGGCGGCAGCGTTGGTACATTTCTCGGTGGTCTATTGGTCGATTGATGAAGGACTCGTCTGGTTGGAGCGGGCACTGGCCAACAGTGAAGGAACTCCTGTGCTCGTGCGCATCAAAGCGCTCAGCGGGGCGGGATGGCTGGCCTTTCACCAAAGCGATATGGAGCAGGCCGAGATGCTGTTTGAGCAGTGCTTGCGGCTCTACCAGGAGGCGAAGGAGGTCAGAAAGGCACCGGGCATGATGTCGGCCATGCCCTGGCTGATCAGTTGGTTGGCTTTGCAGAGGGACAACAATCCTCTGGCTCGCTCTCTCCTCGAAGAGAGTCGTGTATACGCCAGGGAGATCGGCGACAAAAGAACGTTTGCCTACCTCCTCCTCTTTCTCGGGTTGGTTGCTATCGAGCAAGGCGAATATGCAGAAGCCCGCTCCTCCTTGGAGGAGAGCCTGGCACTCTTCAAGGAAATGCATAACTATGAAGATATCGTCTGGTCGTTCTTCCACCTGGGACGCGTCCTCTTCGCTCAAGGGAATGAGGCTCAGGCATCTGCCCTCATCAGGGAAGGGCTGGCAATTGCCGAGGAAACGAACTACAAGATAGCCTCAGCCATCGGGTTCTATCTGCTGGGACGCTTTGCCTTTGTCCAGGGCGAGGTCACTAAAGCGCGCTCACAACTCGAAGAGAGTCTCGGCCTCTTCAGAGCCGTAGGGGAGCAGCATCGCGCAGCTCATGTCCTCTTCTACCTGGCAAGGGTTGCTCTGTTGGAAGGCGGCGAGGCAGAGGCATGTACCTTGTGCAAGGACAGTGTAGCATTGTTCCGGCAGGAGAATGATATAGAGGGCATCGTGTATTGCTTGCAAGGATTTGGAGTCACGGTGGCCAGGAAGGGAAAACCAGCGTGGGCAGCGAGGCTCTGGGGAGCGGTTGCATCCCTGCTCGGAACGGGCAAACCGCATCCTCCGCTCCTGCTGCCTTTCGAGCGCACCTCCGCTGAGCGTGCCGATTACGAGCGTATGGTGAACGCCGTCCGTAGCAAGCTCGGTGAAAAAGCCTTTGCCAAAGCCTGGGCAGAGGGATGCAAGACGACGCCGGAGCAAGCCCTTGCCATGCAAGAGCAACCTGTGCTCCTTGATCAGCCCCACACCTCTCAGAAGATGCACTCTCGCCAGGACCGGATGCCACCTCCACCACCTGGACTCACCAAACGGGAGGGAGAAGTACTGCGCCTGGTCGCACAAGGACGCAGCAATGCCCAGGTTGCTGAGGCGCTGGTCATCAGCCCGCGCACGGTGGATGCCCACCTGCGCTCGATCTATAGCAAACTCAATATTCCCTCACGCCATGCCGCGATGCACTATGCTCACGAACACCACTTCGTCTAGCTGTGTCATGTCCTGTTCTTCTATCATGCTCCACGCTTTCACTATCAATACCACTGGCGTGCTGTCGCCTAGGTAACTGCCCTCCTGTACGGCGTTTGCCTCTTTTCGCAGAACCCCACAAATAGGCTGATCTCCCGATGTCGCATACGGCTCTTGGGGGTAGACTCTGAGCAGAGGAGATGGAAACCCTATCATCTTCCAGGAAGACGGTCACAATGAACCTTAGCCATTCAGTTTACTTTTCGATGAGAAAGGGGTAGAAGTACCATTCAGCTACCCCTCTGAGAAAGGGCACATCTTCAAGATTCTTTCTTAGACAGAAGAAGGAAAGAGCAATCACTATGGCAATACATGATAATGAGGCACCCACGAATAAGATGCCTCTCACCGCAGAGACAGAGGCAAAGCTGATTGAGACCTGGCAGATGACAGTCACCTTTCATGAAGGGCCGTTAGAGGGGCAGTTGGAAAGGAACCGGGTCATCTTCGCCCCTGATCACACGTTTCTCATCCTGCTCCCGTTCCCTGGGGCCGGAACCTGGCGGTCTGATGTCTCAGATGCCATCTCCATCAGCTTCACGGAACTGCTCAATTATCGTGCTGACGGAACATGTAGCGGCTACGTCCTAGTCACGGCACAGGGCAGCTTGAGTAAAGACGGCACCTCCTTTGTGGCTTCAGGGCAAGGAGAGGTTTACAGCTTGGATGGAACTCACCTGCAAACGAACAAGACCACAGCCCAGGCGACACGCATCCGTCACAACGATTCTCAGGAAAAGAAGCGGCATTGAAGTGCTTCCTCCATCATCATAACGGAAAGGATGAGCAGATGTCTCAAACACAACTCGATTCTCTCACGCTGCCACAGCAGGTCTTTGGCATGGCTGTCCTCAACGATTGGATTGCCTCCACCATTCAAGTTGCGGCCTATTACGGTATCGCCGATCTTCTGCAAGATGGTCCCAGGAGCATTGCAGAACTGGCAGCAGCGACGCAGACCCACCCGGACTCGCTCTATCGCCTGCTTCGTGCCCTGACCTCCGTGGGCTTTTTTGAGGAGAGTAATACCAATGCCGCTATCCAGGAGCGCCGTTTTACGCAAACGCCGTTATCCCGGTACCTCTGCCAGGATATCCCCGGTTCGATGTATGCGATGGTACGACAATTTGGGTCGGAATGGGAGCATCGTTCCTGGGGGGAACTTGCCTACAGTATTCGCACCGGACAGCCGGCGTTTGATCACATTTTCGGGAAAAGTTGCTGGCAGTACCTGGTGGAAGATCGACCCGACGAGGGCGCGATTTTCCATCAATCCATGAGTGCCTTCTCTCAGACATTAAATGCGGCTCTTGTGCAAGCTTACGATTTCTCTGGGATCCAGGCGCTCATGGATGTCGGCGGTGGGCAGGGGGCATTCTTGCTGGCGATCCTGCAAGCACATCCTGCACTGCAAGGGATTCTCTTCGACCATGCTCAGGCGGTTGAAGGTGCGAAAGAACTGATCGTCCAGGCTGATCTCGAAGAGCGGTGTCGCGTGATGGTGGGAGACTTCTTCGAGTCCCTGCCTTCCTCTCCAACAGTTGATGCATGCATCCTCAAACAGATCTTGCATGACTGGGACGATCCACACTGCCTGACGATTCTCGGCAATTGCCGACGAGTGCTGGAGCCGGGCAAGAAGCTCTTGATTGCCGAACTGGTGCTTCCCGAGAGCCATGCACCGACCTTTGGAGCGTTCATTGACCTGGAACTGCTGCTCAATACCTATGGACGCGAAAGAACTGACCGGCAATATCGCACTCTGCTGGAACAATCCGGCTTTACATTGAGCCAGGTCATACCAACTGCTTCCAGCCATCGTATCATAGAAGGGATTGCTGTTTGATCCGGTATTGCTTTCACCAGAGTGTAGTGGGAAAGGGGAGCAAAAGATATGATCGAGCCAGCGTTCAGCGTTGTCCTGCGTAAGCTCTACAACGAACTTGCAGGAAGCGGCGTCAACTGGGTTGTGACGGGCAGCCTGAACTTTGCCCTTCAGAGTCTGCCCCTCACGCCCCATGATATCGACATCCAGACAGACACCCCTGGCGCTTACGAGATCGAACGCCGCTTCGCATCATATGTGACGAGGAAGGTGGCGTTCTCCTCCATCGAGCGCATCCGCTCCCACTTTGGAGCATTGCAGATCGACGGCATTACGGTTGAGTTGATGGGCGATCT
>Ga0137365_10004551_pt1 | contig 11111 bp, 10 predicted proteins | sample SagtaG_9_FD_104799 | JGI IMG/M metagenome (GOLD analysis project Ga0137365, IMG submission 104799) | Vadose zone soil microbial communities from Sagehorn Ranch, Mendocino, California, USA - Sage1_L_40_16 metaG | ecosystem: Environmental > Terrestrial > Soil > Vadose zone | place: USA... | reverse complement strand
GTTTCAGGCCCAGGTAGACCACGATAAGCAACCCGAGCCACAGCGCATACCACTTCGCGCTATCCAGCCAGGTCAACACATGATGCCAGGATGCCAGCGGGTGTCCTTGCACCGCGTCAATGATCGAGAGCACGCCTATCCAGACGCCTGCAACGACCAGGCCAAGCAGGATCAGGCCAAGCGCTGCTAACACAATCAGATGACGCGCGCTCTCACCCGGCGCGGGCACCTGTTGTTGTCGAACAGGTAGAGCAGTGCGAGAAAGGTCGCTCTCGACGACACGGGCGTCCCGTTGCTGCTTTCCCATAGTCGCTACCTCCGTGCTGTGACTAAAAAACTTGCGAACGAACTCACTTCAGGGACCGATGCGACAAAGGCGATCGCCGCCGAAAGGCCCAAGTTGAGCCCCTGCAATACGACCATACCGAAACCTACGAGCGACTTCACCAACAAGGCAACGACAATCACGATGAAGGCCAGTGCAACAAGGAACAGTTTCACGGTAGAGAGAAGCGCCACAAGCAGCTGCTTCCCATCGGTTTGGGATGGAGTCGTCATCATGGCTAGGTCCCCTTTCTGAGCAACTTGCGATGCTTCATTCGCTCAATCACCCATACCGCCGGTTGACCTTGACGCCGGTAAAAGCGCCAGTGACACCGGGGGCAGACGCATTCGAGAGCAGGCGAGGGGTTAAACGGGTCATGATTTTTATGAGCCGCCACCATATACACCGGGTAGGGACGGCCCGCCCAGGAGATACGAATAGCACCATGCAGGATTTTGCACTCTTTACATCGCCAGCCCGCAGCCTCTTTGCAGGCCCGCGCCAGCTTGTGCCAATTTTTCGGGTACTTCTTCCGGTTATTCATGCTCCACCTCCACACACGCCTCTATCCCTTGCCAGTCAGCATCTTCTAGCAGATCGAGCAAGGTTTGATCACTATCATAAAGTGGAGCCATCAGGCTTACAGTGAGCGGGGCACGCCGCCCACGACCGTACGAGGTACAAGGCACACGAATTAACTTATCCTCTATGCAGTAAGAAACCATCGCACGGCGCGCAACCAGGCGTAGGAATGCGCAGGTATAACGACTTCTCAATGATTCATCCAGATGACATACTACCGCCTCATTGCCCACTTGCGCCAAATCAAGAGGATCAGAGTTACGAGGATGCTGCTTCGCATAATGCCAAGCTAGGCCATAGACATAGCCCAGGCAACTTTCAATCAGTAATAACCTTGCTTCCTGGTTCCCTTTACGCGCCATCTCAACAATCTCACGCTCTTGTGCCACACTAAAGCGACCAATCTCCTGAACTTCTACACGGTACTGATCGACAGCCAACAATGAGCGCCCGTCATCTTCGGGAACTTCTACGCCTGATTTGGCAGTAGTACAATACTGTTGCATGATTGTTTCCTTCCGTGAAACTTTCTTGCGCTGCCCTGGTTGTGCATCAGCCAGGACAATTCTTTTATCCTCTCAAGAACGCGCTACAACCGACTTCGAGCGCCACCACCACGCGCCATCAACAAACCGTTTCAATCCTCATCCAGCCTTGAGGCCAGATGCTACGCGCACACAACCACACTACACGCGACTACTACGAGCACTGCCACGCATTAACAACCCAAAGATGAGAAACAATAAGCAAAGCGACAGTAAAAACCAGAAGTTAAGCGCAAAGTCAAAAACCTGAATATTCATCAGTACTTCCTTCACTAGACAACTCTTCCAACATAAATGTGATGCCATTCCAGCCACATCACCAAGCTACCTATTCCCTTGTAAGCCTCAGAGTATCTCGCCACCCACTCACTACCCTACATCCGACATAGGCCATACTATGATGTCTCTCGAAAGAGACGGAGCCGTTTCTCTGTAAGCTTTGCAATCGCAAGGACCACACCAACCAACCGTATTTACCGCTACTTTGTTCTGCTACTTTCAATGATAATTATTTTGATAAATTTTGTCAATGATTTTGTGACTTAAAATTTCACACAAAAAGAGACGGATACTTGCTATTTAGAAGAAAAGTTGGTATGATATCTTTTGTCAACATTTTTGTGACAGCACCCAACAAGAGGAGGAAACTATGGCGACGGGAAAACACGCAAACTTAGCAATTGAACTAGAAAGGGACATCCTTGCAGGTAAATACGGTTGGGAAGGCGGTTTACCTAGCGCAAGCGAGCTAGCCCAAACATGGAATATGTCAATCAACACCGTAAAAAATGCCCTATCACTTTTAGAGGGAAAAGACCTTATAGAGAAGAGAGGCATAGGGTACTACATCAACCGCACACCTACGGTCATGACTCAGCATGTCCCATCTGCACACATACGCTTAGAACGAGAGGGATACAACAATACCATAGGACCAGTGAGAAGGATAGTCTTACCAGATCACCTAGCTAAAAAGCTCAAAATAGAAGCAAAGCAAGTTGTACACCGTGTACAAGTATCGGGTGAGATAACGGAAGGAAACGAAAAACCCTTACAAATTGCATACCGATACTACATACTGCCAATATCAGACGACAAGCTACAACGGATGCAGAACGATGCTACATATGACCCAATGTGGAACGATGAGGATGTAATGATTGAGTTACTAAGTCATGATGAAGTAACGCCACGCCTAGCCACAGAAGGGGAAAGAGACATCCTAAACCTTCCAGAGTCTACGCCAGTATCCAACGTCTTTGAAACAATTAGCGACACGAACGGGAAACTACTGATGGTTCAAGAAGTCATATTATCACCACGTACAACCCTGATATTCGACTTCCCATTCATAAACAAACCCAAATCATAATAATGGTACTACTTTGCCCAAATAGTAAGGAAAAATAGTACCATACAAACAAATGACCCGTACTCCCACTGCCAAGTAGAGTACAGGTCACGACTAATGAAAACCTTATTCTGTTCGCTCTGCCAACCGTTCCTGCAAGTTCTGTTGACGAGCCTCAACCCAAAGGGAAGTAGCCAGCTTCCCTAGAAGGATATCAATATGAGTATAGCATCTCAAGAAACTGTTGTCGATGATAACAACTTCCGAGAGTACGCTCTAGCCACTCATCACGCTGGTTTCAATGTCGTGCCCATGAAAAGCGAGAGCAAAGCGCCTGCTCTGCCCACCTGGAAAGAATACACCAAGCGCGCGCAGACCGAAGAAGAGGTGTTATCCTTCCCCTGGCAAGGCCCAAATATCGGGATTGTCAACGGAATCATCGGCGTTCGCACTATTGACATTGACCAGTGCGACAACATTGACACCGTGTTTCACATCCTCCAATTGCTTGGCTTAGAATTTGAGTATCAGTGGGTCGTCCATTCTCCGGGCAAGGGCGGAGGCTTTCATATCTACATCCTCTGTCCAGATGCTCTTACCCTCACCTCCACAGGTGTGCTCGTAGGAGATCCACACGAAGGACAGACCTTCAAACAGATCGAACTACGATGGGCCAACTGTGTCACCATGTTCCCACCCTCCATTCACCCTGATGCAAAAGAACCGTATGAATGGGTTTACAACACACCCACTGATCTTCTCGCGACCGTTCCAATCGCCCTGGTGGAGAAAGCGTTTCTCGCCGTCGCTACCCCTCAGAAAAAAGAAAAACCGCCTACAAAAACGCTTGCACCGGCCAAGATGCCCAAATATGACATATGGGCTGAAAAGGCACTCAACCAGGAAATAGCAGCAGTGCGCGCAGCTGGAGAAGGACACCGCAACGCCCAATTAAACCGCTCAGCCTTCGCGCTCGGGCAAATTGTTGGATCTGGTCTCCTGGACGAAAAAGATGTCGAAGACGAACTAACCCGCGCTGCCAATGCAACCGGCCTGGGTGACAAGGAAATTGCAGCCACCATTAAGAGCGGGCTGGACGCGGGCACGAAAAAACCTCGCATGCCCAAGCAAGTCTTCAAAGACAACGAACCTCCTCTGAAGTTACCGCCAGTCAAGAAAGCCAGTGATGAACAGCTTGCCGCCTTCTCTGCCGACGATCAGGGACATGCAGAAGTCGTTTTCGATCTCTATGGACCCTACATCGCCTACAACAATGCGTATGGGTGGATGATCTGGAATGGCACCCACTTCACTGCCTCCATTCAGCGCATCAATACCTTGATCGTTGATGTGTTGCGACGACGGCAAAGAGCAGCCGCACATCTCGAACATACCGACCTGGCGAAAAAATCGAAGGCGATGGCAGGAACCGTTGCCGCTACCCGTAGCCTACTTGAAAATCTCTGTTATGTCGAGGTGGATGAGTTCGATGCTGAACCCGACTTGATCAATACCCTCTCGGGGATCGTCAACCTGAGAACCAAAAAGCTGCTCCCTCACGATGTGAGATACCGCTTTACTTGGTGTTCACCCGTTCGCTACAACCCTGATGCTGACGGCTCCCTCTGGCTCGATTTTATCAGTGCAACGGTTGCCACTGGCGATATGGTCGGATATCTGCAAGAAGCACTAGGCTATTCGATCACTGGACACACCAGCGAAGAAATCCTTTTCTACATCTTCGGGCCCCCACGAGCTGGAAAAGGCACGGTCTCTGAAACCCTTCTTTCCCTCTTCCCTCGACCTATCACCATTGAGGTGGACTTCAACACCTTCACCGCCAAGCGCGAAGGCGACGCACAAAACTTTGATCTGGCACCCATGAAAGCCGCGCGGCTCGTCTTTGCCAGTGAAAGCAACAAATACCAGTCATTGAACCCCGCAAAGGTCAAGGCGTTGACCGGTGGTAATCTTGTATACTGTTCGTTCAAACACAAAGACATGTTTAACTACCGACCACAATACACCGTCTGGTTAAGCTCTAATCACAAAGTCAATGCTGATGCTGACGATGACGCACTGTGGGGACGGGTGAAGGTCATTCACTTTCCCTACTCTCAGCTTGGCAAAGAAGATACCAGCCTTAAACGGCGCATGCAGTCACCCGAAAATCTAGAGTATGTGTTGGCCTGGCTCGTTGAAGGTGCATATCAGTGGTATCAGCACGAGGGGCAAGGACTTCCAACACCTGATGCTGTCACCGATATCACCCACGCTCACAGAGACGCGCAAGACTCTGTAGGCTTGTGGCTCGAAGAGTGCTGTGAACAAAAGGCCGGTGAGTGGATACACAACGCAAAGATTTACACATCGTACAAGGACTGGTGCATAGAGAACGGCTATGAACCCAAGAAGCTCACAGGCTTAACACAATCCATAGCAGCGCACGGTTATGAAGTGGGTATTCGAGGATACATACCTGGAACACAAACGAGGACACGAGGCATTCGAGATCTCGGTTTAATATAGCTGCCAGTACTTTCCTGGACGGGACATTTTGCATAAAAGTGTCCCGTCCTTTCTTTTGGCTTCCTGAGCGAGTTTATGGCCTTTTTTGCGATTTATGGGACACTTTGGGACACCAATTCCCGACAATTTCTCTAGGCATTCTTTGGCTAACAACTTTCCGGTTTTTGGTGTCCCAAAGTGTCCCATAAAGGAGTAAAATGCCCTTGAACTGGCTTCCAGTGGGGCTTTATCTTATGGGACACTTTTTAGAGCAGTTTTGTATTGCTATCCAGGTGGGGGATGGTGACTGCTGTCGGTCGTAACCCTGATAGAATATGAGCAAAATGTAGGCTCGTACCTTTGCCATATTTAGGAACCGTAGGTCCCGACGACGGTAGCTGGACGAGCTGCACTATTGCCCGACGCATCGGGGGCCTGTGTCATCGTGAGTATCGGATCTGGCTGATAGACTGAGGAACAGCTGGAGACCTGCAGAAAGAAAACCATATCATCTGTCAGTGTGCTTTGCAAAGAAGTATTGCCGGATTGACTCATAGACCTGTTAGCGGCAAACCTTTCTGGCAATTGTTCACCTGAGTACAAAATAATCTACGATCGGCTTCTGGCCCTATTTCTGCTCAGAATTAATGTTTAGATAGCTGAGCAGTTCATCTAGTTGAGGGTTGTTTTGTGTTCCTTTTAGCACGTCCACTGGAATTTCCTTGCCATTCCTTTGCACAAAGATAGCTTTTAGTGGAAGGACTGTACTGGATGGTTGATTAAACGCGTCAATGTAATATTTTAACCTATCCAGATCAGTGAGCCATTCCTCGAATTGATGGTCGGGTCCATGAGCCATTCGTAGGCGAATAGCTACGATGTCCGTTTCTGAGGGAGGTGGGGCGGCTTGGTGAGGGAGAGTATCGTGTGTGGTGCTCCTTTCTCTCCACCGCCTTTCGACCGCGTCAAGCAATGCAATGATGGATGCAACACCTGCAATCTTATCAAATACTTTGGAAACAAGATCGCCCCAATCGAGAGGTGTGCTGCTTGGTTTCTCTCTTATGAGAGGGGGAGCTTTTACCCCTGTAGAAGGTGCTTGCCATATCTGTACTGTAGTATCCTGGCTTCCTGAAGCAATGCGGCTCCCATCGGGCGACCATGCTACAGTACGGATAATATCGCTATGTCCTAAATAGGTGAGGAGAGTCTTGCCATTAGAAGCATCCCAGACATGTACTGTTTTATCAAAACTTCCAGAGGCAATAAGCTTTCCATTGGGTGACCAGCTCACACTCACTACCTCCTTAGTATGAGTTGGGTACACAAGAAGGGGCGCACCAGTAGCTGCATCCAAGACGTGTGCCGTATGGTCGTGACTTGCAGTAACCAGGCGTTTACCATCAGGAGACCAGGCAACGGCATGTACAGCAATTTCAAGTGCTCTATAGAATTCTATCCTATAACCTGGCTCGCTTCTATAGAAGCCTAAGCTGCGCATAAAGTTTTTAATGATAACACGTTTGTTATTTATATGACCGCGATAGATGAAGATGGTAGCACCGGTGGAAGCATCCCAAATTCTTACTGTCCCCTCACGACCCGCAGAAGCGATACGTCTGCCATCCGGTGACCAGGCAGCGGCATAGACTCCAGCTGTATCAGATGCTACGCCAGTGGCATGCTTCCTGTAAATAAGAAGGGTAGCGCCTGTAGTAGCATTCCAAATCTTCACTATCCCACCATCATATGCCGAGGCAATATACTTCCCATCTGGAGACCAACTGACATCAAACATACGTGCGTGATTCTCTTTATCGTAAGTAAGGATGGCAATGCCTCTAAAGGGGTCTAAGACCTCTGCATATCCACTACGATATGCAGAAACGATACGACTACTATCAGGCGACCAGCATACGCCATATACATTGCCAGATACTGCGGTAGAGGGATTTTTTGGGTGAGCAAAGAAAGTGCTGCCTTTGGAAGCATCCCAGACAAGTGTTTTATTGTCATAACCTGTAGAAGCGATGTACTTACCATTGTGTGACCATGCGAGGGCACTTAGGCTTTGCTTATGTTCCTGATAAACAAGGAGAACTGTACCAGGCAGCGGATCTTTCATCGATTTGCTCCTTCAATTGACCTATCAGTGCTTCTTTGACAGAAGGGTGTGACATTGTCGTAAGCGGGCTTCCCAAGGGGACAACGTAACGAATCAATCACTTTGTGTATTTTGCCACAAAGGTTGGCCCCGTTGCCACAAAAGGGATGCCACGAGTACAGGTACGACGTGCAGAACAGGCAAGATTTTGCGTGAAATAGGGAACAATTTTCTTGGCAAGGGTATGCTTCCGAAATCGCAGAAGCGGCAAACCTTGCTGCCAATCCCACCTTGAGAACCTGAACAATTCAAGCTCAGTTTGCGGTTAATCTTCATGACAATCGGGGCTTACCTTGATGGCAAGTTACAGTCAGCGTTGTGGTTGATACGCTGCAAGTGGACAGACCCATCTATTGGTTCTCCTGGCAGAGAGTCTCATAAGATTATAAGATACTCTAATCATCTTATGATTTTACACTCTTACAATGATACTATAAGATAGTTAGATGTTACGATCATTCAATGTGTTGACAATCTTACGCTAAACACATATGATTATCTTGCCATCTTATTTTCACTACTGAAAAGAGGGAGTCATGAATAAAGTAGCGCTGGTGAATGAAAAGGGGGGAGTAGGGAAGACCCCCACGGCAATTAATTTAGGTTATGCTCTTGCGCGCAAAGGCCGTCGCATCTTGTGGGTAGACCTTGATCCACAAGCCAGTTTAACGAAGTATTTTTTAGATGATGGGTACAAAAATTTAGAGCTTACAATGTATCACGCCCTTATTCAGGGGAGGAGAATAACGCCTGTTGTTGTTACTGAGCGGTTGCATCTTTTACCTGCAAAGAATGATGCTGTACCCCTGGTAAATGCAGAGGTTGAGCTTCCGCAGAAATTTCGCTTTGATTATCAGAAGCGGTTGGAAAAAATACTTAAGCTCTACTCTGAATATAACGACATTATCATAGATACGCCTGGGAATGTATCTTTATTTACCGTTCTTGCTCTTGCTTCTGCTAATCTGGCTATTATTCCTGTTAAGACCGAACGGGCCGCAGAGCAAGCCACAGACGACATTATGGAGCTTATCCAGCAAGTAAAAGGAGAGAGTGAAAGCCCAGGACTGAACCCCAATCTAACGCTGTGGGGGATACTCCCGACTATGTATGAGGGAAGAGTGAGCCACCATCAGCAAGTACTTCAAATCCTCCAATATAAATACAATGGCCTTGTGTATGCCGAGCCGTCCAGGAAGACAGACGCCTATAATAAAGCCCATGCGTTAAAGTCAGATGTAAGTGAGCTAGATAGAGAGCTAGGGAACTATTGGAATGGAATAGCTGAAAGCGTGATCCAGAAAGGACAGTGAGTATGGCAAAAGCGAAGGTACCGAACATTTACACTCAAACCGTACAGCAGGCCGAGCAAAGCAGCCGTGTCGCCGAAACGGTGCCGGATGTGTTACCGGAGCAGGTACAACAGGCAGATCAAACCGTGCTAAATAAAGCGATCCAGGCCAAAGGCCGGACACTAAAACAGGCTGCGTTTGCAATAGGGCGCGAACGGGAGCGAAAGCTAGACCGGCTAGCGTTTGAGTATAACGAGCAGCGAAGCACCAGGATAAACAGAAATGATATTGTTCGTTTTATGATTGACAGGTTGGTTCTTGATGACCTCTTATCCGTAGATTTGCAGGAGTATAAAAAGTAAGAGCATGAGATGATGAGAGCATGAGAGTATCTTATAATAAGAGTGTAAGATACTCTTACTGTTTTTATGTTCGTAGCGCATCATCCATCAACCGATGAAGAGTAAGAGAATATACCTATGGATATCGATAATGGCGATGAAGAAATTACTATCGATTGGGAACAGGAAGCCATAATCTACCAGAGTGCACTGGAAGCAGCATTGCAACTTCAACGGGACTTGGAGCAGACCGTCAACCAGTTACAGGAGAGATTCACACAGCAGATCACCTACACCAATGGGGCTATTAACGATCTGGAGACTAAGATACTCAAACAAGAACAGACGCTCAGTTGGCAGAAGCAGGAAATCAACCGCTCGCAGAAACGAGTTCAGAGACAAAAGGAAGAAATCAGCTGCTTACAGAAACGAGTTCAAGAACAAAAGGAAGAGATCAACCAGAAAGACAACACGATCGCTCAGCTGCAACAAGCCTCCAAGATCTTGCAGAAGGCACTACGGAAACAGAACGAAGACTCTACACGCGAGTAACCGGCGCACCAGGAAACCCGCGAACGCTTGTGGTGGGAGCAAACTACACGTGCCTATTATTGAAAGGACATGTATGAGGAAGAAGGACAACTTAAGCGAACAGGATCATGCCAACATTGCCAAATACCATCAGAAGACGCTGTGGAACGAGGCGATCACGATGGACTATCTGACCCCGCAACAGGTGGCAGAACTCTACCATGTCACGGAGTCAAGCGTCTATCACTAGATCAGGGAGGGATGGCTAGAGGCTGATAAGGTCTACGGCAAGAGTGCAAAGGTTGGACGCTACCACATCTCACCGCTGGTCCTCTCCGAAATGGACCAGCAGCGCGATCGGATGATTGAAGAGAGCAAGCGGTACTGGATGAGGTTGTATGTGAAGCTCGGCATGAAACAGCGGAAATAACGGACGATCAGAACTCCCGGTGCCAGAAACTCAGAGAAGAGGTTGGGGCCATGCACGTGTGTATGGGATTGGCACTATGCATGGGTAGTAGCGCCCGCTCCACAGGCCCGCGCCAGAATGTTTAGGTACTTAATTCGGTACTTATCAGCAATCGGTACCAGGTCAGCGCGATGTACTCAATTGCATCATGAGGAAATGCGCTAGCTAACAAGGACGAGCTGAGGCCAGTTAACAAGCTTTCTCCATAGCAAGCCATAGAATTATCGTTATAAACTTATAACTTGCTGCCAATTTCATCATGATGCAATGTCACGGAAATACTGTCATCGGTCACGAAAATAGACAAATTGGTACGAGAACCCCTTGTAATTTACGTACCAGTGATGTATACTGTACTTAATGACAATGTGTTATTGTAGTACAAGATTAAGAGAGGAACTGGTAGTATGGCGAAGGTCTGGTTAGAGGAACGCCTCAGTGTTTTACTCCCTGCTCTTTCCGTCCTTGGCATCGCTGCCGAGGCGGAGATCGCGCGCTTGTGTGAGGATGAGATCGCGGCATGGCGCGCGCGGCCTACCATGAAGAAGGCCAGTGCATTGCGGCCTGTCATGACCGCCGCTCGCAACGCGATCAAGCAGCTTCCTCTCACGCAAGAGAACCGCTATAAGGATGCACGGTCCGGACAATGGCAGCACATCGCGCTAAAATATATGAATTTCACCGATGAAGAATGGGCCGCAATGAATGCCATTAGCGATGAAAAGTTTCAAGAGCGCCTGGAAAACCAGCAAGTGATCGATCATCCACAAGAGGTCGTGCAGCGTGTTGAAAAGTTGCTGCATAGTGATCGTTGGGATGACCTGGTAACGGGTTTAGCCGTGGTCACAGGGCGACGGTTGACCGAGATCCTCAAAACGGGCCGGTTTTTTCCGCGCAGCATGTACACCGTGATCTTTGACGGCCAACTCAAGCGCAAGGATATCGCCCTTGAGCCGTATGAAATCCCTGTCCTGGTGAATGCGGAACTGGTGCTGGCAGCGTG
>Ga0137365_10004550_pt1 | contig 11111 bp, 10 predicted proteins | sample SagtaG_9_FD_104799 | JGI IMG/M metagenome (GOLD analysis project Ga0137365, IMG submission 104799) | Vadose zone soil microbial communities from Sagehorn Ranch, Mendocino, California, USA - Sage1_L_40_16 metaG | ecosystem: Environmental > Terrestrial > Soil > Vadose zone | place: USA... | reverse complement strand
TGACCGAGCCGGGATCGAACTCCTAGGGAGCGCTATGCAGCGCCGAAAATGCAAAATGACGGACATCGATATCATTCCCGTTCAGCGCTTGGATTTCCTTGTTTCTCCCCTGCCATGGTCGTTCGCTGCCGACCGGCGCACCGAGATCGAAGACTATTTCACGCATTTGCGGCGCGCGAAGCCCCAATTGTGGAACGGGCGCGTCCTGGTGCTGCGCGATTTTGAGATTTCGGACACCATGCTGCGGGGCACTTTGTTCGAGACTGACTACGCAAGTTTCATCGCTTGGCGTGATTGGGGTTTTCCCGACCGCGACGTCCGGGCGTGCTTCGCGATGGGGGCGTTGCTATCCTGCGACAGCGCGTTCGTGTTGGGCGTCATGAATGCCCACACCGCCGGTGCCGGAGGGATTTACTTTCCGGCCGGCATGCCCGACCCGCGGGATGTTGTCTGCGGCCGTGTCGACTTCGATCGCAATGTCCGACGGGAGATTGCCGAGGAAACCGGTCTCAGCGTTGACGGCACTACAGCTGATCCGTGGATGGTTGTGCTCGCGGGCCAGAGTGTCGCGCTCATCAAGGTATTCCGATTCCGCAAGTCCGCGACCGAGATGCGCGCGAGCATTCTGGACCATCTAAAAGACGAGGCCCTGCCTGAACTTTCCGACGTTCACATTGTTCGCGCGCCTTCCGATTTCAAACCGAGGATGCTTCCATTCGTCAGAGCGTTCCTTCTGCATTTTTGGGCTCGCGATTGCGAGCGATGAGGTCTGTTTTCGCGCGGACGACTCGCGCCCGAGGACTATCTTCAGACCTACGAAATGGTGGCCTCGGCGGTTCGGCATGGTCGCGGCTTTCGCTGCGGTGTACCATCTAACGAGATTCGCTTGGTCTGTGCGGCATGACCCTCGTGGTTGTTTCAATCTATCTCGCGGCCGTTCTCTTCTGCGTCGGGACGACGGCGTGGATCCTGCGAGCTTGGACCCGCAGGCGGTATTGGCATAAGAGCCCGAGCGACCTGCATTACGTGGTCGCGGGTACGGCACTGCTGCTGAGTGCGGGAATTGGAGTCGCAGTCGCGTCACAAATCGTGGTGGCCCTCGGCTACCCGCCAGCCCCCTAGCGGCCTAAGTTACCATGGTGGCAAACACTGTGGGCAGCAGCTCCCGTGGCCCGTCGATCTGCGTTCAATTTTTGTTCGCTCTTGAAATCTGTTGCCCTTCACCTACGAATCGTCACGCGCCTAGGCCTGGTCGGCTTGACACCAACTGGCGCAAGCGGTTCCAAACGGTACCTGCGAAAACGACCGATCGACGAGGAGGGGCGGAGTGAGCGAGCTAGTGCAATTTCTCTGCAAAGGCGACCATCCGGTCGAAGCGAGCCTGCGCGAAAAAACGCGCGCGGCCTTGAAGGAAACCATCGCGAGCGGTCATGTCCGCATCAAATTCACCGACACGCGAGGGGGCACTGAACTTGGCGTGCCTATCGACCGGAGCCGCTCCGACTTGCGCGCGATCGAGAGCGACAATGGGTCTGCCGAGATCAGAGTCGTGGGGGACCTGACGCTCGATTATGTTGGAGTCACCTGTGTCGCCCGCATCGATCTGGCGACGCTCCAAGGTGAGGGGCATCTCGAAGTGCGGTGAGGCATCAACCTCGCAGCGCGAGAGGGTGATAGGTTCTCAGCGGCCGACGCCGGCATGCGCGCATCGGTCCAGGCCGGATCCACTCGCTGACCTCGCTGCCTCGAATCCGAAGCCTAGCAGGGACACTCGCCACAGACGGCCCAAAATCCGCGCGGGCATCGGGGCGGCGCTCGGCGATGACCGTTGCCGGCCCACTCCGATCGTAGCGTCGCCTTCGCGGACTTGATGATCGTGCACATCCGACCCGGATACTCCCACCAGCATACCAAGATGCGGGCCTCGGCCCCCCATGCCAGCAAACTGCTGAACAGGACTATGGCCGCGAGGGCCGCGATCGGCCGCCAACGATTCATGGCTGTAGCCACCACGCGATCGTCGCGCAGGGACGCTCGCGCGCGCCGCGAGCGCCCAGTCGTCCGCCGCGCCGCCAGCAGCAGGATGAACTCTCGCCGCCTCACGTTGGACATGGGGTTTCTTGCCTAGGGCCCTGTCGCGTCCGTCACCAACGACCCAGCAGGCGGCGGACCGCACTCGGTTGGCTTGCACACTCTAACGAGAGGCTGTGCAATAGCACTTCTAAGAACCCGCGTCGTCCGCTCACGGCCGGGTATTGAGGTCATGCGGCAAACGCTCGATTGACGAGCACGTGTGGGTGCGGATCGCGCGCATGCATCGGCTTGGGGCCATGAATTGCCATCTCGGCATCGCTTTTCCGCCCAAATCGTGGGTAGCATAGGCGGTGTCAAGTGGGGGCGCGTGATTACCACGCTGGGGAGCGCAGTAATCCGCCGGGATTGGGGATCAGCAAAATTGACACGACGAAACCGGTCAGCACTCGTTGCTGTACTCGCTTGCGCGAGTCTGTTCGCCGTTAGCCAATACGCTGCGGCCAGGACCACTCACGGCGGCAAAAGCTCGTCCGCCGCGACGGCGAAAGCCGGGGGTAAGGTCGCGAAGTCCGCGGGAAAGAAGGCGGCCGCGCGCAAGTCCAAGGACGATAAATCGGCCTCCAAATCCGCGGTGCCGCAGATACCGCTGGCGCCGGGGCCGGCGCCCCAGACGTCGCAGGCCGAAATCGCGCAGGTCAAGAGCGCCATCGAGGCGCTGCGCCACGGCGGCGCCAGCAAGGCGACCGAGGTTGCCGCCACGATCTCCGACCCGGTGGCGCGCAAGCTCGTCGAGTGGATGATCCTGCGCAGCGACCACAGCGGCGCCGACAGCAAGCGCTTTCTCGCCTTCATCGCCGCCAATCCGGGCTGGCCGAACCTCACCATGTTCCGCAAGCGCGCGGAGGCGATGCTTTGGAACGAGAACCCCAAGCCGGCGCAGGTCTTGAGCTTCTTCAAAGACTCGCCGCCCCAGTCGGGCACGGGCCACCTGGTGCTGGCGCGCGCGCTCATCGCGCAGGGCGACACCGAAGGCGCCAAGCCGCTGATCCGCGAGGCCTGGCGCTACCACACGCTCTCCGCCGAAGTCGAAAAGCAGGGGCTCGAGCGCTATTCCGAGTTTCTCAGCCGCGCCGATCACAAGGCGCGCATGGAGAAGCGGCTGGTCGCCGGCGACACTGAAGCGGCGTTGCGGATGGCGCGCCGGCTCGGCGGCGCCGATCTCGCGATCGCGCAAGCGCGCGTCGCGCTCATCCGCAAGGCCGGCAATGTCAGGAAACTGCTCGACGCCGTACCGGCCGATGCACGCCAAGATCCGGGCTATCTGTTCGCGCACGCGCACGTTCTGCGCCACGAAAACAAGATCGCCGAGGCGGCGCAGGTGCTGCTGTCCGCGCCCTGCGACCCCGCGCAGGTTCCCGATGGCGAGGAATGGTGGGTCGAGCGGCGCATCATGGCGCGCAAGCTGCTCGACATGGGCGACGCCCGCTCGGCCTATCGGGTGGTGGCAGAGGGGGCCGAGCCGACCAAAGAAAACTCGCGCATCGAGCGCCATTTCATGGCGGGCTGGATCGCGCTGCGCTTTCTCGATGACCCGGAAACTGCGGCAACCCACTTCACGCGCATCCAGGACGTGACCCGCCATCCGACCTCGCACGCGCGCTCTCACTACTGGCTCGGGCGCGTGGCGGAAGCGTTGCACCAGCCGGAGCGGGCGCGCGCCGAGTATGAGACGGCGGCGCGCGGTTCGGCCGCTTATTACGGACAGCTCGCCCGCGCGAAGCTGGGACTTCCGGCGCTCGCGCTGGCGCCGCCGCCGCCGAAGCCGGACAAGGAGGCCGAGGCCGTACGGCTCGAGCTCGTGCGCGCGCTGGAGATCCTTTACGCGCTCAAGGAACGCCAGCTGGTCATCACGCTGATGGCCAGCATCGGGGAGTCGAGCAACGACGCCGGCACGTTGTCCGCGCTCGGCGAATTGGCGGAGCAGTACGAGGACGCGCGCGGCATGCTGCACATGGGCAAGGGCGCGCTCGCGCGCGGCTTGCCGCTCGACTACTACGCGTTTCCGACCGTTGGCGTGCCGCGCTATTCGCCGATCGGCCCCGGCATCGATGTCGACAATTCGATGCTGTTTGCCATCATTCGCCAGGAGAGCGCGTTCGATCCGTCCGACTGGTCGCACGCGCAGGCGATGGGTCTGATGCAGGTCACGCCGGAAGCCGGGCGAGATACGTGCAAGCGCTTCAGCTGCAAGTACGACTTCAAGCGCCTGAGGACCGACTCGCCGTACAATTTGCAGGTCGGCGCCGCCGAGCTCGCCGGCTTGCTACAGGACTATCGCGGCAACCACATCCTGACGTTCGCGGGCTACAATGCCGGGCGCGGGCGCGTGCAGGACTGGATGGCGCTCTTCGGCGATCCGCGCGACCCGAAGGTCGATCCCATCGACTGGGTCGAGCGCATCCCGTTCATGGAAACCCGCAACTATGTGCAGCGGGTGATGGAGAACATGCAGGTCTATCGCGCGCGCTTCGGCGACAAGCCGCCGCTCGTCTCCGATTCCGACCTGCGGCGCGACCTGCGCCGCGACGCCGCGGCACACTGACCGGGCGCCAACCCTCGTTTCGTCCGCTCCCGGGATTAGTTGATGAAATCGACCTTGATTCCTTTGTGGACCATTTTTCCTAGCGCCTGAGCGTCCCAATTGGTGAGGCGCACGCATCCGTGCGACTCGGCCTTGCCGATCTTCTGCGGCTCCGGGGTGCCATGAATGCCGTAGCCGTCGCCGAGATCGATCCAGGTATTGCCAACCGGATTGTTGGGGCCGGCGGCGATGGTGAAGGGCTTTTGCGTCTTCACGCCCTTGAAGTGGAGCTTGGGCGTGTAGTGATAGGTCGGATTCTCCACGACGGAACGAATGGGCAGCGTACCGCTCGGGGCGGGCCGCTCCTCGCTGCCGACCGACGCCGGGTAAAAGCTTATCAGCTTTCCATCGCCGCCCAATGCGCGAACGGTGCGTTGGGATTTGTCCACCACGACTTTTGCGATCTTCGCCTCCGATGGCTTCTTCGCAACGTTCGGCACCATGATTTTGGTGCCGGCGGTTTCGAGCGACGCCTTGGGGTTGAGCCGCGTCAATAGACCCGGGTCGATGTGGAATTTTTCGGCGAGCAGCTCACGCGGGCCGGTGAAGTTGAGGTTCTTCAGCTCCGCCTTTTTTTAGACGGCGGAATGGTCTTGTTGAAAGGGCCCTTCACGTCCGCTGGCTGAATTTCGTATTCGACGAGCACCGGGTCGCTGGATGTCGCCGTCAGGCGCTCCCAGGTTTGCGGGTCGAGGTTGCCGCTCGGCTTGATTCCGTTCCCGTCCTGAAACGCGGCGACAGCCTTTTGATAGTTGCTCCCGGTCTTGCCGTCGATCTGGCCCGGCGAGAAGCCGGCGCGATCGAGCAATATCTCGGCCTTGATGAGCGCGGCCGCGCTGGGCGGGCGCGCGCGTCCCTTGCCGGACGGTGCCGACAGCTCCGCCGCATTGACGGCTTGCGCATCGAGCGCTGGCGCGGCGCTCGCCTTGGCTTTGCTCGCCTTGGCGCTCGCCGCACCCGACATCATCAGGACCGCGCTGGCGCAGATGAGGGCCGCAGTCACGACTCTGCCGATGGACATGCCGATCGACGACGGATCGACGCCCAGCTTGCCCCTGCGCCGCCTCCGGAGCGCCCAAGTCCGGTTCTTGGCGCCTGAGCCGGCGGCTCCGAGCACGTCGTCGAGCATTGCCATGGTCAGCTCCTGGTTTCGTGGAAGAGGATCAGCGCGCAGGCGCACGAAGGCAGATATGCGTCGCTAGGTGTGGCCGAACGGCAAGAGCATGAGGACGGTGCTCAAAACGACCCCGAGGGCGCCGGAGGGCCCGTAGCGCCAGCCGGAGCTGTGCGGCCGGCGGGCCCAGGCAGGGATCAGGATGAGGGTGATCGGGGGAAGAGTATCAGGCGACATCGAGCACTCCCTGAGCCGCCATGATCCGGATGGTCGCGTTTCCAAGTGGAACAATGCCCATTTCGCGCGCTGGCGGCAAGCAACCGCTTCGCCTTGCCGAGGCGGTCCCTTTTGATTGCACGCCGCAAGTGCGACCGACGTACCTCAAAGGAGAAATGCCGCAGGCACTGCGCCAACGAATCGTGACACTCGGAGAAGTTGCTCTCTTCTGCCCCTCCGTGCACCTGTTTGTTGAGCTGCTCGGACGCCAACCCTATGGCCGCGTCGGGAAGTCGTTGCGAGGCCTAGGATTTGGCCGGCGAAATTAGCAAGTTTCAGTCCCCCCGTTTTCCGCTGAGGTGTGGCAAATCTATCACCGTCAGAATTGATCCTTCATCTAGAATACAAGTCAGTCTCAGGGGGCGTGGCGATGAAAAAGCGAGTGGTGATCGCGTTTTTTGCCACTTCATTGACGGCCGGGGTGTCCTTCGCCGCCGATTGGCCGCTGATGGGACCGCAGCTCTATCCGTCGGGCCCTCTCACGGCCGTCGAATGGACGGGCCTCTATTTTGGAGTCAACGCCGGTTACGGTTGGGCACAGAGCTCATCAACTGTTGTAATTGGCGGTGGATTGCCGGGCGGGACGACGACGCCACTTGGAGCCGGCCCGAACGAGCTCAGCGGGACAAGTTTGATTGGCTTCGGGAAGCTCCGCGGCGCGATCGCTGGCGGTCAAATGGGTTTTAATTGGCAGGCCGGCATGGTCGTCTTCGGCGCCGAGGTTGACGCGCAATGGTCAGGGCAGCAGGACAGCGCCCTAGGCGTGAAGATCCGATCGCTCACAACGGGACGGGCTCGCGTCGGTTTGGCCTTTGACTGGCTGATGCCGTACGTGACCGCGGGTGGCGCCCTTGTCAACGCGCGAGACGATTTGACCCTGCCGGCCGTGGGAGTGACCGCAAGTTTTCCGCCGCTGTCGAATACCTCGCTCGGATGGACGGCGGGCGCCGGTGTCGATGTCGCGTTATCAAGCAATTGGTCGGCAAGACTCGAGTATCTTCACATCGAGGCCAACGATGTCACTTCAAGTGTAGCGATACCCGGTTTCCTTGGCGTGGGGATTGCGGCAGAGACCGCCGCATATCGCGATAATATCGTACGTGTCGGCTTGAACTACCGGATAGGTCCCCGCGGCGGTCCCGGGGTGCTCGAGAGGCGCGTGCTGCCGGGCTCGGCTTATGCGGTGAATTATGATTTCTTGCCGAGCGCGGTGGTGTTCGCGGACAAAGCAAAACCGGCCAAGCAGCCACAGGCCGCGCCTGCACCTGTCGTTGCGGCATCGAGCGCTGCAGCATCTACCGCCACAGCACCTAGCGTTACAGCACCTGTTGTTACGGCAGATGCTGCGCCGGAGACCTCTTCGATTACGCTTCCGCAAAGGCCCGCGAAGTCGGCTTTCAAAAACTTTGACGAAATAGGAGCCCTTGAGGATAGCGAGACGACTGCAAATCAAATTGAGCTTCCCAAGGCTTCTTCTTCGAAGAAACGGCGAGAAAAAGAAGAAGATGAGAGCCAGCGATTGAAGCGCATCATGGCGATTTGCGCCGGTTGCTAGGCCATAGTTGAGGTTGCCTCCAGACGCGGCGTCATCGCTTAGGCTCAGTCCGTGTTGCTCTCCACGCGGAGATCCGCGAAAACCGACCTCGTCCGTTCAGTGCCATTGTCGACCGGAAGTTCAATGTCGCGGTTGCACCCCGGGATTTCCGAGCCGCATCGGAAGGCCGTGCTGATACGCGACGATCTGCTCGAACGCCTCGCGGAAATACAGCTCGAAGTTCGTCCATTCGGCCCAGCCGAGATGGGGCGTGCAGAGGACGTTCGGCATGGACAAGAACGGATGATTTGCGTTGGTGATCGGCTCGTGTTCGTAAACGTCAACGGCGGCATAGCCGGGCCGACCCTTGCGTAGCGCGCCCAATAAGGCTCCCGGTTCGATGAGCTCGGCCCGCGCCGTGTTCACGATCAATGCCGTCGGCTTCATCCGATCGAGATCGTCCGCACCGACGATGCCACAAGTGTCGCGGCTGAGGCGCACATGCAAGGACAACACGTCGGACCGCTCGAACAGCGCCTCTTTGCTTGCGGCGCTCGCATATCCCGCGGCGGCCGCTTGCTCCAGGGAGGATTTTCGGCCCCAGACCAGGACATCCATTCCGAGCCCGCGGCCGCCCTGCGCCACCAACTGCCCGATGGCGCCGAGGCCGAAAATGCCGAGCGTCGATCCGCGCAGCCGGTGCGACAGCGTGCAGGGCCATTCGCCGCGCTTCATGCGTTCGGCTTCGAGCGCCACGTTGCGGCGGGACGCCACGATCAATGCAAGCGCGAGCTCGGCCGGCGCAACCGGCGAATTGCTCTTGCCGGTCGCGACCGCAATCCCGAGCTCGGTGCAGGCGGCGAAGTCGATCATCTTGGAATTGCGGCCGACGAGCGCGATGAGCTTGAGCTTCGGCAGCCTTTCGAGCAGCGCGCGGGAAAATTCGACGCGCTCGCGTATCGAGACGACGACGTCGGCATCGCAAAGGCGTTCGACGAGCTGGGTCAAATCGCGCGCCGGCTCACGAAAGCGTATGACGTCGTGATGGCGGATCAGCGAAAAACATTCGAGCTGATCGACCATGTCTTGATAGTCATCCGGAATGACGATTTTCATGAAGCTCACCCGCCTCACGACTCATGCGGGAGGTGATCGCGAAGGAGCCGGCCGTAGCCGGAAATGCCGCCGCCGGTCTTGATGAGGCGCAGACCCGCCCACAGGCTGACGGCATTGTTCGCAAGCACCGGCTTGCCCAGTTCGCGCTCCAGCCGCTCGACCACGCTCATGGCCGGCCAATTTCCGCCCGGCATGATGACGGCGTCCGCGTCCGGCCGGTCGACCCGGCGGGCGAGCTCGTAGGCCGCCTCCGGCCCGGTCCGGCCGAGCTCGATCGAAGCCACGAACCCTATCACCTCGCTATGGACGACCTTGAAACCGCTCATCTCCATGAAGTCGACCATGGGCTTGTCCATGGTCTTGCTCCACGGTGCGCCGATGGCGATCGCCTCGACGCCGAGCCGCGTGAGCGCGTCGACGAACGCGGTCGCCGCCGTGGTGGCGGGCCGGCCCGAAGCATCCTCCATGCGCTTGATCAGCTCGCGGTCGTAGCCCTTGCCCTTGGCGAGGGTGGGGGCGGTCGCTGCAAAAACAATGACGTCGACCTCGGCGTCGCCGAGCTTGCGGCTCTCGCTTTCGAGCTCCAAGACGCAGCGATCCTGTTCCTGCGGGGTGATGTCGCGGTAGGCCACGCGCCCTGTGTGCAGCGAGACGGTCGGCGGCAGCGCCGCGGAAAATTCCGGCTCCTGCACCGTGTTGGAGGAAGGCGTCAACAGGCCGAAGCGATGGGTCTTCTTGACGTAGGACATCCCGCTCTACTGCGAGCCTTCGAGGCCGGCGGCCTTGATGACGGGGTAGAATTTCTCCGATTCCGACTTGATGTAGCGCGCGAATTCTTCGGGGCTCTTGCTGCTCACCGCCTTCGAGCCCTGCTTCAATATCGCGTCCTTGACGTCGGGCATCGCCAGCGCCTTCACCATGCCGCTGTGCAATTTGCCGACGATGTGCGGCGGCACGCCGGCCGGCGCCAGCAACCCGCTCCAGCCGACCACGACCACGCTCGGGTAGCCCGCCTCGGTCGGGGTCGGCGTGTTGGGAAACTGCTCATCGCGCTGCGCCCCGAACGTGGCGATGAGGTCGAGCTTTCCCGTTTCCACCAGATCGGTCACGCCGGCCGTGGTGGTGAATGCGAGCGGAATCTGTCCGGCTATCACGTCGGTGATCGCGGGCGTCTGTCCCCGATAGGGCACGTGCGTCATCTTGATGTCGGCGGTGATCGACAATAACACGCCCATCAAGTGGGTCATGTTGCCGATGCCGAACGAACCATAGTTGACCTGGCCGGGATGGGCCTTGGCCCGCTCGACGAGATCCTTGATCGACTTGATCCCGGACGCGGGATTGACCACGGCGCCCAGCGGGTTGGCGGTGGTCTGGGTGATCGGGACGAAGTCGCGAAACGTGTCGTAGGGCAGCTTCTTGTAGATGAAGGCGTTCGTCGTCACCGCGCTCACCGGCGCGTAGATCAGCGTGTAGCCGTCGGCCGCTGCCTTGGCGCCGGCCTCCATTCCGATGATGGCATTGGCGCCCGGACGATTGTCGACGACGCCCTGCTGGCCCCAGAGCTCGCCCATCTTCTGCGCGAGAACGCGCGCTTGCAGGTCGACCCCGGAGCCGGCCGCTTGCGGCACGATGATGCGGATGGGACGGTTGGGAAACTCGTCTCCCGTCTGCGCCGTGCCGGGAGCGGCAGCCGAGAGCAGCGCCGCACTCGTCAGCGCCGCAAGTAGCGTGCGTCTCGTCATCGGCGCTCCTCCAAATGTTTTTTCTTGCCCGCGTGGTCGTGGGCGCGATGGGTAGCGTGAGCGTACCAGCGCCGGTGGCGGCAGCCTAGTGCGTGCGGCGTGAGCTCGGTGAATAACGGCGCCACAGACTCGGTCGGATTCCCTCCTCCCCGCTTGCGGGGAGAGGTCGCAAGCCGCACGGTCTCGGCTAACCGCGGGCCGCGGCCAGCGTCGCGCGCTCGGCCTGAGCGCGCCGCGGCGCGCGCAGCATCTCCATGAGTTTTCGCACCGAGCCGAGCTTTTCCAGATCGCCGACGGCGTCGATCGTGCCCGCGATGGCGGATGGGCTGAGCACGCCGTCCGCATAGGTGCGGAATTTTCCCTCGATCTCTCCGCGCGACAGCGGGTTCTCGGCCGAACCGCGAGGATGATCGCAGCGCGCCTTAAGCGTCGCGCCGTCGCTTTCGATCTCGACCACCGCTTGCACGCCCGAGAGCGTCGCATCCGCGCGGAGCTCGATCTGCTCGGCGGCCGCGCGCCGCATCTTCGGATCGTCGTAACGGGCGGGCTCGAACTGGGCGAGCGTGAGCGCTTGATCGTGCAGGATCACCGCCGCGGTGTAATGGCCGGAAATCAGCGCGTCGAACTTCCCCTTGTATCGCGCCAGCTTGC
>Ga0137365_10004547_pt1 | contig 11119 bp, 12 predicted proteins | sample SagtaG_9_FD_104799 | JGI IMG/M metagenome (GOLD analysis project Ga0137365, IMG submission 104799) | Vadose zone soil microbial communities from Sagehorn Ranch, Mendocino, California, USA - Sage1_L_40_16 metaG | ecosystem: Environmental > Terrestrial > Soil > Vadose zone | place: USA... | reverse complement strand
TGATGATGTCCTGGGTGCTGTACCGCCGCGGCGAGCACGCCGCCGCCGACGGGGACGCCGCCACGGCCGCGGGCCTGGCCGCCGCCGCGCGCCGTGAAGGCGGAGACCTCCCCGGGCCGATGTTGGCGGCCATCTTCCAGCAGGAAGCGCACGCCCACGCGCTCGACGGCGCCGAGGCTGCCTGCCTCGCCGCCCTGGACCAGGCCCTCGAACGAGCCGCGTCCCCCGACGATCCCGGAGACGCATCCAGCGGTCACGGCTCCTTCTGCACCCCCGCCTACGTGGAAATGCAGCGCGGCCGGTGCTGGCTCCGGCTCGGCCAGCCGGTGAAGGCCAGGGCCGCCCTCGACGGCGCGGTCCGGGCTCTCCCGCCTGTGTACCGGCGGGATCGCGGCGTCGCGCTCAGTGCCCTCGCTGCCGCGTGCGCCGCTCTCGGCGAGCCCGATGAGGCGGCTACCGCAGCGATCCGGGCCCTCGAGGTCGCCCGCGATGCCGGGTCGGAGAGAATCGTCAGCATGGTGATACCGGTCGCGACCGCACTGGCTCCCTATCGCCACCTGGAAGCCGTCACTCGGCTTTACGAAGCCCTCGCCGATACCCGCGGCGCCTGATGGCCTCTCCTGCCGAGCTCGCCGCGATGCGGCGCGCCATCGCCCTATCCGCTGCCGGGCTCGGCACGACGAGCCCGAACCCCCCGGTCGGATGCGTCCTGCTCGGTCCTGCGGGCCAGATCATCGGCGAGGGATACCACGAGCGCAAAGGCGAACCGCACGCAGAGGCGCAGGCTCTGGCCGCCGCCGGGCCGCTCGCGGACGGCGCGACCGCCATTGTCACCCTGGAACCGTGCAACCACCAGGGCCGCACGCCTCCATGCCGTCAGGTCCTCATCGACGCCGGCATCCGGCGGGCTGTCGTCGCCGTCATCGACCCGACCTCCCGCGGCGAAGGCGGCGTGGCCGTAATGCTTCAGGCGGGCGTCGACGTGGAAACCGACGTCCTGGCCGATGAGGCCCGGATCATCCTCGGCCGGTGGCTCTTCGGCCTGAAGAACCGCCGGCCCGTCATCACCTGGCCGTACCTGATCACCTGCCACGGCGTCGAGCCTGCGCCCAGTGACATGAGCGGGACCCGCGATCTCCGGCTGAATGCCGACGCGGTGCTATACGCGGACGGTACCGTCCGCGAGGCTGTCCCCGGCACCCACGGCAAAGACATCCTCACCCTCAAGGACCAGCCGCACGGTACCGGCGCGGCAGAGGCCGTCCTGGCCTTGTACAACGGCGGTGTCCGGCACCTGCTACTCGACGGAAACCATGACGTGGCCAGGCCGTTCCTGGTTTCCGGCCTAGTAGACCGGGTAGTCGCGTTCATGCCCCACGGCGCCGCGTCCGACCGGCCAGCCGCCGGGCTGCCGTGGCCGCTGTTGCCGCCCGGATTCGTGATCGCCGGCGCCGCCAGGACAGACGGCTATGTCTGGGTCGACGGGCAGCCCGGCGAGCTACCCTAACGCTGCGCGTACCAAGCGTGCGATGCCCCGCCAAGTCTCAGACCGGCGGGACATCGGCTTGCCTGTGGACGTGGACGCTAACCGACGATTACGACGAACGAGTGCGGCAACCTGTGAGATCAGGCGGGTACGAGAACAGGTGCGTCACGTTCGATAGTCAGCGCAGGCGCTTCCCCTGAAAGCCACTGCGCTATCGGTTCGAAGTAGGCACGAAGCTGCGTTGCATCGGTCGGCCGCACCGGGAAGTCGCTCAAGACGGCATGCAGAGCCCAGGGCTGCGTGATCGAAATCACCTCAATCCCGACTACCTCGTCTGCCGCGTCCAAGTCGACAGACGTATTGTCGTCGAGGTCGCGCGTGCGGGCAACAGGCCCATCGCTGAGCCTGATGTAGAGAGCGCCGACGTTCATGTCGTACTTGAGCTGCATCTTCTCCCTCATTTGCTACTCGTCGGGCCAGGCCAGGGTGATGATCTCCTCCTGGTCCGGCGTTAGCACTATCTTCAGTATGCGGTTTCCGGGTGGCGGCGCGGCTGCCGGTTCCCGCGGCGGCCCGTTGACCGCGCGCTGGACCCTCACCCGACGGTGCCCGCGGACGGCGCGGGGGCGATAGCCGTGACCGTTCGGGTCGTACTTGCCGACGACCAGCCGCTGATCCGGGCCGGCCTGCGCGTGCTCATCGCCGACTGCCCGGACCTCGACGTCGTCGGCGAGGCCGGCACCGGCGCCCAGGCGGTCCAGATCGTCCGGCAGGCCCGGCCCGACGTGGTGGTGATGGACATCCGGATGCCCGGCATGGACGGCATCGAGGCCACCCAGATGATCACGGCCCAGACGATGACGGCCCCGACGATGATGGCAGAGACCGGCCCGACTCGGGTGGTCGTGCTCACCACGTTCGACGACGACGACTACGTGTACGCCGCGCTGCGGGCCGGCGCGAGCGGCTTCCTGGTCAAGGACATGGCGCTGGAGGACATCCTGGCCGCGATCCGCGTGGTCGCGGCGGGCGACGCGCTGATCGCGCCCAGCGTCACCCGCCGTCTCATCGAGCAGTTCGCCAGGCCAGCGCCGGCGCCAGCGCCCGAGCCGCCGCCCCGGCCGGCCCAGCCGCCGCGCGAGCTCCCCAGCGTCACCGACCGCGAGCGCGAGGTCCTCACCCTCGTCGGCCGCGGCCTGTCCAACGGCGAGATCGCCGGTCGCCTGGTCATCAGCACCGCCACCGCCAAGGCGCACGTGGCCCGGCTGCTGGCCAAGCTCGGCGCCCGGGACCGCGTCCAGCTGGTCATCGTCGCCTACCAGGCCGGCCTGGTCTCCCCGTCGGCCGGGCCGCACACGCCGCGGCAGAAATAGTCCCGGCTCCGCTGTCCCCCCGGGCACGCTCCGTTCGTCATGGGCACGACAAGATAGCTGCCAGGAGAAAGGAGCCGCAGATGCAGTACGCCTTGCTGATCTACAGCAAGCCGGGAGCCGCCGAGGCCCTCAGCGCGGACGAGCGGGAAGCCAACCACCGCGAGTACCTGGACATCAAGAAGCTGCCCGGGGTGGTGGGGGGCGCCTCCCTGCATCCGGTCGAGTCCGCCACCACGGTCCGCGTCCAGGACGGGCAGACGCTGGTCACCGACGGCCCGTTCGCGGACACCAAGGAGGTCTTCGGCGGCTTCTACCTGATCGAGGCCGACGACCTGGACCAGGCGACCGCGATCGCGGCGCGGATCCCGGCCGCCAGGATCGGCGGCTCGGTGGAGATCCGGCCGGTCGTCATCGACCGCGAGTAACGGGGCAGGAAACTGATCGAGCAGATCTTCCGCGACGAGTGGGGCCGGGTGCTGGCCTGCCTGATCGGCTACTTCGGCGATTTCGATCTGGCCGAGGAGGCCACTGCGGAGGCGTTCGCGGTCGCGGCGCAGAGCTGGCCGGGTGCCGGGATGCCGGACAATCCCGGCGCCTGGCTGGTCACCACGGCCCGCCACCGGGCCATCGACCGGCTGCGCCGCGACCGCGTGCTGGCCGCCAAGCTTCCCTTGCTCGCGCAGCAGCCACAGGAGGCGGAGGATGTCATGGACGGCCCGCCCATCCCGGACGAGCGGCTCGAGCTCGTCTTCATGTGCTGCCACCCGGCGCTGGCCATCGAGGCGCAGGTGGCGCTGACGCTGCGCGCGGTGGCCGGGCTGACCACCGAGGAGATCGCCCGGGCCTTCCTGGTCCCGGCCGAGACGATGAAGCGGCGGCTGACCCGCGCCAAGTCCAAGATCAAGGTGGCCGGCATCCCGTTCGGCGTCCCGGTCGCGTCGCAGCTGCCGGAGCGGCTCGCCGCGGTGCTCGCCGTCGTCTACCTCATCTTCAACGAGGGTTACGGCGACGCAAACCCGAAGACCCAAACGAGCCGCGGGCCAGGCCTGGCCGCCGACGCGATCAGGCTCGGCCGGGTGCTGGCCGGGCTGCTCCCGGCCGAGCCTGAGGTGCTCGGCCTGCTCGCGCTCATGCTCCTGCACGACGCGCGCCGCGAGGCCAGGTTCGACGGCCAGGACCTGGTGCTGCTGCCGGACCAGGACCGGTCGCGGTGGGACTGGCGGCAGATCGCCGAGGCCAGGGACCTGCTGGACCACGCGCTGCTGGACCCGGCCCTGCGAGCACGGCCGACCGCACGCGGTCCGTACGCCCTGCAGGCCGCGATCGCCTCCCTCCAGGCGGAAACGCCCCTCGACTGGCCGCAGGTCGCCGCGCTCTACGGCGAGCTCGCCGACCGGACCGGTTCGGACGTGGTCCGGCTGAACCGGGCCGTGGCGATCGCCGAAGCCGGCGACCCGGTCGCCGCCCTGGCCATCGTGGACGGCCTGGACCTGCCCGGATACCAGTACTGGCACTCGACCCGGGCCGAACTCCTCCGCCGTCTCGGCCGCACCGCCGAAGCCAGGGCCGCCTACCGCGAGGCGCTCGCGCTGGCCCGCACCGTCCCCGACCGCCGCTTCCTCGAACGCCGGATCGCGGAAACCTGAGCCCAGCGAGCTGTCCCCTCCGAGGTCACCCGCTCGTCGTGCCGGTGACCTTGCCCTTCCCCCGGGCCCAATCTAAGGAGGAACCGATGGCCCTGCCCACCCGGATCGCACCGGCCCCGGGCGACACGACAACCCCCCACGCCAGCTGGCTCATGCTGGCCGTGCTGCTGCTCGGCCAGTTCATGTGCATCATCGACGTCCTGGTGACCAACGTGGCCATGCCGTCGATCGCCGCCAGCCTGCACGCCTCCGGCGCATCGCTGCAGCTGGTGGTGGGCGGTTACACGATCGCGTACGCGATGCTGCTGATAACCGGGGCCCGGCTCGGCGACCGCTACGGCCGGCGCCGAACCTACCTGGCCGGCGTGCTCATCTTCACCACCGCGTCGCTGGCCTGCGCGCTGGCGCCGGACAGCCAGGCGCTGATCGCCTTCCGGCTCGTCCAGGGCGCGGGCGCCGCGGTGCTGGTCCCGCAGGTCTTCAGCATCATCCAGCTGAACTTCACCGGCCCGGCCCGGGCCCGGGCGCTGTCCGCCTACGCGGCAGTGCTCTCCACGGGCGCGGTGACCGGGCTTGTGCTGGGCGGTGTGGTGGTGACCGCGGACCTGTTCGGCACCGGCTGGCGCCCGGTGTTCGCCATCAACGTGCCGATCGGGATCGTGCTCGCCGCCGCCGTGCCCCGCCTGGTCCCGCCCGACGAAACCAGCACCGGCACTCGAGCCGCTAATGGGGCCGGCGGCCGGGCCGCCCGGCTCGACCTGGCGGGCCTGGCCGCCGCGGCCTGCGCGGTGCTGCTGATCGTGCTGCCGCTGGTGCTCGGGCCCGAGGAGGGCTGGCCGGCCTGGGGTTTCGGCTGCATCGCGGCCGGCGCCGTGCTGGCCGCCGGCTTCGTGCTCATCGAGCGCCGGGTGGCCGCCCGCGGCGGGGACCCGCTGCTGAACCTGGCCGTGCTGCGCGCCCCGGCCCTGTCGTCCGGGCTGGTCACGCTGGCCGCGACGCAGATCGGGTACGGCGGGCTGCTGTTCGCGTACACGCTGCACCTGCAGGCGGGCCTGGGCGAGAGCGCGCTGCGGGCCGGGCTGTCCTACCTGCCGTTCGCGGCGGTGTTCGGGCTGGCCGGGTACAACTGGCGGCGGCTGCCCGCCGCGGCCCGCCGGGTCCTCGTCCCGGCCGGGCAGACCGTCGCCATCCTCGCCTACCTGGCCCTCGCGGCGGGCCTGCACAGTGCTGGCTCACACGGGGGTATCACCGCGCTGACCTGGACCGGCCTGGCCGCGGTGGGCCTCGGCCTGGGGCTGTTGGTCAGCCCGCTGCTCACCCAGTCCCTGACGCACGTGCCCGCGGCCCGGGCGGCCGACGCGTCCGGCCTGCTCACCACCACCGTGCAGCTCGGACAGTTGCTGGGTGTGGCCGCCATCGGCTCGGTCTACCTCTCCCGCGCGGGCCGTCCCGGTGCCGCCGCGGCCTCGGCCGCGGCCATGTCCGGCACCGCCTGCTGGCTGGCCGCCCTGTCCGCCGCCGGCCTGCTGGCCGCCGCGATCATGGTCCGGGCCGCACAGGGCCGGTAGAACGCCCGTCCGAATGGGCTGCTAGCGGCCCATAGCTCCTGGCGTCCCGCTGGTGGCGGGGCCGCTACTGAACAGACGGGCCTGGCTGGATAAGTTCACTCACGTGAAGGCGATGAGCGTGATCCCGGGCCACCTCGGCTCGGAGCTGGTCGCCGAGCTGCCCGATCCGCCGCCAGGACAAGGCTCGGTCCTGGTCGAAGGGCTGCTGGCCGGCATCTGCGGGACCGACGCGGAAATCCTGCGCGGCGGCGGGCAGCCGCCGGCCGGCGGGCCGCGGCTGGTCATCGGGCACGAATCCCTCGGCCGGGTCCTCGAGGCCCCCGCGGACGCGCCGGTCCGGCCCGGCGACCTGGTGGCCGGCGTGGTCCGCCGCCCGGACCCGGTGCCCTGCCCGGCCTGCGCGGCCGGCCGCTGGGACTTCTGCGCGAACGGCCGGTACACCGAGCGCGGGATCAAGGGCCTGGACGGGTACGGCGCCACCCGCTGGCGGGTCAGCCCGCGGTTCGCGATCGGAGTCCCGGACCAGCTCGGCGACCTGGGCGTGCTCACCGAGCCGGGCAGCGTCGTGGCCAAGGCCTGGGAGCAGATCGACCGGCTGGTCCTGCGTGCCTCCACGGAATCTGGGCCCAGCCGGGTCGCGCTCGTCACCGGGGCGGGCCCGATCGGCATGCTCGCCGCCCTGCTCGGCCGCCAGCGCGGCTACCAGGTGCACGTCTTCGACCGGGTCACGGCCGGGCCTAAGCCGGCCCTGGTCGCGGCGCTCGGCGCGACCTACCACCACGGGCCGGCCGGCGCCCTGGACCTGTGCCCGGATGTCGCGCTCGAGTGCACCGGCGCCGGCGAGCTCGTGGCGGAGCTGGCCGGAAAGCTCGCCCCGGCGGGTGTGATGTGCCTGATCGGCATCTCCTCCGGCCAGCGCCCCCTGCCGGTCGATATGAGCCGCATCGGCGCGTCGATGGTGCTCGGGAACTCGCTGGTCTTCGGTACGGTGAGCGCGGCGCGCCGCCACTACGAGCAGGCCGTCGGGGCGCTGGCCCGGGCCGATCCGGCCTGGCTCGGCGGCCTGATCAGCCGCCGCGTCCCGCTGTCCGGCTGGCAGCAGGGGCTCGCCAGGCAGCCAGATGATGTCAAGGTCGTGGTGGACCTGACACAATGAACCCTTCATCCCGAACGGGCCGGGTGACTGCCCCTGTACAGGAACGGAGCATCAGATGGCGGACGCGGAGACCGACGCCAAGCCCGTCGATCAGGACGCGCTGGTGGCGGACATCGACCGCACCCGCGCGGAGCTGGCGCGCACCATCGACGCCATCTCCGACCGGGTGAGCCCGAAGAAGAACGTGAACCGGGCGCTGGAGCAGGTCCGCCGGCGCGCCAGCCAGGTCGACCCGCTGATGGCGGGCGCTGCCGCCGCGGCCGTCCTGGTCAGCGTCACCGTGATATTGCTCGTGCGCCGCCGCAGGCACTAGCCGGAATACCGTAATTTCACGGTACTGCCGCCGCGCCCGCGCGCCTTAGCCTCCGGACATACCAGGCGTTCGGAGGAAGCCATGAAGGTTCTACGGCGGAAGCGGCGGCTGGCCGGCTACACCGCGCTGGCACTTATCCTGTCGAGCGCCGCGGCGGTCGCGGCCGGGCCGGCCCAGGCCCGAGTCTCCGTCATCCCCGTTGTTTCCCGTGTCGTGGCGAGCTGGGGCGACAACTCGATCGGTGAGCTCGGCGACGGGACACTGACCACCCGGTCGCTGTACCGCGACATCGCGGCCGGCAGCGACGTGGTGCAGGTCGCGGCCGGGAGGATCCATAACCTGGCGCTGCGGTCCGACGGCACGGTCTCGGCCTGGGGGATCAACGAGCACGGGGCGCTCGGCGACGGCACCACCACCGACCGGTCCACGCCGGTGCAGGTGAGTGGCCTGACCGGGGTCATGACTCAGGTAGCGGCCGGCGAGGAGTTCAGCCTGGCCCTGCGGTCCGACGGCACGGTGTGGGCCTGGGGCGCCAACCGGTTCGGCCAGCTGGGTAACGGCGCCCCGTCCTACAGCCCGGTCTCGGTTCCGGTCAAGGTCGCAGGCCTGTCCCAGGTCACCGGTATCTCCGCAGGCTCGGACTCCGCCCTGGCCGCCGAGGCTAGCGGCATCTCCGCGATCACCTCGGTGTGGGCGTGGGGCAACAACGACGACGGGCAGCTCGGCGACGGTACGACGACCGTCCACTCCACCCCCGAGCGGGTGACCGGGCTTCCGGTGTCCATCGCCGGCATCACCGTCGGCGCCCAGTTCGCCGCGGTCCTGGGCACCGACGGCTCGGTCTGGAGCTGGGGCTCCAATGCCCTGGGGCAGCTGAACATCGCGCCACCCGGCTCCGTGGTGACCCGGCCGGTGAACGTCATCGCGGTCGGCAGCCGGATCACCCAGATCTCCGCCGGCGCCGTTCACATGCTCGCGCTGAGGTCGGACGGCACCGTGCTGGGCTGGGGCAACAACCAATTCGGCGAGCTCGGCGACGGCAGCCCGGCGCTGGTCTCGGGTCCGGTGCAGGTCACCAACCTGGCCGGCGCCACGCAGGTGGCCGCGGGCCAGCTCTGCAGCTTCGCGGTCTACACCGTGCTGGTGCTGGCGGGACAGAGTTCGTGACCAGCCCTAGCCTGCGCTCTTGGTCAGCTCCTCGTACTCCGCGGCGGACAGCAGATCGGGCGGCAGCGCTACCTGCCCGTTGCCGTCCGCGGCGACGCGGACCCGGAACATCCAGCCGGCCGTGTAGGGCTCGGCGTTGACCAGCGAGGGGTCGTCCTCGAGCTCGCCGTTGACCTCGATCACCACGCCGTCCACCGGGGAGTACAGGTCGCTCACGGACTTGACCGACTCCACCTCGCCACAGGGCTCGCCGGCGGTCACGCTCGCGCCGGCGGCCGGCAGCGACAGGAAGACCACGTCGCCGAGCTGCTGGGCCGCGTACTCGGTGATGCCGACCGAGACCGTGGTCCCCTCGATCGAGACCCACTCGTGCTCGGGGGTGTAGCGCAGATCGGCTGGAACGCTCATCGTTAGTGCCTCCTCCGGTAGAACGGCAAGTCAGTCAGCTGGACGGGCACCTGTGCACCCCGGATACCCACAGCCAGCTCATGATCATCCCCGTCGGCTTCCGGCTCCAGGTAAGCCATCGCGATCGGCACGCCGAGGGTAGGGGACGGGGCCCCGCTCGTGACGGTCCCGCAGGTCTTCCCGTCGGCCAGGACAGGGTAGCCGTGCCGGGCGATCCGGCGCGACTGGACGGTCAGGCCGACCAGGCGCCGGATGGGGCCGGACGAAGCGCGGGCGGCCAGGGCCTCGCGGCCGACGAACTCGCCCGGCTTGTCGAACTTCACCACCCGTCCTAGGCCCGCTTCGAAAGGTGTCACGTCCGGGCCGAGCTCGTTGCCGTACAGCGGCATGCCGGCCTCAAGCCGGAGCGTATCGCGAGCGGCCAGCCCGGCCGGGACCAGGCCGGCCGCGGAGTCGGCTCTAGTGCCACCCGAAGCGAGCGCCTCCCAGATCGGGACCGCGTCCTCCGGGCGGCAGAACACCTCGAAGCCGTCCTCGCCGGTGTACCCGGTCCGCGCCACCCAGGCCCGGTGCCCGGCCACCTCGCCGAACGTCCCGGCGTAGTACCTGATCGCGCCGAGGTCCAGGCCGCCGGCCAGCGGGGCGAGGATGCCGGCCGCCGCCGGGCCCTGGATCGCGACCAGGGCGTAATCGGCGGTCGCGTCGGTGACCCGTGCGTCGTGCCCGGCCGAACGGTCCCGGACAGCCTCGAACACCACGTCCGTGTTCGCCGCGTTGGCGATGACCAGGAACTCGTCTTCGTCCAGCCGGTACACCACCAGGTCGTCCAGGACGCCGCCGTCTTCCGCGCAGATCATCGTGTACCTGGCCCGCCCGGGCCGCAGCGCGGACAGGTTGCCGACCAGCGCGTAGTCCAGGGCCGCCCCCGCCTCCGGGCCGCCCACCGCGATCTCGCCCATGTGGGAGAGGTCGAACAGGCCCGCCGCGCGCCGTACCGCCAGGTGCTCGGCGGTCTCGCTGGCGTACCGCAGCGGCATTTGCCAGCCGGCGAAGGAGGTCATGGTCGCCCCGAGACGCGCGTGCACCGCGTGCAACGGCGTCTGCCTCGACCGTTCGGCTGATGATGTCATCTGCGAATGGTATGCCGTAACCATGAGCCTGCTCACCGAGACCCAGATCAGCGACGAGCTCGCCACGGTCCCCGGCTGGACCCGTGACGGCAGCTCCATCACCACGGTCACCGAACGTGCCGATTTCCGCGACGCCCTGCTCTACCTCGGCGCCGTCGCCTACCTGGCCGAGACGGCCAACCACCACCCCGACGTCACCATCAACTGGAACAAGGTGACGCTGACCCTGAGCACCCACTCGGCCGGCGGCCTCACCGCCAACGACTTCGCCCTGGCCCGCCAGATCTCCGCGCTCGCCTAAGGCAACGCCGGGCGCCGCCGGCCGCGCCCGTTAGGCCTCGTTTGGACGTTCAAACAGGACAGTGACCATAGTTTCGCCAGATTTACACAAAACGACACCTCGAAGTCCCTTCTGAGCGCGATCAAAGCGTGGCATCGTGGGCTCTCGCGCGGTGCCGGCATGGCGGGGTCGCGCTTTTACGCGTGAGAGGAATAGCTCATGAGGAGAGGACGGGACGCGCACCGACGCGCAGGCCGCCAGGCGGCCTGGTTCCGCGTCACCGCGGCCGCCAGCTCGGCGGCGCTGCTCGGCACGCTGGGCCTGGCAGGGACCTCGATGGCCGCCACCGGCGCGGCGGCCAGCGCCGCGAAGCCCGCGGCGGCAACCGCCGGCACGTCGTGCCACCTGGGCAACGGCGTCAAGCACGTGGTCACGCTCATGTTCGACAACGTGCACTACTTCCGGGACAACCCGAACGTCCCATCCGACCTGCAGCTGATGCCGAACTTGCTCAACTTCTTCACCGGCAACGGCACGTTCCTGTCCAACAACCACACGCCGCTCATCGCGCACACCGCCGATGACATCCTGA
>Ga0137365_10004542_pt1 | contig 11123 bp, 11 predicted proteins | sample SagtaG_9_FD_104799 | JGI IMG/M metagenome (GOLD analysis project Ga0137365, IMG submission 104799) | Vadose zone soil microbial communities from Sagehorn Ranch, Mendocino, California, USA - Sage1_L_40_16 metaG | ecosystem: Environmental > Terrestrial > Soil > Vadose zone | place: USA... | reverse complement strand
TTGAAATATGCTATAGCCTCCTCGAATAACGTCAATTGCTCAACGTCGCCAGGGGCCTGGCATCTCGCCTGAGATTGAAATTGCTCTCCATCTCTTCAATCAAGGCACGTGCCTCAGGTCGCCAGGGGCCTGGCATCTCGCCTGAGATTGAAATAATGTATTTGAATGGGCCACGCTGCACGAAGGGGGCGTCGCCAGGGGCCTGGCATCTCGCCTGAGATTGAAATCCCATGTCACTAGATGCTCACAATGACAGTTGCGACGTCGCCAGGGGCCTGGCATCTCGCCTGAGATTGAAATCCATCTAAGGATTGCTCATAGCTGATCTGAGCGTTATGTCGCCAGGGGCCTGGCATCTCGCCTGAGATTGAAATGAGACATATATTGTGGTGCAGCTCTCTGGTACCTGGACGTCGCCAGGGGCCTGGCATCTCGCCTGAGATTGAAATACGAAATCAGCGGATCAGATGTATAGGGACGTGATGTCGCCAGGGGCCTGGCATCTCGCCTGAGATTGAAATCCCTAGTGACAGCCACCTGTGGAAATGCACTGGCATGTCGCCAGGGGCCTGGCATCTCGCCTGAGATTGAAATTGTTCTAAGGATGGTTGAAAGCCTGGCTTCTCTTCGTCGCCAGGGGCCTGGCATCTCGCCTGAGATTGAAATTCTTCCAATCCCTGGCGGCGTGGGTCTGTGCTGTACGTCGCCAGGGGCCTGGCATCTCGCCTGAGATTGAAATGTCAACTCGACAGATACGATGGCGGCTGAGGCAAAGTCGCCAGGGGCCTGGCATCTCGCCTGAGATTGAAATATTTCTACCTGCATATCAGGAAAAAGCTCATAATGAGTCGCCAGGGGCCTGGCATCTCGCCTGAGATTGAAATGAGACAAGCAGGCGGCGCAACCCGCCTGCTGAAAGGTCGCCAGGGGCCTGGCATCTCGCCTGAGATTGAAATAGCGCGTACATGGATTTCTTCACCAGAAAGGCAAGAGTCGCCAGGGGCCTGGCATCTCGCCTGAGATTGAAATTGTGCTGCCCCTGCGTCCAGACTGCGGAATACGACAAGTCGCCAGGGGCCTGGCATCTCGCCTGAGATTGAAATCCAAAGGGTGTCAAGAATAGAGATCGCTATATGACGTCGCCAGGGGCCTGGCATCTCGCCTGAGATTGAAATTCTATGTCCGTGACGCCAGCCTCACTACAGCGCGAAGTCGCCAGGGGCCTGGCATCTCGCCTGAGATTGAAACCCCTGATGGGGAAGAAGTGAACCGAAAAATAATCGTTGTCGCCAGGGGCCTGGCATCTCGCCTAAGGGGAGCAACTAATTCATTTGTAGAAGTCCCCTATTAATGGATTTGGCCTTGGCAAGTGCTCGCACGTTGATAACTAAATAGATCAAGGTATTGAGGTTTCGTAGCGAGTGGATATTGCGGACTTTTGGACGTTCGATGCCCAGTGCCTGTGCTTGACTGTTGATGCGTTCGCAGCAGGTCCGTTGATTGTAGATGACGTGGTAGAGGGGACCATCGCGATCCAGCAGAGCGCGCATCAGCCCCCCTTTCTCCCAGTTGAGGTCTTTGACACAGCCCTTACCTTTGGCAAATTGGGCATGCTTACAGCTCGCTCCAGTCAGCTGAGGAAAGAGCAAGGGACAGCGAAAGCGCTGAGCGCGATAGCCGTTGGTGTGCTGAAAGAGGAAGGTGGGATGCATGCGCAAGCCTTCTGAGCAGCGGGGGGTGCCGTCGGGATCGCGAGGGACTTCTTCGTGGCCATGGCTACTCTTGGGGATGGCAGCGATGCCAGGGCCGTGAGCCACCGTCTCAGAGACGTACCAGTAGTCGTAAGCGGCATCAGCGGTCACATAGGTCGGGAACTGATTGGCGGCAACGACGGCACGCTGGAAGAGGGGGCGATAATAGGTGACGTCCGCTTTATTGAAGGGCAGAGTGTACGCTGGCTCGCACCACATCGCCATAAACGGGGTCCGTGCAGGCGGCCACTCCAGTCCCATAGCCAAAGAGGCTGACCTTTTTCTTGTTCTTGGAGCCATCAGGCTGTTCTTGATTGCTACTTTTCTTGACACCGAGGCGACAATCGGGGTCACCTTTGGGAATGTGGGTCACATTGAAGGGGCCTTTGACGTAGACATTGGGGGTGTTCTCGCGTACCCAGGCAAAGATGTGCTTGACATCGAAGGCCACGACTTCACTCAGTCCTGGGATCTCTTGCTGGAGAGCCGCCACCGTGGCGTGCAAGAGCGCTTGCAACAAGGAAGCGTCTCTTGCACATCAAAGCCATAAGGGCAGCTTTGATCAAGCACGAGATGGAAGCCGAGCTCGATGACGAGCAAGGGGTGCTTGAGCAAGAAGCGGCGCAGTTGGCTGGTGTACGTGAAGCCTTCGTTTTGGCGAATGAGGAAGGCTTTGATGTAAGCGCTCTCAGGATGAGCAGCCGTCCTCGGCAAGAACGCTGGGCTTGCCAGTCGTCAACGACGGACCAATCAAACAAGGCAAAGAAGGCGCGATAGTGTTCAACCACGGGTTCATGCTCAAGCAGAGCGGTCATCACCGAGTGGTCAAACAGATCAGAAGAGGGTATCATAGCAAAAACTCCTTTTGTTGGGTGAAATGGGTTTGTTGATACTCTGCAAAAGGAGTTTTGCTGCTGTCAAGGAAAACAGGACGTCTGTCCTAGCAGTGAAAGAGGTATTTGAGCTATAAATTACTTGCTCCTGTTTTGATGCATGAGCGCTTTGAGCTATGAATTACTTGCTACAGGTTTGATCGAAAGCTGATGTCTGATTTCGATGTATGAATTACTTGCTATTATTTAGATGCAAAGAAGCGCCTTTTTTCCATCTATGATTTAGTTGCTACCCTCTCGCCTGAGATTGAAACCTACAAACCTTTGTACACCGATATTCCCAATCTCACGTCGCCAGGGGCCTGGCATCTCGCCTGAGATTGAAACAAAGAAACATCACGATATCCGCATCTTGCTCCAATGGTCGCCAGGGGCCTGGCATCTCGCCTGAGGGTCGCAACTAATTCATTTGTAGAAGTTCCCTATTGATGGATTTGGCTCTGGCCAAAGCACGTACATTCATAATCAAATAGATCAAGGTATTGAGGTTCTTGATGGAGCGACCGTTACGCATGTTTAGCCGCTCAATGCCCAGGGCCTGCGCCTGGCTGTTGTTGCGTTCGCGAGCCTCGTGTGTTGGGTGTAGATGGCATGATAGAGCGGGCTGCTGCGATCGAGCGTGACGCGCATCTGCCCACCGAGTTCACCGTTGACATCCTTGATACAGCCTTTATCGCTTCCGGAATTGTGGGTGATCGCAGATGTCGTTGGTGTGCTCAGGAAAGAGCAAGGGGCAGCGAAAACTTTGGGCACGATAGCCGTAGGTGTAGTCGAACTGAGAGGTGGGGTGCATGCGCAAGCCCATTGGGCACAGCGGGGTGCCATCTGGATCGCGCCCGTAGAGGGGATGACCGTGTTGGTTGAGTGGTACGACTCCAATGCTCCCCTGACGGGCAGTATACTCGTAGATTTACCACGCGTCGAAGACAGCATCAGCGGTGACATGGGTGGGAAAGTGGTTGAGAGCGAGGACAGCACGCTGATGGAGAGAGCGAAAAGAGGTGACATCGTTCTCAGTGAAGGTTAAGGTGTATTCGCCCAGCACCACATCGCCATAGTCCCGCGTGGTGGCTGCTGCTACACCGGAGCCATAGCCCCAGAAGTATGGAGGCATTGTATCCGATCTCCGTCTGGCTCACCAATCTTTGTTGCTTGCCCTCAAAGCTCACACCGTTTTCCATCGGGCACTATACGCAGTGCGTTCCAATTGTCCAAGAGGAATGTGAGCAGCGATGAGATGCGCATTTTCGGCAAACGCCGCTTCCACGAGTGCGTGACGATTACAGAGATTGGTCGCCCTATTTTTCCAATGAGTCACCCAAATGGGATGCTCAACCTCTAATGGATGGTGGTAAAGGTCGCCCAGTTAGTGAATGTTTGTCGTAGTAGGTGACCCCGAATGCTGTTGAGCAAAACAGGTGGGTGTATTGTGTAGGAAGATATTATCATACCTCTGTAACTTGTAAAATACGGTTGTCAAGTGGCTCTGTCTTACTTTCCGTGAAAGCTCTCGTATATATGAGAAGAGGTTATCTGCCGATCGCCTTGAGTAGCCGATTGCTTCCAACCCGGACTTCCTCTTTCATTTCAGAATCACGGAAAGTGAGACAGAGTCAGTTTCTTACCGTATTTTACATAACTCAGAAAACCGTGAGAATTTGACCTGTTTTGCTCAGGCGGGTAGTGCAAAGCCCTCTATTGCAATGTTAGCGGAACAAAGTGCTCTCTCAATCAAGAAGACGAGTACTTATGATTCAGTAATGGCTTGCACCTCATCTTTTGACCATATCGCTGCACGTTCGTATATCGACCAAGAAAATGGTTACGACTTGTTAATATCAATGGTAAACTCATCTAATACCATGATTCAATAAAAGTGCAACAATCCTCAAAGAAACCATGAAGAGCCATCTCTGTCCGATACCTTCACCATCATTTTCTAATGAGGTATATTATCATTAAGTCTTGAATGGATATAATGAGGTGATACTTCTCAGGAGAAATGGAGCGTTTCTCTTCCTTTACTTGAGAAAACGCTGAAGAAAGCAACAGGAATGCAGAAAACCACCATCTACGTTATTCGACATGCACAATCAGAGCATAACTTGAGTGGATCGCTTAGCGAAGAACCCCAAAAAACCTATGGAACTCTGGGATCTCCGCTAACGGAAGAAGGCAAACGACAAGCGTCAATGTTAGCTAGAGAACTGAAACGTCTGCATATTGATTGCATTCTCGCTTCTCATCTTAACCGTGCGAGACAAACGGCTGAAATCTTCGGGGAAGCACTCAATCTGCCTATAAAGACGACAGATGCTCTCCAGGAACGTTTAACAACGGAGAGCGAACGGGAGGCAGGGAGTCGGCTCTTCACCTTCTTACAGGAGGCAACTCATGAATGGAGAGAAAAAAACATCGCCGTTGTGAGCCATGGAGCTATTTTCCGCGCCATGCTGATCCTACTCGGTTTCGCGACCACCAATGAACTTCCAGCGGGCTCAGTGGCCAATACTGGATATGCTATTCTCGAAACTGATGGTGAGAGATGGGTCATCTCAAATACGCAAGGTATCATTAAGGTCCTCTAACTTGAATGAGTACAATACACACGCTTTATACCTGATGTGAAACAGATAAGGCGTAAATGCAAATAAGAGACGGTTTATCGTATTCGTCCCACTGGTACTATGGACTCAGGCCCGATTCTGTGTCTGAACCCAAGCCTTTAGTTAATGATGGGCCTGGTGCATGTAAGGAAGTGGTGAATGCGTAAACGCGTAGACTCATGCATGGTAAGTCGCTCGATCTCTTCTGGCGAAAAAAAGGCCACCTCAAAGGATTCCTCGCTAACCTTGTTCTCTCCCCCAGTGATAGTACAGGCGAAACACAGCGCGAATTGTTGCCGCACCTCGCCATTGGAATACGCAATCACATGCTTCGGATTGGAGTAGACTCCCACAATGGATGTAGGCACTACATCTAGCCCTGTCTCCTCTTTCACCTCACGTATTATGGTTTCACCGATACTCTCACCTATCTCCATTACACCCCCAGGAAGACTCCAAAGAGAATTGTCAGTACGTCGCTGCAAAAGGATTTTCCCCTCATTGTTCGTGACGATGGCTGTTGCTGCTGGAACAATACTATTTGCTTGTGGTGCATGAGGATCGTTCAAATAGTCGATGCGATTGTTCATAAGCGTGTTCCTCTTCCTCATCAGTATATTTCACTGACGAAATCTATATCTTCATGGGTGTATAGTTTGCTTTAGGGGTTGCCCTATACATTTACCTATCCTTTATGCCGATACGTACCTCATCTCGATACCTTCTTCATCTTCACTTGCTCCTAGTATTTTGAGTGTCGCTTTTTGAGCTTCCGTCACTCCTGTAATACCTGTAATATTCATGCGCTCATATGGCCTGTCCCTTCTGAGCGTCTTCAGACATTCCCCTGTTTGCGTATTCCAGCATTTCGTCGTTCCATCATCACTGCCGCTGACAACGATGTCTCCAGAATGCCCAAAAACAACGGACCGCACGCTGGAGCTATGGCCCTGTAGCACCTTGAGGCACTGACCACTATTGGCATCCCACAAGCGTACGGTCTGATCTTCACTTCCACTGACAATGGTACTTCCATCGGGACTGAAGGCGATCGATCTTATACATCTAGTATGGCCTTGCAGTTCTTTGAGGCATTGGCCACTGCTCACTTCCCACACGCGCACAACCAGGTCATCCCCACTACTGGCAATGGTACTGCCATTTGGGCTGAAGGCAACCGACCATACTCGATTGATGTGTCCTTGCAAGGTCTTAATGCAGCGACCACTACTTACCTCCCACAGGCGTACATTCTGGTCATCTCCTCCGCTGGCGATGATGCTACCAACTGGGTTGAAGGCGACCGAGTAAACCCAACCGATATGGCCTTGCAGCACTTTGAGACACTGGCCGCTGCTCACCTCCCACACGCGTACGGTCTGATCATTGCTGCCACTAGCAAGAGTCTTTCCGTCAGGGCTGAAGGCGACAGACCATACGCACTTGTTGTGTCCTTTAAGCACCTTAAAGCACTTACCGCTGCTCACCTCCCACACGCGAACCGTATGGTCACTACTGCTCGTGGCGATGGCGCTGCCATTGGGGCTGAAGGCAACCGAGTAAACCCAACTGGAATGGCCATGTAGGGCCTTGAGACACCGGCCGCTGCTCACCTCCCATAAGCACAGTTCATCTCCACCGCTGGCAATAACATTTCCATTACAGCTGAGAGCAACACAGGTTATACGCTTGCTGTACCCCCACATGGTCTTAAGACAACGACCGCTGTTGACCTCCCACAAGCGCATAGTCTGATCTTCACTGCTACTGACAACAGTGCTGCCATCTGGACTGAATGCAGTTGATCTTACCCAACCGGTATGGCCTTGCAGCACTTTGAGGCATTGACCGCTGTTCACTTCCCACAAGCGCACAGTCTGGTCACCACTACCACTGGCAACGGTACTGCTATCCAGGCTGAAAGCAACCGAATAAACCCAACCTGCATGTCCCCGCAACGTTTTGAGGCATTGACCGCTGCTCACCTCCCATAAACGCACGGTCTGGTCACTACTACCGCTAGCAATGGAACTGCCATCAGGACTAAATGCGACAGATCGTATCCACCCCGTATGGCCTTGCAGCACTTTGAGGCATTGACCGCTGCTCACCTCCCATAAACGCACGGTCTGATCTTCACTGCCACTGGCAATAGTACAACCATCAGGGCTGAACACGACCGAGTTTATGCGATGGGTATGCCCTTGAAACGTCTTGAGGCAGCGACCACTACTAACCTCCCACAAACGTAATAGCTGATCATCTCCACCGCTAGCAATAGTACTGCCATCGGGGTTGAAGGCGACAGACCATACCCGGTTAATGTGTCCTTGCATGGTCCGGAGGCATCGGCCACTGCTCACTTCCCATAGACGCACGGTCTGATCATTACTGCAACTCGCAATAGTACTCCCATCGACGTTAAACGCAACTGATCTTACCCAGTCCTTATGTTCTTGAAAGGTTTGTACAGGAGTGCTACTCGCCAATTGCCATAGCCGAACTTCACTATTGGAGGTGCCTGCAGCCAAGAGCTTCCCGTTTGGGCTAAACGCTACGGAAAGAATACTACCGAAAGTATCGGTAAAGACTGACGTAGCCAGATTGGCCTGCGCAAAATTGACTCCCTGGAGAACTGCCCCCTGTAAGTAGGCTTGGCGGACTGTCAGATGCGAAAAGTCGTATCCACGGAGATCGCAGTGCAAATGAATCAACAGGTTGAGTACATTTCCGGCTGCATAGTTTGGTCGTTGAGAATGCATACTACGCAGCGTGGAAAGTATGCCCTTGAATGCTCTCTCGATCTCGTCTTTTCCAAACGCGGAAAGTAACCGTTGCGCTATGGGTAAAAGGATAAGGCGCACTTGACTTTCTCTCACATACTCTTTGGTTTGCGCTTTGACCAGGGCATGGTTCTCAAAGAGTGTCATCGCTTCAGCGGTGATCTCATCGTAAACACGGTCAACAAAACGATCTGTCACGTACTCCATAACAACATTTTGTAGAGCAAACCCCGACTGACTTGTTTCAAGGAGATCACGTCTTCGCAGTGATCTCAGCGCTTCCTGGAGCACTCGTGTTATCACCGGACGAACCATGTCCTCTTGGATCGCTTTGAGCGAAACCGGTTCCCGCTCAATGGCCAACCAGTACATGACTTCCTGCTCCAACGCTGATAGCCGCTCAAACTGCTGATCGAGGACAGTATAGACATCGCTAAAAAGCATCTCTCCGTCTGCCAGAAAGCCTGCAATATTGCCATCAAAGACCTCACGAATGAACTGAGAGACGAGCTTCAACGATAAAGGATTGCCTCCATAGTGATTGACGAGGACTTCCCAGGCCTGCTCTTCTCCATACGAGCCTTTGTCTCTCAGAATGGCCCTGCCGTAGATAGGTGCCAACCCTTCTAATCGATAGGTTCGAACAGGCGAGGAGCTCCCCTCTAATAATGCCACCTCTTCTGGCTTCTCGCGACTCGTCAGCAGCAAACAACTTTGGTGTTTGGCTTCTCCAATGCGTTGTAATAGCCTTCCGTACCCGTCGTACCCTTCTCGGTAACAACCCGTCCCTTTGCCACCCTGCAAGACGATCTCAACATTGTCGAGCACCATGAGGCAGGGTTGCTCGCGGAAGTACTGAAGCAGCAAGGAGATTTGATCATCCACATTCTCTGGAAGGTCTGTTCGCTGCTGGTGGGAGACAAAGTGGATGCAGTCTTGCAAAACACTTTTCAAAGAGGGGGCATTTTGGAGCGAACGCCAAAAGACAAGGGGGAACACTTCCTTCGCGTGGATTGCCACAGCCACTGCCAGGCTGGTTTTGCCAATCCCTCCTTTGCCTAGGAGAGCCACCAAACGGCAATGGTCATCCACAACCCATCGCTCTAAGGTGAGGAGTTCCTTGTCGCGCCCGTAAAACTGTTCTAGATTAGGAGCTTCCCCCCAGTCCTCCTCTCCAACTGGCACGTTATTTTCTTGCCCAGGAGTTATAGGCTGCTGCGTTGGAGCAGATGTGGAGTTCGAATCATTCCGTCCTTGCTCATCAACAGGCACAAGTGCTTCTATCTTCTCAGAAGAACGTGGAACATGGATCGGCCTGGTGGACGTACGAGGAGAAGTGCTTGGGTGAGAAAGTTCTGGTACTTTGATTGGCACAGTAAATCCTAGTTCCTCGGCATTCCTTCCAAAGAGCTCGATCAGCTTCTGCCGGTAGTAGGGACGCGGCATACTTTCCCCGCATTCCCACCGACTGACTATTTTGTCAGTCGTCCCTACCGCTTCTGCAAGTTCCTCTTGAGATAATCCTCTTAATTCCCGCTCACGCTTGAGTTTCTCATTGGGAATGTGGCCCTTGCCCATGTTCTTCTAGCCTCTTTTAAAAATGAGGGACACAATACTGAAACACTTTACTCCTGAAGAACAGTTTACTCAATCCTCATTCAACGATCAACTTTTATTAGGCAGAAGTGTTCTCTTCACCCTTGCGTATAGAGTCTGTGGGGTGCAACTCTCTGAGCGCATCTAAATCTGCCAGTCGAAAGTACACCCGATTTTTGACCCCATGGGTGTACCTTTGCAATCGGCCCTCATTGATACGCCGATAGAGTGTGTCTCTTGTGATACCAAGATAGGCGCATGCTTCTTTTACAGAGTAGTACGTCTCATTATTAATCTCAATAGGCATCAACTTCGTATCCCTTCGCACAGTACTTGACAACATCATACAGCATTGGCTGTATTTCTGTCAAGAAATTCGTACACTTTCTGATAGTATCAGACAATCTTTTATTATACTATTTTCCCCTTTGCTGCCAAAAAAAGAGAGGGGAATAAAAGGGGAGTGGAAGGGGAATAGAAGGTGTTAACTCGGACAAAATTTCTAAGTACAATGACAATCAAGAAACGCTTGCAGTTAGCAGCTACAAGCGTTTCGGAAGTGACTCAGTCGTTCGCAAGTGTGTCGGTCGGTCTGGACAACTACCCGGCGCACTTGCACCATTAGTCCGAGTCTGTGTAATTGTATCACGCAGGCCGGACATTGAAACAAAGGAGGCCTGCTATGGCATCTTTTCCCCAAAGAATTGGGTACCACCAGACATGCGTGCTACCGGCTACTGTTCTCTCTGCTGATCCCGTGGAAGACACGGATATGTCCAGCTTGCAAGCTGATGCAAGCAGTGATGGGATGTGCTACCTGCGTGTAATCGATTCGTTCCACGATGGCACCTACTTGGTACGAGTTGCCGCAAATCCTGGCCTTGTTCGCACCCAAGGGTACACAGTGGTACTCACTGAAGGACAACTTGCTTCCGCTCTGCCATGGGATTGTCGCTCAAAGAGCAGGTACCTTGCGCTTCACGTCACTTCACAGCCTCAGCTAGTGACCACCCCTGTTGCATCGTCAATGGCACAGCAGCAAGAAACTGATGAGCAGTGTCAAAGCATGCTGGCAAGTGGGTTCCGAGGAGGAGAATATGACGCAGCGATCCGCTAAAAAAATCATCCAGGCGGCCAATTTGGCTACCAACATCGATCCATCGGCGCCTGATACCCCATTCTGGACGCAGTACCTGTTGGAGCCACTCGTACGTCCTCTTACGCCTGAAGAGGAAAAGCGACGTCGGGCGCCCCTAAATGATCGCGATCGGGATTTCCGCTTGCTTCGATAGGGGAGGCCATGGCGAAGAGAAGCAAACGCGCGCTGCCGGGACAACCCGCCTGTAGCTACCGCATTGACACCATCTTTGAGGGACGACACACCTTCATTCACAGCGTCGTCTGGCGGCGCATCGTAGATGGTCCCCCTCCGCAGTGGGAGCAGACGAAGCACAATCCGGCCGTTGTTCGCGCCCAGCTATTCAAAAGTGGGCG
>Ga0137365_10004539_pt1 | contig 11132 bp, 5 predicted proteins | sample SagtaG_9_FD_104799 | JGI IMG/M metagenome (GOLD analysis project Ga0137365, IMG submission 104799) | Vadose zone soil microbial communities from Sagehorn Ranch, Mendocino, California, USA - Sage1_L_40_16 metaG | ecosystem: Environmental > Terrestrial > Soil > Vadose zone | place: USA: California... | reverse complement strand
TAGAATGTTGCATGAATAGGCAAGGACGCATTCTTCTTGTAGACGACCTGCCGAAGTGGCGTGAACAATTAGTCGAAATTCTGCAAGGCGAAGGTTATTTCGCGGATTCTGCGTCTTCAGTCGCTGAAGCGCTAGAAAAGTTGAAAGAGACCTTTTACCATGTTTTGGTACTCGACGTTCGCATGGTTCCTGCTGATTCAAGCAACATAGAGGGTATAGACCTGCTGGGTGAACTAGATAAGCTCGGCCTGAGCGAAGCGATAAAAGTCATCATCCTTTCTGCTTATGGTAACCAGAAACGGATGCGTCTAGCCTTCAAAGACTACAAGGTGGCTGACTTCCTCTCCAAAGACAATTTCAACAAGCAAGTACTTCTTGAACCTGTGCGGCGGATATTCTCTAAGGAAGTGAATATTAATCTAGCACTCCAAATTCATTGGCAACAGATAAGTGGATCAGAACAAGTCGTAGTCGACTTGGAGGCGGATGGGACCCCGGTTAAATCCGGAACTGAATTACAAAAGCGGGTGGCCGCCGAGTTGGAAGATTTGCTCTGTCGCCTGTTTTATCGAGCCAAAAGTGTTCTTGTGCAACCCTTGACACAGGGTCATAGTGGCACGGGAGTACTGCGGGTACAACCTTTCTATACGGAGGGAAGCGGACACGAAGTGGTTGTTAAGTTCGGTGACTTCCACAAGGTCGAGGAAGAGTATCACAATTTTAAGGACTACGTCCAACCCTTCCTCGGGGGTGGACGTAACACCACTGTTCTCGATTTCCGTCGTACTCCACACCTTGGTGGTATCATATATTCACTTCTAGGTACCATCAACGACCAGTTGGTAGACTTTGGTGACTTCTATCGTCGTACTGACATGCCTCAGATTAAGGAGGCATTGAACCGACTTTTCCAGGACACCTGTGGTGTTTGGTATGCGAACCGTGGACACTTAGAGCCCCTCAATTTGACCAAGGACTATCAAAGTTTGCTTGAGTACCCGTTAGAGGTGCTTGAGCAAGTAGTTTCTGAGCAGATTGAATTCATGCAAGGTAAACAAAGGTTCCGCTTCAATCACTTGAGGAGCAGACGAACCTTTACGAACCCCTTCCTGGTGATGGCTGAACTGTCTCTCACACTTCCCGCATACCTCTGCATCACACATGGGGACTTCAATCAACACAACCTGCTTGTAGATAGCACCGAACATGTCTGGATGATAGACTTCCAGGGAACGGGGCAGGGTCATATCTTGCGCGATGTCGCTATGCTCGACTCGGTAGTGCGCTTTCAGTTGCTCCCAGCAAAAGAGGCCACTCTAAAAGAGCGTCTTCAAATGGAAGAAGCACTATGCAGCATCGAGCGTTTCAGTCAGGTGGAGCAATTGACAACCAAATTTTCAACTGCGAACCCAGCGCTAACTAAGACCTATAACGCTGTTGTATATCTACGTACTTTGGCCCGTAGGTTGGTGAACCAGAACCCCAACGATGATATGAGTGAATACTATATTGCCCTACTTTACAACGCTTTGAACACACTTCAGTTCTTTTCGCTGCCGTCAGTTCAGCATGAGCATGCTCTGCTCTCTGCCAGCTTACTTGTAGATCAACTAGAAAAGGGCAGGTCAACGTGAGCTACTGGATCCAGTAGCTCACGTTGACCTGCCCTTGTGTGCGGCCGCACACAAGGGCGGCAATACTCGGTAGTACGTAGTGGTTTCCTTATGCAGCAGATATATACTCTTGTACGCAAGGCAGGTGAGCAACCCGCCGGTATGCATAGCTCAGAATCGAGACATGCCTGCCACGCTCTTAAGGGTCTGCTGGTATTGGTTGCCGGTACTGCCGTAACTCTATCCCTTCGCCTAGGAAGTCTTTTCGGAGCGGGGTCGGGCGTGTATCGAAACACATGCGATTCGCCAGGTCGATCAATAAGGCTTTCCGCTGTTTGTCTGGAAAGCTGGCAACCTCATACGCTATGAGCTGAAAAAGCAACTCTTGATACACATTCTCGTCTACCGCCTCCAAGGTTTGAGCCTGTTGATCTACACCGACGAGGCTTTCAGGCTCATAGTCTTGCGCAGGCATATGGAACAATCTACGATCAGTCCGCCATAAATCCGTACAGTAGTTTTGGGCAATGACCGTCATCATTTGTTTCAAAGAGTGGATTGGGTCTGCTTCTCCACGCTCGGCTTTGCGAGCGCGCTCAATGACGCGTCGTGCCGTTTCTTGTACAATATCTTCTATGATGTCTTCTTCCTGGCCCCGCCAGGAAGGGACGCTAAAAGAGTATACGAGATGCCTGGCAAGAGCTCGAAGAGAAGCATAGAGTTTGCTCCAGTTGGCTTCACTGTTGAGATCAATACCATCGGAATACGAGGTGACAGAGTTCGTAAACATGCTTAGCTCCTTTTTTGCAATGTTTCCATCAACACGTCTATATGATGAGGATACTTTGCTGAGAAGCGGATTGGAACCGCAAGTAGAGGGCGTTCATAGGACAAGTATGGGACAATTTACTTCAAGCCGTATTATTTACATACAAAGGTGTCTTTTACAGCTTGAGAACAACAGACACCGGAATGGAATGGAGAAGCAGTTGACCTGGTATCTAAAATTGAGACATGAACGCAAACTGCGCGGTTGGTCACAAGCGTATATAGCAGAGATGATTGGAAGCGATCTCAAGACAGTAGGTCGATGGGAACAGGGAAAGGCTTTTCCTAGCCCTCACTTCCGTCAGCGCCTCGTCGAACTCTTTGGAAAGAATGCTGAAGAGTTGGAGCTGCTAGAAGAGGCCGGCAGCAAAGGTGACACATCTGGACAAGTGACCAAATACATCAATGCAGACAAGCCCTCACAGCATATATTCTGGCAAAAGGATTGGGGAGAAGCTCCTCACATTGAGAGTTTTTATGGACGCGAAAAGGAGCGTGCAGAAGTAGAACGTTGGCTTATGGAGGATCATTGCCGGGTGATAGCAGTATTGGGCATAGGAGGCGTCGGCAAGACGACTTTTGCTACAATGCTGGCAAAGCAGGTGCAGGATAACTTTGATTATGTCTTCTGGCGCTCTCTACAAAATGCTCCACTCGTGGAAAGCATCCTGGCAGGTTTTCTTCGCTTTGTCTCTAATCCACGACGCATGAATTTGCCAAAAGACCTGGACGAGCAATTTTCTCTACTCATCACATCTCTACGAGAGCACCATTGTCTCCTCATTTTGGATAATGTCGAGTCTGTATTACAAGTAGGTCAGCGTGCTGGTCAGTATCTGACAGGATATGAAGGTTATGGCAGGTTATTTCAACGCGTTGGAGAGGCATATCATCAAAGCTGTCTCCTCCTGACCAGCCGTGAGAAGCCAAAAGAGGTCGCACGAATGGAGGGAAACATTTCTCCCATGCGATCTTTATTACTTCCTGGCATGGAGCAGGGAGATGGACAAAAGCTGCTGGAGGACAAAGACCTTTTTGGTTCAGATGATATATGGGCAACCCTGGTACACCTCTATTCAGGCAATCCTCTGGCTTTGAAATTGATATCCGGGCCCATTCGAGAGGTGTTTGGAGGCGATATTGCCAGATTCCTTCGAGAGGAGAAGACTGTGTTTGGGGATATGCAAGATCTTTTAGACCCTCAATTTCACCGCTTATCGGGGCTGGAACAAGAGGTCATGTTCTGGCTGGCGATTGAACGCGAGGCAGTAACGCTCAATGAAATACAGGCAAACATCCTGCATCCAGTATCAAAGGGAGCAATCCTCGCAGTCCTTGATTCGCTGCGACGGCGCTCCATGATCGAGTCGCGTGGTGACGGTCGTTTCACCCTCCAGCCGGTGATCACAGAATATGTGACCGAGAGATTTGTGGAGCGGGTGTGCAGAGAAATTGAAACGGAGACCATAGAGCTTTTTGGCAGTCATGCCCTGATCAAGGCTGATAGCAATGATTATGTGAGGGATAGCCAGGTTCGCCTCATCCTCGCACCTGTTGCAGAAAGGCTGCTCGCCACTTTTAGGAGGGAAGAGATTGAGAAGAAATTCAAGCGCATTCTCGCCACGTTGCGCACGCTATATCCCTCCCAATCCAGCTATGCAGCAGGCAACTTGCTCAATCTGCTGGTCTATTTACACTCTGATCTACGTGGTTCTGATTTCTCTCATCTTACGGTGAGACAGGCCTATTTACAGGGCGTGGCTTTACCTGAGGTCAATTTCACCTACTCAGATCTTGCAGCATCTGTCTTTACCGATACCTTCAGTAACATTCTTTGTGTGGCGTTGAGTCCAAATGGGGAACTGCTAGCAGCCGGAACCACTACTGTCGAGGTCAGACTGTGGCGGGCAGACACTGTTACCCCACTCTTTACCTGTCTGGGACATGCAGACGGAGTACGCTCTGTCGCCTTCAGTCCCGATAGTACCATTCTTGCCAGCGGCAGTGAAGACCAGACCATTCGCCTGTGGGATACCAATACAGGTGACTGCCTTAAGGTTTTGTATGGCCATACCAGTCTTGTTCGATCCATAGCTTTCAGTCCTGACGGCAAAGTTCTTGTCAGTAGTAGTGAAGATCGGACAGTACGTACCTGGGGTGTCAGCACAGGCCTCCCTCTTAACGTCATGGAAGGGCATACACATTGGGTACGATCTGTCGCCTTTAGCCCCGGTGGAAGGATTCTTGCCAGCGGCAGTGATGACCAGACCATTCGCCTGTGGGATACCAGCAGCGGTGATTGCCTTAAAGTTTTGCATGGCCATACTGATCGTGTGCGGTCCATCGCTTTTACATCCAATGGCCAGGTCCTGGCCAGCAGCAGTGATGATCAGACCATTCGCCTGTGGGATACAAACACTGGTCAGTGCCTCAAAGTCTTACACGGCCACACCAATCGGATATGGTCCATTGCTTTCTTCCCCAGTGACAAAGTTCTTGTTAGCGCCAGTGAAGATGATACTATGCGGTTCTGGGAAGTTCGTATCGGACAATGCCTTAAGACATTACAGGGATATAGGGCCAGTTTGATAAAGTCAGTTGCCTTCAGTCCTGATGGTCAGACCCTTGCTAGTGGCAGCGAGGATCAGCTTATCCGCTTGTGGGAGGTTAGTACCGGCCAATGCCTCAAGTTCCTACAAGGGCATGCCAATCGAGTACGAACAGTCGCTTTCAGCCCTGATGGAACCACTGTTGCCAGCGGTAGTGAAGATGAAACAGTGCGTATCTGGGATGCGCATACAGGCCAGGGCCTCAAGATCCTACGAGGACATACCCACCTGGTTCGCTGCGTCGCTTTCAATGCTGATGGCAGTGTTCTTGCCAGTGCTAGCCATGATCAAACAGTACGCCTGTGGAATGCAGGTACGGGTGAGTGCCTCAAGACCTTACAAGGGCATAATGATCTTGTATGGTCGGTCGCTTTCAGTCCTGACAGCAAAGTTCTTGCCAGCAGCAGCGAAGACCAGACGGTGCGCATTTGGGATGCCTATACAGGTCAGTGTCTCAAGGTTCTACAGGGACATACTCACCGCGTGTGGTCTATTGCTTTTAGCCCCACCAATTCCACCATTGCCAGCAGTAGTGACGATCAGACGGTGAAAATATGGGATGTGCGAACCGGTCACTGCCTCAAGACTTTGCATGGGCATAGTAGTTGTATATGGTCGGTCGCTTTTAGTCCTGTTGGAAGTATCGTTGCCAGCGGGAGCGATGATGGAACAATCAAACTCTGGAACGCGGATACAGGAGAATGTATAACAACATTGAGAAGCGATAGACCATATGAGCGCATGAACCTCACTGATGCGAAAGGTTTGACAGAGGCTCAGAAAACTTCACTCAAAATGCTGGGTGCCATTGAGGATAAGTAATGAGTGCCATCTACAAAGCTGGTGCACCCTGAAAGCAGCATACAACCTCACCCTGACCATTTTTCCAGGTCACAGCTAGCCATATGGAAGATGTCTTTTCTCAACTCATGGCATATAATGAACCCCTGACTGGCTGTATCCTTATCACAGAAAGAGGCAAAGCCATTTCAGTTGAGGATGCGCAAAATGTGATAAGATGAGTTACCAACCATCTTGTGAAGGTTGCATCTTGAGTTACCTGCTTGCAAACTCTCATTCGTCTACTGTAGGGTTAAACCACCTTGAAGAGCATCTATCCAAGAAAAGAAAGAGAAAAACTGATGGCAACGAATTGTACGCACCTCGACCAGATGCGGGAAGTTACGCCGAGTGCTAATGGCTGCGAGGATTGCTTGAAAATTGGCGATACCTGGGTACACCTGCGCGAGTGCCTTATCTGCGGGCATGTTGGCTGCTGCGACTCCTCAAAGAATAAACACGCTACCCGGCATTTCCATGCGACCGGCCATCCCATTGTCCAGTCCTTCCAGCCCGGTGAAGACTGGCGCTGGTGCTACGTCGACCAGGTCATGTTCTAGTCTCCTCGACAGGTATTTCATCAGGAGGTTCATATGGCTACACATAGCTGCGTCATCGCACCCCATCTGAAGGATGCGCTCTCCATGGCAGACGCAGGCAAATACGGCAGGATGTTCCCCGGCCTTCCCAGCCCGGAGACCGACGAAAACATCTTGTTGTTCCTGGGAGGGTCAGGCTCAATCATGGATGCCGCAGCCATGGTGCACGGGAATGAAGCCGCGACTGATAATCCACGAATCCCTGCCGGATTTACCTTCCTGGGACAGTTCATTGCGCATGATATCACCGCTGATCGCAGCCTCCTCTTGCATCACGCTCGCCTCAAGGAGCTCCGCAACTTCAGAACGCCTCGTCTTGATCTCGAATCATTGTATGGAGCCGGGCCCACAGGTAATCCCTATCTCTACGACATCAATGACGCGGACAAATTTCTGATCGGCATCAATGATAGCGGAGAGTTGAAGGACCTTCCCAGGAACCGGCAGGGGCGGGCGCTCCTTGGTGATCCACGCGACGATGTCCATCTGATCATCTCACAACTGCACCTGGCCTTCCTGCAATTTCACAATGCGATCGTCGACTATCTGAGAGATAGAGGCGTGCCAGCTTCTAATGTTTTCAGTGAGGCGCAACGCCTGGTGAGATGGCACTACCAGTGGATCGTCGTCAATGAGTTTCTCCCCCTCACGGTTGGTGAGGAACTCGTGGACGATATCTTGACCAACGGCTTAAAGTTCTATGCCTATGCCGATAGCCCGTACATACCCGTAGAGTTCGCGGATGCGGCGTATCGCTATGGTCACAGCCAGGTAAGGCTCATCTACACTCTGAATGACATGGGTGCAAAAGGCCAGGTCTTCCCTGACTGTGAGGGCACCTGTCCTGTCCCGCACGACCGGGCTGTAGAGTGGGCCTACTTCTTTAGAGTAGATGACTCCCGACCACCACAGGCCAGTAAACGCATCGATACCATTCTTGCCCACTCGCTCATCGATCTGCCTAAATCAGTGGTTGGAGAAACCGCGATTCCTGAGGATCACTCGCTTGCCTATCGTGATCTTGTGAGAGGAGAGGCCCTTGACCTGCCATCTGGCGAAGCTCTGGCGAGAGCCATGAATGTCGAACCGCTCACCAGGGACGAAGTTGGCCTCAGCAAGTTGGGCTGGCAGAGCGAGACGCCGCTGTGGTTCTACATCCTTAAGGAAGCCGAGGTCCGCCATCACGGCGAGAGGTTGGGTGATGTTGGTGGTCGTATCGTTGCCGAGGTCCTACTTGGGCTCATCGGTGGTGACCCCAATTCCTACCTCAATGCCGGGTCAGATTGGGAACCTGAGTTGCCAGGTGCAGAAGAGGGACAATTCACCGTGGCCGATCTCCTGAAATTTGCCCGAGTGGCATAAAGACAAGCAGCAGTTATTTGGGTCCTGGCTGGGGCAAGCCCAGCCACTACATTTCAAGGAGTATATAGTGGCTGGGCTTGCCCCAGCCAGGAGAAAAGGCCTTATGTAGCAAGTAAGTCAACCCGGCTCGTCTGTCGAAATACAAGGAGACACCCAATGGCCAACATTCTCAAACCGCCATGTGATGATGGCGTAGTCCGATGTGCACCTGCTCCATCCCCTGTCACTTCCTCCACCATAAAGAGGAATAGCGGGGCTTGGATCCTGGCAGCGACGATCCTTGGATCAAGTATGGCCTTTATTGACGGCACGGTCGTCAATGTAGCGCTACCGGTGTTGCAGCGAGACCTGCAGGCAACAGTGGCCGACGTGCAGTGGATCGTAGAGGCATACTCGCTCTTTCTCGCTGCCCTGATCCTGGTAGGCGGGTCGCTAGGCGATCACTATGGAAGGCGGCGCATCTTCGCCATGGGCGTTGTGATCTTCGCAGTAGCCTCGGTATGGTGCGGGCTTTCACCCAATACGACTTCACTGATCATCGCCCGTGCAGTCCAGGGGATAGGCGGCGCTCTCCTCGTACCGGGCAGCCTGGCCATCATCAGCGCATCTTTTGATGCCAAGCAGCGCGGGAAGGCCATTGGCACATGGTCCGGTTTCACGGCGATCACCGCAGCAGTGGGACCGGTGTTAGGTGGTTGGTTGGTTCAGTATGCCTCCTGGCGCTGGGTCTTTTTTATCAACATCCCGTTGGCGGTAGCAGTACTTGTCCTCCTCTTCTGGCACGTGCCGGAGAGCCGTGATGAAGAGGCGCCCCGCAGCCTGGACTGGTGGGGAGCATTGCTGGCAACTCTTGCTCTGGGGAGCATCGTATACGGCTTTATCGAATCGAACAACCTGGGCCTGGGGCACCCGGTAGTGCTCGGTAGCCTGGCACTTGGTGTAGTGGTGTTAATTGCGTTTCTTCTCGTGGAGGCCCGCAGCAAGTCCCCGATGCTGCCACTCACCCTCTTCCGTTCGCGCACCTTTAGCGGGGCAAACCTGCTGACGCTGTTTTTGTATGCAGCCCTGGGCGGAGCCCTGTTCTTCGTGCCTTTCAACCTGATCCAGGTGCAGGGGTATCCCCCTACGGCCGCTGGAGCTGCCCTGCTGCCTTTGATCCTGATTTTGTTCTTGCTCTCGCGCTGGTCCGGTGGGCTTGTGAGTCGCTATGGGGCCAAGCTTCCACTGGTTGTTGGACCGATTATCGCTTCGATTGGCTTTGCCCTCTTCGCCGTGCCGGATATCGGCGGCAGCTACTGGACAACCTATTTCCCGGCTGCAGTTGTACTGGGAATAGGGATGGCAATAAGCGTCGCGCCACTTACAACGGCAGTGATGGGTGCAGTGGATAGCAGCCATGCCGGTATTGCCTCTGGCGTCAACAATGCCGTATCTCGCACAGCCGGGCTGCTTGCCATTGCTGTGATGGGCATCTTTGTCTCGTACACCTTTACAAGCAGCCTGGATAGTCGCCTGGCAATGTTGAACATACCAGCCACTATACGACAGGTGATCGCTGCCCAGCACAGCAAACTGGCCAGTATAAATATTCCCGCTGGTATCAGCAGTGCCACGCACGCGGCGCTTGTACAGGCCATCAACGAGTCGTTTATTGCCGGTTTTCGCGTGGTCATGCTTATCGCAGCCGGACTCGCGCTGGCCAGCGCGCTCAGCTCATTACTCCTGATTGAGGGCAAGAACCAGAAATTCTCCCCTTGACATCCCTTTGCGTACCTATTAGACTGTAACTAGCAAAACTGCATAAGCGACGCTGAGCAGGAAGAGTAAGCGCATACTCCGCCAGAGAGGGAAGATCGAGAAGGCTGCAAATCTTCCCCGGAGCAGATGTGCTGAAGGTCGCCTGGGAGTCTGGAAGCCAGCACCAAGTGTCTGATTTCCACGGGTATGCCCGTTAACGCACCACACAAGGATCAATTTTGCAATTGATCGAAGCAAGGTGGTACCACGAGTTCATTCATGCCCTTTCTCGTCCTTGGCGGGGAAGGGTTTTTATATTACTAACAAAGAATGATACACACGGAGGTGTCATGATCGAGCATAGCAAGCAGGGTAAAATACAAAGTGTAGACAAACAATTAATTACATCGTTACCAAAAACTTACGAGCCACAAGCTGTAGAGGGCAAATGGTACCGTTTCTGGGAAGAAAGAGGCTACTTCAAACCACGCCCCGGTAGAACGGGTAAAACCTTTGTCATTAGTATGCCGCCGCCCAATGTCACAGGAGCTTTACACCTGGGCCACGCTATTACCTCCACCGTTGAGGATATTCTTATTCGCTATCATCGCATGCTGGGGGATGAAACTCTGTGGGTGCCAGGTGAAGATCACGCCGGCATAGCTACCCAGATCGTCGTCGAGCGACAGCTGGCAAAAGAGGGCTTGGACCGTCATAAAATTGGTCGCGAAGCCTTTATAGAGCGTGTCTGGCAGTGGGTGCAGCAGTACAAGAGTCGTATTCAGAACCAGCACCGCCGCCTGGGTGTATCATGCGACTGGTCGCGGGAACGCTTCACCCTGGACGAGGGACTGTCGAAGGCGGTACGTGAAGTCTTTGTGCGCCTCTACGAAGAGGGACTTATCTACCGTGGCGAGCGCATCATCAACTGGTGCCCTAGCTGCATGAGCGCCCTTTCTGATCTAGAGGTCAATCACGTCGATACTCCAGGAATTTTGACTTATGTGCGCTATCCACTCAAACGGGAACCGGAAACCGAACACGAGGTAACAGAGTACATCAGTGTTGCCACGACCCGGCCCGAGACCATTCTCGGCGATACCGCGGTGGCTGTCAATCCCAAAGACCCACGCTACCAATCCATTATTGGACGCCTGGCGATTCTCCCGGTCATTGGCCGTGAGATTCCTATCATCGCGGACGAGGCTGTAGATCCCTCCTTTGGTACAGGTGCAGTGAAGGTCACGCCCGCGCACGATCCGACCGACTTTGAAATTGGCATCCGACACAACCTCCCTCGTGTACAGGTGATTGGCTTCGATGGGAAGATGACCGAGGGGGCTGGCCCTTACGCCGGGCAGGATCGCTTTGAGGCACGCCAAAACCTGGTGGCAGAGCTAGAGCAACTTGGTCTCGTCGACAAAATAGAGGAGTACACTGTTCCCTTGGGCTATTGCCAGCGTTCTGATACCGTGGTAGAGCCGCTCATTTCGAAACAGTGGTTTGTCAAGATGCTATCCCTTGCCACGCCCGCCATGGGTGTC
>Ga0137365_10004537_pt1 | contig 11133 bp, 14 predicted proteins | sample SagtaG_9_FD_104799 | JGI IMG/M metagenome (GOLD analysis project Ga0137365, IMG submission 104799) | Vadose zone soil microbial communities from Sagehorn Ranch, Mendocino, California, USA - Sage1_L_40_16 metaG | ecosystem: Environmental > Terrestrial > Soil > Vadose zone | place: USA... | reverse complement strand
ATGTCGAAGGAGTAACTGTTCGAAACTCAACAGGCGTTGTCCGCACGTTGTCTCGGATTTGACGATCTGCCGCGTCGGCGGACGTAGTCGATCTCGTCTGAACAATTTATGATGACAATTCAAGCCCACGCCCGTATTTTAAGCCATGTCCGAAACGAAGTATCGCCCAATCCCAGACGTGCAGCGAAGGGGAACTGTCTCGAAGGCTGTCATCAGGCGAGCCGTAAAAAAATTAGCAGAATTGAAACGAGCTCATCCCAGTCAGTACAAGGAAAGAATTCAGTCCAGTTCGGGCACACCTGTCCAGCTAGTTGTTCGACACAGTTGAGTCGAAATGCCAGCGTCGCCCAGCGCTAGCGTTTTCATTAATTGCCCGTTTGATCAGGAATACCAGCCGATATTCGAAGCCATCGTATTTTGTGTGGCGGCCTGCGGATTTGTGCCGCGTTGCACGTTGGAGTTGACCGACGCTGCTGAGGTTCGCATCGAGAACATCTATCGGCTGATCTCGGAATGTAATCACAGTATTCACGACATCTCGCGAACGGAAGTGCAAGACCAGCCGTATCGGCTGCCACGGTTCAATATGCCGCTCGAGCTCGGAATCTTTCTCGGGGCGAAGCGGTTTGGGGGGCGTTCCTCCCGCAGGCGATGCCTGATCATGGACCGGTCGCCATATCGGTATAAACGCTTCATCTCGGACATTGGTGGCCAAGACATAAAGGCACACGATCGAAGCCCCGCTAAGGCGATCCGTCACGTCCGTGATTGGCTGCAATCTGCACCTGGCAAAACTGCGATTCCTGGCGGCAAAAGGATTTGGAACGATTACCAGCAGTTCACAAGAGAGTTGCCGGTGATTGCCGAAGAAGCGCAACTCGATCCATCGCAGCTAACGTTTCTCGATTACCTTCAACTTGTGATCAACTGGCTGAAAGAACACCGTTGATTCAGTAGAGGGGCGACGAAGATTGACGACATCATTGGCTACCACGGCGCCTCGCCGAAGCGAACTTCGCTGAATGCTAATCCTCGCGTTTGATTCTCTTGCATCGTAAGCCGCTTATGATGCATCCGTGAGCGCGCAATGACGAAAGATCAAACGAAGGTGCGCGAATATCTGGCCGAAATCGGTCGGCGCGGCGGCCTGGCAAGTCGACGTGAACTAACGCGGCGACACGCGAAGCAAATGGTGGCGATCCGCGAGGCCAAAGGCGCAGCCCTGCGAGTTAGCGTTCGTTAGGGCGAACTTTACGGCTGGACGGGGAGACGTCTGGGAGGGAGGCCGGGCACCGAGATCGGGAATCGAGGCAACGCGTGCGACTTCACTTTCGATCGTTCGCTCGTCATATGTGCACAGTGGAATTGGCGGATCCGATCTATCTGGTTAAGCGAACCTTACCCTTGATTTTCTATTCCATCGTAAGCCGCTTACGATGGATCAGCGACACGGCGGTTGAGTTTGAATCCCTGCCGAGCGCGTGAGCGCGCTTGCGGGCGCGCGCACGTTCCCATCCGCCGAAACTAATCCGACCACCGCAACTCCGATCGCGACCGCCAGCAGACCGGGTCGTCGCCGATCGTTCAGCGTGATAACAATTGTTCTGTGGTGCCGTCGGTTTTTATCAACGATCGAAGATCGCTTGTTAGCTTCTGTCCAATTCCATGGAGCTTGGCCAAATCGTCGAGGCTTTGATATGGCCGGTTAGTAACGATTAATCTTGCTCTTGCCGGACCGACTCCCGGCAGCGTTTCAAGTTCCTCGATTGTCGCTGTGTTGATATTTACACGCAGCGATCCCTTTTCGTATCGGTTGACCGGACTGGCATGTTTGGCAACACGCGCGTCCGACTTAAAGAATTTTGGGATTCCGATCGAACGATCTAGGAACACAACAGATGTAAGCAACGACATCGCAATGATACCGATTGTTAACCACCGCTTGATTGAATAACCTGGTTTCCACCAATCCCCAGGCTCATCTCCCTCGCGCATGTAATCGCGATCATAGATACCCATGCCGAATTGTTTTAGCGCCCGCCGAGGCAGAAATCGAGCAGATTGAACCTCATTGCCGATCTTTCTTCGTGTCTCTACACTCGCGGCCGTGGCACATCCCGGCACAATCGCGATAACTGACTTCGATTGGTACCGCTTTCTGAGTCAGAGTCGTTCATGGGATGAAGTAAACTTTTGGACGCCATCAACACACTGGCCATTCAACGCGCCGCAATTCTCGCCGTTCCTGTTTAAGTTGAAGGCACCGCATCGTGCGATCGCTGGTTTCGGTTACTTCGCGCGTTATTCAGCACTTCCAGAATCGTTCGCATGGGAATGGTTTGGGCAGGCGAACGGCTGTAGCTCATTTGAAGACATGCATGCTCGGCTTGAAAAAATCCGTCGGAAAATTAGAGCCATGCCGCAACGCGGAATCCTTCAGATCGGTTGTATCGTGATTGTTAGCGCGACCTTCTTCGCGCGGGACGAATGGATTCCGCAGCCGCGTGACTGGCCCGAGTCAAACCTTCGCCCGATGCGATATGATCTGGATACTGGAGAAGGAGCGCGAGTATGGGCGGAATGCCTTGCCCGGATTCAATCTGATCCTGAATTGCGCGTAGCAGAATCCGAAGCTGCCGGTGACACGCCGCGCCACGGTTCTCCCGTGTTGATCCGACCGCGACTTGGCCAGGGAGCATTCCGCGTGTCTGTGACTGAAGCGTACAACCGCGCGTGTGCCGTAACTCGAGAACATTCGTTGCCTGCGCTTGAAGCAGTGCACATTCGCCCGTTTGCGAAGGAAGGCCCTCATGAAGTACGAAATGGATTACTGCTTCGGGCAGATCTGCATCGCCTTTTTGAACAAGGTTATCTAACAGTTACGCCCGAGTACAACCTCGAAGTCAGCGATCGACTGCGACACGACTATCAAAATGGCCGAAGCTACTACCCGATGCGCGGCACTCGAATCTCCGTGCCCGTCCTCGAGACAGAACGACCGACTAGCGATCTTCTCGCATGGCATAATCAGAACATCTTCTTGCAGTAATCCGATGGCTCCGCTGGCTAATGAGATTGTGGAACGACGTCGAATTTTTCGCGATCTTGTGCCGTACTTTGGCACGATCCAATCGGCAGATTTTTTTCGCCACACGTCAGCGTATCTGCCGAGCATCGAGCGCGTGCATCCTCTGATCGAGGGCATCTACAAGCCGGCAGGATTCGTGTATCCGCTCAGCATATCGTCGATGTTAAAAAGTCAGTATCGCGACCAGGTTTTCCACAATCCAGATCGGACGTGGTGGATCAACTACAGTCCGAAAGAAGGTGGTATGGACATTGCGGCGAACGCCGGCTTGATCCGCTGTATGACAGATCACGAACCTCTTCTAGTGCTTCGGCAGGTGTCGGACAAGACCAGCGCTGAAGGTGCGCGCCACCGACTGCTCGGCCTTGGATTTGTGGAGAATTTCGATCCATCAACAAATCTTTTTCGCATTCGCGGACTCGAGTGGGATGAGACAAGTACTTTCCTTGGTATCGGATTGTCGGATGATTTGTTAGAAACGGCGTTGCGACTCGAGTCATTGGAACAATGGACGCCATTCGTTGCGGAAGATCGCGCCGTTTACAAAGTTTCACGGCAGAAGCGCGACGCTGCTTTTCGAAACATCGTATTAGCAAATTATGGTCGGACGTGCGCTGTTACAGGTCAGCGATTTCACTCACCTCACCACGTCGAAGCAGATGGGGCGCATATCATTGGGAAAGATGTACGCGGCACGGACGATCCGCGAAATGGCATAGCCCTTTCAAGATCGACACACTGGGCTTTCGATCGCGGCATTTTTAGAATTTCCGATCAATACGAAGTTGTCGTAAATCCAAAAATTGCAGACGCCAGCACCGATAAATTCCCGGTCATCGAAATGGACCGGAAGAAGATTATGTTACCGAAGGATCAATACTATTGGCCGCATTCCGAGGCCTTGGCTTGGCATAAGGAGGTTGTCTTCGATCGTTTTTCTCTCTGACATTCCTTTTTCCAAGGGCGGAAGCAGTCTGACTGCAGCGAATGTCCGATTATTTTGTGCAAAATGTAATCTGCAGAATGGAGCTGTCGGGATCAGCGAGATAGAAGGTAAAGTCGCGAGGGTAGCGACGAGGGAGTCGGGAAACGAGCGAGTTTCAAATCAGATAAGATTCTGACAATCGCTCCATGGATTTTCACGGGAGCATTGGCAATGCCGCACATTCATAAGCTTTCCGGATGATCGGGAAGCGCTCTCACGCCAACGGAGGGGTCCATGCAGCTCGGTCGGTGGATGGAAAGTCCAAAGTGTGTTGCTGAAGGCTATAACTTGGCCCGATGCACACGTCCGTGTTGTTAAGTTCCGGTGAAATCATCGACGTCGTAAATATGATCTGGTGCTCCACGTCTGAGCTTCTTGAAGTTTCAGCAACGATGTTTTGAAAGTTGTGCCCGCGCTCAGGTTCCATCCCTTTATCTTCCATGTTGTCGCAGATGAGCAGTCGCGGATAGCGGAAAAACTCAGCGTCTAGAGACGAGAACAATATGCCGAAGTGAACGCTGTTCTTCAGCAGGACCATCGAGCTCGCAGAAAACTGGTTGCGGCCGTCGACAGCAAAAGTGTTCTTTGCAAAATCGAAAGTAACAGATTGCGCATTTTGAAACCAAGGTTCGCGTGGTAGGTCACGTTTAAGGAAATTTAAGGCGTAGGCTTGAACGAGTTCCCGCGCTTCTACCAGCCGCACAACCTGTGCGCCGCGCTTCGTTCTTATGCGAAAACTTATGTCTTGCACTTCGGACGTCAGGAAGGCCTTAAGAGCGCGGGAGGTTTCAAGAACCGAGATAGTTCTTAACTGATTGGCAAGCGCGTCTAATTTGCCTTCGAGATTACCCTTTTCGACAAGCAAATCGTCGAGTGTTTCATCGCGTTTAGTTCTCACGTTCGTAACAGCTTCATTGAAGCGCGCCTCAACTCGCTGAAGTTGGCGTTGCACCTCGGGTAAGCTTTGCCTGAGCGTCACCAATTTGCGTTCTTTTTGCTCAAGCAAACTGCGCGATTCTTTCAGTTGAACCCCGAGTTCTTGCTGCATTCGTAATACTTGCGAGGATTCAACTTTTTCGGGTAGCGGCTGCCGACACAGAAAACAGATAGACCCATCCTGAACTGGAACAAGTGGACTTAAGCACTCTGGGCAATGTGTTAACCTCAGCTCTCCAAAACTCTCGCGAACTGAGAGTGATTGATCTAGCGACGCAATGCGTTTCTCCAAGACTTCGATAAAATCGCGTGAGTCCTCAACATCAAGCGTTTCCCGCTGCAATTCTTTTGTAACACGAGCCCACCGTTGCCGTTGTTCAGATACGGCCTTTCGTAAGTCGTCAAGGGTATCGCGAGGTACTGATGAATCCGCGACATTCAAGTTCGCGCTGGCGTCAGTAATCGCGCGCTCGACCTTTGCATAGGCCGCCTGGGTCTGTTCCATTACCGCTTGAATACGGCCAGCGTCAAGTTCCTGCCCGATGTTTGACAGCACCTGCGTCAGATTTTCTACTTCTCGGGATACGTCGTCCAATTGACGTTGCTTAGCCCGAAGATTGAGCTCATCAGCGTAGAGCGAATCGTCATATACGCCCAAAAGCAAATCGCCGACAGTCGTTCGCGTAAGTGGGGAATCAAAGTTCTCGAAACGCATCAACCGGTCGACGGGGCTAAGCTGGTCGACATATATAAGCCGAAGCAGCTGGTGCATTGTAATGTTACTATCAAAATCTCCTCTAACTTCTGGCAAACCTAACGCGCGGAAAAGCACCTGCGAAAAACTTTCCTTTTCTGCCCCGCGCTGAAAAGGAAACACCTGCCAGCCTTCAGCGGCCGAGCTGTTGGCCGCATTGTAGTCTCCCCAAAATATCTCCATTGATTGCCGAGCGCTTGCCGTAATTCGTCGACGAAGTGTTAGTGGGTCTCCGTTGACGGCAACTTCAGCTATCACATAATCACAACGCTCAGCTTCAGGTTTCCATGCGCTTATGTCGCCTCCAAGCACAAAGAAAATGAAGTCGGTAATTGTGGACTTTCCCGAGCTGTTCGATCCACGAATGATGTTCACGCCAAGTCTAAACTGTTCGTCGTAAACAGGACGGCCTCGCCCGAAAACGACTAACCTATTAAGAAATAGCGACGGCTTGCGAAGCATCATACCTATGCTCGAAAAGATGTGTCCTGCTCTTTAGGCCGCTTGGCCCATAAAGGCTGATCCCCCTAAATTCTCCCGCGAGTAGCTGGATTAAGTCGGAATTCGTAGCTTTGAATTCCGATAAATTTTCCGCGAGGGCATCCGGCAGTGGGAGTCCAGTTCGCTTGATTTTGCCCGAGGCGAAATTGATTCCGTCAATAAGGTCGGTTGCGGCCAAAAACCGAAACGCAGCCATCTGATACGGTTCTAATCTCGCGAATATCAGCTGGGGATCCTCAACCCATTCGTAACGATTCCTGTCGCGGAGAAGTTTGCGGCGATATTGAACAGCTTTTCGGGGGAACACCATGTCCTGTAATGCAACCGGGAACAGGAGATAGAAATCCAGAATGCGGATTCGCTCGATTTCATAAGGAGCAATTGGCAACTCTTCGAGCAATGCCAGTGATCGAAAAATCGCGTGATAACTATCGAACGCTGGATGATAAATCAGCATTTCGTCCAACGAATGTGACAGTTGCCGGTCAGAAAATACAGCATGCCATTGATATCATCTGCATATAGCTCCAACACATTCTCCTCCAACATGGCTTGAATCGGATCGATGATATCGTGTTGTACCGCGCGATTAATTGCAGCCAGATCTGCGTCTGCCGCGATCATCGGCGCTATAACATTGTGAAATCGGGAATAAACCTCCGCAAGCAGGAGGGCCTCAATTCGCTGCGCGGATTCCGAGAGTTCGAACTCTACCAGTTTTTTCGTAAATAACTCTTTAGTTTTCTTTCCGAATTCCACGTGTTGCGCCGAGTAACCGGCAGCCTCGAGTTTTTGTTCCAAACCGACAAGCGGATCATCAGGGACTTGTGTTTGGTAATGCTCTAGCTTGTCAATCGTTCGATTAAACGTGGCGTTCTTGGCGCGCTCGGCCCGGAACTTTTCTGCTAGCCGGATGATTTCGCTTCGGCAACCGAAACTAACTGGATAATTAAATACCGTGCTTTTGCTGATGTCTCGGCCAGCTTGATCGCCGCCTACAATATTTCCTGACTGAGTGGTGTCGGAATCAGACACAGCGAACAACTACCGGCTGCGATTGATATCGCGGCCCGCCTGGTCTCCACCGACAATATTGTGCGATTGCGTAACTTTGTTTGATTTTTTCTTCGACACTATCCGTACGCAGATTGTTATGCCCACGAAAAGAGCTATGATCGCTAAAATGATTTCGGCCCAATACTGGCTCATAAACGGTTGCTTGCGTTGCCGCTACTTCATTCGATCAAACGTCTTCACGAAGAAAGTAGGAATAAATGAGGATGAAGGAAGAAGGACAACATGGCAATCACTTTTCTAAGTCGAATGCGGAGAACCGGTACCGGCACAGCTGTAACGTTTCTTGTATCCGAAGAAACCGCGCCGGCGAATGATCAGGCTCTCGCCGCGTGATTCGTTGAATCGTTAAATCGGGAGAATTCAGGTGCCGACGCCTTCGCCCGACGCGGCGATGGCGATCTTCTTGAAGGGAAGGTACGCCTCGGTCGCGCTATAGCTGTCGAAGAGCGGGTTCTGCAACAGCCATGATCCCGAGCGCACCAAAGCACCCTTGGGTTTCCATCGATCAGGGTTTGGAGGGTTCCGAACTCTCTTTGTACACGAATGGGACGTGGTCGGGCGTGATGATTCGCGCGATGTCGCGGACCATGACGCTTGCAACGCCTTCAACCGGTTCCTTGGCCTGGTAGTTTATCCACGCAACGATCGTGATGCCTGTCTCCGGCGAGTAGTAATCCGCAGTGTTGTAGCCGGGGAGCGCGCCGGTGTAGCCGTAGCAACCTTCGCTGCACGTAATTCCCAGACCAAAGGAAGTGTTCCCCAGGAATGGGATGCAGTTTATGAGGTCCTGGTAGGTTCCGGCTGTAAGAAGGATTAAGTAAGAGACGTTTAATCGACGTCCTTCCTTCGGTAAAACGCGACGATCAACGTTTCTTGTATCCGAAGAAACCGCGGCGACGGATGATCTCGGCAACCCGCCACGGCGGGCAAGCTTTGCGGGGGGGGTTCCAGCTCGCGTCTCCACTGGCAACGCGCGTTTTAAAAAACTAGGAATTACGACTCCGAAAGTCTTCGCGAGCTGGGAGAAACGTCAGCAGCAGTTGATGGTTGAGAGCTGAGTGTTGAGGGATCGAATCGCATTCTACGAAGCGAGAAGAGTCCGAGCAGAAATCTCTTCTTCGAGGTCTTCCCAGTGAATTCCGACGCCTCGGCCACGTAGTCGCGAGGATCGGTGTTCACATTGGTCTTCATTTTAGCCAGGCAATCTTGAGCTCGCTTTCGATTGTTTTGAATTCAGGATCGCCCGTGACGAGTTCGCAATTTCGGTGTTTGGCCAGCGCAGCGGCGAAAGCGTCGGCCAAACTGATTCGATGAGAAGCTTTGAGTCGCGTCGCGAGGTCGGTCAGTTCGCGTGTCACGGGGTGAAAGGCGATCGGGAGTGAGACAAGACTAGCTGCGGCCGTTTCCCAACCGGCCAGGCCGTTTCTTCTAATGATAATGTATTGGACTTCCGCATAATTGACCTCAGTCATATGCAGCGGTTCGTGACGAGTCGCAGCCTTGTGCAGCAAGGTCTCGACTTTGTCCGCGCCGGCTTCATCCCGAAAGTACGCGATAAGCGCAAAACTATCGAGGACGCAGCCGGGCATACCTCGCTTCCTCGAGCTTTTTTTCTTCCTTCTTGTATTCCGACCACCATTGGCGCAAGGGCTTTTCGCCAGGTTTTCGTTTTAGAACGCCACGCGCGCGCTTGATGGCCGCGCCGGTGATTGGCTTCAGCAAAATTCCCTCCGGTGTTGCCTGCACGACTGCCCTCGTGCCGTTCTCGATTTCAAACGCCCGGCGAATCCGCCGTGGAATGACGACTTGTCCTTTCACGGTGAATGAGACTGTCTCTGGATTGCTTGTATCCGCCATGGCTAAAAGTAAAGCGCATGGCGATAAGTAAGTCAATGTGAAAAAGTGCGACTCCTTGATAACGTGATACTGAGCGCCTCCACTTCTGGGTCGTAACTGATCTTCATGGTCGGGCAAAATACTTTTGTCTGTCTAGCATACCAGCGTTAAGCGCCTCTTGTTCATTCCGGCAAAATTCGACGAAACTGCGTTTTATTTCGCCGTTCGCTGCCTGACACACAAACCAGCCTTTCTCGGGCGTACCATCGTGGTTCGAGCGGACGCGCGCGCAGCATCTGTCAGTGGTAATGATCGACTTTTGGAAGCGACGTTCAGTAAATCCGTGAAAGTGGCCGCAGAAGACGGCCTGGAGGTTCAAACCGTAACAGCGCTGGAGTAAATCGTCGGCATTGAGCGGTCGGGCCCAGACGAAGTCGCCCAATGGGAAATGAGTGAAACAGGATGGTAGGGCGACGGAGGTCCAGTTTGGACAGGTTTTGATTGAGCCAGGTAAGAGTCGTGTCTGATATTCGGGTCTCTCTCGCCTTTGTTCCTTCGCTGGAATCCAGGCCGATGATTTGCCAGCCACGGTGAGTAAAGGAGTAGTTGATTTGTTCAGGAAAAATCTGCTCATACGCTGACCGATCCGTGGCTGACTGGTAGTCGTGATTGCCCACCACGGCGTGACATGGAATGCCGAGCGCGGAGAAGGAATCCTTGATCAGGATCAACTGCGCGGGCCTGCCGTTTTCGGCAAGGTCGCCGCCGAGAAGGCAAAACTCTGCGGTGGGCGCGCTCGCTTTCATCTGGCACACCACCTCATCGAACCACGGACGGCACGCTTCCTCGAGAGCGTGCAGATCGTTTACCGCGATGAATGTGAAATCATGGGTGGCAGGAGCGTCTGCGCCGCGCAGGCGACCCGGCCAAACACCGAGCGATAATAACGCGCCGGCAGATAGCCGGAGCCATTCGCGGCGCGTAAAAGCAGCGGGCATGATTAACGCTAATCGGTGTCGGGACGAACGCCACTGGATGTGGTCGGTGATCAGCTATCAGTCGTTGAAGTCACGCGTAGGCGAGTTTGCCGCGTGGCTCAGGAATGGGCCGGCCGAGTTTGCGCGCGGTTTCGATCCATTCGTCAATGACGACTTCGGCGTTTGCGACTGCTTCAGCATAAGTTTGGCCGTCGGCCATGCAGCCGGGGAGCTCGGGAACCTCGACAATGAAACTGTCGTCTTCCTTGCTCCAGTAAATGATCAGTTCGTAACGCGTTCTCATTCGATGTCGATTTTATACTTTAAAAGTAGCTCGCGCACCTGTTTTACTTGGTAGGGTTTTGCTTTTCCATTCGGGAAACCTTCCAGGAAATCTTCGATTGAATCGCCGCCTTTCAGATAATCAATCAGGTTCTGAATCGGAACACGTGTGACAGCGAAACACGGCGCGCCGCTCATGATTTCGGGATCAATTTTGACAACGGACTGACTCACATTCGGAACTTTGGATAAAGCTAGTAGCTTGCAAGCAAGACGCCGAACTCAACACGCTCGCCACCGGACGGGTCCTTCCCATTGGCGGACCAGGCGCCCGCGCTACCCAGACACAGGCGTTTCGGCTGGCAGCCGAAACGGACAGGCTAGCAGCCTGTGCTCCCCAGAACTACGACAGCCGGCCATCAGGGCTTTGGCTGCGGAGGCGGATCGTCCGGTGCGAGGTAGGTGCCGATTGATCGGAACAGCGTGTCACTGGAATTGTGGTAGTTGCCCTCCGAGTCGAATGCTTCCGGCGCGTAGGTTACGAACACGGCAATGGCGATTTTCTTGGAGGGAAGCTAGGCCACCGTCGCGCTGTAGCCGCCGAGCATCGGGTTCTGCAACAGCCACGATCCCGAGCGCACAATGCCCAGACCATAGTTGTATACGTTGGTTTGCGTGCCGCATGACGGCGCGCAGT
>Ga0137365_10004536_pt1 | contig 11133 bp, 8 predicted proteins | sample SagtaG_9_FD_104799 | JGI IMG/M metagenome (GOLD analysis project Ga0137365, IMG submission 104799) | Vadose zone soil microbial communities from Sagehorn Ranch, Mendocino, California, USA - Sage1_L_40_16 metaG | ecosystem: Environmental > Terrestrial > Soil > Vadose zone | place: USA: California... | reverse complement strand
GGCCGTAGGCCGGGTTCAGGCACACCGAGGTCCCGGCGGCACTGCCGCAGACGGGAGTGTATGAAATCGGCGCGTCGCTGGCGGCGTCGTGCAGGGCAGGGATGACCGTGCCCTCCACTGATTCGTGGGCGGTCCTGGCCAGCCCGACGGCGGTCCCCGCCAGCGCCACGCCGGCGAGCGTGACGACCACGGCAGCGCGGCGCAGCCACTGGCCGCCGGCCCGGGCGGGCAGGCCGGTCAGGCCCAGCGCCGCGACCGCGATCCCGGTCAGGAACATGATCCGGGCGATCGGCAGGTCCGACAGCCAGGGATAAAAGATCCCGGAGTCGGTTTGGGGGTTGCCATCGAAGTTGCCGTTGGAGTTGGTCGGCAGGATCAGCGCCCACCCGCTGGTGTGCTTGAACCCGGTCTGCGACGACATCGCCAGTGCCAGGAATCCGCCGAACGCGGCCACCGGCGCGGCGAACCGGCTCGGCCAGTAGGCCCCGACGGTGAACCCGACGGCGCTGAACGCGGTCACCGCCGTGGCGCCGACGGCGACCCACCACCACGGTGGCGTGCCCCCGACGCCCTGGTGGGCGTACCACGCGAACATGACGCCCACGAAGACCAGGTAGGCCGCTACTGCCCAGATCGCGGTCGCGGCCCAGGTGGCGAGCTGGGCCGCCCAGCGCGGCCGGGCAGTCGCGGTCACCAGGTCGGCCAGGCCGCGGCGGCCGTCCCGCGATCCCATCCAGGCGGCCACGCCGGCCACGAACGGCCCGAAGTCGATGATCGTGTGCCCCTGGCCCATGTTCCAGAACGTGCGCAGCCCATACAGCGCCGCCGCGCCGGTGCTGGGCCGGTAGGAGTCGAACCAGAACAGCGCGGCGATCAGCGGCAGGATCCATGGCATCGCGTTGCGGCGCAGTTCCACCCGCAGCAGCCGCGCGGCGTTGAGCGGGACCGCGCTGGTGGCGCGCGGTGTCCGATGCCGCACCGGGGCGCCGGTCGCGGTGGTCATCACGCCGCCGCCGTGGCGGACCGGGCGGCCGCGAGCACCGCGCTGTAGCCGCGCTCCAACGGCGCGTCGCCGGCCGCGCCGGTGCCCTCGCCGCGGGCGGTCAGCTCGTCCGGCGTGCCGTGGAACACGATCTTCCCGGCGTCCATCAGCGCGACCTCGCTGCAGGCGGCGCCGACGTCCTCGACCAGATGGGTGGAGACGATCAGGGTGGCCCGCCCGCCGAGGTCGCGCAGCAGGGCGCGGAACGCCACCCGCTGCTCGGGGTCAAGGCCGGCGGTCGGCTCGTCCAGCAGCAGCAGCTCGGGCTCGTTGACGATCGCCTGCGCGATCCCGACCCGGCGCAGCATTCCGCCGGACAGGGTGCGCAGTTTCGCTCTCGCCCGGCCGCCGAGGTCGACCCGCTCGATCGCGGTGGCCACCGCCTGCGGCACCCGGCCCGGCGGCATCTCCTTCAGCAGCGCGAAGTACTCGACGAACTCGGCCACCGTGAATCCCGGGTAGTAGCCCAGGCTTTGCGGAAGGTAACCGAGCCTGCGCCGGACCTCGCGCCGCGGCCCGTATCCGCCGGGGTCGCGGCCGAGCAGCCGCACGCGGCCGGAGCTCGGCTGGATCACCGTGGCCATCATCCGCAGCAGCGTGGTCTTGCCCGCGCCGTTCGGGCCCAGCAGCCCGAACACCCCGGGACCGGTCTCCAGGGTCACCCCGGCCACCGCCTGGGTGCGGCCGAACCGCCTGGTCACATCGCTGATCTCAACGTTCATGACGTTCCTTTCGGAATACGGGTGGCAAACCACGCGATGGCGCCGCAGGCGGCGGCGACCGCCAGGTAGGGCAGGACCAGCACGGAGCTGGCGACCGCCGTGGTGGCCTGGCCGGAAGCCGAGTGCACCGACAGCACCGTGATCGCCCAGGCGGCCAGGCCCGCTGCGACACCGGCGTTCGCCGAGCGGGTGACCGTCGCCGCCGCAAGCGCCACCGCGGACACCGCGGTCATCGGGACCAGCCAGCCGAAGGTGACCGCGGCCGCGGCCCCCGACGCCGCCGACGCGGCCAGCCCCAGGGCCGCGTTCAGCGCGAACACGACCAGCACCCGGACCAGCAGCACCATCCGGTCGCTGACCGCCATGCTCTGCGACAGTTCCCAGGCCGGGTCGATGCCCGGGCCGTAGGCGTAGGCGATGCCCGCGGCGGCGACCGCGGGCGCGAACAAGGCCACGAACGGCGTGCCGGTCCCCAGGGTGGCGAACATCCCGGCCGCCAGCACGACCGCGCTGGCGATGACCCAGCCGAGCAGCAGCGACGGCGTGGTCACCAGCGCCCGCGCCAGGCCCGGCGAGCGCAGCGCCCGCCCGGCCAGCCGCTCCACCGGTCCCGGGCGGCGGCGCCAGACCTCCGCGGCCACCCCCAGCCACACCCGGTGCAGATCGACGTCACGCGGGCACCGGTCCTGGCCCGGTCCCGGCAGGTCATCGCGGTCACCAGTCATCTCATGGCTAAAGGTCATCGTCCGCCTCCATCCCGCACCGGCTGCCGCAGCACCGCGCGCATGAGCTGCCGGACCCGGTGAGCGCGGCTTTTCACCGTGCCCTCGGGAACGCCCGTCCGCCCGGCCACCTCGGTGACCGTCCGGTCCTCCACGTACATCAGCCGGGCTGCCAGCCACGGCGCGTGCCGTGCGAACAACTCCCGCAGCGCGGTATCGTCGCCGCCCGCCATCGCGGCGATCAGCTCATCGTCGTCCATCGCTTCTCTATTGCGTTCCGGCGGCAACGGGTTCACCGACGCGGGAAATTACGGCACCACCAGCCCTGAGTTGATCGGGACGGAAATGATCTCCGCCACGTCGTAACTGTGGTGACTGTGTATGTGCCGTTCCAGGTCCGAGTACCGGGGCGGCGGGGCGGGCGAGTGGTTGGATGTCCTCGCTCACGCGCGCTATGGTGGCGCAGCGGTGGCCGCGCACGCCGGATAGGGCTGGGCTGTGGATAGCGAGACGGTCAGGTGCGAGGCAGTGATGGACCTCACGGGCCGCACTGTGTGCGTGGCGGGGCTGGGCGTGTCCGGGCCGCCGGCGGCCCGCGCGCTCGCGGCGCGCGGGGCGCGGGTAACGGTCGTGGACGGGGCGGACGACGCGGAGCGGCGCTCGCGAGCGGGCGAGCTTGAATCCCTCGGTATCAAGGTCATCCTGGGCAGCGTCCCCGGGTCGCCGCCCGCGGGCACGCAACTGGTCGTCACGTCACCGGGATGGCGCCCGGAAACCCCCTTGCTCGCCGCGTCCCTGGCCGCGGGCATCACGGTGATCGGCGACGTCGAGCTGGCCTGGCGCCTCCGCCCGGTTCTGGCGGGCGGCCGCCCGCAGGAATGGCTCGCCGTCACGGGGACGAACGGCAAGACCACCACGGTGCGGATGCTCGCCGCCATGCTCTCGGCGGCGGGTCACCGCACGATCGCGGCAGGGAACGTCGGCACGCCGCTCACCGAGGTGGTTACCGATCCGCGGCCGTATCCGGTGCTCGCCGTGGAGTTGTCAAGCTTCCAGCTGCACTGGAGCGCCACCCTGCGCCCGCTGGCGGCCGCGGTGCTCAACGTCGCCCCCGACCACCTCGACTGGCACGGCAGCATGGCCGCTTACGCCAGGGACAAGGGGCGGATATTCGCGCCGGGCACGATCGCGGTCTGCAACGCGGCCGATGAGTGGTCCGTACGCCTCGCCGCCGCGGCCGCGGGGGACAGCGCGGTCGCCTTCACCCTCCGCGCACCTGGGCCGGGAGAACTCGGGATCGCTGGAGGGATGCTCATCGACCGCGCGTTCTGCCCGCCCGGCGAGGCGGCTGAGCTCGCGGCGGTGGCCGACGTGCAGCCTGCCGCGCCGCACAACGTGGCCAACGCGCTCGCGGCCGCCGCGCTCGCCCGTGCGTACGGGGTGCCGCCCGGCGCCGTGCGCGGCGGCCTGCGCGCGTTCGAGGCGGAGCCGCACCGGATCAGCCTGATCGGCCGGGTCGGTGGAGTTGACTATGTGGACGACTCAAAGGCGACCAACCCGCACGCCGCGGCCGCGTCCCTGGCCGCCTACCGGTCGGTGGTGTGGGTGGCGGGCGGGCTGCTCAAGGGCGCGGACGTCGACGAGCTCGTGAGCGGCGCGGCGGGCAGGCTGCGGGCGGCCGTCCTGCTCGGCAGGGACCGTGCGAAGATCCGGCAGGCACTCGCGCGACACGCGCCGAATGTCCCTGTGGCTGAGGTCAGCGGCACCGACACTGGGGTAATGGACCACGTGGTTACCGAGTCCGCCGCGTTCGCGCGGCCGGGCGATACGGTGCTGCTCGCCCCGGCCGCCGCATCCCTGGACATGTTCGCCAATTACGGCGAACGCGGCGACGCGTTCGCCGCGGCCGTGCACAGGCTGGCCCGGGCGAGCACGGCCGGATGAGCACGGCCGGATGAGCAGCGTCGCGGACGGCGCCGGGTCTCGACGGGCCCCAGCGCAGGGAGCCGCCCGTTCCCCCCGTGGTTCCGAAAGAACACCGATGGGACATCGGGGGTCCTATGACAACACCGATGGGCCATCGGTGTTGTCATCCGAAGCCCCTGCGGGCACCGTCAGCTCCGCTGCCATGCCGCGAACCGCGATGCCGCGCGCTTCGGCGCTGACCGGGCCGCAGGAGTGGCTCGCGGGTGTGCGCACGCTGCTCGACCGCCCGCTCGCCTCCTACTACCTCATTCTCGGCGTCAGCGGGCTGTTGCTCGCGCTCGGGCTCATCATGGTGCTCTCCGCGTCGTCTGTGCAGATGCTCTCGCTGGGTGCCTCGCCATTCGTGGAATTCCAGCGGCAGATGCTTGGCGTCGCCCTGGGCCTGCCTGCCATGTGGGCAGCGTCGCGGCTGCCGCCCACCGCTTTCCGGGTCATCGCCTACCCGCTGATGGGCGTCTCCGTCCTGGGTCTCCTGCTCACCGTGATCCCCGGCGTCGGAGTCTCAGCGGGTGGGGCGTCACGGTGGATAGCGATCGGCGGCTTCCAGCTCCAGCCGTCCGAGTTCGCCAAGCTCGCCTTCGTGCTGTGGGGCGCCGACCTCCTGGCCCGCCACGAGCGGCACGGGCAGCTCACCGAGTGGCGGCAGCTTCTCGTCCCGCTCATGCCTGGCGCGGGGATCCTTGGCGTGCTCGTCATGCTCGGCGATGACCTCGGCACGACGTTCCTGCTGCTCACCATCTTCCTGGCGCTGCTGTGGGTGGTCGGCACGCCGGGCCGGCTGTTCATCGGCATGCTGGGGTTCGTCTGCCTGGTCGTGGCGATCCTGATCATCGCAAAGCCGTACCGGATGGACAGGATCACCAGTTTCGTCGACCCCCAGGCCCACGCGGCGACCTCCGGCTGGCAGCCGCTGCAGGGTAAATACGCACTCGCATCCGGCGGGTGGTTCGGCGTCGGGCTCGGCGCGAGCAGGCAGAAGTGGGGAATGCTGCCTGACCCGTCAAGTGACTTCATCTTCGCGGTTCTCGGCGAAGAACTCGGCCTGGCCGGGACGCTCTGCGTGATGGGGCTGTTCGGCGCGCTCGGCTATGCGGGCCTGCGGGTCGCGCGGCGCGTCACCGATCCGTTCATGCGCCTCGCCGCGACGGCCATCACCGCGTGGATCGTGGTCGAGGCGCTGGTGAACATCGGTGCGGTGATCGGCGTGCTGCCGATCACCGGGGTGCCGCTGCCACTGGTGTCCGCCGGGGTCTCGTCGCTCATTGTCACGATGGTGGCGATCGGCATGCTGATGGCATTCGCCAAAAGGGAGCCAGGTGCCGCGGAGGCTCTCGCCGCTCGTGGCCCCGGCCCGGCCCGGCGCGTCCTAAGCTGGCTTGGCCTGAGAGGTCGCACCGACCGAGGCGTGGGAACGAGGCGGAGGAGGAGCGCGTAGCGAAATCTTGCGCGTCGCGACGACAACGCAGCGAGCGAGGAGGGTCGCGCCTGTGCACGCAAGCACACCACAAGCACACCCGCGGCGAGAAGGAAGCGCGGCGATGAGGGTTGTCCTGGCTGGCGGCGGTACCGCCGGTCACATTGAGCCAGCGCTCGCGCTGGCCGACGCGCTGCGCGGGTATGACGCGGCCACCGAGATAACGTGCCTGGGCACCGAGCGAGGGCTCGAGACGCGGCTGGTCCCGATGCGGGGGTACGATCTCGCGCTCATCCCCGCGGTCCCGCTGCCCCGTGCGCTCACGCCGCGGCTGCTGGCCGTGCCGGGCAGGCTGACCGGTGCGGTCAACACCGCGGCAAGGATTCTGGACCGCACGCGGGCCGACGTGCTCGTCGGGTTCGGCGGGTACGTCGCCACGCCCGCTTACCTGGCCGCGCGGCGCCGGCGGGTGCCGATCATCGTTCATGAGGCGAATCCCAAGCCCGGTCTCGCCAACCGGCTCGGCGGCCTGTTCACCAGGTATGTGTATACCGGGCATCCGGATACGCAACTGCCGCACGCCACCTATATCGGCATCCCGCTGCGTCATGAGATCGCCACCCTGGACCGGCTCGCTCTCGGGGACAAGGCGCGGGCACATTTCGGCCTCCGGCCCGATCTGCCCGTGCTGCTCGTGACCGGCGGGTCCCAGGGTGCGCGCTCGCTGAACAGCGCCGCCTTCGGTGCGGCAGGTTATGCCAAACAAGCAGGCGTGCAGGTGCTGCACATCGTCGGCCCGAGAAACGCGGCGGGAGCGCCGCTGCCCGCCGACGGCGCGCCGTACGTGATCCTGCCCTACGTCGATCACATGGATATGGCGTACGCGGCGGCCGACTTCGCCATCTGCCGGGCGGGCGCGATGACCTGCGCCGAACTCACCGCGGTGGGGCTTCCTGCCGCCTACGTGCCGCTCCCGCACGGGAACGGTGAGCAGCGGCTCAACGCGGCCCCCATCGCCGCGGCGGGCGGCGGCCTGATTGTCGACGACGCGCAGCTCACGCCGGAGTGGATCAGGGACATGGTCATCGCCGCGCTGCGCGACCCGGTGCGGATCGCCGCGATGTCCCAGGCGGCCGCCGGGCTTGGCCGCCGCGATGCTGACCTCGCCCTCGCCCACGAGGTGATGGACATCGTGCGAGGTGAGGCATGAGGCGGCAGGTTCGTATTCCCTCCATAACGGCTGCCGCGGGGGGTCGCTCGCATGTTGTGGCGGCGGCGAGAAAGGCGGTCAGGTGGGGCTGGTAGCGCGGGCCGAGCCCGTGCCGGTGGCCGACCTCGGCGCGGTGCACTTCGTCGGCATCGGGGGCGCGGGCATGTCCGGCATCGCCCGCGTCATGCTGGCCCGGGGTGTCGCGGTGTCGGGGTGCGACGCGCAGCACTCGCCTGGTCTTGACGAGCTTGCCGCACTCGGTGCGGTCGTGTGCGTCGGCCACGATGCCGCGCACCTGGCCGCGGCGGACACTCTCGTCGTCTCCACCGCGATCAGGCCGGACAATCCGGAGCTCGCGGGTGCGCGCGGGCGGGGGATGCGGATCTTGCACCGGGGGACCGCGCTCGCCTCCATCATGCTCGGGCGGCGCGGGATCGCCGTCGCGGGTACGCACGGCAAGACGACCACGAGCTCGATGCTCACCACCGCCCTCAAACACTGCGGCGCCGCCCCCGGCTACGTCATCGGCGGCGTGCTCGTGTCCACTGGCATCGGTGCCGAAGACGGGACCGGCGAGCTGTTGATCGCCGAAGCCGACGAAAGCGACGGGTCGTTCCTTCAGCTCGCGCCGGACGCGGCGATCGTGACCAACATCGAGCCCGACCATCTGGACAACTACGCCACCGTGGCCGAGATCGCCGCCGCGTTCGAGCGTTTCGCCGGGCGGATCAAGGCCGGGGGGCTGCTCGTCACCTGCGCCGACGACCCGGGCGCGCGGGCGCTCGCGGCGGCTTCGTCGCGGCTCGGGCTCCGCGTGTGCACCTACGGCGAGGCGCCGGGCGCGGACTACCTGGTGACCCGCGTGGCACCCCAGGGCATGGGCGTCAGCTTCGAGGTGCGCGCGGACCGGCGGCAGCCGTTTGGGATCAAGCTCGGGGTTCCGGGCCGTCACAATGCGCTCAACGCCACCGCGGCGCTCGCCGCCGCCGTGGCGCTCGGCTTTCCCGGCGATCAGGTCGCGGCCGGCCTGGCCGCGTTCCGCGGTGCGCGCCGCCGGATGGAACCTAAAGGGGAGCCGGACGGCGTTCGGGTGCTCGACAGCTATGCCCATCACCCCACCGAGCTTGCCGCCGATCTGCGCAGCGCAAGGGACATCGCGGGCGGTGAGGGCCGGGTCATCGCCGTCTTCCAGCCGCACCTCTACAGCCGTACCCGGATCTTCGCGGCCGATCTGGGCGCCGCGCTCGGCCTGGCCGACGAGGCGCTGGTGCTCGACGTCTACGCCGCGCGGGAGGATCCCGAGCCCGGTGTCACCGGGCGGCTTGTCGCCGACGCCGTGCCCGGCGGGCGCGGGCAATTCATGCGCGACAGGCAGGCCGTGCCCGGCGTCGTCGCGGGCATGGCCAAACCAGGCGATCTGGTGCTCACGATGGGCGCGGGCGATGTCACGGCGCTGGGGCCGCTGATCGTGGCGGCGCTGCAGGCGCGTTCGCGAGGCGGCGGCCAATGACGGTGCCGCGTCCGCCGATGGCACAGCCGGCGCCCGCCCTTGATGACAGCGGCGCGGGCGGGCCTGGTGCGGGCGGGCCCGGTGCCGGCCGGCGGGCGGTCGGGCGGCGCGGTGCCGAGGGCGGGCCGGACGGCGCCGGTCGGCCGCTGAGCCCCTGGAAGGCAGGCTTTGTCGTGCTCGCCCTCGTCGGCATCGTCGCCGCGGTCGCCTGGGCGTTGGTCGGCTCCCGGTTTCTCGTGGTCCGCTCGGTGGAGGTGACCGGCCAGCACCGGGTTTCCCGCGCACAGGTGCTCGCCGCGGCCGGTATACCGCGTGGGCTGCCGCTCATCCGCGTTGACACGAGGGCGGTGGCACGCCAGATCGACGCGATCAGGCAGGTGGAATCCGCCCGGGTCAGCAGGAACTGGCCGGACAGGATCGTGATCAGCGTGACCGAGCGAACCCCCGCACTTGCCGTCAGGAACGGCCGCAGGTACGACTTGATCGACAGGTTCGGCGTCGTCGTCCTTTCGGCGGCCCGGCGCCCGAAACAACTGCCCCTGTTCACGCCGTCAGGCCCCGTCCGGGGGAGCCCCGCCGTCGCGGCCGCGGCCGCGGTCACACATGAGCTTCCTGCCGCGCTGTCCGTGCGGCTGACGTCGGTCACCGCACCGGCGGCAGACGAGGTGACGCTGCGCCTGACCGGCGGCGTGACGGTCGTGTGGGGGAGCGCCGACCGCGCCGCGGCCAAGGAACAGGTTCTCCGCGCCCTGTTTCGCACGCACGCGCACTACTACGACGTCAGCTCCCCGTCGATCGCGACAACACACTGAATCATGAAACAAAGCGGACAGCCCGCGTGGCACGCGACACGCCGAGGCGGAACTCGGCCGGTTAGTTGACCCTGCTGCCGGGCGACCCTACTGTCCGTATCAATCGTCAGGTTGACATAACACTAAATCTCAACTTGAGGGTGAGGGTTGGCTTCGCGGGGTTCCGTCGGTGCGGATGGCGCTCCGGGCCCGGCCGGTGCTCTTGGCAACGTAAAACGAGCGGAAGGTTCCCTCCTCGTGGCAGCACCGCAGAACTATCTCGCGGTCATCAAGGTCGTCGGCATCGGCGGGGGCGGCGTCAACGCCGTCAACCGGATGATCGAAGAGGGGCTCAAGGGCGTCGAGTTCATCGCGATTAACACTGATGCGCAGGCACTCCTCATGAGCGACGCCGACGTCAAGCTTGATGTCGGCCGTGAGCTCACCCGCGGCCTGGGCGCGGGCGCGAATCCGGACGTCGGCTGCAAGGCGGCCGAAGATCACCGCGAAGAGATCGAGGAGGTGATCAGGGGCGCCGACATGGTCTTCGTTACGGCCGGCGAGGGCGGCGGTACCGGCACCGGCGGGGCCCCGGTGGTCGCGAACGTGGCCCGCTCGCTTGGCGCCCTGACCATCGGTGTGGTGACCCGGCCGTTCGGTTTTGAGGGCAAGCGCCGCGCCATACAGGCGGAGACGGGGATCGAGCGGCTCCGCGGCGAGGTCGACACGCTCATTGTCATCCCGAACGACCGGCTGCTGTCCATCTCCGACCGGCAGGTCAGCGTGCTTGACGCGTTCAAGGCCGCGGACCAGGTGCTGCTCTCCGGTGTTCAGGGGATTACCGACCTGATAACGACACCCGGGCTGATCAACCTGGACTTCGCCGACGTGAAATCGGTCATGTCCGGCGCCGGCTCGGCGCTCATGGGCATCGGCTCCTCGCGCGGCGACGATCGCTCCGTGGCGGCGGCGGAAATGGCCATATCGAGCCCGCTGCTCGAGGCCAGCATCGACGGCGCCCACGGTGTGCTGCTTTCCATTCAGGGCGGCTCGGACCTCGGGCTTTTCGAGATCAACGAGGCAGCCCAGCTGGTTGCCAACTCGGCCGCGACCGACGCGAACATCATCTTCGGCGCCGTCATCGACGACGCGCTCGGCGATGAGGTGCGGGTGACCGTGATCGCCGCCGGGTTCGATGAGGGCAGAGGCTCGGCCACCACGCTGCCCGCGCTTTCGGCCCGGCGCGAGCCGGCCACGCTCACCGCGTCACGGTCATTTGATCCGACGCCGTCGGGTGCGGGCGTGGGCATGGGCTCGGCCCTGCGCAGCTTCGACGACGCGGCCGGGGACGGCTCCGGCGGCGGATTCGGTGCCGGTAGCACCGCAGGTGACGCAGCGGGCCGCGCGTCGGGCCGGGCCGCCGATGGTGCCGCCCTGCCTTCGCCCGCGCTGGCTGGCGGGGACGCCGCAGATGGTCAGGGCGCGGACGAGGGCGCGGCCGGGCTCACCGGTTTCGGGGAGACGCTGGCCGGGGCGGCTGGGACCTCCGACGCCCCCGGTTCCGCTGGTTCCGGCGGTTCGGCCGGTTCCGGCGGTTCCGGCGGTTCCGGCGGGGCGGATGGCGCGGACAGTCGCGGGGATGACGGGGCACAGCCTGGGTCGCGCCCGTTCGTGCCGCGGCCCGCCGAGCCTGACGCGGCGGCGGCCGCACGCGTATTCGACGCCGCGACCACCCG
>Ga0137365_10004533_pt1 | contig 11134 bp, 23 predicted proteins | sample SagtaG_9_FD_104799 | JGI IMG/M metagenome (GOLD analysis project Ga0137365, IMG submission 104799) | Vadose zone soil microbial communities from Sagehorn Ranch, Mendocino, California, USA - Sage1_L_40_16 metaG | ecosystem: Environmental > Terrestrial > Soil > Vadose zone | place: USA... | reverse complement strand
TGTTCCGGATCGTCAACGGCTTCGTAGAGCTCACAGGAACGACAACCTGGAGCAGCGCGTACGTCGGTGATCACTCGCATGGAAGGCATTGAGGCGCGTCATCGCCATGAAAAGGACGTGCTGTCGACGCCTAACGGATCGCGCTTAAGCTGCGGGCGACCCGCCCGCCGGCGCAAGCGTAGTGGACGAACGTCCCGTGCCCGCCAGGGCACGACCCAACGGCTTTCCTTTAGAACGAGAGCGCCCGCCAGCTTCAAGCGCTTGTTAGGCGGCTGGCCTTTCAGCGCGCCCGTCGCGTTCTCGAGCGTCGGGCCGTCCTCCGCGCCCCCTTCCGTAGACTCATCGGCTTCGGCCGCGCGTGCCGCGGCTGGTATACACCAAGTTTCCCGCCACCCGGCAAGGTCACCTGCGTGAGCAAACCCCACCCCTCGTCGCGTACCGGCCCGCAGGCGACGCCCCGCTTCCGCATCTCCGTGACGAAGCCGTCGATATCGTCAGACATCAAGAAGAACTCGTGCACGTCGTTCGTCTCGGATGGATGGACGGCCAGTTCGGCCGGCGGCAACCCAAAGATCAACCAGCCGTCGCCCACATCGACATGCGGGAGCTGGAACACCTCGCGCAACAGGGCGCGGTCGGCCTCGGGGCTCTTACTGTAGATGATCGAATGCGCGCCGATAATCATGCTCTAGCCAGCCGCCTAACGGATCGCGCTTAAGCTGCGGGCGACCCGCCCGGTGGCGCAAGGGCACGGGACGGAGTCCGTGCCCCGCCAGGGGCACAACACTCCGCTTCCCTTAAGGCGATCACCGCCCGCCAGCTTCCAGCGCTTGTTAGGCAGCGCCCCGCCTACACCTTCAGGCGCGCGGCCACCCGACCGGGGATTCAGGAAAGGGGTAGATAGCGCTCGTCGGGGCCTTGCCCGGAGGGCAAGTCTGCCGGATCGAGCAACCAAGCGCTGCACCGGCATTGGCCGGTTTCGCACACCACCACTTCCGTAGGCACCCTATCATCCGAACCCCCGACCAAAGGGGTGCCGCACTGCGGACAATACAACCCGAGGCGCCGAAGCAATGGGCCTTCGCCGATCGCGAGAGCCAAGAACGACCCGAACGCCCCTACTGCTGCCGCGAGTACCGTTGCGGCGCGCGTGGCGTGCGAAAGCCCCGGCACCGCCAAGAGGCCGAGGCTCACGAAACTGAAGGCGATCATGGCGCCGATCGCCTTCGAGTGGAAGCGCTGCACAATCGCGACCTTCGCGGCGAAGTCCGCACCCCGAAAGGGGACAGGACCGACCGATCCCGACGGGGGGCGGGGACGTGGGGGGGCGTGAGCCGCTGCTCGGACCCTGCGTCGCGTCCGCCAAGCCCAGATGACGGCTCCGATGCTGAGCGCGACAGCAAACCAATACCGCTCGAGGAAGGTCTGCAATGCTCCATACGGACAACGGAGCACAGGGTTGCTCTGTGCCCCTGCACCTGTTTAGCGGTGCGCGGTGCGCTGCCTAACGGATCGCGCTTAAGCTGCGGGCGACCCCCGCGCCGGCGCAAGAGTAGTGGACGCCAGTCCGTGCCCGCCAGGGCACAACACTCGGCTTCCCCTAGAGCGATCACCGCCCGCCAGCTTCAAGCGCTTGTTAGGCGGCATGTTAACACGGCTCCATAGCCGCCGATGCAACCCGCCAACTGGCATCCTTGCGTGTCAGGTGGGTTTGGTAGCATCCAGGCACTGCCGTGGCGTAATCGAGTACCACCGTGTCGCCATTCCGCATTCCCCATCTAAGTCGCATCGACTGCCGCAACCGCTCTAGCGTGGGCGGCGATGTCGCGAGGATCTGGGTGACTAGTGTGGAGTCAATCGCAGCACCGCGCAGGGCGGCGGTATCAGCGTGAGCGGCAGCAGTAAGGAACGCGTCCACCACCCGAGTGTAGGCGCGCCAGCGATAAACGGTGTTGTAGTATGCCACACCGCAGGTCGAGGCGATCAGCACCACGAGCGCAGCGGAAGCACGCCAGAGAAACGGGCGTAGGTTCACGAGGGTGGCAGGCCGCCTTGTATATCGCCTCTTCCCTAAACTGTGATCAAGTTGAGGTGGGCGATAGCCCGCTCCGCTGGCGGGCGTGGCGCCGCTGGCCCGCGACAGCGGCACACTCCGGGGCAGACGGATGGTGTGGGGCGGCCGGGCTGGGGTGCGCACCGCGCTCTATCTGGCGGCGCTCTGTGGCCGGCGCTGGAATCCGCAGCTGCGGGTCTTCTACGAGCGGCTGATCGCTGCCGGAAAGCCGAACAAGGTGGCGCTCATCGCCTGCGCGCGGAAGCTCCTGACGATCCTCAACGCGATGCTCCGGGACAACACCCGCTGGAGAGCTCCAGCGCTAGTCATGCAACACAGTTGCTAACGGATCGCGCTTAAGCTGCGGGCGACGCGCAAGCCGGCGCAAGGCCGTTGGACGACAGTCCGTGCCCGCCAGGGGCACAACACTCCGCTTCCCTCACAACGATCACCGCCCGCCAGCTTCAAGCGCTTGTTAGGTGGCGCGGCCTGTATTACATTGTCTGACATGAAGAGCTCAGCCCTCACGATCCGCTTGGATCCGGACCTGAACCGCCAACTCGCCCGCCTCGCCAAGCGGACGGGGCGGAGCCGGAGCGATGTCGCGCGAGAAGCGCTGCGGCGGCAGCTGGCCATAGCGCAGTTCGAGGACCTACGGCGTCGCCTGATGCCCCTCGCCGAGGCGCGCGGCTATTTGACTGACGAGGACGTGTTCCGCGACGTGTCGTGAAGGTCTTCCTCGATACCAATGTCGTCGTCAGCGCGGTGGCAACCCGTGGCCTTTGCGCTGATCTGTTCCAGGCAATCCTCGCCGAGCATGAGTTGGTGCTCGGCGAGACTGTTTTGGGCGAGGTACGAAGGGTGCTGACTCGGAAGATGCGGGTCCCACGAGACACGATCCAAGAACTCGAAGCGTACCTGCGCGACCACGCCACAGTGGTGAAGGCGGCCGCGAAGCAACGCATCACGGGGCTCGATGCGGCCGATGCTGCCGTAGTAGCCGAAGCTATGGCCGGGGACGCGGACGTATTGGTCAGTGGTGACCAGGACCTGTTGAGCCTCGCAGCTCCACCGGTCTCGATCGTGTCGCCACGGGGCCTGTGGGAGGCGCTACGCCGCGCCACCTAACGAATTGCGCCTAAGCTGCGGCGCCACACTTTCATGTTCACAAACGCAATTCTACAACAGATGACGGGCGCCGTCAGCTTCAGGCGCGTGTTAGGCGGCGGACACTAGTAGCACGTCGGATCGCCTTCGCAGAAGCTCAGACGGGTCGGCGTCGACCCGACGAAAATACCGCACCTTTTAGGAGTGCCCGCGTTAGTGATTGTTGCAGTCCAGCCATCTGGCGTCAGGGTGATGCGAGGCGCTGCGATGCCTGCCGACGTGGTGTACTGTAGACCGCCCCGGCCGACTTCGGCGGTGTAGTGCTGTGAATCCGCCCAAAACGCTTCCTCAGCGGTAACGAGGCGTCGGAGGTCAGTCTTCATCGAAGCGACAAGCATCCTTTCTCGCACGCTGGCGGACGGGTTCTCGGGGTGCGTTCGCAGAAGGCGGCGCGTTTCGTTCTGCCCGCTTGAGCACCGACGCGCGCAAGAAAACCACACGCTCTGCCGTCATCTTTGTGAGTTCCGGGACGACTCTCAATCCCGGGCGCAAATCGTGTGGAACGCTGGAGCACAATAGGCTACGCAGCGCCTCCCGCTTATCGAGCCACTCGCTCTGAGCACGTTGAAGCGCCCCCTCGCGCGACCGATCCGCGAGTGACGCGAGGGCGTTCGCGAAGACGACGGTGAGTTCAGAGTCGACTTGAGCGTAGACGGCCGCCAGGCAGTCGAGCCTTTCGCCTTCGCTCATTCACTCCGTGCATGGCACTCCTTGTGCCTTCAAGCCCGGGTGCAGCCGGGGGATCGCAGCAATCGCGGAAGCTCCGAGGAGCCCTAGAGCAGCACAGAGTGTGGTGCGCATTGAGACCCTCCAGGGCGCGACTGAGGTTGTCAATTGGGGACCAAGTGGCTGGAGTAACTGATATAGAGACGGTGTTTCACTGAATCGACAGAAAGGAGGATTCGATTCCCCTCCCCATCACGCCAGAGCACATCCCATTCCTCGAAACCCCCGCAAGAACTCGCCGACACGACCGGCGTCCTGGTCTCCACCGGCGTGAGACTCCCCAGCGCGTGCGTAATACGAGCCTTGTCAGCGCGAACAGTGGCGCTGCACTGGTCTCCAACGCCTCGAGGAAGAATCCGGATACCGGCGATCAGCCCAGGTTTATGTGAGAGTACGAAGAGATACCCCGAATCGGGGCCCTGAACGTAATTGAGTCGCTCGACAGTGCTGTCCGACAAGTCCTCGGTTGGCTTCCCAAAACGGGCCAAGATGGCCGCACGCGTTGTGCCCCACCGAAAGCCTGCGAAGCCTGCGATCTGATTCTGCGCCCACATCGCGCCGTTTGGAAAAACGAGTCCGACCAGTAGGAGAGCCAGCGAGCGATGAAGGACCACGTGGCGCCGCCTAACGGATCGCGCTTAAGCTGCGGGCGACTCGCCCACCGGCGCAAGGGTGTTGGACGACAGTCCGTGCCTAAGCGGCATCATCCCTCGACGGTGGTTCCACTGACACGCGTCTCCCCGACATGAGCGATGCCCCGAGTGTCGCAAGCAGTGAACCGCACAATGCACCGACCAGGCCCAGAACCGTGAAGAACGGTATCCGTGTGATCGCTGGAGCCGCCCCGCCATAGCTCGCGAGGGTGAATACGAAGCACAAGACGAACCCGTAAAGGGCGCCGGCGATGGCACCCTCTCCTCTGCTCGCACGGTAGGCCAGGGCGGCGAGTCCCCAGGGAACGAGTGTCCACCAGTGCAGGAACAGCGCGTGGGCCGCGCCCCAGCCGAGGAGGAGACCCGCGAGGATAGCGGACGCGAACCTTGTCATGGCACCCAGTGATGCCGCCTAACGGATCGCGCTTAAGCTGCGGCGCGCTGAAGAAAGATTCATTCCTTAATCTACGCGCGCCGTCAGCTTCAAGCGCTTGTTAGGCAGCGGTCTCACCGAAGACCTCCGTGAAGACTTCAGACTGATAAAGATCGTGAAGCATCTCACCAGAGTCGGGATTGAGCCGCGCACGCTTGCCTTCATCTAGCGCGTGCAGCTCGAGCTTCAGCGTGCCGCGTCGCTCCGCAACTGATCGCACACCGTCCAGCACGGAAAGGAACCCGAACACAGCTGCATGAACTCCCAATGCCAGGGCCTGCTCTAGGTACGCCTTGTCGTCTGCAGCGAGCGAGTGGTACCAGCGAGAGAGGGCCACTAACCGCGGTGGTGGCTGCCGACCTGATGGGCTGTCCAGCGTGGTCATGGTGTCGGTAATGGCGGAATCGTGGACCGACTCCTTGAGACCGGCGATGAATTGCTCAGGGTTCATCGGGATTTCCTTAACCGCTGCCTAACGGATCGCGCTTAAGCTGCGGGCGACGGGCCCGCCGGCGCAACTGGGAGCGGACGGAGTCCGTGCCCGCTAGGGCACAACCACTCCGATTCCCTTAAGAACGATAGGCCCGCCAGCTTCAAGCGCTTGTTAGGCAGCAGCCTCCTCATCGTGATCCTCGACGACCGCAAGGGTCGAGCCACTTGAAGGCAAACCGGTTGCATTGTCGCTCGTAAGAACCGTGGGGATGTCGTGCGCCTCGAGCGCGATTTGTGCGCTTTGGATTAGTGAGAGATCTGCAGAGCGAAGGATGACTTTCACGAGTACTCATCGCGCTGTCTAACGGATTGCGCTTAAGCTGCGGCGCGCTGAAGAAGAATTCATTCCCTAACCTACGCGCGCCACCAGCTTCAAGCGCTTGTTAGGCAGCAGCCTCGTCGCACTAGTGCTGGGAGGTCGGGTCGCCGACTGCTCGACCGCCCACGTCACCCCCGCGCGAAAAGGGTGCGGATCCGGTCGCCCTCCAGCAGAAACTGGTCAAGAACCCCGGCTGGCGGAAGCATTTCTCCCCGCCACCAGATCAATTCCCTTCCGCAGCCTGCCGCGCAGCAACGCGAGTGGACGGCCAAAGCCTGCCGAAGATCCCGGTTGAATAGGGCTCGCACCGCCGCCGCGTCGTTGCCCTGGACGCTGTAATGTCGGGAGAAGTCGGGTGAGTCGTCGAACTCGATGATTCCCCCGTCGTAGTACGCTCTCATTAGGACGTCGCAGTCCAGAGGCTCCGTCCTGAGGTCATCAAGAACCGCGGGAGCGTTCGGTCTATGGTCCATCGCATGGCGCCGATCCCATCATTATGAGGGCCATGAGGGCCGGTGCCGCGACGGTACCAGTTACACTCGAACGCGGTGAACGGAACGCCGTTGCACGTCCCTCTAATCGCTGGTCCCCACGTTGGGTTATCGCCCTCCTCAAAGAGTCCCCGCGTTGCCTCGTAAGGCCTCTCCTCACCAGCGATGGCCGTCGTGTACCCATAGCCACGCTCGACACGCAGTACGCAACGTATGCTCGGCGGCGGCGGCGCTCTTCCCACGTGCCGTAGGCGGCAATGCTCACCATCAGCGCCACCACTGCCGCTACGACCTCAAGGACGAGTAGCATGAGGCTGTTCGAAGGCGAACGGGAAACAGACTGGGAATCCGTCACCAGGATTAGCGCTCATCGGTCTAACATTGGGGGAGCCTTTGCGGTGCTGCTGCCCAACGGATCGCGCTTAAGCTGCGGGCGACGCGCCCGCCGGCGCAAGGTTGGTGGACGACAGTCCCGTGCCCGCAAGGGCACGACACAACGGCTTCCTTTAAAACGAGAGCGCCCGCCAGCTTCAAGCGCTTGTTAGGCGGCAGTATAGTGCAGACAGCTATTGGAACAGCAGGTGCGCGACGGCAGACTCCCAGTTCCAGTAGATCAGCACTACGGCCGTAACATCGAAGGCCGCATGCGCAACAATTGGAAGCCATAGTCGCCTTGTTACCGCGTAGATTGTCCCGAAGACCAAGCCCGTCACAGCCGCTTGCTCCACGCCCCACAGGCCCTGATCATGATAGTGGGCGAGTGCGAACAGCCCTGACGTGAGCAGGACGGTGACAGCCAGCGCCGCTCGGCCAGCACCGAGCAGCTTGCCCAGACGTTCGAAGAAGAAGCCGCGAAACACGGTTTCCTCCCCGAAGCCGGCGCCCACTATGACTGCGTAAAACATCCAGGGCAAGGCGGCCGTATTGCCCGCCAAGTAATGGTACGGCGCATTGACCGCAGGGGCCCCGAATAGCGGCATCACAATCGCCTTCATGGCAAGTTTGAGAGCGACGCCAGCCGGTATGCCGATCGCGAAGATACGGGTCCAACTCGGTGGGGGTGCAAAGCCGAGCGTTCTCCAGGCAGTGTGCGAAAGGCGCGCCCAAACGAGGACGAAGACAGCGCTCAGGGGCACAATAAGGAGGTTGCCAGCCAGGATAACGGCCAACGCGAGTAAGCCAACCGGGCCAAAGCCGCGCAGTTGTTCGGCGATACCACTCGAGTGGGCCCGCGATGAGCTATCCTCGAGCGCAGGGATGGGAACGTCGCTCATTCGTGCTGCCGCCTAACGGGGCGCAGCTAAGCTGCGGCGCGCTGAAGAAGAATTCATTCCCTAATCTACGCGCGCCGCCAGCTTCAAGCGCTGGTTAGGCGGCGCCTCTAGCATCAGGGGGGTACGATGCCAGCACCCGCTCAATGCGACGGTCCGGGACAAGCCACATCAAGGCAACCGCAACGTAGAGCCCGTTGGCGATCCAAGAGCTGACAAACGCGAGCGGAATGGCAATCGCGTAGCAGAGCGGCGACAGCTTGCCTTTGAAATCGGCGCCGACGGCAGTCGCTAGTAGCGAGTCGGGCCCTTCGGCCCTCAGTATCGCCCCCTGCAAGAGGTAGTAGGCGATCGCCGCTAGCAACAAGACGCCGCCATAGACGGCAGTCGGTAAAGCGGAGAAGTGATTCTCGCCCATCCACCCCGTCACGAATGGGAAGAGTGATAACCAGAACAACAAGTGCAGATTAGCCCATAGGATAAGGCCAGTCACATGCTTCGTGGCTTGAAGCATGTGGTGATGGTTGTTCCAGTAAATACCCAGGTAGACAAAGCTGAGGACGTAGCTCAAAAAGACCGGAATCAGCGGCCGCAGCGCAGTCAGGTCGCCGCCGTGAGGGACCCTGAGTTCCAGCACCATGATTGTGATGATGATCGCGAGCACGCCATCGCTGAACGCTTCAAGACGGCCCTTTGGCATGACCCCTCACGTCACGAGGAACGGGCGCCGCCTAACGGATCGCGCTTAAGCTGCGGGCGACCCGCCCGCCGGCGCACGCGTGTTGGACGAACAGTCCATGCAGGCCAGGGCACAACACTCCGTTTCCTTTAGAGCGATCACCGCCCGTCAGCTTCAAGCGCTTGTTAGGCAGCGCCGTGGTACATTCGCACCTGATAGGTAACACGTTGTTATCAGCTGATGGGTGACACTCTCTAACCTAGGTGCCTCCTCCAGGAGGTGCCATGCCGTGGGAAGAGAGGTCGCTCATGGATGTGCGTCTGCGCTTCGTGCAGGATGTGCATCGGCCGGGCTGGTCGGTCGCCGAAGTGTGCCGGCGCTACCAGGTGAGCCGGAAGACCGGCTACAAGTGGCTCGAGCGGTACGGGAAAGCAGGACCGGGGGGGCTCGTCGATCGCTCGCACCGGCCGTACAGTTGCCCGCACGCGACGCCAGCAGCCGCGGTCGAGCAGATCCTCGGCTTGCAGCGGCGCTATCGGTGGGGCGCCCGGAAGGTGCGCTGGCTGCTGGCGCAGCGGGTGCCGATCGAGCTCGTACCGACGGTGGCCACGGTCCACCGGATCCTCGAGCGCCATGGCCGCACCGGCCGACGCCGGCGAGCCCATCACCGCTTTCACACCGGGCGGCCGGACACGGCGTTCGATCAGCCCAATGTGATCTGGACCGCGGACTTCAAAGGGCGATTCCGCGAATGCCCTGGGGCGACTCTCGACGCTGTCGGTGTGGTGGGTGCAGCTCGGCATTCGACCGGAGCTGATCGAGCCCCGCATCCGGAGCAGAACGGGCGGCACGAGCGCATGCACAAGACGCTCAAGGCCGAGACCGCGCGGCCGCCACGGCGCACGCTCGCCGCTCAGCAGCGGCGGTTCGACTGGTTCCGGCAGCGCTACAACACCGAGCGGCCGCACGAAGCGCTCGGCCAGCGCCTGCCCGCGAGCCTGTACCACGCGTCGCCGCGTCCCTGCCCCACCACGCTCTTGCCGATCACGTATCCGGGGCATTATGAAGTGCGGCGGTGAGTCGCAACGGTGGCATTCGCTGGGGCAGTCGCTGGGTGAACGTGAGCCACGTGCTCGCGGAACTCGACGTGGGTTTCGAGGAAATCGACGACGGACTCTGGGAGGTGTACTTCGGTCCGGTGTGGCTCGGTCGCTTACACGAGACCACCCGCCGGATCGTGGATCATCTGGGTCGCGCCGCCCGCCGCGAAGGCGGGAATCACAAAGGGAAAGTGTTACCCATCAGCTGATAACAAACTGTTACCAATCATCTGAACTGTTCACGTCATGGCGCGGCTTCAATATGGTGGCCAGTGCGGACGCGAAGCCCTCGGGATAAATGATCTCGCGTGTGGCTTCCAACTCTGTCAGCGACCACCACCGATACTCACGAATGGCCTCTGTGGATGAATTGAGCACTGGCGGTGATATCTCATCGAGCCGCACCAGGTAATATCGCTCGACCTGTTGTACTGGGCCCTGTAGGAGCGTCAGGTCGAACCGACGTTCCCATAGCTCCGGCCCAATGACTGCGGTTAAGCCTGTCTCCTCCAGAAGTTCACGCGCTGCAGCAGCACGATGAGACTCGCCCGGTTCCAGTGCACCGCCGGGGGTGGCCCAATAGGACGCGCGCGCGCCAACGCCGTCTCCGTACCGAACGAGGAGCGCGGAGCCGTTCGCGTCCAGCAGGACTAAGCGAGCCACTTCTCGCAGGGGTTTTCCCAGCATGGGTGTTGCTGCCTAACCGATTGCGCCTAAGCTGCGGCGCCACACTGTCATTCTCACAAACGCATTTCTACCCTCGAGGACGGGCGCCGTCAGCTTCAGGCGCATGTTAGGCAGCCGGCCCACCAGACCTTCCACGCAACCAGCAGCGGACTCCAGCCCAGGCGAACACAGCGGCGAGCAGCGGAAAGACGATGGCTCCAATGTACGCGCCTTGACCGCCGGGTCTGGTGTGAGTCAGCGCTCCTGTGACGGCGAGAAGACGCACTGTATAGAAAATAAAAAAGGCGCTCAGAGCGAAAAGAACTATTGCGAGAGTACGCATAGCAGACATATGACAGGGCTGCCTAACGGATCGCGCTTAAGCTGCGGGCGACTCGCCCGCCAGCGCAAGGTAGTTGGACGACAGTCCGTGCCCGCCAGGGCACAACGCTCCGCTTCCCTTAAGGCGATCACCGCCCGCCAGCTTCAAGCGCTTGTGAGGCGGCAACCCCCTTACGGTGTGACAAGGTCTTCGAACCCCAATGGGTACATGTGCTTCTCGCGTCCCGACGAGGCGTCCGTGGTATAGTATGCCCAGCCCTTGAGACTGTCCGCGGTTGGTGTGAGCGCGAACCGGGCCCCGTTCTGCGTCCCTTCGAGAGCAATGTAAAGCACTCCTTTGTGCCGGTACCAGTCAGCCATAGAGCGGGGCGTGCGCCAAAAACCAGTGCTATCGAGCGGGACAACTCGCCCGCGCTCACGACCCAAGAGCACGAAGTGATCGGGGAACAGATCCGGCGACGCTCCATTCCGAGCCGAGTCATAGTGCACGGTATAGCAAGCAACGGAGTCGACCACGGGTGCCTGGGCGCCGGCTCCGGAGGGGACGGCCCCGAGAGTCAGGAATACGGCAAGCGCAGGCGTTGGCTGGAATTGCATCGCACGGCGTTTCGAGTCGGTTGCCGCCTAACGGATCGCGCTTAAGCTGCGGGCGACTCGCCCGCCAGCGCAAGGCTGTTGGACGACAGTCCGTGCTCGCAAGGGCATAACGCTCCGTTCCCTTAAGGCGATCACCGCCCGCCAG
>Ga0137365_10004525_pt1 | contig 11143 bp, 10 predicted proteins | sample SagtaG_9_FD_104799 | JGI IMG/M metagenome (GOLD analysis project Ga0137365, IMG submission 104799) | Vadose zone soil microbial communities from Sagehorn Ranch, Mendocino, California, USA - Sage1_L_40_16 metaG | ecosystem: Environmental > Terrestrial > Soil > Vadose zone | place: USA... | reverse complement strand
CCACCAGCGGCCCTTCCGGGCCGATCACCACGAGGTCGGCCGCCGTCTCCACGGCCAGGTCCGCGATCGCGTCGACATCGGAGAGATTGACGGGTACGAGCTGAGCGAGCTCCCCCATCCCGGGGTTGCCCGGGGCACAGACGAGCGAGGTCACCGAGGGGTCGGCGGCAAACGCCAACGCTAGGGCGTGCTCACGCCCACCGGAGCCGATCAGAAGTACGCGCACGAGGGCAAATCCTAGAGCAGCGGGTGGCGGACGACGTTTTCCTCACGGCCCGGTCCCACGCCGACCGCGCTCACCTTCGTGCCGGACAGCTCCTCGATGCGCTGGATGTAGCGGCGGGCGTTCTCCGGCAGCTCCGCCTCGGCGCGGCACTTGGTGATGTCCTCCCACCAGCCCGGCAGCTCCTCGTAGATGGGCTTCGCGTGGTGGAACGCGGTCTGCGTCATGGGCATCTCGTCGACGCGCTCGCCGTCCACCTCGTACGCGACGCAGATCGGCACCTTCTCCAGCCCGCTCAGCACGTCGAGCTTGGTGACCACCAGGTCGGTGATGCCGTTCACCCGGACGGCGTACCGCGCGACGACCGCGTCGAACCAGCCGCAGCGGCGGGCCCGTCCGGTGGTCGTGCCGAACTCGGCACCGACCTTGCTCAGGTGCGCGCCGTTCTCGTCGAACAGCTCGGTGGGGAACGGCCCAGCGCCGACGCGCGTGGTGTACGCCTTGATCACGCCGATGACCTGGCTGATCCGGGTCGGTGGGATGCCCGCCCCGACGCAGGCGCCGCCGGCGGTCGGGTTGGACGACGTGACGAACGGGTACGTGCCGTGGTCCACGTCCAGCAGCGTGGCCTGGGCGCCCTCCAGCAGGACCGTCTTGCCGGCGTCGAGCGCCTGGCCCAACACCAGCCGGGTGTCGGCGATGTACGGGCGCAGCCGCTCGGCGTACGCCAGGTACTCCTCGACGACGGCGTCGGTGTCGATGCCCTTGCGGTTGTAGACCTTGACCAGGATCTGGTTCTTCTCGCGCAGCACCAGCTCGAGCTTCTTGCGGAAGATGCCCGGATCGAGCAGGTCCTGCACCCGGATGCCGGTCCGCGCGACCTTGTCGCCGTAGGCCGGCCCGATGCCGCGCCCGGTGGTGCCGATGCGCGCCGACCCCAGGTACCGCTCGACCACCCGGTCCAGCGCCCGGTGGTGCGGCATGATCAGGTGGGCGTCGGCGGAAATGATCAGCTTCGAGGCGTCGACGCCCCGCTCGGCCAGCCCGTCCAGCTCGGTGAGCAGCACCTTCGGATCGACCACCACCCCGTTGCCGATCACCGGCACGCAGCCGGGCGTCAGCACTCCGGACGGCAGCAGATGCAGTGCGTACTTCTGCCCGTCCGGCGTGATCACCGTATGCCCGGCGTTGTTGCCGCCCTGGTAGCGCACGACGTAGTCGACGCGCTCTCCCAACAAGTCGGTAACCTTGCCCTTGCCCTCGTCGCCCCACTGCGCGCCGATCAGCACGATCGCTGGCATCTTGAAGTCCGCCTTCCAGGGGTCGGCGCCGCTCGGCCGCGGCCGCGCCCCGGGGTGTCAGGCTAACAAGGAGGCTTGCCGGTGTTTGACGTGGTGCTGCTCAGTCTCGATGACGGGGCCGCCGGGGGCTGCGCGAACGCCGGTCCGCGCGTACCCGTCCTCACCTGCCGCGACGCCCTCGTCGCGGGCGGTGCGACGGTCGAGACCGTGACCGCCGGATCCGACGGTGATATCGATGACGTTCTTGCCCGGGCGGAGGCCCGGCTGATCGTCGCCGCGGCCACCGACGGCCAGTTGCGCGCCGTCGTCCGGAGAATGATCCGGCGGTACGCGCCAAAGCCCGGTCAGCGCCCCGACGACCTGCCGGCTGACCGTACGCTGCCCGACCTGCCCGCGATCGGAATCCTGCCCTTGTCGCCGGTCGACCTGGTGACCCGCCTCGGGCTGCCGGACGACCCGGCCAAGGTCGCGGCGGCGGTCCTCGGTGGCCAGTCCCGCCGGCTGGACCTGCTGCGCAACGACGGCGGGTCGGCGACGCTGCACGGGACGCTCTTCGGCGGCTCGGACGAGGCGGGGCGTGCGGTGCCGTTCGCGGCCCGGATCGAGGTCGACGACGCGGTGCTCGCCGACGGCACCGAGCCGCTGCTCGCGGCCACCATCGCCAACGCCGACGGCTACTCGTCCTTCGACGGCCTGCCGCTGGCCCCGAGAGCCGACGCAACCGACGGCGTGCTCGACGTCGCGGTGGCCCTGTCGGTGACCGTGGGCCGCTGGCCGCGTCGGCGGGAGACCCGCGTGGAGGTACGCCGGGCGCGCGGCCGTGCGGTGGCCGTGCATCCGCGCGCCGAGGTGCCGTTCGTCGATGATGGGGTGGCCGGCACACTTGGACGTAAGCGCACCTGGTGGATGGAGCGCGGGGCGTGGGCGGCGTACACGTCCTGACGCTACCGTGATGTCTTCGAAACTGTGTGCGACAGTGCTCGTGGTCTGCCGAGCTGAAAGGGGGGTACCTCGTGGAGGAGCCGTTCTGGCCGCCGGATGAGAACGTCGCGTCATCGCGTGACGACCGTGGCGTCGCCAACCGGGACCAGCCGCCCGCCATCGTGCACGGCGAGCCGGTGGCGATCGACCCGACGACCCCGGTGACCTGGTCGCCACCCGTGACTCCCGTGACGCCCGTGATGCCTCCGCGCGCTCGCGAGGAGCAGGTCGGTTCGCCCTGGAACCAGCCCCCGCTGGCGCCCACCCCGCCCGAGCCGGTCAGTGGTAACGGGTTCAGCGGCGCCGGCAACGTGGCGCCGCCCGGTCCGCCGCCCGGTGCGCCGCCCGGTGCGCCGCCCGGTGCGCCGCCCGGTGCGCCGCCTGGTGCGCCGCCTGGTGCGCCGCCCACCCGGCCGCCGATCCGCTTTGAGCCGGGCATCTACCGCCCCAACGACCCGCCGCCGGTCGGTCCGCCACCGCCGGTCCCGGCACCGGACTCACCAGCCCCCACCTCGGCGGTGCCGGCCTCGCCGATGGGACCTCCTCCCCCGCCGGTCCCGGCTCCCCCCGTGCCGCCGGTAGCCGCGGCGGCACCGCCCGCCGTGGCCCCCCAGCCACCCGTCGCCCCGGCGCCCGTCGGCCAACCGCCGATGCCGATGCCCCCGGCCTGGGTCCCCGAGCCGTCGGTGCCACCCGCGCCGGTCTCCGGACCGCCGACCTCGGGTCCGCCGGTCTCCGGACCGCCGGCCTCGGGTCCGCCGGTGTCCGGACCGCCCCACCAGGTCCCCGGGCCGCCGCAGCCGCTACCCGGCCAGCCCTACCCACCTGTGGCTCAGCCGCCGGTGCCGCCGGCCCAGCCGGAGCGCCCGACGCCGCCAGGGCCGTTCCCGCCCGGTGTGGTGCCGCCCGCGGCCGCGCCGCACCCGGGGTACGCCTATCCCCCGCAGCCGCCGGCGCAGTACGCACCGGCCCAGTACTCACCGGCGCCCGGGGTCTACCAGACGCCGCAGCAGCAGCAAGTGCCCCAGGAATGGGGTGCGGACGGGCCGATCCCGACGGCGGAGGACTTCGCGCGCCGCCGGGCCGTGCGTCCGGCCGATCCGGTCGCCACGATGGGCGTGCGCGGCGCCCTCCGCAAGAGCACGCTCGGCCTGGTCAACCTCGGTCCCGGGCGGCGCGAGCAGGAGTACCGCCACGACATCGAGACGGTGCGGCGCAACTTCGGCGGCCTGCGCCAGGTGACGGTCGTCAACCCGAAGGGCGGCGCCGGCAAGACCATGGCCGTGCTGCTGCTGGGGATGACGTTCGGCCAGCGGCGCGGCGGATACGTGCTGGCGTGGGACAACAACGAGACCCAGGGCACCCTCGGCATGCGCGCCCAGCAGGACTTCCACGCGCGTACGGTGCGCGATCTGCTGCGTGACCTGGACAACTTCCGCGGCGCGCATGGGCGGGTCGGCGACCTGTCGCAGTACGTGCGGGCCCAGGGCGAGGGCATGTTCGACGTGCTCGCCTCGGACGAGTCCGCGACGGCCGGCGAGATGCTCACCGCGATGGCGTTCGGCGAGATCCGCGAGATCGTCAGCCGGTTCTACAAGCTGATCTTCGTGGACACCGGCAACAACGTGCGCGCGGAGAACTGGCAGGCGGCCATCGACGCCACCGACCAGCTCGTGGTGACCATGTCGGCGCGTAACGACTCGGCGGAGACCGCGGCCCGGATGCTGGACTACCTGGAGCAGCAGGGGCTGCACCGGCTGGTCCGCCAGGCGGTGACCGTGGTGTCCATGCCGCCGAGCCGGCGCGAGCTGGACATTCCGGCGATCATGCAGCACTTCGCCGCGCGTACCCGGACAGTGTTGCTGGCGCCATACGAACGGCTCATCGACTCCGGGGAGCCGCTGCGTTACAACCAGCTGTCCGCGCCGACCCGGATGGCCTGGCTGAAGATCGCCGCCGCCGTCGCCGAAGGCCTGTAGTGCGGTGGCCACCAACGTTCGCCGGCCCGCCATTGCCGCGATCTTGGTGACAAGTTGCTGCCATAGCCGCAATTAGCCACCAAGATCGCGGGATGGGCGGGCCGCTAACCCGAGAGGGCGTCGCCCGCGGCGGGGTCGCAGTCGCGCAGCAACTGGGCGCAGCGCGCCGCCTCATCCGCCTCGCCGATCGCATCGGCGGCCCGGCCCAGGGCGCTCACGCTGCGCAGGAAGCCCCGGTTGGGCTCGTGCGACCACGGCACCGGCCCGTGCCCGCGCCACCCGTTGCGGCGCAGCTGGTCAAGGCCCCGGTGGTAGCCGGTCCGGGCGTACGCGTATGCCGTGACGGGGTCGCCGGCGGTGAGCGCCCGCTCGGCGAGCCGGGCCCACACGGCGCTGTAGGTCGGAAACTTCGCCGCGACCGACTTCAACTCGTCCCACCCGCCGACCGCATCGGCCGAGCCCACCCCGCCGACCTCGGCGGCGGCGACCTCGGCGGCGCTGGCCCCGGCAAAGGCCGCGTCGGCGTCCGGAGTGGCGGGCAGCAGTGTGGCCGCGGGTTCGGGCAAGAGGTTCGGCATGCCGCAATTCAACCTCGGCCGGCAACCCGTCGATGGCCAAAAGGTTGAGGTGTTCGTCACGCGTACGGCTGGTGCACATTTGTGCAAGGAGGACTACAAATGAAAGTCCGGAGCCTCCCCAGGACCCGGTACGGCGATGACCCGGCACTAGCGGTCGGGTCATCGCTCTGCGTCGGGTCGGATGCCGCAGGATAACGGCATGCCCACTCCGCCACCCATCGACGTCATCACCCCGCACGACGACACGCCGCTGGAAGTCGAGTCGCGCGCGGAACTGGATCATCACCTCGCCGCGGGTACCCTCGCGGGTCTGATCATCGTGGACCTGGACCTCGATGGCGACCCACCGGTCGATCTGACCGGCGTCGACGTGCACGACGCGCTGTTCATCGGCTGCCGGTTCCCGAGCCTGGCGCTCGCGGCCGACCTGGTGCGCCGGGGCGCGCTGGTCGTGCCGGCGTTCACCGGACGCCCCTACCCGACCCATCCGAGCCGCCTCTACACGCCCGACGACCTGGCCACCGGTTTCGCCGAGGGCGGCTTCGCCGCGATGTACGACACCCGGGTGTACGAGCATTTCCGCGGCGCCGGTGGCGCGCTGCCCACGCCCCGGGAGGCGCTGGTGCAGCGACTGCACGACACCGGTATCGACAAGGCGCTCGCCGACGCGACCCGCGCCTGGGCGGCGGCGCGCGGACCGGCCGCGTCGGTCGGCGTGATGGGTGGGCACGCCGTGGCGCGGGGCTCGGCCGCCTACCGGCTGGCCGCCGCGCTGGGCTGGGAACTCGCGCGCGCCGGCCGGCTGGTGGTGACCGGCGGCGGCCCGGGTGTGATGGAGGCGGCGAACCTCGGCGCGTACCTGGCCGGTCACTCGCGCGAGGCGGTGGCCGCGGCGATCGACGCCCTCGCGGTCGCGCCCGACTTCCGCGACCACGACCCGTACACCGCTGCCGCGCTCGACGTGCGCGAGCGGTTCCTGGCCGCCGGCGGGGACGAGCCCCTCGCCTGGGCCCGGCGCGGCGGGTTGTCGATCCCCACCTGGCTGTACGGGCACGAGCCGGCCAACCTCTTCGCCGCCAAGATCGCGAAGTACTTCTCGAACGCGGTCCGCGAGGACACCATCCTGCGGCTGGCTCGCGGCGGCATCGTCTTCGCGCCCGGCTGGGCCGGCACGGTGCAGGAGATCTTCCAGGCGGCGACGAAGACGTTCTACGCCACCGACGGGCAGAGCGGGCCCTACGTCTTCCTGGACACCGAGTACTGGACGAAGCGCCTGCCGGTGCGGGAGTTGCTGGCCCCACTGTTCGCCGCCTCGCCGGCGGGCGACCTGAGGAGCACCCTGCACCTGACCGACGACGTCACGGAGGCGGTCGCCCTGCTGACCGCCCCTGCCGCTGAGTAGGGCGCCCCTATCACGGCAGGACCGGTGATAGGGGCGCCCTACTCACGCAAGAAACGGCTACTTGAGCATCGTGGTGCCGACCGAGCGCAGGTCCTCGCAGGCCCGCACGACCCGCTTCGCCATGCCCTCCTCGCCCGCCTTGCCCCACGACCGCGGGTCGTAGGCCTTCTTGCTGCCGACGTCGCCGTCGACCTTCAGCACGCCGTCGTAGTTGCGGAACATGTGGTCGGCGATCGGGCGGGTGAACGCGTACTGCGTGTCGGTGTCGACGTTCATCTTCACCACGCCGTAGTCCAGCGCCGCGCGGATCTCCTCCAGCAGCGAACCGGAGCCGCCGTGGAACACCAGGCTGAACGGCTTCTCCTTGCCGAACTTGGCGCCGACCGCGTCCTGGATCTCCTTGAGGATCTCCGGGCGCAGCTTCACGTTGCCCGGCTTGTAGACGCCGTGCACGTTGCCGAAGGTCAGCGCGACGATGTAGCGGCCCTTCTCGCCCAGGCCCAGCGCCTCGGCGGTGGCCAGACCGTCACCCGGGGTAGTGTAGAGCTTCTCGTCGATCGCGCCGACGATGCCGTCCTCCTCGCCGCCGACGACGCCGACCTCGATCTCCAGGATCACCTTGGCGGCCGCCGCCTCGGCGAGCAGCTCCTCCGCGACCTCCAGGTTCTCGGCCAGCGGCACCGCCGAGCCGTCCCACATGTGCGACTGGAACAGCGGCTCCTCGCCGTTCTTCACCCGCTCCTTGGAGATGGCCAGCAGCGGCCGGACGAACTTGTCCAGCTTGTCCTTCGGGCAGTGGTCGGTGTGCAGGCCGATGTTCACCGGGTACTTCTTGGCGACCTCGCGTGCGTACGCGGCGAACGCGACGCTGCCGGTGACCATGTCTTTCACCGTCGGCCCGGACAGGTACTCGGCGCCACCCGTCGAGATCTGGATGATGCCGTCGCTCTCCGCCTCGGCGAAGCCGCGCAGTGCCGCGTTGAGCGTCTGCGACGAGCTGACATTGATGGCCGGGTAGGCGAACGCGCCGGCCTTGGCACGGTCGAACATCTCGGCGTAGGCATCTGGCGAAGCGATGGGCATTGCGCGCTCCTCGGCGAGTCAGGCGATGGATGATGACGGCACTGGCCTCGCGAGAAGTATCCCGCAGCGCGGAAGGGGCCTACGCGGGGACCCGGCAAACGGCACACCCCCGATACTCGTTTCGGAGCGCACCGGTGGGCAAGGGGTGCGTACCGTATGGGTGTGGTCAAGCGGTGGGAGGCCAGTTATGACACAACCCGATGAGGAGTACCTGGTCGTCGAGGACGACTTCGACCCGGACGAGGATCTGGAGGCACCGCCGGCCGACGCGTTCGAGCAGGCGCTGCCGGCCAACCCGGCCGATCTGCGGGATGAGCCGCGCGTGCCGTTCGAAACCAACGAGGCCGACGCCTACGAGCAGTCCCAGATCGTCGAGCTGGACGACGACTACCGTTGATCGGCTTCGACGGCCTCGGCGGCTTTGCGCGCCGCGATGAGCACCGGGTCCCAGACCGGGGCGTACGGCGGCGCATAGCCGAGGTCGAGGGCGGTCATCTCCTCCACGGTCGAGCCGTGCCAGAGCGCGATGGCCAGAGCGTCCACGCGCTTGGCCGCCTCGTTGCGGCCGACGATCTGCGCGCCGAGTAGCAGGCCGGTCTTGCGCTCGGCGATCAGCTTGATGGCCATCTTCTCGGCGCCGGGAAAGTAGCCGGCGCGGTTGGTGGACCGGACCGTGGCGGTGACGAACGAGAACCCGGCGGCCTCCGCGTCCCGCTCCAGCAGGCCGGTGCGGCCCACCTCCAGGTCGCACACCTTCGTCACCGCGGTGCCCACCACGCCGGGAAACGTCGCGTACCCACCGCCGATGTTGATGCCGGCCACCCGGCCCTGCTTGTTGGCGTGGGTGCCCAGCGGCACGTACACCGGCCGCCCGCTCACCCGGTGCACGGTCTCCACGCAGTCGCCGGCCGCCCACACCCCGTCGGTGACGCGCATGCGCAGGTCAGTGAGGACGCCACCGGTGCGGCCGACCGGTAGACCGGCCGCGCGGGCGAGATCGGAGTTCGGACGTACCCCCAGACCAAGGACCACGACGTCGGCCGGCAGCGGCCCGGCGTCGGTGACCACCGCGCGGACCCGGCCGTCCTGCTCCTCCAAGGCAGTCACCGTGACGCCGGTGAGCACATCGATGCCCAGGCCGATGATCGCCTCACGGACCAGCGCGCCCATGTCCGGATCCACGGTGGACATCGGCTCCGGCAGCTTCTCGACCAGGGTGACGACGAGGCCGCGCCGGACCAGCGCCTCGGCCATCTCCACCCCGATGTAGCCGCCGCCGACGACGACGGCGTGCGTGAGCGGGCGCTCCAGCCACCCGGTGAGCGCCGCGCCGTCGTCGAGGGTCTGCACGCCGAACACCCCGGCGATGTCGCCGCCGGCCCAGTCCGGGCGGACCGGAGTGGCGCCCGGTGCGTAGACGAGCTGGTCGAAGCGCTCGCGGGTGTCTCCCACGACGACCTCGCGCCGGCCCAGGTCGATCCCGGTCACCTCGCGGCCGAGCCGCACGTCGATGGCGTACTCGTCGCGGAACGTCTGCGGCGCGCGGGTGACCAGGGCCTGCGGCCCGTTCACCACGCCGCCGACCCAGTACGGGATGCCGCAGGACGAGTACGACGTGAAGTGGCCGCGTTCGAACACGACGATCTCCAGGTCGTCCGGCCCGCGGCGCTTGCGGGCCTGGGACGCGGCTGACATGCCGGCGGCGTTGCCGCCGATCACCACTAGTCGTTCGGGCACCCGCTCATTGTCTACTTCCCGGCCACCCACCCGCTCGCGTTGTCGTTACGCAGGGCCTCGAAGAGGACCGCCGCCTTCGGGGTGGCGATCTCGACCGCCGAGCCGTGATACGTCCCGCTGGTGGTCGGCACCTCGTCGCCGGTCAGGTTCTCCGCCCGCAGCCCGCGCACCGCCCAGGCCAGGTCGAGCAGCCCGATCCGGTCCAGGTCCAGCGTCATGGCGTCGCCGGTCGCCCTGATCACCTTGGTCAGCTTCGCCGGGTCTGACATCAGGTCGGCGTTGCCGGCCTCGTCCAGCAGCGCGGACACGAACTGCCGGGCATGGCGGTCCCGGTCGATCGTGCCGCCCGGCAGCGTGTACCGCTGGCGCAGGAAGTCCAGCGCGTCGGCCCCGGTGAACCGCTGGCACTGCGGGTCGAACACCTTCTTGGTGTGGATCGAGACCACCTTCTGGTCGATGCACATCGGCACCCCGCCGAGCGCGTCGGTCAGCCGGCTCAGCCCTTCGAACCGCACTTCGGCGGTGCCGTCGAAGCTCAGGCCGGTCAGCTGCTCCACCGTCCGCTTCGCAAGATCTTTTCCACCGTACGCGTACGCCGCGTTGATCTTGTCCTTGCCACGACCCGGGATCTCGACGAGCAGATCCCGCGGTACGGAGAACAGATAGCCGCGCTCCAGCCCGGCCGGAAGGTGCATGATCATGATCGTGTCGGCGCGGGCCGGCTCGCTGGTCGGCTGGGTCGGGCGCCGGTCGAGGCCGAGGACCAGGAAGTTCAGCGGGCCGGTGACACTGGCGTGGTTGGGGGTGGTGCTCTTGGCACCCGCCGCGATCTTGGCGGTGTTGACCATGCCGGCCAGGCGCGGCCCGAGCACCGGCACCGCTATCGCGGCGAACACGGCCAGGGCCGCGAGGCTGGACGTGACCGTCGCCCGCGTGCGGCGCATCCGGCGGGCACCCGCGTCGATCTTCCCGGTGAGGTCCTGGGCCTGCGGCACAAGATCCTCGTGGCGCGCGAAGCTCGCCCGCAGCTGGTCTTCGATCATTGCTGCACATCCCCACTGACAGCCAGGGCCGGCACCAGGTGGGCCCGTAGCGTGGCAAGTGCGCGCGAGATGTGCGCGCGCACGGTGCCGACGGCGCAACCGAGCACCTCGGCTATCTCTCCGTCGGGGAGGCCCTCGTAGTACCGGAGTACGAGCGCAGCCCGCTGCCGTCGGGGCAGGCGGGCCAGCAGCAGCCACATCTCGTCCCGGGCGGCGGTGCGCTCGGCGTGATCGCTGTTTGCGTTGGCCCGTGGCTCGGCCGGCTCCGCTTGGAGGGTCACCCGCCGCAGCCAGGACCCTCTGCGCAGGTCGATGTACGCGTTGGTGAGCATGCGCTGCACGTACCGCTCCGGCTGGTCGGCCTTGACCACCCGGCGCCACTTGAGCTGGACCCGGATCATGGTCTCCTGGACCAGGTCCTGCGCGGTATGCGGGTCGCCGGTGAGCATGACGGCGTAGCGCAGCAGCGACTGTAACCGGGAGCTGACGAACTCCTCGTATGTCACGCGTACCTCCGAAGGCTCTCGAACCATAGACGGCCCGAGGCGCCGCTTTCATTGCGCCGGATCTTTGGCCCTCCTCGCCGATCTAGGAGTTATGGCCGCTCCGTGCCCGGTTTGTCCGACCACAACTCCTAGATCAACGGGCGGGCATACCACACATCCGCACGCTAGACCGGGTTGTCCACAGGCACCCTTGCTGTCCACAGGTTCGCCGGCGCAGCCAGCGCGGGCGCCCGCGATTCGGCCACCCTCTCGGCATGAACGCATGGCGATACGAGGAGCTACGGTCGATCGGCGTGACCCGGCGACGCAT
>Ga0137365_10004524_pt1 | contig 11144 bp, 13 predicted proteins | sample SagtaG_9_FD_104799 | JGI IMG/M metagenome (GOLD analysis project Ga0137365, IMG submission 104799) | Vadose zone soil microbial communities from Sagehorn Ranch, Mendocino, California, USA - Sage1_L_40_16 metaG | ecosystem: Environmental > Terrestrial > Soil > Vadose zone | place: USA... | reverse complement strand
GTGCTTCTTTATCCATGCACTCTGGCAAGCAAAAGGATAAGGGCAAAGATTATGTTGCAATTAATCACGTCTATCAGGAGGTTGGCAAATCACGTTCTGTGCCAGAAGTATTTCGATGAATAGAAATATCGCTGCTTTGGGGAGTATGATTTTGTCTACAAGGGTCTGCCGCAATAACTGCATGTGTTTTGCCCTTCTATCACCTTCTGGGTCGCGCCGCACGCACTGCAGGTAATGGCAGTGGCTTGGGGAGCCGTTATTGGCGCATGGTCAATTGCGACTTGTGTCAAATCCTTGGGGTTGAACTTCACATAAATGGTGGCGCCAGGAACGAACTTAGGTCGCGACAAATCGGATATGGAATTCTGTGTCTCTGCGCGGAAGGGAGAACGATCCTGCGGGAAAACTTCCAGGCTGAACTTCAGCATGGAAGCCGTATCACCTATGCGGACTCCTGTATCCATCATAGATAAGATTTTCGCAGGCGCTTCTTCGCCCGTTTTACGGATTTGGGTATAGATTTGTTCTTGCTCCAGGAGTTCATTTTCCACCTGATTCTGGATACTTCTCAAGAAGTCATTATCGTTCATTGGTCACTCCAAGTCTCTTGATAAATGTGTTCGTTTTGCAGCAATGAAAAGATTATAGCATTTTCCCTCAAAAGAGGCGCTGATATCTGCAGTCATCCAGCGCGTCGTGCTCGTTTCGATTATGGATTAATAACTCGCGAGTCAAAGATTTGTCTCCTCAAGAAAAATTAGATTGGTCTTTAATATCTATACCAACACTCGTGCCGAAGGCGACAGGTTAGTAGGCAAGGTGAAATCAAAGAGACCAGTCCTGGATGGCACTGGTCTCTTTTTGCAACTGCAAAGAACTTCTTACTTTTCTGACGTCTGATTCTGAGGTGTTTCATCAGTCTCTTTCCGTACGACGTTCTTTTTGATCTGTTTGAGCTTTTCTTTCTGTTCCTTCTTGCGTTTCTTTGCCAATTCCTTTTGATTCTTTTCGTATTGATAATTTACTTTAGCCAATTTGGTATCCTTTCATATGATTGAATTGAGTAACCTTGTTAAAAGATTATAGCATCAATAGGGGATGCTTCGCAGAGAGGAGTTATGGAGCGCAGTTCCATACATATGTGGGCTTATCGCCTCCATATGGATAATTCGGAGAAGAGAACGATACACCTACCTGTGTACTTTCAGGGAGGAAAACGAAACGCAGGTCGTTCAACTCAGCCGTAGTGGGAATATCGAAACGCAACCAGGCATCTAGTTCCTGATTCGGAAAAATGATAGGTCCCAACGCGGTATATTCCGCATAGTCCGCGCGGTGACCGTAGGTTGGCTTAAGTTCAGTCGCAGCGTATAGCACGCTAAAATGTTCCGGAGTGGGTAAAGTAATTTCACTCTTTCCAACATTTTTGAGCATGATATGAATCCAGAGAAATTTTTGACCCGGTGAAGGTATTCTTTGAGAACCAAACTCGGTGATAAAACTGTCGTTGATTTCAGTTTGATCCATGATCACTTGCAGTGTGTCCCATGTGATCGAATCGCCGGGGGACGAGGGCGTAGGCAGGACCTTGATCTCTGTCGCGGCTGGTTGCGAGGAGGCTGTTGCGGTTGCTGGTGTAGCAGAGGATTCATCTGCCGAAGAGCAGGCGGTCAAAATGAACAGTCCAATCAATAGAATACTTGAAGTTTTTTTCATGGGAAGCCTTGGAAATCTATCCAATTGTAATACGTATAGATAATCACTCTCGTTTCTCTACATCCGATTTGAGTGATGTGGTAGTGAGAACAGTGGGTCTTGACAAACTTACTAACTAGTAAGTAAAATCTGACTATAATGGTCAGAAATACAAATACCAAGAGAGCAATTCTCGATTTAGCTGAGTCATTCTTACAAGACAAAGGCTTTAACGGCTTTAGCTATACTCACATCGCTAAAGAATTGGATGTGAAGAATGCGGCAATTCATTACCATTTCCCTTCAAAAGAAGCGTTGGCATGTGCAGTGATCCAGCGCTATCGCGACCGTTTCCAATTGTGGATCAACAATGCGCGCGTCAAAGATTTGTCCCCTCAAGAAAAGTTAGATTGGTTTTTCAGTATTTACACCAACACGCGCGCAGATAATGGCAAGGTCTGCTTGGCAGGCTCATTGGAAACTGAGTTCAATTCCCTGCCTGTTTCGTTGCGCGAACAAACCGAAGCATTAACACGTGAACTATTAGCCTGGCTCCAAACCACATTGGATGAGGGGAGAGAGGCGGGTGTATTTCGCTTTAGCGGTGACTCTGCCAGCAAGGCGACTTTGATTCTTTCCAGTTTACAGGGCGCTTTACAAATGGCTCGGGCGTTAGGAACCAGTAAATTTCACGCGGTCGTACAGCAGCATAAACAAGATTTGCTCGCGTTCGCGTAAATTTTTTTATCATTGAAACTTACTACCTAGTAAGTATTATAAAGGAGATAATATGTCAACTGTAATTTCTACCAGCGAGTCTCAAGCAATTGTAAAAAAGGTATATCGCGCGTTCTTCAGTCCGAGCAAGTATGAAGTCAAGCCGCCAGATCGCGAGATCATTGAGTGGGGGAAAAATTACCGTATCCCATTTGAGGATGGCGAACTGGCTGTCACCGTTTGGGGAAGCAGCGGTCCCGCTGTTCTGTTGATGCATGGCTGGGGTGGAGCACGCGCTCAAATGACAGGTTTTGTTGATCCCTTATTGTTTGCTGGATATCGTGTGGTGGCTTACGATCAGCCCGCGCACGGCGACTCTGACGGAAAGATGACTAATCTATTGGAGATCGCTCCCACCATGGATTTGATCGCACAGCGAGAAGGGAATTTTCATGCAATCATCGCGCACTCGTTTGGGACATTGATCACTTCGTACGCACTGGTCAATCGGAATTTTCCGCCTCCCGCGCGACTTGTATACTTCGGCGCGTTCAACCAGCTTTTAGACTCTCTGCCACGCTTCCAAGTTCTCGCTGGTTTATCAGATGAGATCATGGATGGCTTTCGGGCGATGCTTTACGACAACTTTGGACGCGATGTATTGGATGCAATAACAAATGTGGCTTTAACCCCTCGAATCAATATCCCTGCATTGATGTTCCATGATGCAGCTGACAATGTTACGCCAGTTGAAGATAGCCGAGCCATTGCACGAGTTTGGAAACAGGCGCAATTCATTGAGACAGAGGGATTAGGTCACAGAGGCGCTCTGCAATCAAAGTCGATTCATGAACAAGTTGTGAAGTTTTTAAAAGAATAAGGCTAAACTTGCCAGAAACTCGAAGTCAACCCCACCTCTTTAAAGATTTCCTGTACTTGCTCTACTGTTCTGCCGTGATACTCTGGAGACATTCGATCCTGATACCAGTGTTGCGAGAGTTCCCATAATTGAGAGACAGATAACACCGCGCCAGCTTCGGCTTTTCGAGAAGCAAGCCATCTATTCAATGTTTCTTCCGACCGGAAGAAAAGCATGTTCATTCAGGTGAAGGAGAGATCGTTATACCACTCTCGAAATGGGATGAGGAAATGCACGAGCGCATCTGAATTCTGGACCCGCTGATTAGCCACACTTAACTGAATCGGTTCTCCACTTTGAGCGCACGCGGCTTCGATTTCTGCATCCGTGCGCAGCACGACGGGGATGCCAAATGAATCCCAGGCGCAGTTGGCAAAATAAGTCTTGTTGTTCGCACGGACCTTAAACGGAGTCTCTACTCCCGAAAACGGATTCGCCATCAGAATCTCATGCGTTCCTGGTTTGAGATATAACGCATGACGTTGGTGAAGCTCTTTGTAAGCCGAAACAGCTTCTTCGGGAGTCAGAGCGAAGCGAGCTGCAACGTCATTCACAAGAGGCGGACGAGTCGTCTCCGCGAAGTGACGATAGACAAAGGCGCGAATCTCCCAGATTCGGTTTTCATCCATACTATGGGGTATCTCCGAAAATTTCCCAGCCGCGTTCGAGCGCAATTGCTTTCAACTTTTCATCGGGATAGACCGCGACGGGATGATCGGCATGTTCCAACAAAGGGACATCTTGAGCGGTATCACCATACGCAAAATCGACGCGGTCAACATGCAAACGATTTAACACCTGCTCGATCTTCCGTTCCTGCGCAACCAAATTACCCGCCACACGAACGTGTCCATGGATATATTCAACGGGCGTACCGATAGTCTGCGCGCCGACACGTTTCGCAAATGGCTCAATGATGGGTTCGACCACGCTGCTAGCAATATACACCTGCGCCCCTTGTGCTGCATGTCCTTTGAGACGTGCAATCACATCCTCGCGGCGCTTCTTCCAGAGATCATGTTCCACAGCCCATTCGCTGACAACCTTCATCTTTTCAGGTGTCGCGTCTTTGACCATTTTCAAGCTATTGACCATTAAATCCTGCCCCCATTTTTGCCAGTCTATCCAGCCACGCTTGGCAAGGAAGTACGCGGGCATAATGGACAACATATAAAGACGCGCTTGCATTTTGCTTTGGTTGTGTCGTACCCAATCTACTAAACCAAGGACTGGTGAGCCGGTGGTCAGCGTGCCCATCATATCTGAGATGACAATCATTATTCCTCACACAAACCTTGCGAAGGTTGCTCATCAGCGATCAAACTTCTTTGAAACGACCTTCGTAAGGCTTTTATTTTAATTCTCAACAAATTCTTTGATTACCCGATAAAACTTTTCAGGCTCCTCAACTAGTGCAAAATGCCCCGAATCTTCAAAGATTTCCAACCGCGCGTTGGGGATATGTTTGACCATCTCCTCGGCCATCGCGACATTGGTGATGAAATCATGCCGCCCAACAATGACGAGCGTTGGGACAGTGATCTTCTTTAAATGCAGGCGCAGATCCATCGTCGCGGCTTCTTTGTCGTTGAAAGCCTTCAAGGGAGCGATATGTACCGGCAGATCTTTGGTGCGCGCATGGTAGGCTTCTGCACGCGCATCAAATAACTTGAAATAAAACTTCATTTCATCAACCCACAAGCGTGCCATATCTTCGTCTGTTTTGTATTCGCCTGCCCACTCCGCTTTTAGTGCTGCAAAAGATTTCTCAAACCATGGTTCATTTTTAAATTCTTGGACCGCAGCCTCGATGTCATCGAGGAATTCCCCGAAGTAGGCAGATGTATCTACCAAAATTAATATGGATAATGAATCTGGATAGGTGAACGCAAACTGCATGGCTACCATGCCTCCATGCGACCAGCCCATGACGATCGGTTTCTCCAATCCCAAATGGATTCGCAAAGCTTCCACGTCAGAGGCATAGTCAGGCAACAGGTACGCGTCCCCAGCTGCAGATCCAGAAAGGCCCGAGCCGCGCGGGTGGATCATGACAATGGTAATGAAATCATCTATTTTGGCGAAGTCATCCCAAAAGCGTGCATCCATGCCAGGACCTCCCGAGTGCGCGATCATCACAGGTCCTGAGCCACAAACTGTATAATGGATTTGAACTCCATTGAGTGTTACATCATATTCGCCTGCAATGAGTTGAACCATAGAACCTCCTTGTTGGATAAAATCATTATACTCACAATCATTTGAAGAACACAAAAAAGCGAGTGGAAATTTCCACTCGCTTTGTCTTGTGAACGTGTAATTGGATTAGGAGCCTGTCGCTGCGAACCAGGCGCCACCCGGACTAGTGACGAAAACAATCGGCGCAATACAAGGATGAGGCAGACTCACGTTTGTCTCAATCTCAGAATTTCCACCACCTGATGAAGCCGGTCCGGTTGTGGCCGGAAACGCGTCAGTCACGATGTTCTGGAAGCCGCCATCGCTCGTCAAACAACTCACAATCGCTCGGAAAGATGTAATAGGGTTCGAACCGGCATTCGCTCCCGCAGCTAAGACCAGCCCTTGAACCTTTATTTCAAGGTGACCACCGACCGTTAATTCGCCCTTTGCAGAACCAATCGTCCACGGTAAGCCACCGCCATTAATACCACGAATTGGATTTTGGGTTCCAGTAAAAGCTTGTGGGATACCGACCATCGTGTCAAATTCCAGAATCTTGGGTTCCTTGGCAATTGCGGGGGAAGCCGACCCTGCAAAGAAAGTACTTAGAACTAGGAACGCGGACAAGGTAACGAGAAAAAGCTTTTTCATATGTTCTCTCCTTCTATTGGTTTATTGAACTGATAAAAGTCTCATATTTTAATATACGTAAATATAGTTAGTTTTGGATTTCGACTTTCAGAAAGGAGAGTTGGAAATGATTGCAAGAAATCATAAATTCGGTACAATGGAAGCGTGCCAGAAATTGACGATAATCAGTTGGTTCAACGTGTGGCTCAAGGTGATGAACGCGCTTTTCTTGCCCTCTATGATTGCTATATCGGTCGCGTTCACGCATTGACACTGCGCATTTTGGGTGAGCCGATGCTGGCTGAAGAGGCCACGCAGGATACCTTCCTCAAACTCTGGAGCCGCGCCCGTGAATACCAGCCAGAGCGCGGCTTGCTGCTTCCGTGGTTGCTGATAATCGCCCGTCGCACGGCCCTTGATCGTTTGCGGCTGGAAGGACGCCGTCCAATATTGTCTAATGCGGAAGATCCCGCAGATGCCTGGCAAACCATCCCAGATGCAGATAGTCTTTCCGAAGAGCATCGCTGGCGCAGTATGTATTTTGCTGTACAAGCACTTTCCCCGGAACACCGCCAGGTAATTGAGTTGGCTTACTATCAAGGACTGAGTCAGAGCGAAATTGCTAAAGAGCTTGGCTGGCCGCTTGGCACAGTCAAGACTCGTTTGCGTTCTGCAATGGAACTTCTGCGCCAGGAGTGGGCGCAAGGCAAGCGAAGCAGTCCTGTGGATAAACGCAATCGGTGATTAGCGACGTATATATTAATATAGAGTGTTGACACATGACTTACTACGAACATTTACCGTTTCGGGAAAATATACCTGCTTATGCATTGGGAGCATTAGACGCGGAAGAGGCTGCCGCTTTAGAGGCTCATCTGCAGACGTGCGCATCCTGCCGCGATGAACTGGCTGCTTACCGTACGACAAGCGAGAACCTGTTAATGACACTCCCACCGCAGCTCCCTTCTGCAGCCCTCCGCAAGCGCCTACAGAGACGCTTGCCGAGCGCACAGAAAGCCGCGCGCCCTCGCTGGAATTTGTCCTTTAGCCGGGTAGCAGTGGGGATAGCAATTGTATTGCTGTTGGCTTTAAATGTGTTTTCTATCTCGGAAGTGCGGGCACTCCAGCGGCAACAAACCCAATTGATCAATCAAATGCAAAATGGGCAAATGGCGCTGGCTATGTTATCCTACTCCAAGACACAGACATTTCCCATTAGCAGCAATAACGTGAAAGGCTCGTTGTTGCTTGATAAAGAATACAATAACGCTGTGCTGATTCTGAGAGGGTTGCCACCTATCACGAACAATCAAACCTATCAAATCTGGCTGATCTCTTCGAATGGAGACCGAACCAGTGCCGGTCTATTGCGACCGCAGACTGATCAACCCTTCATATCAGAGGCCATCAATTCGCCACAAGCTCTTTCTAATTTCATTGGGGTAGGTATGACCGTCGAACCGGCCGGGGGAAGTGACCATCCAACAGGTCTGCAAATCTTCAGAATTAATTTCTAATTTCTATCCACACGTAATGATCGCAATGGGGATTTTCTAATCACGCCTTAAGATAAAGTCAATCCAAATACATTCAGCATAACGTACTCCTTTTTGAAGACCCACTCAAATTCAAAAGGAGAGAAAAATGAAAATTACCCACGTTATGTTAAGCGCGCTGGCGGGATTAGTCTTGCTAGCCAGTGCATGTAGTCCGCAGGCGACTCCTACCACGGCTCCACTACCTACGCAGCCTCCTGCACCTACAGCTACAGAGCCTCCTGCTGCTGTGCCTGTAACTGGCGGGGCAGCTGTCGATATCGGACAAAATGACACACTTGGCTCCTTCTTGGTTGATGATAAAAACATGACTCTTTATCTCTTCACGAAAGACACACCCAATACATCCAACTGTTATGACAAATGTGCAACCGCTTGGCCTCCGCTCCTCACGACTGGCGATCCTGTTGCCGGTGATGGCGTTGATGCATCTAAGCTTGGTACTACGACACGTACAGATGGAGCGGTCCAAGTGACATACAACGGCTGGCCGCTATACTATTACGAGAAAGATAAGGCACCTGGTGATGTTACTGGGCAAGATGTTGGAAGTGTCTGGTTTGTGATCTCGCCGGCTGGTGATAAAGTTGAATCTACAGCGCAAGCCACCGAACCGCCCGCCGCATCAGCTGGCGCAGCGACCGTCAACTTGGGAAAGAATGATCAACTTGGTTCCTTCTTAGTGGATGATAAAAACATGACTCTTTATCTCTTCACGAAAGATACTCCTAATACATCTGTATGTTACGATAAATGCGCCACAGCCTGGCCCCCATTGCTCACTACCGGTACACCGGTGGGTGGGGATGGCGTGGATGCATCTAAGCTCGGTACCACCACGCGCACAGATGGTACGGTCCAGGTCACATACAACGGTTGGCCCCTTTACTACTACCAAAAAGACAAAGCGCCTGGCGATGTTACCGGGCAGGATGTAGGCGGCGTATGGTATGTCGTTTCTGCCGCCGGCGATAAAGTCACGACCCCATAGCTCTTTACTGCAGCGACCTAATCTATGATGCCATGTCCTTAATTAAGTACATGGCATTATTCTGTTCGCGTTTCCCAAAATGGGTATGCTACTCGCTAAGCCAAGTCTCCGCCTCATCAATACTTTTGAATACTGAGACGTGAACTCCCCAAGCGTTAGCCACGGCGATCAAAAGACGTGCCAGAGCTAGATGAGAATTGGAAGAAACTACCATCGCGATCTTGCGACCTTTGAAAATACCGGGCATAGCGAGGAAGCGTCCTACATCTGTAAGTTCTGAGGTTGAAGGAGTATAGTGGACTTCGCGAAAATCACACAGCACGCCAAAATCAGGACCAAAGGCAGGATCGGATGCGACAGCTCGGATTGCATCAATGCTTGATGGGAAATCTGGGATTCCTGTCGGCATCACGATGGTCATTTTGCGATCAGACTCAATCCTATAATCGAAATTCATTTTCATGCGCTGCGAATCTCATTATAGCATCTGTACAGATGTGGAGTGATAAAATCATTTCATGGGCACACTTTATCTCGTTGCGACTCCTATCGGTAATCTCGAAGATATGTCTCCACGCGCAATTCGCATTTTGCGCGAAGCAAGTTTGATCGCGGCGGAGGATACACGTCATACTGGCAAACTGCTCAAGCATTTCGAGATCGAAACGCCGATCACGAGTTACTTCGAACATAATAAACTCCAAAAATTGGATTTCATTCTCGATAAACTTTCGATAGGGGATGTGGCATTAGTCTCAGATGCAGGGACTCCGGCAGTCAATGACCCCGGTTATGAGTTGGTGAAAGCTGCGCTCGCCTCAAACTACGACGTGAAGCCTGTTCCTGGCCCCTCAGCTCCTATCGTCGCCTTGACAGTCTCCGGCCTCCCTACAGACTCTTTTCTTTATCTTGGCTATCTTCCTCACAAGACGAGCGAGCGTCACAAACGATTAGAGGAAGTCGAAAGCCAGCCCTACACATTAGTATTTCTCGAATCTCCTTATCGGATAGTCGAGGCCCTGGAAGATATCTTTTCAATCTTTGGAGATCGCCGCATTTGCGTAGCACGCGAAATGACCAAGATGTTCGAAGAATACTGGCGTGGGAATGTGAGAGGAGCAGTGGTGTACTTCAAGTCCCAGCCCGCGCGCGGGGAGTTTACGCTGGTTGTTGAAGGAAAAACAATGGACGGAAATGAAAAGTGGACTGAAGAACAATTGCAAAGGGCAATTGAGAATGAATTGAAAAATGAAAAGTCGGCGAAAGAGATTTCTGTGGATCTGGCGAAACAAAGCGGTTGGAACAAAAAAGAAATATACACATTGATCAATCAAAATAAATAACGTGCAGAAGTATGATTAGATAAACTGACTGAGTTTATTCAAAATTATAAGTTTCATCTTTACGAGAGGACTGAATATGCCCGACAAAGACGAAAAGAAACCCGAAGAGAAGAAAGAAGAAAAACCGCCTCTGAAAGACAACCTTATTGTGACACAACATGCAGTTCGGATTGGTGGCAAAGAGATCAAGTACACAGTCACAGCGGGGACTATGGTTCTTAAGGAGGAAACACCTGATCGTGAGAAAGAAACGGAGGGGGAAAAGCCGCGGGCACAGGTCTTCTTTGTGGCATATACCAAAGATGGCAATGGCGCGAAGTCCGCTGGAAGTACATCGGCACTTCACAAACGTCCTCTTACATTTTCTTTCAACGGCGGACCAGGTTCAGCGTCTGTATGGTTGCATTTGGGAGTCTTGGGTCCGCGTCGAGTTGTGATGACCGATGAAGGAGAATTGCCGCCACCACCATTCAAATTAACCAACAATCAATATTCGCTCCTTGATGAAACCGATTTGGTCTTTATTGACCCTGTAAGCACGGGCTACAGCCGCGCGGCGGAAGGCCAGAAGCCGAAAGAGTGGCATGAGTTTCGCAAGGATATTGAGTCGGTGGGCGATTTTATCCGTTTGTATACGACGCGTTATAACCGCTGGCTCTCACCCAAATTTTTGATTGGTGAAAGTTACGGTACCACGCGCGCCGCGGGTCTCTCTGGGTATTTGCAGGAACGGCATGGACTGTATCTCAATGGCTTGATGCTCATCTCAGCAGTGTTGGATTTCACGACGATCCTTTTCAATCCGAATAATGAATTACCTTTTACTTTGTTCCTGCCAGGCTACGCCGCCACCGCGTGGTATCACAAAAAGGTTGGGGTAGGTCAACCACTTAGAAAATTCCTGAAGGAAGCAGAAGACTTTGCCGGAGGCGCGTATGCATCCGCGTTGATGAAAGGGGACTTGCTCCCTGTAGAAGAACGCCTGAAAATTGTGCAAGAGTTGGCGCGCTTTACGGGACTTTCGACTGACTTCATTGAGCGTACGAATTTGCGAATCGTTGACCAACACTTTTTCAAGGAATTCTTGCGCGAGAGCGGGCGCACAGTGGGGC
>Ga0137365_10004519_pt1 | contig 11147 bp, 9 predicted proteins | sample SagtaG_9_FD_104799 | JGI IMG/M metagenome (GOLD analysis project Ga0137365, IMG submission 104799) | Vadose zone soil microbial communities from Sagehorn Ranch, Mendocino, California, USA - Sage1_L_40_16 metaG | ecosystem: Environmental > Terrestrial > Soil > Vadose zone | place: USA: California... | reverse complement strand
TCGCGCTGCAGCCTCGCGATCTCGGCACGCATCTCGACGCGCAACTTCGCGTCGAGGTTGGAGAGAGGCTCGTCCATCAGGAACGCGCGGGGCTCCCGCACGATCGCGCGCCCCATCGCCACGCGCTGCCGCTGGCCGCCGGAAAGCGTCCGGGGCTTCTTCGGAAGCACCTCGTTGAGGCCGAGTGTCTTCGCGGCGCCAGTCACCCGCTCGCCGCGGCGCTCCTTCTTCATGCCGCGGAGCTTGAGCCCGAACGCCATGTTGTCGAACGCGCTCATGTGCGGGTAGAGCGCGTAGTTCTGGAAGATCATGGCGATGTCGCGATCTTTCGGCGGCAGGTTGTTCACGACCTCGCCCCCGATCACGACCTGCCCAGCAGTGATCGGCTCGAGCCCCGCCACCATCCGCAGGGCGCTCGTCTTTCCGCAGCCGCTCGGCCCGACGAGGACGACGAACTCCCCGTCCTCGACCTCGAGATCGAGCTCCGAGACCGCCCGGGTCCCGTCGCCGTAGACCTTCGTCAGCTTGTCGAGTGTGATCTCGGCCATGCGCGGATCGGCGCGAACTTTACTAAGGCGTCTAACGCCGGTTCTAGGCCTCGCAACATTCGACGCAAAATCCATCCTTTCGTATTAGGATCGCCGCCGGGTGGAGGCACTCGCCGCTTCACGGCCGCGGGGGAGGCGCTGGACGAATGTTCTGGAGCGCCCGAGCGTCCTTGCGTCCGTGCTCATCTCACCGGCGGTCGTCTTCATCCTCGCGCTGGTCGGTGGGCCGCTCGCGCTCGCCATCTATCTGAGCTTCACGAACGCCATCGGCGGCTCGCTGCACGGCAAGTGGATCGGCCTCGGCAACTTTCGCCACGAGTGGACGAACCCGGCTTTCCAGGACGCCGTGTGGCACACGTTCCTGTTCACGGTCATCTCGCAGGCCATCGTGCTCGTCGTCGCAGGGCTGCTGGCTCATGCGCTGCTCAAGCAGTTCCCCGGCAAGTGGCTCCTCCGCTTCCTGATCCTCCTGCCGTGGGCGGCGCCGTTGCCGCTCAGCCTCATGGGCTGGACGTGGATCTTCGATACGACCTACTCGATCATCAACTGGACGCTGCAACACCTGCACCTCGTGAGCACGGTGTCGCCGCCTCAGTGGCTTGCGCAGCCGAGGCTGGCGATGGGCTCCGTGATCGCGGTCCACGCGTGGCGGATCATCCCCTTCGCGACGGTGATCTTCCTCGCCGGTCTCGCCTCGATTCCCAAGGAGGTCGACGACGCCGCCGCGATCGACGGCGCAACGGGATTGCGGAAGTTCTGGTCGGTCTCCCTGCCCTTGCAGCTGCCGATCGCGACCGTCGCCCTGCTGTTCGGGATCGTCTTCACCGCGACCGACATGGCGGTCGTCTACATCCTCACCAACGGCGGTCCGCCACCTTCCGACGCTACGGAGATGGTCACGACCTGGGCGTACAAGACCGGGATCGAGTCCGGCTCGCTCGGCGCGGGCGCAGCGATCTCTCTGTTCCTCTTACCCGTGCTGGCCGTGGTCGCGATCGGGATGCTGATCTTCGCGCGCCGCGCGGAGGTGACGTAGCGATGGACGCCATGCTGCGGGGGTTCCGCGAGAGGGGGCTGTCGTACCTGATCGTCGGGCCGTTCGCGATCGTGCTCGCCTTTCCGTTCTACGTGATGGTGATCACGGCGTTCAAGCAGCAGCGCGACTTCTACGACCTCAGCCATTCGCCGTACTGGTTCCACAAGGGGCCGACGCTCTCCAACGCCCGTTTTCTCTTCAATGAGACGCAGTACACGACCTGGCTGCGAAACACGGTGATCGTCGGCGTCGTCGTCGTGTTGATCACACTCGTGCTGGCGGTGCCGGCGGGTTATGCGCTCGCGCGGCTTTCGGGGAAGCTCGGCCAGAGCGTCGGCGTCGGCATCTTCCTGACGTACCTCGTCCCACCCACGCTCCTGTTTCTGCCGCTGTTCTCGGTGATCACGCAGCTCGACCGGCAGACAAGTCGCTTCTTGCACTTCCACGTGCGTGGTTCGATCTGGTCGCTCGTCCTGGTCTATCCCTCCTTCACCGTCCCGTTCGCCACGTGGCTGTTGATGGGGTTCTTCAAGACGATTCCGCGGGAGCTCGAGGACGCGGCACTGATCGACGGCGCGTCACGGCTCGGGACGCTGGTCCGCATCGTTTTTCCTATCTCCGTTCCGGGCATCTTGACTGTCGTGATCTTTTCCTTCTCGCTCGTCGTGAACGAATTCGTGTACGCGTTCACGTTCATCTCTGCGTCGACTCATCGCACGCTGTCGACGGGTGTCTACACGGATCTGATCCGCGGCGATCTGCCGCAATGGGGAGCGATCATGGTCGCTTCGCTCATACCGAGCATTCCGCTCGCGCTCCTCTACAACACGTTCCTCGACAGGTTCATCGCCGGCTTCACCGGGGGAGCATTCCGGTAGGGCCGAGAAAGGAGGGGTAGTGGCAAGCTCAGACGATCCCAGTCGGCGCGAAGGGAGGTATGACCGTCGCGAGCTGATCCGCCGGGCCGGAGCGGCCGGCATCTCGATCGGCGTGGCGGGCTCGGGCTTCGGCCAGGCGTTCTATGGGCCGCTTCGGTTCAAGGGCCGCTGGCTCAAGGGCGACCTCACGATCATCCAGTGGGCGCACTTCGTTCCGGCCTACGACAAGTGGTTCACGGACGTGTGGTCGAAGAACTGGGGGCAGAAGAACGATGTCCAGGTCAAGGTCGACCTCATTCTCAACACGCTCCTGCCGGCGCGGGCAGCGGCGGAGGCGGCTTCCGGCTCGGGGCATGACCTGTTCTTCAACCTCTCGCCCCAGGCGCAGTTCGAGGACCAGGTCATCAATCACGTGGAGATCGTCCAGGAGGTGCAGCACAAGGTCGGCAAGATCGGACGCCTCGCCAAGCGGGCGACGTACAACCCGAAGACGAAGAAGTGGTTTGCCTTCTCCGACAACTACGTCCCGGACCCCGTGGTCTGGCGGCACGACTACTGGAACGGGGTCGGCATCGCACCCTCGACCTGGGACAACGTGCGCAAGGCGGCGCCGAAGCTGAAGGCCGCCGGCCATCCGATCGGCATCGGTCAGTCGGCCGAGCTCGACTCGAACATGGCGCTGATCGCCTTCATGATGTGCTTCGGCGCGTACGTCCAGGATGCGAAGCACCGCGTCACGATCAAGTCGAAGCACACGATCGAGGCCGTGAAGTTCATGGCCGACATCTTCCAGAGCGGTGAGACCGACGAGATCTTCGGGTGGACGCCGGCCTCGAACAACAACTTCATCTATTCCGGCAAGGGCTCGATGATCCTGAACGCCATCTCGGCGACGAGAACGCCCGAAGACCTCGGCCTGCCGTTCGCGGATCAGCTCTACATCTATCCCATCCCCAAGGGCCCGGTGCGGAGACTCGGGCTCGAGCACGTGATGGGGTCCTACTCGATCTGGAAGTTCGCGCAGAACATCGCGGCGGCCAAGCAGTTCATGGCCGACCTCGAGATCAACTACAAGGACGCGTTCGTGGCGTCGAAGTTCTACAACTTCCCGACGTTCCCGGGCGCGCTTCCCTACAAGAAGATCCAGAAGCTGGCGGCGGCCGACACGCACAAGCCGCGCGGCAAATACCAGATCCTCACGACGATCGCGCAGAAGTACACGGTCAACCCCGGCTATCCGGGCTACACGAACGCCGCGTTCTCCGAAGTGTTCGGCAAGTTCCTGATCCCGAAGATGTTCGCCCAGGTCTCGCAGGGCAAGCTGAGCGCTGCTGATGCGGTCAGCGCCGCCGACCATGACTTCAAGGACATCTACACGAAGTGGCGGAAGCTCGGCAAGATCTAGACCAAAATGCGAACGGGGGAGCAGTTGGCTCCCCCGTTCGTCTTCCGCTCCGATTAGCCTAAACGTGTCATGACCTCGAACCCGCACCGCTGGCGGATCCTCGCCGTCGTCGCGACGGCATTCTTCATGACGATCCTCGACGTCTCGATCGTGAACGTCGCGCTCCCGTCGATCAGCCGCTCGCTCCACTTCTCGCGGGAAAACCTGCAGTGGGTCATCACCGCGTACTCGATCGCCTTCGGCGGCTTCCTCCTCCTGGCCGGGCGTGCCGCGGACCTGCTCGGCCGGCGGGGGGTGTTCATGGTCGGAGTGGCGCTCTTCACGATCGCCTCGCTCGTCTGCGGGCTCGCGCAATCCGAGGCGATGCTGATCGTGGCGCGCGCGGTGCAGGGACTCGGCGGCGCGATCATCACGCCGGCCGCGCTCTCGATCGTGATGACGAGCTTCGAGGAGGGCTCGGAGCGAAACAAGGCTCTCGGAATCTGGGGGGCGCTCGGCGGCAGCGGCGCGGCTGTCGGCGTGCTCGCCGGCGGTGTCCTGACGAAGTACCTGGGCTGGGAATGGATCTTCTTCGTCAACGTGCCGGTCGGCGCGCTGGTGCTCGTCTTGACGCCTCGCATCGTTCCGGAAAGCCGGCGCGAAGGCGCAGAACGGCGCTACGACGCCCTCGGGGCGGTGCTCGTCAGCGGCGGCCTGGCGTTGCTCGTCTACACGATCTCGAGAGCGCCCGACGTGGGCTGGGCGACGGCGCGGACGATTCTCCTGCTCGTGGCCTCGGGGGCGTTGCTCGTCGGCTTTCTCGTCAACGAGCGTCGAGCCCCCGACCCGCTGATGCCCTTCCAGATCTTCCGCGTGCGAACGGTCGCGGGCGCAAACGTCGTCGGCGCGCTCCTCGGCGCGGTGCTCTTCGCCAACTTCTTCCTGCTCACCCTCTATGTGCAGAACGTTCTCGGCTACTCGGCTCTGAAGACCGGCGTCACCTTCGTCGCGACCGCGGGCACGGCAGTCGTGGCGGCGGGAGTTGCGCAGGCCTTGACGACGAGATTCGGGCCGAAACCGATCATCGCGATCGGCCTCGCGCTGCTCACGGGCGCAATGATCTGGTACTCGCAGATTCCGGTGCACGGGAGTTACGTGTCCCACCTGCTGCCCGGCTACCTGATGGTCGGCGTCGGGATCGCGTTCGCGTTCGTCCCCGTCTCGATCGCAGCGCTCGCCGGCGTTGTCGAGCGCGAGGCCGGATTGGCCTCCGGGCTCATCAACACGTCACAGCAGATCGGCGGGGCCGTCGGCACTGCAGTTGCGTCGACGATTTTCACGAGTCACTTCAAAACGCTTCGCTTGGAGGGCAAGTCGCTGCCGGTCGCCTTGACCGGCGGCTACAGCTGGGCCTTCTGGGGCCTGGCCATATTCGGCGTCCTGGCGTTCATCGCGTCGGTCACGCTGATCCGCCGCGAGGAAATGTCAGAGGCGCCGTCGACGGCGCCTGCCGGTAACTAAACCTTCGCGCCCAGCGCTTCCGGCACCGTGTCGTGCACGATGAAGAGCTTGTCGAGCCCGGAGATCTGCAGAGCGCGCCGCGTCTCGAGGCCGGGCGCTGCGAGCAGAAGGCCGCCTCGATTGTTCAGTTTCGCGCGGGTCTCGATCAGGACGCCGAGCGCCGTCGAGTCGATGAACTGGACCTCGGCGAGGTCGACGACGATCCGCTCCGGAGCCTGGGCATAGGCGTCGACGAGAGCAGCGCGAACCTGGGCGGCGTTGTAGAGGTCGAGCTCGCCGCCAAGGCGGATGACGAGGGCCGCGCCCACTGCGTCCAACCCGAGCACAGGGTGCCTGCGTAGGCCGTCCCCGGCGATGCTCCCCCGGTCGTCGGTCAACTGCCCTCCTGGATTGGCTTGACGAGGCGCCCGCAGCAGGGTCCTGGCAGGCCAGCGCCAGTCGATTGAAGCACCTGTGAGGGTCCCGGCGCAAACGTGACCAGTTGACCAGCCTAGGTCGGGCAGGGGATCGTGTACGAATGGACGTGGCCGTCGTAGCCCGCCGAGCGCGGACGGAGAACTTCCCCGTTGCCTCCGTTCTCTTCCCGCGCCGCCTCCGGCCCCACCTGCGCGCCGTCTACGGCTTCGCCCGCCTCGTCGACATCCTCGGAGACGAGGTGGACGGCGATCGGCTTGCCGCGCTCGCCGAGCTCGAGCGCGAGCTCGATGCCTGTTACTCCGGAGAGCCCTCATGGCCGGTCCTGAAGGCGCTCGCGCCGACCATCCACGAGTTCTCGCTGCCACGAGAGCCGTTCCTGCGGCTGATCGCGGCGAACCGGATGGACCAGCGCATCTCCGAGTACGAGACCTGGGCCGACCTGAAGGAGTACTGCCGCAACTCGGCCGACCCCGTCGGCCGGCTCGTGCTCGGCCTGCTCCGCCTGGACGGCGACCCCGAGCTGGTCGCCGCGAGCGACGACGTCTGCACCGGGCTGCAGCTCGTCAACTTCCTCCAGGACGTGCCGCGCGATCTCGAGCTCGGCCGTGTCTACCTGCCGCTCGACGACCGCCGTACGTTCGGTGTGACCGTGCTCGACCGTCCGAGTCCCGAGCTGCTCGATTTGCTCCGTTACGAGGCGGCGCGCGCTCGAGACCTGCTCGCCCCCGGACGAGTGCTCCAGGAGCGGATCGGCGGTCGGATGGGGCGGGCAGTCGGCCTCTTCGCACGTGGCGGGCTCGCGGCGCTCGATGCGCTCGAGTCCGCGCACTGGGACGTGTTCACCCAGCGGCCGCGTCCGTCGCGTACCCGCCTCGCTCTGGCAGCCTTCGTCCGATGACGGCGGAGTGGGCATACGCGGAGGTCGAGCGTCTAACCCGTCGGCGAGCGCGCAACTTCGCTTACGGGATCATGGTGCTGCCGCGTGAGAAGCGTCGGGCGATCGCTGCCATCTACGCGTTTGCCCGCAGCGTCGACGATGTTGCAGACGGCGAGCTCCCGGTGGACGAGAAGCGGCTGCAGTTGGAGCAGCTGCGAGCAGTGCTGTCCTCGCCGGGAGGCGATGCGATGTCGGTTGCCCTCGCCGATGCGCGCAGCCGTTTTCCCATTCCCGACCGTGCCCTGCACACACTCGTGGACGGCGGCCTGCAGGATCTCGACCAGTCGCGCTACGCGAACTTCGACGAGCTGCGCGGTTACTGCACGAAGGTCGCCGGCGCCGTCGGGGTTGCGTGCGTCGCTGTCTACGGCTCCGACGACGTCGAGCGGGCCGAGACGCTCGGGATCGCTCTGCAGCTGATCAACATCATTCGTGACGTCCGCGAAGACTGGGAGCTCGGTCGCGTCTACCTCCCCCAGGACGAGCTCGGATCGTTCGGCGTGACGGAGGACGACATCGCGACGGGTCGTGCGACCGCTGCGTGGCGCGCGCTGCTCACCTTCCAGGCCGAGCGCGCGCGTGTGCATCTTCAGGATGGCCTCGGGCTCCTGCACTCGCTCGACGGCCGCAGCGCCCTCTGCGTCTCGACATTCGCCGGGCTCTACCGGGCGACGCTCGAGCGGATCGAGGCGCGCGGCTTCGACATCTTCGACGGCCCACCGCACCTGTCGGCCCTGACGAAGCTGCGCATCGTCGGCGAAGGGCTGCGGCGGTGAAGGCGGTCGTCGTCGGCGGCGGGCTCGCCGGTTGCGCGGCTGCGCTCGAGCTGCTCGACGCGGGACATGACGTCACGATGCTCGAGGCTCGCCCGACCCTTGGCGGCGCCGTGCAGACCCTGCCGGAGCGCGACGGCGATCCCGCGCCACCACCCGACAACGGCCAGCACATCGCGCTCGGCTGCTTCACCGAGTACCTCGCGTTTCTCGAGCGGATCGGAGAGTCGGGCTCCGTCCGCCGCGTGCGCCTGAGCCTGCCCGTCGTGGACGAGCGCCGCCGCTGGGCTCGGATCTCTCCGGGCTCGATCCTGCTCGCTCGTTACGCGCACCTGCCGCTGCGGGAACGTCCGCTCGTCTGGCAGCTGCTTGCGCTCCGTGGGCTCGATCCTGCTGCCCACGACGACGAGACGTTCGCCGATCTTTTGTTGAGCAAGGGTCAGTCGCAAGTGGCGATCGACCGGTTCTGGGACGTCTTCATCCGGCCGGCGCTCAACCTGCCCTGCTCCGAAGCGAGCGCGGCGATGGGCCTCTTCACAGTGCAGACGGCTCTGCTGGCGGGCCGTCGGGCAGGCGAGCTCGTCCTGCCGGTCAAGCCGCTCGGGTGGATACACGGCGACGCCGCGCTCCGGGCGCTGGAGGAGAGCGGCGCGACCGTCGAGACCGGCGTGCGCGTCGACGATCTCGACGGCGTCGACGCCGATGCGATCGTGGTCGCGACACCGCCGGCCGAATCGGCGCGCCTGCTCGGCGATGCAGAGCCAGCTCTCGACTCGTCGCCGATCGTCAGCGTCCATCTCCTCTTCGACCGGCCGCTCCTGCGCACGCCGCTGGCTGCCCTGCTCGGCTCGGATGCGCATTGGGTGTTCGACCGCGGCGCGCTCACCGGCCATCCGCCGGACGAGGGGCAGTACTTGACGGTAGTGTCGAGCGGCGTGCCCGAGCTGATGGAGATCCGGGGCCGCGAGCTCGTCGACCACATCGCCGCACAGCTCACCGAGCGTCTCGGTCCGGCGGAGGTCGTCTGGTCACGCGTCAGCCGCGAGCCGCAGGCAACCGTCGCGCTCCGGCCGGGGACGGCTTCACGGCGGCCGGGCCCGTTCACCTCGCGCCCTAACGTCACACGCGCGGGCGCGTGGACCGCGACCGGCTGGCCCGCGACGATGGAGAGCGCGGTTCGTTCCGGCTGTGCCGCAGCACGAGAGTTGTCCGATGTGACAACTAAGGTTGTTGCGTGACGATCGTTCAGGAGCTCACCGGACTGGACACTGCCCTCGAGCGCGGCGCCGAGCGGCTGCTGTCGCTCCAGCATCCCGACGGCTGGTGGAAGGGCGAGCTCGAGTCGAACGCGACGATGATCGCGCAGCACCTGTTCCTGCTCCACTTCCTGGGCCTGCGCGACGCGGAGACGGACCGGTTGCTCGCGAACGAGCTCCTCGCGCGCCGCCGCGCAGACGGCACCTGGTCGATCTGGTTCGAGGGCCCGGCGGACCTGTCGGTAACGGTGGAGGCGTACACGGCGCTGAAGCTCGCCGGTGTCGACCCCGGCGACGCGACGCGCGACTACATCCGGCGCAGCGGCGGTGTTGCGCGGGTGCGCATCTTCACTCGTGCGTTCCTTGCGCTGATCGGCCAGTGGCCCTGGCGGCGGCTGGCGCACGTGCCCGTCGAGCTGATCCTGCTTCCCGCCAACGGCCCACTGTCCGTCTACGACTTCGCGTGCTGGGCCCGGCAGACGATGGTCTCGCTCTCGGTCGTCGAGGCGCTGCGGCCCGTCAGGCCGAGCGCGATCGACCTCAGCGAGATCGGCGGCCGGAAGACCGCGGCGACCGGGACGCCTCGGCTCTCGGGGACTCGCAGGCGTGCGATCAGCGTCGCGGAGCACTGGGTGCGCGCGCGGCAGGAGGCCGACGGCTCCTGGGGCGGGATCCAGCCGCCCTGGGTGTGGTCGCTGATCATGCTCGCCGCGCTCGGGCACGGCCCAGAGGACGAGACCTTCGCGCGCGGCCTCGCAGGCTGGGAGCGGTTCATGGTGCGCGACGGCGACCGCCTCCGTCCCGAGGCCTGCCAGTCCCCGATCTGGGACACCGCGCTCGCCGTGCTCGCCCTCCGTGCGGCAGGGCTTCCCGCCGACGATCCGCGGCTGCAGGCCGCCGGCTCCTGGCTGCTCCGCGAGGAGGTCACCGTCCCCGGAGACTGGGCGATCCGACGGCCCGGCCTCGCACCGGGAGGCTGGTCGTTCGAGTTCGACAACGACCTCTACCCCGACGTCGACGACACGGCCGTCGTCGCCCTGGCGCTCCGGGAGCTCGACATGGGCGACGACGCTGTACGCCGCGGGCTCGACTGGATGGTGGGCCTGCAGTCGCGGAGCGGCGGCTGGGGGGCCTTCGACGCCGACAACGAGGCGTTGTGGCTCTACAAGCTCCCGATCTGCGACTTCGGCAAGGTTACCGACGAGCCGAGCGCCGACGTGACGGCTCATGCACTCGAGACCCTGGGCCACGAGGACGGGTACCGCTCGTCGCTTGCCTCCGGCCTCGATTGGCTGCTTGCCGAGCAGGAGCCGGACGGTTCGTGGTTCGGCCGCTGGGGCGTGAATCACCTCTACGGCACGGGCGCCGCGCTCCCGGCTCTCGAGGCCTGCGGGCTTCCGCCCGACCATCCGGCGATCCGGCGCGCGCTCGCGTGGCTCGACTCCGTCCAGCAACCAAGCGGTGCCTTCGGTGAGGACATCCTCTCCTACAAGGACCCGTTCGCCCGGGGCCGCGGTGCGGCGACTCCCTCTCAAACGGCCTGGGCTCTCCTTGCCTATATCGCCGGCGGGTCCGCAAAGGGCTTGTCTACGCGGCGTACAGCCGAGTATCTTTGCCAGTCCCAGCGCCCCGACGGCGACTGGGACGAGCAGCACTACACAGGCACTGGCTTTCCTCTTGATTTCATGATCGGCTACCACCTGTACCGACTGACGTTTCCGCTCCTCGCCCTCGGGCGCCTGAGAGAAAGGCTCAACGAATGAAGTTCCCGCTCCGCTCGACCGTCCAGATCGGCAAGTACGTCGCCACTCAGCAGCGCAAGGGGGAGCGCTACCCGCTCGTCCTCATGCTCGAGCCGACGCTCGCGTGCAACATCGCCTGCATCGGCTGCGGGAAGATCCGCGAGTTCGAGTCGAACAAGGCCCGGCTGACAGTCGAGGAGTGCATCGACGCAGGCGCGCAGTGCCCCGCGCCGGTGGTGTCGATCTGCGGCGGCGAGCCGCTCGTCTACAAGGGCATCGAGGACGTGGTTGCCGGCATGCTCGAACTCGGCAAGAACATCGACCTCTGCACGAACGCGTTGCGGCTCGAGCAGTACCTGGACGTGTTCAAACCGAGCCACCGCATGACCTTCGTCGTCCATCTCGACGGTATGCGCGAGATCCACGACTACATCTGCGACTACCCGGGCCTGTGGGACGTCGCCGTCGACGCGATCACGCAGGCGCGCGCCGCGGGCTTCCGCGTGACGACGAACACGACGATCTTCAAGGAGACCTCGGTAGACGACGTGATCGAGATGATGGGCTACCTGACGAACGAGGTCGGGATCGACGGGATGCTGATCGCGCCCGGCTACCAGTACTCGCAGATCGATCCGAACCTGACGATGACGCG
>Ga0137365_10004509_pt1 | contig 11163 bp, 9 predicted proteins | sample SagtaG_9_FD_104799 | JGI IMG/M metagenome (GOLD analysis project Ga0137365, IMG submission 104799) | Vadose zone soil microbial communities from Sagehorn Ranch, Mendocino, California, USA - Sage1_L_40_16 metaG | ecosystem: Environmental > Terrestrial > Soil > Vadose zone | place: USA: California... | reverse complement strand
TGCGGATGTCCTCGAGCTGACCGGCCTGGTTGGGCACGCCGCCGCCGGCGACCTGTTCCTGGCGTCGATTGGGGGGATCCCCATCGCCGCGGCGATCGCGGTGCTGCGCTACCGGCTGTACGACATCGACGTGGTCATCGGCAAGGCGATCGTGCTTGCTGGCCTGCTTGGGTTCATCACCGCGGTGTACCTGACGGTGGTGGTCGGCATCGGCACGGCCGTGGGGCGGGGCGCCGGCTCGAACCTCGCCCTTGCCGTGGTGGCCACGGCCCTGGTGGCGGTGGCCTTCCAACCGTTGCGGGCGCGGCTGCAGCAGCTGGCCAGGCGGCTGGTGTTCGGGACCCCGTCGGCTGCCGAGCAGCGGGCGGGCGTGGCGGTCCACTGCCTGGGCGCGTTTCGCGTGCTGCGCGCGGGCCAGCCGGTCCCAGCCACGGCCTGGCAATCCAAGAAGGCCAGGACGCTGCTGAAGATCCTGGCGGCCAGGCGAGGACGCGCCACCACCCGGGAGTTCCTCATGGAGGCCCTGTGGCCCGAGGAGCCCCCGGAGGTCGTGGGCCGCCGGCTGTCGGTGGCGCTGGCAACGGCGCGGGCGGTGCTGGATCCCGACAAGCGCCATCCCCCCGGCCACTTCATCGTGGCCGGCAAGGACGCGCTGCGGCTGGAGCTGGCGAACCTACCGGTCGACGTGGAGCGGTTCCTGGCCTTGGCTGCCGAGGGGCTCGCCCTTTACCGCCAAGGCCGATCCGACCAGGCGAGGGCGGCCCTGCAGGCGGCCGAGGCCCTCTATGAGGGCGATTTCCTGGAGGAGGACCGCTACCAGGACTGGGCGGAGCCGCTTCGCGAAGAGGCCCGCGCGGCCCACATCTCCGTGGCCCGCGCGCTGGGCGAGCTTGCGGCCTCTGGCGGCGACCACGATGCCGCCGTGCGCTACTACCTGCGGATCCTGGAGCGGGACGCCTTCGACGAGCAGGCGCATCTGGGGCTGGTCGCGGCCCTGCAGCGGGACGGCCGCCACGGTGAGGCCCGGCGCCAGTACCGCGCCTACACGGCGCGGATGGTGGAGCTGCAGGTGCCCGCGGCGCCGTTCCCAGCGTCCAAGCGTGCCTGAGGACGGCTCCCCGAGCGAATCCGAGCCGAACCCGAGCCGAACCTTAACGCCACCCGAACAGCTGCGGGCACGGTGCTTGCGTCCGCGCGGGCCATGGCTCGCGGAGCGGGCCACGTCTGGCACAGGAGGGTGGGGCCTGCCGGAGGCGGAGGGCTGGGCCGCGGCGACGGTCGTCGGCTCGGAAGGGAGGGTGCAGCGATGAACCACCGTTGGCTGCTTCGGATTGGTGGGGTGTCTATGCGCGCTGGGTCGGGTCGGCCTGCGCGGCGTGCGCGGTGCTGGTACTCGCCGGGGACCTCCTCATGCTGGCTGCCGAGGTGGCGTTCCTTGCCGTGCTGGTGGGATTCCTGCTGTTCCTGGTGGTGCTGATCGCCCTGGGGGTGGCGATGTGGCAGCAGGCCGCGCTGTCGACCTCCACCGCCGCCGAACAGGGCGCCGCCGCGGGAGGCGGCAGCGCCCCCATGGGTGAGATGAAGGAGGTGGCGATGCGACACGGGATGCCCTGAAGCCAGCCACAACGACACATCCAGGTGCTCGTCACAGCTGTAAGGAGTCGACCATGAGCATCCGTCCACGCAGGCTCGGTAGAGCCGCGGCTCTGCTGGTGACCGCCACGGTGGTGCTGCTGGCCGCCGCCGGGGCGGCCCACGCCGACCAGGCCACCGCCACCACCCAGGTCATCGACGAGACTGCCACGATCCCGTTCACCAATCCCTGCAACGGGGAGACCGGAACCGCAACCATCACCTACAAGGTCATCTTCCACCAGACCGACCGCCCGGTCGACACCTACAGCCTGGTCGACAACTTGAGCGGCGATTTCGTGCTGGTACTGGACTCCGGCGCCACCATCACCGGGCACTTTGTCGAGACGGGCGTGATCGGTGGTGGCGAGAACCTGACGCTCAGCTCGGTGCTGACCGCGCAAGGGACGGCCTCAGACGGGTCGCACTTCTCGCTCCACTTCCAGGTGATCCAGGCAGAGAACGGCCTCGGCGTGCTGGTGGTGGACCTCGCGATGTGCTAGCGCCGGCGCGTGACAACAGGGGGGCGGGGACACCCGCCCCCGACCGCTGACGCGGTGCAGCCTCAAGGAGGTCGAGGCCGCAGCCGGCCACATGCCCGCGACGAGGTGCTCCGCGCGGCCCATGCACAGAGCATGGACGGCGATGCCGGGGTGGAGTCGGTAATTGACGACGTGATCGCCACCCGGGCGTCTCGGTATTTCACCGCGAGGACGATAGGTGGAGGCTATAACCGGAACTGGGGTTTGGGCCGTGCCTGACCGGTATAGAAGTCCGCAACCGCCCGGAACGACTGTTTCGGCTCCCACGGCAGGTCCGGATACGTCGTCCCCGAGCGGCTCGCATCCCATGGCAGGTCCGGGAAGGCGGTGGCGAGATCGCCAAGGCGGTTGCCGTAGCTTTTCACCAGGCTGTAGCTGGCCATGTCGAGGTCGTACCTGGGGTCGTCGCTGTAGGGTGAGGTCGGCGCGACGAACGTGAACACGAACGTGCCGTCGACGCCAGCGTCGTCAAAGATTGTGAGCAGGTCGGTCAGCTCCTGCGCCTGTTCCGCTTCATCGCGCACGTACCCGCCCTTCAACTGCGGCGGCCGCTTGCCGAGCTCAGCGATGTCGAGATCGACGATCGCCCAACCCATCCCGCCGGTGTCGGCGGCTCCGCGGTAGGTGCAGCAGCCGAACTCGGTGATGACGACCGGACGGCCGTGGGTGAAGAACCGGCGCAGCAGGTCGGTGAATCGGTCCCTGATCCGCGCGTCACGGTAGAGATCGACGGCCACGACGTCGAAGCGGCTCCAGTCGACGGTCTCCAGCGGCACCGACGCGTAGGTGACGCTGCCCTTGAACGCCTGCCGGACGGCATCGTTCGCCTTGGCCAGGAACGCGTCCAGCGGCGCGTTGTGGGCACCGGGGCGGATCTGTTCCCCGAAGGACGGGTGGTGGAGCCGTTCCAGGAATGTGTCGCCCTGGAGAATGCCTCGCATGAACAGCGTCAGTTCGGAGCCCACGCTGAAGACCACCTGGCCCGGTCGGTGCTGTCGTAGCTCCTCCGCCCGTTTGGCCGCTTCCGCGATGTAGTCGAGCGTGTCCTCGGGGCTGTTGTCCCACAGCTCCGGCGAGACCCAGATCTCAAGACCCTGTTCCAGGGCGTCCCGGCCGGCGGTCACGAGCCGGTCGATGTCCTGCCCGCAGATCCTGTGGCACTCCTTCCTCAGCCCGTCAAGCGGTCGCGCACGACTGCTGGGTCGACCCCCAGCTCGTGGAGGAGCTCGGCCGCAGGGTCGGGACGCTGGCACGCCAGAAGGGCGAGCAGGAAGTGCCGGGTCCCGATCCGGCCGCTCTTCCTTGGGTGCGCCTGTTCGACCGCGCGCTTGAAGACGGCGCGTGCCCCGGAGGTCAGGGGAGGGCGCCGGTGAGCGCCTCCGGGTTCCCCAATGGGCCCGAGGTCGCCGGCGTGGATGCCGACGGCGGCCAGCGCCGCTCGATCCAGGGCGTCTTGTGCGGCGCGGGCCGACGCCAGGTCGACGCCGAGGGCGCTGGCGGCCTCGGCGGCCGGATCGTGAAGCAGGCCGAGCAGGAGGTGGTCGGTGCCAAGGCGGCGGTCGCCTCGCCGGCGCGCCTCGTCGGCGGCTGCGGTGAGTACCAGCTTCCTGGCGTCCTCGCTGAGCCGCTTGACCATCACTCGCCCCGCTTTGCGTACTTTGCATGCACTGACTGGCGGGAGACCCCGAGCGCGTCGCCGATCTGCTCCCATGACCAGCCCTGCTCCCGGGCGCGCCGCACGTGGATCGCCTCGACCCGCTCGGCCAGCCGATGCAGCGCGCCCACCGCACGCAGGCCGACCGCTGGGTCGGCGGCCTGGATGCTCGCGGCGAGCTGAGCCGACGTCATGCCGTCAGTCTAGACTGACAAGAGGAAGGCTGTCAATCTAGACTGACAGTCGGCCAGAACGCCGAGAGTCCTGCTATTCGTTGGCATCACCAGCCCATGAACCAGGCACTCCGGCACTTTGCCGAGGCCCTGCTCCTGGTTGGCTGCCGCCTTGGCGGGCAGCTGGCCCCGTGGTCGGGCTGGCTGCTCGCTCCGGTGTCGGTGGTGGGCGTTGTGGGCGCGAAGGCTGTCCCAGACCACGGTCATCGGCTGTCCGCCGTAGGGCCTGAAACCGCAGTGAAACCGGGGTGAACCGCGCGTCGTGCATGCTCGGTGAGGTCGTGGCCACCAGGGCCACAGTTCCGAGACGAGGGAGTATGACCACCATCCCATCCCGACCGGCGATCAGGGCAAGCACGTTGCGTAAGTCGTTCGGCGACCAGGTCGTGCTGGACGGCATCGACCTGGAGGTTCCCGAGGGAACGATCTTTGCGCTGCTGGGCCCCAACGGCGCCGGCAAGACCACCACGGTGCAGATCCTCTCCACCTTGATCGGCGCCGACGGTGGCGAGGTGCGGGTCGCCGGCCATGATGTGGCCCGGGATCCCGATTCGGTGCGTGCCGCGATCGGTGTCACCGGCCAGTTCTCGGCCGTGGACAACCTGCTCACCGGCGAGGAGAACCTGATCTTGATGGCGGACCTGCGCCATCTGGGCCGGCGCGAAGGCCGGCGGCGCGCCGCCGAGCTGCTGAAGCGATTCGACCTGGTCGAGGCGGCCAAGAAACCGGCCGCGACCTATTCGGGCGGCATGCGCCGTCGGCTCGACCTGGCGATGGGCCTGGTCGGCGACCCCCGGATCGTCTTCCTGGACGAGCCGACCTCGGGCCTGGACCCGCGCAGCCGCCGCACCATGTGGCAGATCATCCGCGACCTCGTGGCCGGCGGGGTCACGATCTTCCTGACCACGCAGTACCTGGAGGAGGCGGATCAGCTCGCCGACCGGATCGCGCTCCTCGACCACGGCAGGCTGGTCGCGGAGGGCACCCCTGACCAGCTCAAGCGCCGCATCCCCGGTGGCCACATCAGCGTGCAGTTCGCCGACCCACAAGCACTCGAATCGGCCGCCCGCACCCTCGGCGCGTCCACCCGCGACGACGAGGCGCTCACCGTGCAGGTCCCGAGCGACGGCGGCGTCCGGTCGCTGCGCGCCCTGCTGGACCGGCTCGACGGTGCGTCGATCGGAGTCGAGGGATTGTCGATCCACACGCCCGATCTCGACGACGTCTTCCTGGCCCTGACCGGCCAGCCCGACAAGGAGAAGGAACCAGCACGATGAGCACCCTCACCTATGCCGTCCGCGATTCGGCGACGATGCTGCGGCGCGACCTCCGGCACGCGCTGCGGTACCCGTCCATGACGCTGCAGCTGGTCGGCATGCCGATCGTCTTCCTGCTGCTGTTCGTCTACGTCTTTGGCGGCACGCTGGGCGCCGGGCTCGGCGGCTCCTCCGGCGGCCGCGCCACCTACCTCGAGTACGTCACTCCCGGGATCCTGCTGATGACCGTGGCCGCCACGGCCCAGGGGACGGCCATCTCGGTGGCCATGGACATGACCGAGGGCATCATCGCCCGGTTCCGCACCATGGCCATCTTCCGTCCCTCGGTGCTGACCGGACACGTGCTCGGCAGCCTGATCCAGACGATGCTCAGCCTGGCGATCGTCGTCGGGGTCGCCCTGCTCATCGGGTTCCGGCCCACCGCGAGTCCCGTCGAGTGGGTCGCGGCGGCCAGTGTCCTGGCGATGATCACCCTTGCGGTCACCTGGCTGTGCGTCGCGCTGGGCATGGTGACCAAGACCGTCGAGGCCGCCAGCAACCTGCCCATGCCGCTGGTGTTCCTGCCGTTCCTCGGCAGCGGGTTCGTCCCCACTGACTCGATGCCGACCGGGCTGCGCTGGTTCGCGGAGTACCAGCCGTTCACCCCCGTCATCGAGACGCTGCGAGGGCTGCTGCTGGGCACCTCGATCGGCGACAGCGCAATCATCGCCATCGCCTGGTGCGCCGCCATCACCCTGGTCGGCTTCCTCTGGGCCAGGAAGCTCTACAACCGCGATCCCATACGCTAGAAGGCCGTCAGCTCTGCTCGCGCGCCCGCAGCGCGGTCAGAGCGGCGGCTCGCAGATCCTCGCGATCCAGGTCGGCGTACGACGACACCGCGTCGTCGTACGCCGACCGGTCGGCTTGCTCGGCCGCTTGGCGGGCGCGGGCCGAGGACATGGTCGGCTGGAATCCCCGAAGGAACCGGAACCGCTCCGCCAAGGCGATCATCCGCGCCCCCGACCTGGAGGCGCGCTCGTCGCCAGTGCGCTCTCCGCGCTCGACGTCCACCATGGCCAGCGCCAGCAGGAGCGCGCCGCAGAGCGGCGATTCCATGAAGTATGTCGGCGGCGGGGCGACCGGATTGGTGAGCATCGTCGACAGCCTCTGCGGCAGCTCGCCGGTGGTCTCCTCGACGAGGTCGAGCCGGCCGTGCTGCGCATGGGCGACCACGGCGACGGCCCTTGCCTCCAAGACCCACGGCTCCTGGTCTGGATCCAGGTCGATGTCGAAGATCGGCGCCTGAGCGTTCGCCAGCAGGTCGACAGCCCGTCGCCACAGGCGCAGACCGGCCTCGACCTCACCGCGCGCGAGCAGGATCTCGGCTCGCACTCCGAGGCCGTAGGTGAGCGCGCCGACCGGCTCGTCCGCCTGATGCGGCGCCGTCTGCTCCAGCCAGTGCTCCGCCTCGTCCACGGCGCCGATCTGTAGGCTGCTGAGCACCATCCACCACCGGATGCCGACCACGTCCGTCCATACTCCGAGCTTCTCCAGCACCGGTAGCGCCGCCCTCAGGTGGCGCTGCGCCTCGGCACCCTGTTCGACCTGCAGGCACAGCTCGGCGATCCGGCAATGGGCGAGCGCCCACATCCACGGAACGCCTCGGTTCTCGAATGCCTGGAGCATCCGCTCGGCGGACTTCAGCGCGCCGTCCGGGTCGCTCTGGCTCTCCCAGAGGTAGCTGGCAATGCCGTTGGCGGCGCCGGCCACCAGCGGCTCGTCGCTGTCGCACAGCTCCTGCAATGCCGAGCGATCCTCGGGTACGGCGCCGAGCACGATCGCGGTGGCTCGGGCCAGGGTGTTCGGCGGGGCCGGCGGCAGCCGGCGCAGGGCGACCAGCGAGCGCACCGCGCGGGGACCCTGGAGGAGGAACGTGAACGCGGTGCACAGCGTCAAGGCCGTCCGGGTGACCTCGACGAAATCGGGCCCGGCGCGAAAGTGCGACAGTACCCGGGCGGTCTCCTCGGCCACCGTCGCCAAGCGCGCGTAACTGGACTCGATGATCCACAGACCCGCGAGCACAGCGAACGTCGCCGCGACAATGCCGCCGTCCGCATGGGCGAGCCCAAAGCGGAGCGCCTGCACGAGGTTGTCCTGCTCGGCCCGGATCCGCTCCACTGGCGAGTAAGGATCGGCTCCGAAGGGCGACTCGTGATGCGCCACCCCGAAGTCGCGTGCCCACGACAGGAAGCCGCCGACCACCTGGTCGGTCTCGCCGGCCGCCTCCCGATGCGCCGTGCTGAACTCACGCACGGTCTCCAACATCCGGAAACGGGTGCCCGTGGGCGTGTCCACCACCTGGAGCAACGACTGGTTGACCAGATGCTCCAGGACCCGCGAAACGTCCGAGGTGGCACTGTCGCGGAGCGGCCGCCCCGCGGCGTCCGTGGTGAATCCGCCGGGGAAGACCGACAAGGCCCGCATCGCCGCCTGCTCGACCGGCTCGAGGAGGTTCCAGCTCCAGTCGACCACGGCATGCAGGGTCTGGTGGCGCTCCGGGGCGTCGCGGGCACCGCCACGCAGCAGGGCGAAACGGTCCTGGAGGCGACGGGCGATCTCGGCGACCGACATCACCCGGACCCGAGCGGCCGCCAGCTCCACCGCGAGCGGCAAGCCGTCCAGGTGGCGGCACACCTCCTCCACCAGATCGGCGGGCAGGTCGGCACCAGGGCGGGCTGCCCTGGAGCGCTGCTCGAACAGCTCCACGGCCGTCGGCAGGTCCAGCTCCGGCAGCGGGTACACCGACTCCGACGAGAGGCCGAGCGGGGCGCGGCTGGTGGTGAGCACGCGCAGGTCCTGCGTCATCGACACTAGGGCGCGCACCAGCTCGGCGACCCCGCGGATGACGTGCTCACAGTTGTCCAGCACCAGCAATGCGGGGCCGGGGCCGAGCGCGCCCGCGATGCCGGTGAGGACGTCGGTCGGGATGGCAAGCTGACTGGCGGGCGTGCGCCGGACCTCGCCGGCGCCCAGGACCGACGCGACCTCGTTGACGACGTCGTCGTCGGTGGTGATACCGGCGAGCGCGACGAGGTGCACGATCCGCTGCTCCGCCCGACGGCTCACGACCTGCGCGAGACGGGTCTTGCCCAGACCGCCGGCGCCCACGATCGACGTCACGCGGGAGGTGCGCAGCAGGTTCGCCACCGCGGCGATGTCATCGTCGCGGCCGAGCAGCGGGTTGGGCTCGTGCGGCACACCGTGCCGGACCACCGGCGAGGTCCCCTGCAGCAACTGTTGGTGCAAGGCCTGGAGTGCGGGGCCGGGGTCGGTGCCGAGCTCGTCGCGCAGCGAGCGGCGGTACGACTCGTACCTGGCCAGCGCCGCCGACGGTCCCACCGTCGCCGCCTCGCTGCGCAGCAACTCCAGCAGGAGCTCCTCGTCCCGCGGGCGCTCACCGACCAGATCGGCAAGCGCCTCGGTCGCCTCGGCATGGCGGCCCAGCCGCGACAGCGCCAGCGCGCGGGCACGCACCAGCGACCGGTACGTCGATCCCCGTTCCTCGCGCAGCGCGGACACCGGGTCATCGAACGCGGCGTCGCCGCCCGCGTCCCCCTCCCACAGCGCGAGACCCTCCTCGGCGTGCGCGAGCGCTGCCGCGTGGTCGCCGGCGCGGGAGCACCGTGCGCTCGCCGAGGCGCTGAGCAGGACGGCGGAGGTGTCGACCTGGTCCTCGCGCAACGAGAGGCGGTAGCCGGTGGGTGTGCTGGCGATGACGTCGGAGCCGAGCTGCGCCCGGGCGCGGGAGACGAGGATCTGCAGCGCCTTGGCCGGGTTCTCGGGCTGCTCGTCCGGCCACAGCCCTTCCATCAGCCGAGCGGCGCTGCAGCCCGTGCGCAGATCGCCGGCGAGCAGCGCGAGCAGGCCACGCAGCCGGGGGCCGTTGATCTCCCGGTCGCGGTACGCCACCCGCGACAGCAGGGTCAGCTCGGTGGTCACCGAAGGAGGTTGGTCAGCCATATACGGCCAGCAGGTCACCCGGACGAAGAGACTTCGATACGAGCATAGCCCACTCGCAATCATCAACTACCACAAAGCTCCGTAGCTGAAGCCCCCGCCATCTCGAGTGCCCAACAGGAGCCCCACAGCAGCAGGCCGATCACGATGGCTTGCGGGTAGCTGAGCACCGAGACGAGCCGGCCCAGGTCGTCGGGCCAGTCCGCCGCTGTTGCGGTGCGTAAGGGGCGGTTCGTTCCAGTACGGAGGCGGCCTGATCGAAGCAGGGCAGTGCGTCACCCAAACGATGCGCCGGCGTGAGCGTCAGCCGCGTGCGGGGAGCACAATAGAGGCATGTCTGAGGATATAGCGCCGATCGGGGGTGTGGGTACCCCCAAATCGGTGGAGGCGCTGGCGGGCCGTAAGATCCCGCAGCCTGTCCTGGCTACGGTCTGGACCCGAGAGGACGCCCAGGCGCGCAAGCACGCGCGGCTCAGCGTCTACCTGGGGGCCGCCCCCGGGGTGGGCAAGACGTACGCCATGCTCGGGGAGGGACAGCGTGCCAAGGCCAGAGGCACCGACGTGGTTGTCGGCGTCGCCCAGACCTACGGGCGTCCCCGGACGATCGAGATGCTCAACGGCCTTGAGGTCATCCCGCCCCGCATCCTGACCTACCAGGGCTTGACCTTCGAGGAGATGGATGTCGAGGCGCTGATCAAGCACCACCCGGAGCGGGCGCTGATCGACGAGCTCGCCCACACCAACATCCCGGGGAGCCGGCGGGCGAAGCGATGGGAGGACGTGCTCGACGTCCTGGCCGAGGGCATCGCGGTCATCACCACGGTCAACGTCCAGCATCTGGCCAGCTTGAACGACCTCGTTGCCAGGATCACCGGCATCCGGCAGCAGGAAACCGTCCCGGACTGGGTGCTCGATCTTGCCGACCAGGTGGAACTCGTGGACATGTCGCCGTATGCCTTACAGCGACGGATGGTGCACGGCAACGTCTACCCCAACCCGGGTAAGGCGGAACTGGCCCTCCAGAAGTACTTCACCATGGACAACCTGACTGCCCTGCGGGAACTCGCCCTGATGCGGGTCGCCAACCAGGTCGACGAAGAGGTCCTGAGGAGATGGTCGAAGCAGGGCATTCCGGAGACCCGGGAGCGGATCCTGGTCTGTGTGTCTCGACCGGGTGTCTCCGAGGACCTGATCCGCCGCGGGTGCAGGATCGCTCACCGCACGCAGGGCGACCTGCTCGTCATCCACGTGGCCACGAGCCAGGGAGATCCCGACTCGAAGTGGTTGGGACAGGTGCGACGGTTGGTGCAGGACCTCGGCGGCGAGTTCCAGGTCCTCGAGGCAGAGGATCCGGTCAATGAGGTGCTCTCGTTCGCCTACCAGCAGCACGTGACGCAGATCCTGGTGGGGGAGTCGCTCCGGTCGCGATGGCAGGAACTCCTGCGGGGGTCCTTTGTGAACCGCTTGATCCAGAAGGCGTCGAACATCGACGTTCACGTCATCGCTCGGAAGGAACGCTGAGGCACCGCCCGTGCCAAGCCCGCCAGCGACCAAGGGGACGGGACCTCACACCGACGGCCTCGCTCTCAAGCTGCTTGGCCACCAGGGTGCGCATCGCTGGTCAGGGCAGTGCTTGTGAGATATGAGCCAGTACCAGGTGGACGTGCAAGTCCACCCGTCAGCTCGCCGACGCCCTTGCCGCACAAGGATTCCAGATCTCCGACGACACCGTCGGCAGGCTGCTAAAGCAGCAGCGCTACACGCTGCAACGCACCCTCAAGACCGAGGAGGGCGCCCAACACCCCGACCGGGACGCGCAGTTCCGCTAT
>Ga0137365_10004505_pt1 | contig 11167 bp, 9 predicted proteins | sample SagtaG_9_FD_104799 | JGI IMG/M metagenome (GOLD analysis project Ga0137365, IMG submission 104799) | Vadose zone soil microbial communities from Sagehorn Ranch, Mendocino, California, USA - Sage1_L_40_16 metaG | ecosystem: Environmental > Terrestrial > Soil > Vadose zone | place: USA: California... | reverse complement strand
CCGGTTGAATAGCACAATATCACCGTCTCGGAGATGTCGCTCGACTATGAAGCCTGGCTGCAGAGCTTCGGCGACAACCTTCCTGTCGGTGACGAATTCTAGTCTGACTCTTCGGCCATCGGGACGAACGATGTACAATGATCCAGGGTAGGTGTCGGGGCCGTTGGCGATGAGCTTCTTCATCTCGTCGAGATTGTAATCGGTGGCCTTTTCCGGAATGGTTAGTCGGCTAGCGACGTCGAGGGGTACTCCTACTTCGTTGATGTCAAGGTTCGGGTCAGGGGATACGACTGTTCTGGCTGAGAAGTCAACTCTCTTGCCTGACAGATTGCCTCTGAATCTTCCCTCTTTTCCTTTCAATCGTTGGACAAGTGTCTTCAATGCCCGTCCTGATCGGTGTCTTGCAGGGGGTAGACCTGAGACTTCGTTGTCGAAGTATGTTGTTACGTGGTATTGTAACAGTTCGTGTAGTTCTTGAATGATGTTGATGGGAACTCCGGATTCAAGCGCCTCGCGTAGTTTCTGGTTGATCCTTATGATGTCGACGAGTTTGTGGGTCAGATCGTCTTCCGACCTGATGCCGGATTCGAGAGTAATGGAGGGTCTGACCGAGACAGGTGGGACAGGCATTACTTGGAGGACAGCCCACTCTGGCCTTGCCGCCTTAGGATCCATTCCTAGAAGGATCAGGTCGTCGTCAGGAATTCTCTCAAGCCTTTCCCGAACCGTGCTTGGTGTTAAGCGTACGGCACCTCCCTCTGCCACGATCTCGTGGAAGGTTGTAGGTTTACCATGTTCGATCGGGTACTGTTTCTGTCCGCAATGAGGACACTGCTGGGCCTTCTTGGCGTCTTTGATGATCTCATCGAGAAAAGCGTCTGGAACAGTGTTGAGTCGTTGTTTGAGGTCCGCGTGGCGTACTTTGAATTTCTCGATCTTCTCCTCGCTCAGAAGTATTCTCCCGCAGTTTCTGCAGGTAATTGAGAGAAGCCGGTGAATGAGCTTAGCGAAGCTCACGTGAATAACTGGCTCGGCGAGTTCTATGTGCCCAAAGTGTCCTGGACACGCTGAGGCAGTGTTACCGCAGGTCTTGCATTTCTGACGAGGTTCTAGAGTTCCGAGTCTGCCGTCCATTAGCCCAGATACGATGGGTACTCCGTCTTCATCGTAAGTATCGGCAGCTTGAACTTCTACTGCTGACAGTTTTCGAAGTTCTGATGGGGATAATAGAGTGAACCGTATGCTCTGGATGATCTTGTGAGCTTCTTCCATTGTGGCGAGTGCCATGGTTATGCTCTCTCCTCTAGGTTCAGTCGAGGCGCGATTCCAAGCGCCATGAGTTCTTGAACCAAAAGTTTGAATGCGTAGGATATTGCCACTGGAGAAATGACGGCTTTCTCAGCGTCGATCCTGCAGATGTACTTGTTCTGTTTGATGTCGTGGTATGCGATAGTGCCGCATGTCTCGCAGACATAGGCTATGTACTTGTCAGATTCTTCTAGCAGCCTGTCGCGGAGTAAGGCTGATGCTCCGTGCCCAATAAGGCAGTCTCTTTCCATTTCTCCGAATCGTAATCCTCCTCCTCTGGCTCTCCCTTCAGTGGGTTGTCGGGTGAGCATCTGAACTTGACCTCTGGCCCGAGCGTGCATCTTGTCGGCTACCATGTGGTGGAGTTTCTGGTAGTAGACAACTCCAATGAATAGGTCTGCAGCAAGCCGTTCCCCGGTGATCCCGTTGTATAGGGGTTCTCGCCCGCTCTTCGCGAAGCCGAGCTTGGCCAACATGTCGCCAATGGCTTGTGGTCCTATGTTTTCGAAGGCAGTACCATCCATGACCTCTCCCATTTGCGATGCAAGTTTCCCCCCCAGTGTTTCTACGAACTGTCCGATCGTCATTCTGGATGGGATAGCATGTGGATTGATGATAACGTCAGGGACAACTCCGTCAACCGTGAAGGGCATGTCTTCTTGTGGTACGAGGAGTCCGATCACTCCCTTTTGTCCGTGGCGTGATGCGAACTTATCGCCAAGTTCGGGAACACGGAGGTCTCTTACTTTGACCTTGACGAGTTTACTTCCTTCGATGGATTCGGTTACGAAGACTTGATCGATGGTACCCTGTTCCGAGGGTCTCATCGTTACTGAAGAGTCGCGTTTCGTCGGGCCCTTTGCTTCGAACTCGCGGTATTCTTCCATGAATCTCGGCGGGCTTGTTCTTCCTACGAGGACGGTGTTGCCGGTGGCTTCTGCTTCAGGGGAGATGATTCCGTCCTCCTCTATGAGTCGGTAGTAGCGGTCGCCTCGGTATCCTCGGATTCCTGCTTCTGGGATCTCGAACTTGTCGCGTAGTCCTCCGAGGTACTGTCTGCTTTCAGCCTCGTATATTCGGTAAAATGTGGAGCGGAAGAGTCCTCTGTCAACTGAGGATTTGTTGATGATAATCGCGTCCTCCATGTTGTAGCCTTGGAAGGAGAGAATGGCTACGACGACGTTTTGTCCGGAAGGGCGCTCAAGAGCGTTGAAGATTTCCATCGGCTTCGTCTGGACTATCGGGGTCTGTGCATAGTGCAAGAGATGTGAACGAGAGTCCACCCTAGTGAAGAAGTTGGTGGAGAAAACGCCGAGGGCCTGCTTTGCCATGGCAGATTCATACGCGTTTCTTGGAGACTGGTTGTGCTCTGGGAACGGAATCATGCTCGCAGCGATTCCGAGCATTACATAGGGAGCGATTTCGACGTGGGTGTGATCTTTTCTAAGGTCGTGTTCGTACATCGCAATAAGCGCATTTTCCTCTTCGTCTGCATCAAGCATCTCTACTACGCCTGACCTAACGAGGTCCTGCCAGGTGATTCGTCCTTGTTCGAGTTGGATGAGATGATCCTCGGTCAGCCGCGGTCTGCCGCCCTCAACTATGATCACTGGGCGTCGGACTCTTCCCGCGTCACAGTTGACATGCAGATCTGGGCGCCCGCCTTGCGCTTCTGGAGGGTGGAATGAGACGTTCACTTCAGAGCTCAGTTTTCCTTCACGCCGGAGCTCTCTGAGCTCTCCCGCTAGGGCCTCGGGATCTTTGGAATATCCCGCCAATATTCCGTCGACTATGGCCTTACCGCCTGTGGCTCTGAGTTTCTTGTCGGATTCTTCAATCAAGACTACGCCCATTCTGCGTAGTTTGTCGACCATTTCTCGTGGTTCGACTCCAACTGAGATGCTGCTGGAAAGGGCTAGGTTCTTGACAAGCCCGCAGTTCGATCCTTCGGGCGTTTCGTCAGGACAGAGTCGTCCATAATGCGTTGGGTGAAGATCTCTAGCTTCGAGGTTAGGTTGGCTGCGGCTGAGCGGTGACTGTAGCCTTCTGAGGTGGCTTAGGGTGCTAACGAAGTTTGTGCGATCCAATAGCTGTGTTACTCCGATTCTTCCCCTTACCCAGTTCCCAGTTGCTATTGCATGCTGAACTCTTTCGGTGATTATGCCCGGCCTGATAGCATTAGCGATTGAGAATTCTATGTGTCGTCTGATTGTTATCCTCTCAAGTTGGTACTTGAGATCGCGTGTGAGGTTTCTGAAGGATATTCGGAAGAGCTCTGCCAGGAGAGAGCCGGCCAGTTTCAGTCGTTTGTTTGCGTAATGGTCTTTGTCATCGGGGCTTCTCCTTTCATGCTTTACCTCTATTATTCGAGCAGCGATTTCTGTCAAGAAGAGGCCCTTTTCTCTTCGCTCGGAAGGTAGTCTACCCAAGTGCGGTAGGAAATTCCGGTCCAACACAGACTCGGCTTTCTTGAGTCTGTACTCGTCGACTTGTCCGGGAGCTAGACGGTTACCGAGATAGAGAAGCGCGTCATGGACGTTGTTAGCTTCTAGTGACTTTTCGTAGGATACTTCGAGTTCGTCCTGTATGTCTGGATCCGTGCTGACGAGCTCGGCAATCTTAGCATCTTCTTCGAAGCCAAGTGCCCTCATGAGGATCATCATAGGAATATCGCTTGGGATCCCAGGCATTGTCACATAGATTCCTCCATCGCCTTTTAGAGCGACCTCAATTCGGGCTCGGAAACCGACTGTTGTGGAAAATATCTTGGCCTTGTAGGTCGGATTAACGCCAGTGTGTTCGACATCTACGAGTATGCGATTAGCGGCCAGGTCTTCGAGTGCAACGATAACTCGTTCTGACCCGTTTACTATGAAATATCCTCCGGGATCAAGCGGATCTTCTCCCACACCTATGAGATCATCAGGTGAAAGTTTGGAGAGTAAGCAGATTTTTGATTTGAGCATTACAGGCAGGTCCCCGATGTAGACCATTTCGGGCTGCCCCTCACGTTCCCCGATCACCGGGATCATTTCCATGTGGAGGGGTGCTGCATAAGTCAGATTCCGAATTCTTGCCTCAGCGGGATAGATCGATCTCTCCGTACCGTCTACTTCTATTACTCGGGGTGCTCCGATCTCTATCTTGCCAAGTTTGATCCTTAATGGATAGTCTCCGATTTCTATTGGTAGTTCCCCAACCTCATCAACAATTGCTTGAAGTCCTCTATCGACAAAATCGTCGTAGGAGTCGATGTGTTGGCGAACGAGTCCGCTGTCCTTGATGAACTCTTTAGATAGGTTCCAGAGTTGTTGGGTTGTTACTGCCATTCAGTAATCCTCAAAACAATATTTTTCAAAAATCTTCCACGACGTATCTGTAAAAGTCGGATTCTCCCGCGGTCGCGCTCCTCCGGATGACCTTGATGATATCGCCTGGTTTCGCACCAACTGTTCTAGCGGCGGGGTCGCTAGACTTGATGTATGGCAGCTGGAACGGTTTGATGTGAAAGCGGCCTAGGACGTCCTTCGCTTCCTCAGGCTTGAGGAGGATGTGTTTGGGGACAAGTTCGTGCTTGAATACGTCGTAAGAGAGTTCCTTCTCCTTGTCTTGCTTCTTTACCAATTATTAGTGGCTACCTCGGGAGCGGGGGACGGCTTAGAGTCCGACCTACCACAGGTGAAAAGTACGCCAACCGGAAACCCGTTAATAAACCTAGTTTCTGACATCATGGACGAAGATAAAACTCTTGTCGTCAAAAGACGAACCTCCCAAGAAACATCGACCGATAAACCGGCTAAACGATCTCTCGGGAAAAGAATGGATCAAGTTCACAAAATCTTGGTTCAAACACAGCCCTCCACCTCGAGATCGGACGAAGCTCATTCATCCCGCAGGCTTTCCTGAAACTCTTGTTCGCGAGTTCGTTGAGTTCTTCACTAAACGAAACATGTGGGTCCTCGACCCTTTCCTAGGATCCGGAAGTACGCTTCTCGCGGCGAGAACAGCGGGGCGTAATGCGGTCGGAGTTGAGATCAACGGCCGATATACGTCAATGGCTAAGTCGAGGCTTGAGGCGGCTCCGGTATTCGACGGCACTCGGCAACTTGTACTGCAAGGAGATTCTCGAAGCTTGCGCAAAATCTTAGAAGATAACGAGGTCCACGAAGTCGATTTCTGCATTACCTCGCCTCCCTACTGGAATCAGCTGAAGCGTTCTAGCCTCCGACAACGCGAGCGCAAGCAAAAGGGGCTGGACACAAACTACAGCGACGATCCGGAGGACATTGGAAACATTAGCAATTACAAAGAGTTTCTGGATGCTCAGAAACGGATCTTTGACGAAGTGTATGCGGTTACGAAGGTTGGGGGATACCTTGTAGTCGTGACTAACAACGTTTTCTCAGAAGGTTGCCTCTACCCGCTTGCGTTTGAAACGGCGACAAGCTTGGCGGGGACATGGGTCCTGAAGGATGAGAAAGTCTGGCTGCACGACGACAAGCGACTACTTCCTCTCGGAATCTACAACGCCTGGGTAGGGAACCGCAGCCACCAATACTGCCTCATCTTCCGCAAAGAGTCACGAGGCAACCGCTGAATGAGGGCACGGAGCTTCACCGAGTCCTTGGGTGATTTTCGGTAACCATTTCCCTTCTTCACAAGTGAAGCCATTTTCGCTCTTCGCAATAATCGTAGTCGAGTTTGAATCGGTCGCGCGTGTCCTCAGTTCTCCGGGGCTTGCTCCAAGGGCGAAGTCAGCATTTGCCGGGACGCGCACATCGACTATTCTTGAACGAAGGATTGTAGTTCCAGATGCGGCTGTAACTCTCACTCTGTAGATTGAAGAGGTGAGAGTACTATCGGCCTTAGCCGTCAGGATCACAGTAGCGCCTCCATTCGGAGCCAATCGGACCTGACTCTGGCTGAGGCTAACTTGGAGTAGGTCTAGAGGAGGAGAAAGTCGTCACGTTGACGGCACCCGCGAAGGTGACGCTGTGAAGGACGACGCTCGACGTGTTCGATGATGATTGACCGAGGGTATGTCTGGGTTATTGACCTGGGCACTCTCCAGATCATATGTTTCCTTTGTGGAACCTTTTGCCTACTTTCTCGCTGCTCTCTCGCCTGACACGATGTATAGGACAGTCTCTCCTACGTAGGTTGCATGGTCTGCTATTCTTTCTAAGTATCTCAAGATGAGAGTGGCTGAGACGGTACATCTAAGGTCTCCACCTGGATTCTTCGCGGATTTCTTGACGAAGTCCAAGTAGACGCTATCAACGACATCATCCATTGTTTTCAACCTGCCTGCCATCTGTATGTTCCGCTCGGTGAATGCTTTGATGCTGACACGAATCATATCCTTCGCTTGATCACCGGCCTGGACTATGGCAGTCTTGTCGCACATTGAAAGGTCCCCGAAGATTCCCTCTACGTCTGAGATGTCGTGGGCGTATCTTCCAAACCTTGAGAAGCCATACGCGACTTCCATGCAAGATTTTATGAATCTTAGATCTGTGGCCACTGGCTGGTATCGAGCGATCAGTTCGATAGCGAGTTCACTGACCTCATCCTGAAGAATCCGAAGTTCTTCCGACCATCCATAGACTCGATCCCGAAGGTCTTTTCCCTTGACGTAAGCGTCGATTGAAGTTGACACCGTGTCCTCTGACAGTTTCGCCATATCCAAGACCATGTTTCGCAATTTCTCGAGGCCAATATCCATCAGCCGTGCCATGCGAAAGCGACTCTACCCGAACTTGCCCGTGAGATAACGCTCTGTTAACTCTTCTTTCGGGTTCTCGAACAGTTGCGTCGTCCCTCCATACTCTATCAGCTTTCCTAGATATAGGAAAGCGGTGCTGTCGGAGACCCTAGCGGCTTGCTGCATGTTATGTGTCACAATGACTACCGTATATTGAGACTTTAGGCTCGCGATCAATTCCTCTATTTTTGCAGTGGCAATGGGGTCCAGCGCGGAGCATGGTTCGTCCATCAAGATTACTTCCGGCTCAACCGCCAGAGCTCTCGCTATGCAGAGTCTTTGTTGCTGTCCTCCTGACAGGCTGACTCCGGATTTGTCCAGATCAGTTTTAACCTCGTCCCACAAAAATGCCAGTTCTAGGCTCCGCTTAACTGCCCGGTCCAGCTTCTGATGGTCTCTGACGCCGTTCAGTTTGAGCCCCGCAGCAACGTTATCGTATACTGACATTGTTGGAAATGGGTTGGGCTTTTGAAAAACCATCCCAACTTTACGTCGAACCGTGACCGGATCAGTTCCCCTCGCGTAAACGTTGGTGTTGTCGAGCAAAACTGCACCGGAAGATCTAGCTCCCGGGACAAGTTCGTGCATGCGATTCAAGCACCGAATGAAGGTAGACTTCCCACACCCAGAAGGCCCAATTATCGCAGTCACTTCGTTTTCCTTGACATTGATGGATAGGTCTTTGAGCACGTGGTTATTTGCAAACCAAGCGTTCAATTTCTCCGTCTGGATCTTGAACTTCTCCATTGTACTTCTGATTGCGGAGGCTTCACTACTTGCAGGTTTTAGCTCTTCCAGTTGTAATGACAAGGTCATGCCCTTGCCCTCGCAAAAGTGGACCGGCCTCTTGTTAGGAACCTAACGCCAAGGTTCAAACTAAGAACAAGCACCACCAGAACAAGAGCTGCTCCCCAACCCTGGGCGAGTGCAGAAGGGTAGTTGGAGTTCTTGTAATCCGTAAATATTCTCAGCGGAAGAGCATCAATAGGCTGATCGACCCCTGAGAAAAAGAACCCGCTTCCCAACACCGTCAGGAGCAGAGGAGCTGTCTCCCCCGCGATCCTCGCAATTGAGAGCATAATTCCTGTAAGTATACCATCCTTCGCCGTGACTAAGACTATGCTTAGGCTGGTTCTCCATCTCCTTATCCCTAGTGCCATGGCAGCGTCTCGAATGGAACTCGGAACCAGCTTGATGGATTCCTCCGCAGTCCGAGTCACGATTGGGAGCATTATGATCGACAGAGCGACTGCGCCAGCCATCGCCGAGAAATGTCCAATCGCGACGACTACAATCGAAAATGCTAAGATCCCTATGACAATGGAGGGGAACTCGCCGAGGACATCGTTCAAAAATCTTATCGTTCTGCCGAACTTGTTATCGCCAAATTCTGCCAGGTAGATTCCCGCGAACAAGCCTATTGGAACAGCAATCAAGCATGTCATTCCGATGAGAATTAATGTCCCCTCAATGGCATTCCCAATTCCGCTGCTTGGGTCCGTTATGTTTCCAGTCGGGCGCGTAAGAAACCCGACGCTAATCGCAGGCAGACCATTCCTGACAACTTCAAAGAGAATACTCGCCAACGGAAACATGGCAAGTACGACGCAAAGAACTCCAAGACCATAGGCAAGCCGATCCTTGAACTTTCTGAAAGATCGGTTCGACAAGGCTACTCTACGGATCCCCCTCTAACCTTCAACACTCTCCAGACCATTAGTTGAGCGAAAACATTGATCACGAGCGCAAAAAGGAAGAGCGTGAGTCCAATGCCGATTAGGGCTGATAGGTGAAGGGACCCGGGGTCTGCTTCGCTAAACTCGTTGGCTATGACCGAAGCCATTGTTGCACCATGTTGGAAGAAGGAGGCGGGAAGCGCTGGGATGTTTCCAATGATCATCGTCACTGCCATGGTCTCTCCCACGGCTCTCCCCAACCCTAGAATTGTGGCTCCGAAGATTCCTGAGCGAGCGTACCCGAGGACGCCTGTTCGAACAACCTCCCATCTCGTTGCCCCGATGCTGTAGGCTGCTTCTCTCTGAGACGCGGGGACGGCCATCATTACATCATTGGATATGGAGGAAACCGTAGGAATGATCATAATGGCAAGAATCAGACCCGCCGTGAGAAAGTCCAGACCTAGTGGGGTGCCCTGAAAAACCGGAAACGAACCCACATAGTTTGAGATTGGCGTTTCTAGGTAATCTCTAATCCACAGACGAAACACGAAAAGTCCCCATAACCCGTAGACTATGCTTGGGACTGCTGCTAAGAGTTCAATGACTCTGGATAGAGGGTTTCTCACAGACCAAGGCGCCATCTCTGCCAAGAAAATTGCAATACCCATACTCAGCGGTACTCCAACAGCAACAGCGATTGCCGATGTGACGAGCGTGCCTAATACGAAGGGGAGGGCGCTGTAAGACTCACTCCCTGCCGCTGCAATCCAGTTCTTGCCAGTGAAAAAACCAGTGCCAAAACTCTCAAGAACTGGAACTGAACCTCGAACGAGAAAAACTGATGTTACGACGATTATGAGAACGATGACGCCAGCAAAGATTATCGACGAGGCTTCAAAAACGTCGTCACAAGAAAACCGTCGAGGAAAGCGGAGAGATGCCAATCGCGCTCGGGCTGGCGTCTTGCCTTGTTTCGGCCGCGCCTCCTCTGATACAGCCATGGCTGGACAGTGTAAGAATCGATAGCCTGTTGATCTACGTGTGGATAGCCTCACTAGCTATGCAGAGTCGCACTGTTGTAGGTTATCGTTCTGATGGTAGCCTCGTCGATGGTTACGACCGCGAATGGGAGGGCGACGAAAGATAGTTTTGTCGCCTGATCTTGTCCACTATGTACTAGGAACCAGAGATAGTTGACGAACGCTTGGGCTTTCGCCTGAGTCATACCAGGAACAACTGAAAGCTCCTTGAAAACAAGGACGTAGGTGAAGCTTACAATCGAATAGGAAGACCCACCGGGAGCGTTCAGAAGGGTGACTTTGGACCAGTCACCATCGCCTGTCGGTAAGCTCGCAGTCGAGTTGTTGACTGCGTTTGTGGACGTTGTCAATGAGGGAAGGACATAAGCGCTCCCGGCTCCATTCAGAACTGATGCGTAGTACATTTGAGGCGTTGTTGAGAGAACATAGTTCAGCTCTACATATCCAATAGTATTCGGGTTCTGCTGTACGCCACCAGCGACTCCCACATTTTGAGGGAGGGAAAGGTACGTCGCCTGTGTGCTGCCTGCCCAATTGGGCGTCTTGCTTACTTTTAGTTTCCATGGATAATGGGCGTTTGAAGAGTTAAGCCAGCTGCTGAATATGAAACTGGTGCCAGAACTGTCTGACCTGTGGACGACTGTTATTGTAGAGCTCGGAAGAGTGACGCCTGAATTCATGTTGGCAATGATGGGGTCGTTCCATTGTGTGATGTTCCCTTGGAAGATCATTGCTGCCACGGTTGCGTTGAGCTTCAAACCGGTGGCTACCCCCTTCACGTTGAATGCTATAGCAACAGCACCGATGGATTCGGGAATAGTCAGCGGGGTACCTGTGTCCCTTGTAATATTAGCCCTCTGACCCAATGATCCTCCGGTCAATGGTGCATCCGTAGCGCCAAAGTCGACAATCCTAGTGCTGAAATCAGTTATGCCCGCTCCGCTTCCGACTGACTGATAGTTGACCTGAACGTTGGGGTTGCCTGCAGTGTAATTTGCGTTTATTGCAGACATTAAGGGAAACACAAAACTGGACCCAGCACCGCTAATAGTAATCACCGATGAAGACTGTTTAAGGAGTACAGGTACGAAGTAGCCGGCAACTCCACTAGCGGCCGCAACGATCACCAGACTGATTATGAAAATTGACTTGCTAATCCCAGTGCTTCTGATCACGACATCCTTACTTGACATTAGGCTCGTCGAAACTACTGAAGCGACTGAGTAATTAGTCGTCCCACTGATAATACGGAGCGCCTATGTATGTCAGTAGATCACAGTACTCGCTCGCTCAACATTGGACGAGGAAGTGCTCACAAGACAAGGAAATGACGTATTTACGCTAATGTACGGTTCGAAGAACTGATCCTCTCTTTT
>Ga0137365_10004504_pt1 | contig 11167 bp, 7 predicted proteins | sample SagtaG_9_FD_104799 | JGI IMG/M metagenome (GOLD analysis project Ga0137365, IMG submission 104799) | Vadose zone soil microbial communities from Sagehorn Ranch, Mendocino, California, USA - Sage1_L_40_16 metaG | ecosystem: Environmental > Terrestrial > Soil > Vadose zone | place: USA: California... | reverse complement strand
ATCGTGGGTGATGAACAGCACCGACATGCGCAGCCGCTTCTGCAGCGCGGCGATCAAATCCAGGATCTGCTTCTGGATGGTCACGTCGAGCGCGGTCGTCGGTTCATCCGCGATCAGGAGCTTGGGTTCGCATGCGATCGCTATCGCGATCATCGCGCGCTGTTGCTGGCCGCCTGACAGCTGGAACGGATAGGCGTCGATCTTCGTCTCGGGCTCGGGAATCCCGACATCGCGCAAGAGCTCGAGGGCGCGTGCCCGCGCCTGCCTGCCCGTCATGCCGAGATGCTTGGTCAAGACCTCGGTGAGCTGGAAGCCGACCGAGAACACGGGGTTCAGGGAGCTCATCGGTTCCTGGAAGATCATCGAGATATCCGCGCCCCGCAGCTTCTGCAATTCCCCGGGTGCGAGCGCGAGAAGATTGCGGCCGCCGTACAGGATCTGGCTGCCCGGAGGCACGGTCGCGTTCTCCTTGGGGAGCAGGCCGAGGATCGCCAGGGCGGTCACCGACTTGCCGCTGCCTGATTCCCCGACCAGCGCGACCGTGCTGTTCACCGGTATGTCGAAGCTGATGCCCTTGACCGCCTGCGTAACGGTCGTCCTGTCGAGGCGAAAATCCACCTTCAGGTCGCGGATACCGATCAGAGCTTCGGTGTTCACGGAGGTCATTTGAGCTTCGGATCGAGCGCATCGCGCAGGGCATCGGTGAACAGGCTGAACCCGGTGACGAGGAGCGCCATGGCAAGGGTCGCGGCAGCGAGCTGCCACCAGTATCCGAGGATGAGCTCGCTCTGGGCCTCGTTCAGCATGCTGCCCCACGAAACCGTGTCCACGCCGACGCCGAAACCGAGGAAGCTCAGCACGACCTCCGATTTGATGAAGAGGACGACGTGCAGCGACAGCTGCACCAGTATGACGTGGCTCACGTTCGGAAGGATGTGCACGAACATTCGCCGCGCATGCGAGGCGCCGATCGCGTCGGCAGCCTGGATGTATTCGCGCACCTTGTGCTTCAGGTATTCGGCGCGGACGAGGCGGAAGATCCCGGTCCAGCCGGTGAGGCCGAGGATCAGGATCACGGTAAGCGTCCCCTTCTGGTTCAACACCGCTGCGATCGCGAGGATCAGCAGCAGGTAGGGTATCGAGGTGAAGACGCTGTAGAACCAATTGAAGAAATCGTCGATCCAGCCGCCGTAATAGCCGGCGAGCGCGCCGAAGACCGTGGCGAGAAACGCGGCGAGAACCGCGGCGGCCAGCCCCACGAACATCGAGGTCTCCGTTCCCTTGATCGTTTTCTTTAGGACGTCGCGGCCCCATCTATCTCCGCCGAAGACTAGCGTGGGCGCCTGCACTTCGGCGATCGACGCGGCGCCGGATGCCGCCCTGATCTCGGCGAGCACCCCGGCGAGCGGATCAAAAGGGTTAGCCTCGCCCGCCCTCTCGCCGCCGGGGGACCCCGGCGCAGACGGACCGCCCTCGGCGACCTCGGGGCCCATAAAGGTCGGCGGCGCGAAGTTGACGCCGACCTCCTTCGACCAGTCGGATGCGATCAGGTGCACGCCCGATGCCGCCATGAGGCCGAAGAAGAACACCACGATCAGGAACGAGGCGAACCCGACACGGTCGCGGCAAAAGCGGCGCCAGGCGAGGGTCCATAGCCCGGGGGATTCGGCGCGTTGCACGCCGATGGCGAGCGCAGCGGCCTGCGTCATTTGAGCTGCACGCGCGGATCGATCACCCGGTACAGCAGATCGGTGATCAGGTTGATGATCATCGTGGCGATCGCGACGTAAATGGTCACCGCCTTGATCACCGGAAAGTCGCTTCGCTCCACCGCCAGGATCACTTCGCGTCCGACGCCTGGAATGGAGAAGAAGCGCTCGATCAGGAACGCGCCCGCGAGCAGCCCCGGCAGCTGGATCATCACGTTGGTGATGATCGGAATCGAGGCATTGCGCAACACGTGCACCCACATCACGCGCGTCTCGCTCATGCCTTTCGCCCGCGCGGTGCGCACATAATCCTGGTTGATCTCGTCCAGGAAAAAGGTGCGGTAGAGCCGCGTATCGGGGGCGAGCGAGACGATCACCCCGACGATAACCGGCAAGAGGCTGTACTTGAGAAGATTCTCCGCAAACTCTTTGCCCCAACCCTGGACCGGGAACCACCCCATCTGGTACGCGAGCACGTACTGGAACACGATGATGTAGACGAGGATGCTGATCGACTGGCCGACCGTGCAGCCGATCATGACCATGCGGTCGGTGAGCGACCCGCGCACGTAGGCGACCAGCATCGCCGCCGCGAGCGCGAGCAGCGTGTCGACCGCGAGGAGAGGCACGAGCACCGTCAGCGAGGGGCCGAGCCGGGTGGCGAAGATCGCCGAGACTCTCTCATTGGTCGACCAGCTCTCGCCGAAATCACCGGTCGCGATCTGCTGGATGAAGATCCACAGCTGGACGTGATACGGTCGATCGACTCCCAGTTGGCGGCGTATGTTCTCGATCTGCTCCGGGTTGGAGATCTTCCCGGCGAGAAGATATGCCGGGTCGCCGCCGACCCAGGTGAACAGGAAAAAGACGAGCAGCACAACCCCGAGCAGGGTCGGAATGGTTTGCCAGAGGCGGCGGGTGACGTACGCGAGCATGGGGGAAGCTTCCGCTCAATCGCCTCGTTGTCCCGTGATTTCCTCGAAAAACGCCTTGGGCGAAGGATCGCTGCCGAGAAACTCGTGCACCATCTCCGCAGCGGACCTTTGCCCTCCCTTGGAGAGGATCAGCTCGCGGAAACGCCGCCCCACGGCGGGGTTCATGAGGTTCTTTCCATACCGGGACAGCATGTCGAGAGCGAGAACTTCCGACCACATGTAGCCGTAGTAGCCGGCACCGTAGCCGCCGACGATGTGCTCGAAGCTGCCCGGAAACTGCGTGCCCGAGACATGGCCGGCCGGCGTCTCGCTTTCCATTCGGATCCACTCCTGCATCGGATCGAGCTCGCGCTCTCCGAAGAGCGCCATGTCGTACGACGCATAGAGGTGCTGCCGCCCGTACTGGATGCCGCGGCCGAACGAGTGCGCTGCGCGCAGCCGCTTGACCAACGCCTCATCGACCTCCGGACATCCGCTGCAATACCTGCGGATCAGGCGCAAAGGCTCCAGCTTGCGCCCCCACTCTTCGTACATCTGCGACGGCGCTTCGACGAAATCGCGCTCGACATTGGTGCCGCCGTGGCTCGCGTAGCGCGTCCTGGAGAGGACTCCGTGCAGGATGTGGCCGAACTCGTGCAGCAGAGTTTCCAGCTCGCGGTGATTGAGGCCGTTGCGGTTGAAATTGGCGACCAGCACGCTGATCGGCGTGCGCCCGGCGAGGAGGCTCGCGCTGCGCACCCCGAAGGCCGCAGCGTGGCTGTACTTGCCCTCGCGCGGGAACAGATCGAGGTAGATCCCGCTCAGGAAAGCGCCGGTCTCGCCGTCGATCACGTCGTAGTAACGGACCGAAGGGTGCCACAGCGGCGCCTTTCCCGGAACAAACTTCACGCCGTACATCTCGGCCGAGACCGCGAATACCCACGCGACGCTCGCATCGGTGGGGAAATAGGCCCGCAGGGCCTCCTGATCGACGTTGTAGCGGGCCTTCTTCATCTGTTCCTGATAGTAGGGAACGTCCCAGCGGTTGAGCGTCACCTCCTGGAGGCCTTTGCCCAGGCGTTCGGCCTTGAACGCGCGCAGCTCCTCAATTTCCCTGCGCTCGATTTCCCGCACCTTGCCTTTGACTTCGTCGAGAAAACGGTGAACCGTCTCGGGGTTTTTGACCATGCGCCTGCGCGTCGCGAAATGCGCGTAGCTCGGCAGTCCGTACAAACCCGCTATCTCCCGGCGCAGGCGGGTCGTCTCGCCGAGCAGATCGAGATTGGCGGGCGTGCCCCGGTTGCTGAAGGCGATGTGATAACGGCGGCGCGCCTGCTCGTCCTCCGCGTTGCTCATGAAGGGCTCGTACTCGGGATATTCGAACCCCAGCAGAAAATTCCCCTTGTCGTCGCGCCGCGCGCGTTCCAGGTACGAGGCCGGCAGGCCCTTCACTTCTTCGGCAGAGAAAGCGAGCCGCGTCTTGTTGTCCCGGACATTGCGCGCGAATGCCTGGCGAACCTCCTCTAGCCGTTGCAGGATCGCCTTCATGCGCGCGCGCTTCTCCGGGGGCAGGGCCACACCCGTGTCCTCGAACGCCTCCACTACATCCTTCTTGAGCTTGCGGTCGATGCTGTCGATCGGAACCGTGCGTTGAAGCCGCGCGAAGATTCTTTCGTTCTGGAGCAATTCGGTATTGAACTCGTTCATCTTGAGCAAACAGGATTCGCCAGCGGCGCGCGTCGCGGCATCGGGCGACATATTGGTCATGATTTCCACCGGCCCCTGTGTGTCCTCGACCACGATCTGCAGACGATCCCATGCCCGGAACACGCGCCCGGCAGTCGCTTGCGAGGCGGGCAGCTTCTCCAGCGCGGCGGCCTGGGCCCGCGCATTCGTCAGCGTCCGGCTGCACGCTCCTTCGATACCGCGCGCATTCCAAATGGGGATCTGAGGATGCGGCGCCGCCCAACCGGTCGAGGCGAATGCGCTGCAGAGCACGACGAAAACGGGCAAGCGCGTGCCCATCACTTGCCGGCGCCTGAATCGAGGTCGAAATACATCCATTCCTGATGCAGGGCCGGATGCTTCCTGTAACCGATCACCCGCGGCTGCATCAGCATGTTGCGATAGCGGCTGTCACCCATGATCCAGACCGTATCCGCCTCCATCCTGCGCGCCATCGCCCAGTAGAGCTTGTTGCGCTCGGGACCGTCGGGCACCGTCTTGGATTTCTGGTAGAGCTTGTCGAACTCCGGCGACTTGTAACACGCTCTGTTGCTCTGATGGGAATTCGGACCGTAGAGCAGTTGCACGAAGTTGTCGCCATCCGGGTAATCGGCGATCCAGGCCGAGCCATGCATCATCAGGCGGCAGCGCTCCTCCAGCTTGAGCAGGTCGGCGAAGCGGTCCTTGTGAATTTCCAGGCGGATCCCGATCGAATCGAGCGAGCGCCTCATCAGCTCGTCGAACTGGCGGTCGCGCTCGGTCGGCGTGGAGGAATAGCGGATGACGAGAGGCTTGCCGTCGGGCAGGGTCCGATAGCCGTCCGCCCCCCTCCGGTAGCCGAACTTGTCGAGCAAGGCATTCGCGGTCCTGGGATCGTAAGGGATGCCGAACTTGTAGTTCGGATCATGGCCGGCGACGCCGGGTGGGATGGGAAACTCCGCGCGCACCGCTTGGCCCTTGCGAATGATCTTGATCTGGTCGCCGATCTTGTACGCCATCGCGATGGCGCGGCGCAGGGCGATCTTCTCCAGGCTGTATCCGCCGACCGGATTCGGCTGATCGCCTATTTTTTCCTGCATGTTGAAATAAGTGTAGGTGATTTCCGGATCGACGGTGCGGTTGAGCTTGATTCCCCGCTTGAGGAACGCGGGCCTCAGCTTTCCGTCCGCGGTCATGAAGGTCGGCGCGACGTCCCACAACTGGTACTCCATATCGGTCTCGCCCTTCTCGAAGGCGAGCCAGCGGCTCTGCGTCTCCTCCATGATGCTGATCTCGACGTTGCCGATCGCCGGCAGCCTCTTGCCCTTCATCTGCGCCGCGATCTCGCGGTCGAGCGGATCGTCGCCCGGCTGGAAATCCCAGATTTTTTCGCGGTAGCCGGGGTTCGCCTCCAGGACGATCTTCGAGGAACGCGTGTAGTGCTTCAGCCGGTAAGGTCCGGAGCCGACTGGGTGAGCGTTCGTGTCCTCGCCGTAGAACTCGATCACTTCCCGCGCCACCGCGCCGCTGAGATCGAACGCGAGGATGTGCGAGAGGCCATAGTCGATTTCCTTGAGGTGAATGCGCAGGGTATACCGGTCCGGAACTTCGAGTCCGGGTACTTTCGCTTCATAATCGAACCGGCCGGCCTTCCTCGCTTGGGCGCCGAGCTCGTCGAGCCCGACGATCTTTCCCTCGAACAGGAACGCGTACGGAGAGCGGTTCCGGGGATCGAAGAAACGTTTGATCGAGTAAGCGTAGTCCTCCGCGGTGAGCTCCCGCTTCTTGCCTTTGAACGCCGGATCGGGGGTGAAATAGATGGCCTTCTTGATCCTGAACGTGTAGGTCTTGCCGTTGTCGGTGATCTCCGGCAGCGATTCGGCCGCCAGGGGCACGAGCTTCGCCGGACGCGCCAGATAGTCGTAAGTGAGCAGCCTGTCGTATATGGCTTCGATGACCATGCCCGAGTAGTAGTCCGATGTTCGGGTCGGATCGAAGCCGGTTTCGGCGACCTGGAACGTGATGCGGAGCGTCTTCCCCGGGTCCGCGGCATGGGAGCCCACGGGCAGGGTCAGCGCAGAGAGCATCAGCGCCGCTCCGACCCAAGTCGATCTGATGTTCATGGCTGACGGGAAACCCGCAAAGGAATGGGCCGTAATCTAGCATCTCTCATTTCGGCAGGCTATGGTTTCGATGCCCAGGCTCCTTGATTTGATTCCACCTGAATCCGCTACAATCCCGCGATCTCGAACCGGAAAGGCGGAAACAAGATGGGTTTCCTCGCGGGCAAACGCGTGCTCATCACGGGCCTGCTCTCCAATCGCTCGATAGCCTACGGCGTCGCCAAGACCGCGCGGCGCGAGGGCGCGGAGCTCGCGTTCACCTACCAGAACGAGCGCTTCAAGGACCGCGTCACTGAAATGGCCGGAGAGTTCGGAAGCACGCTGGTGTTCCCCTGTGACGTCGCGAGCGACGCCGAGATCGCGGCGCTCTTCTCCGAGCTGGGCAGGAAGTGGACCGCCCTCGACGGCCTGGTGCACGCCATCGCCTTTGCGCCGCGCGAGGCGATCACCGGCGATTTCCTCGAAGGCCTGTCGCGGGAGGCGTTCCGGATCGCGCACGACGTGAGCAGCTACAGTTTCCCGGCACTCGCAAAGGCCGCGCTGCCGCTCATGCAGGGAAGAAGCGGAGCATTGGTAACCCTCACCTATCTCGGAGCCGAAAGGGTGGTCCCGGGTTACAACACCATGGGACTCGCCAAGGCGAGCCTCGAGGCCGGCGTGCGCTATCTCGCTGCGAGCCTCGGACCGAAAGGTATTCGCGTCAACGCCGTTTCGGCCGGCCCGATAAAGACTCTCGCGGCGAGCGGCATATCGGGATTCAGCCGGATCCTCAAGTACGTCGAGGAGAATTCTCCGCTGCGGCGAAACGTCACGACGGCTGACGTGGGCAATGTGGCGGCGTTTCTGCTGTCCGACCTCGCGGCCGGGATGACCGGCGAGATCATCTACGTGGACGGCGGATTCAGCACGGTCGTGGGCGCCATACCCGCATCCGGGGCATCGGAGTAGCTTCCTACTGCGTCTTTTTTTCCAGTACCGCCTTGTTGATCTCGACCCTCGCGTCGGCGCGCAGGCCGTCGAGGAAGGACTTTAATTCCTGTGTCCCGCTCGCGCGCCCCAGCTCGCTCTGGACGCTGCGCTGTCGCGTCTCGTCCGGCTGAACGTCCACGACGCGGGTGACGCGATAGATCACGTAGCCGTTGTTCGATTCCATGCCGGCGTACACCGGCAGCTTGGACGCGTCCGCGCCGAAGACCTTCGAGAGGGCCTCGGCACCCAGATCCTGCGGTTCGTCCCGGCTGACGAGCCTAGTCGCCCCGAAACGCAGCGCCGAAGCATCGCCCTTTTTCAGTTCTTCGAGGCGCTCCGCGCCCTGCCTTCTCGCGAGCATCAGGGCTTCCTGCTGGGCGAGCTGCTTGGCTATGGCGTCTTTCACCTCGTCGAACGGGCGCTGGCTGGCCGGTTTGTGATCGAGCACGCGCGCCGACACCAGAACGCCCGGGGCCGTTTCGACCGCCTCGGTGTTGCGCCTGTTCTTGATCGAGTCGTCGGCGAAGAGCGCCGCCAGCAGCCGGGCGTTGTTCAGCGCGGCGACGGGTGCCGATTGCCGGGTGACCCCTCGAGCGCGCTGCACGGTCAGCTTGAACTTTTCAGCGGCCGGTGCCAGCGATTCGGGCTGCTCGTAGACCAGGTTGCTGAATGCCTCCGCGGCTTCGGCAAAGCGCCTGCCGGCGCGCTGCTTCTTCAGCTCGCGCTCGATTTCCGGCCGGGCGGCCTCCAGGCTCTTCATTTTCCCCGCCTTGATGCCCGTGACCTTGATGATGTGGAAGCCGAAATCCGACTCGACGAGGTCGCTGATCTGATTCAGCTTGAGCTTGAACGCTGCATCCTCGAAGGGGCGCACCATCATCCCGCGCGAGAAGAAGCCGAGGTCGCCGCCCTGGGACGCAGAGCCCGGGTCGCCGGAATTTTTCTTCGCGAGCTCCGCGAAGCTGCCCGGCGATTTGCGCAATTGCGCGAGGATCTGCGCGGCGCGCTCCCGTCCGCTCGCCTTTTCAGCGTCGTTCGCACCACTCTTCAGCGCGATCAGGATGTGGCTCGCGCGGCGCTGCTCAGGCTCGCCGTACTTGGAGATGTTCGACTCGTAATACGCCTTGATCTCGTCCGCGCCGACCTGCTCCGAGGCGATCAGGGCGTCCGTGCTCAACACGAGGTATTCGACGCCCACCTCCTCGGGCACCTGGAAGCGGGCTGGATTGGCGTCGTAGGACGCGCGGATCGCGTCTCCCGTGATTTTGGACTGCGCGAGCTGCGCGTCGGCTTGGACTCGATACTCGGCGATCTCCCGCTGCTGCGCGCGCAGCTGCGCAAACTGGCGGGAGACCGCCTTCGATGCGAGCCCGGAATCCGCCAAAGCGCCGGTGAGCTGCTGCATCAGGAGATCGCGGCGCAGGGCCGAGTCGAACGCCTCCGAGCTCATTCTCTCGTTGCGAAGCGCCGCGTCGTAGCGATCCCTGGAGAATTTCCCGTCCACCTGGAAGGCGGGGATGGCCATCGTCGTCTCGACGAGCATCTCGTCGGAAACGGTGAGATGATTTCGCGCCGCGTGCTGCATCATGAGGCGCTGCGAGATCATGCCCTCGAGCAGCTCCAGGCGGAGCGCGGGGGAATCGAAGATCGCAGGATCGAAGCTCCGCCCGAGCATTCCGCGGACGCGGTCCTGCTGCTGCCGCAGCGCTTCGCCGAATTCCTGCTCGGTGATCTTCTGCCCGCCTACGCTGGCGACTTCGCCCGCGCCCGCCGTTTCGCGCTGGGTCCACTGGATCCCCCAGAACGCGAACGGCGGCACGATGATCAGCGCGAGCACGAACTGCAGGAGACGCTTGTGCCTGGTGACGAAATCGAACATGGTCTCTCGACGGAAAAAGCGAATCGCTGGAATTCTGGCGGAGCGGACGGGACTCGAACCCGCGACCCCCGGCGTGACAGGCCGGTATTCTAACCAACTGAACTACCGCTCCGCGTTTACTCTCCCGCGGGTTGAATGGTGGGTGCTGACGGGATCGAACCGCCGACATTCGCCTTGTAAGGGCGACGCTCTACCAGCTGAGCTAAGCACCCCTTCACGGCAACACCGGCGCGATCTGCAAAAAAACGAACGAGACAACGCCGGGCCGATCCCGGAAGGGCTGCTAGTTTACTGCATCCTTCAGGGCTTTTCCAGGACGGAATTTCGGAACCCTTGCCGCCTTGATCTTGATTTCCATTCCGGTCTGCGGATTGCGCCCGGTGCGCGCCGCGCGCCGGCCCACGTAGAACGTTCCGAAACCGACCAGGGTGACCATGCTGCCTTTCTTCATCGCGGTCTTGATCGCGGTGACGGCCGCGTCGAGCGAGCGTCCTGCGGCAGCCTTGGAGATGTCGGCGGATCTGGCTATGTGATCGATGATTTCCAGCTTGTTCATTCGGCCCCCTTGGAGTTCGGTTGATGACGCATCAATGGGCACAACCCCCCTCCCAGACTGGGCGATGACCGTGGACTCAGCGAAGACCGGTCTTCCGGCACCGCCCAAAAAGGAAACGGCGCTTGCGAAAACTGGGCTTTGCTTATTCCGCGGCTGAAATCGGTTCGTGAGAGCGGGCGCGACATCGCGCGCCCGTTCGCAATATATAGCAATTGCAAAAGCACCGTGTCAAGCATTCGCGGCTGCAGCGTCGAATTTTTGTCGACGGCAAGACGCGCGCCAGCTTTTTCAGGCGACGCGGATGCGGAGTCTCGGAAATTTCGGCGGACCAGCGTGCAGAGCGACTTGCTCCGCGCCGCAGCAATCTAGTGAGTGACCACCGTTGAGGAAGTCTTGTCGTCGGCGACCGGTGGAATCGGCGGCGCGTCCGACGCGGGCTTGCGCGGTTCCGGCTGGCGCTCGAGAGCGAGCTCGAGCACCTGGTCCATCCATTTCACCGGAAGAATTTCCAGTCGATTCTTGATGTTGTCCGGGATTTCTGCGAGATCCTTCACGTTCTCGTCGGGGATGAGCACGGTCTTGACGCCGCCGCGGTGCGCCGCGAGGAGCTTCTCCTTCAGCCCGCCGATCACCAGAACTTCGCCGCGCAAGGTGATCTCGCCGGTCATCGCGAGGTCCGCCCGCACCGGAATTCCCGTCAGCACCGACACCATCGCGGTGCAGATGCCGATTCCGGCGCTCGGTCCGTCCTTGGGCGTCGCGCCTTCGGGGAGGTGCACGTGGATGTCGTTTTTCTGGTAGAAGTCCTCCGGGACGCCGAGCCTGGACGAGCGGTTGCGCACGACCGAGAGCGCCGCCTGGATCGACTCTTGCATCACCTCGCCGAGTTTCCCGGTCGTGATGGTCTTGCCCTTGCCCGGCATCGTGACGGCTTCGATCGTGAGGAGCTCGCCCCCGACTTCGGTCCATGCAAGCCCCGTCACCTGCCCGATCTGGTTCTTCTTCTCCGCGATGCCGTAGCTGAAGCGGCGCACGCCGAGGAACTTGTCCAGGTTCTTCGGGATGACCAGGACCCGCTTTTCCTTGTCCTTGGTCACCAACAGCTTGACCACCTTGCGGCAGATCTTGGAGATCTCGCGTTCCAGACTGCGCACGCCCGCCTCGCGCGTGAAGTAGCGGATGATGTCGCGCAAGGCCCCTTCCGACACCGATACCTCCTCCTTCTTCAGCCCGTTGTTCTTGAGCTGCTTCGGCAAGAGGTAACGCGAGGCGATGTTGACCTTCTCGTCCTCCGTATAGCCGGATATGCGGAT